>Ga0307375_10006730_pt1 | contig 10594 bp, 7 predicted proteins | sample TR1MG_FD_202531 | JGI IMG/M metagenome (GOLD analysis project Ga0307375, IMG submission 202531) | Soil microbial communities from Risofladan, Vaasa, Finland - TR-1 | ecosystem: Environmental > Terrestrial > Soil > Coastal area > Acid sulfate soil | place: Finland: Risofladan, Vaasa | collected...
GAGCGTGGATACCTTGTCACGGATGCGAATCATCGAAGTGGAGCCTCCGATGTGACTTGTCTGACTGATGATCGCCCTGGCCGTCTCACCATTGGCCTTGTTCGAGTAAACGAGGAGGAATTCGTCTAGGAGAAGCCAAACTCTCAGCTGAAGCGAACGCAAATGGTCTTCCACATTCTCCTTCTTCTCTGCTCTGGTGGGCCTGAAAGTTCACCCGAGCGTGATGCAACGAGCATAGTTGGAGTATGAGCGGGCGTCAAATCGTCATAATACGCATGATAGATGCAAATGAGGCCTGAACCAGGCCTGGACGAAGCAAGGATTGAGAGACCGTCTGCAAGTGGCGCAGTAGGGTAGTTTTGCCGACGGATGGCCGGCCCAAAGCAAATACCGAAAGGCATTACAGTTTTGCAGCTTGCCAGAGACGAGGTGGCGAAGGACGGTCCATTGCCGTTCCACGAAATCTTTCCGGCTTGTGTCAGGCACCATACGCAGATGCTCCAGGCCTGAATATGCAATTTCGACCGGCGGCAGCTCAGTGAACGAAATGAACGGTGGGAGAGTGAGCAGAGAGGGCGAATAACGACAAACAAGGCACAAAGCGAGCGGCGGAAGGAAGACTCTTGCAGATCTCTCCATGTAGTGCTTACAATGGGTGAAAGGTGGAAGAAAGTGTTAGATTCTTGAGCATACAATGATGTGAAGGTGAAAGTAGGGCGGAAATGATCCATAGCGGTGAATGGAGCTCAGGGAAGGCAACGAGGGACAAATGTTCAACTTACAAGGCAAATATAGGTCAAGCGGGGATGGGAGAGTCCATTTTCGTCCAACAAGATGCGCAAGTTAGGGAAGGACGATGTGATGTGCCGGGCGACAGCAGTTCTACTGGGTGGTGGCGCGCTTTCCGAAGAGGATCGTTGGGGGGGGGGAAGGGGGCTCAAATAGGAGATGAAGCTGTCCCAAAGCCACCATATGTCCCCACCATTAGGCGTAATACAAGGAAAGAGGAGATACGCCGGGGGAAATACGGCAGTAGGTCTATGTACATTAGACAGAGGTGATGATTTGCATGCATCAAAGAATCGTCCATCATTTTGGCGGTGACGCAACTACTTCTTCCGAATGAAGGTCAGAGTGCCACCTCCGATGGTGGTGGATACGTGGGGAAGCGTGGATATGTGGATGGGGGCAGTTGTGGAGGGAGGACCCATCGTTCTTCCTCCTCCTGGACTTCCAGGTGCTGCGGATGTCGATATTCCAGTGCCAGTCTTTTTCGGCTGTACGAAGATCAAGAATGGGTCTTGTGCGAGTTCTAGAGCGTCTGGGCGCTGTATGACGTTGGCAGTGAGACATTTGATGAGGAAGTTCTTCGCCTCTTCACTCACCTTCTTCGTGGCCGGAAACTCTACCTTGAGGTTCGAATGGATGAGATTGCGTTCCAAGATGTGTTTTTGAGAGATGTTGTGGCCAAAGGGCTTGCATCCAAACAGCATTTGATAGAGAATCACACCGGCGCTCCAGACATCCACCTTTCCACTGATCTTGGGCTTATCGGGATCAAAACACTCCGGTGGCAAATACCAATACGTTCCTGCGCCTTGTGAGGTCAGCTCCATGGAATCTGAGTCTCCCTCCATGATCTTTGAGAGTCCAAAGTCGGCAATCTTCAAACTACCGTTCTCGTCAAAGAGCAAGTTGCCAGGCTTGAGGTCGTAGTGGATGATCTTCTGTTTGTCCTTCTCGCGAGACATGAGGTATCGAAGTCCATCGAAGAGTTGGGCGATGAGCACTCGCGCCTCAATCTCTGGCAAAGACTTGTGCTGTTTCAGGTATGAATCCAGGTCTCCTCCTTGACAGTACTCCATCACCGTGCAAAACGTGTCCTCGTCGATCTCAAAGACATCATACATGGACACAATACGCGGATGAACGAGAGCCTTGTGAATGTCGCACTCTCGCTGAGCATGTCGCAGATAGCTCGCCTTCTTCTCCGCAGCCCAATTCGAACCGAGTTGATGAATCTTGCAGGCCACGTAGCGGAAATCCGTCAGATCATAGGCACGATAGACTTCAGAGAAGCCACCTCGGCCAAGCAATTGCAACATCAGATAACGCTCATGCAGCACAGGGAAGGCATTGAACTTGGACATCTCCTCCTCTTGAAAACGCCGCAACTCCTTATAATGCAACTGCGTCTCCACGCGAAGCGCCTCGCGCTCACGAACTAACTCCTGCTCATCACTCTTCAAAGACGCCAACTTCAACTTGATCAGGTGCTCCTGCATGATGATATCCTCCAATTCCTTCTCTGGTGACGATATCGCTTGTTGTTGACCAAAGGGAGATGAAGAGAGGGAGGAGGTGGTGGAGGCTGAACGAAGAAGAAGCTGACGACCGAAGGCTCCAGATGAGGCGTTGTTGGATGATGAAGCGTCTCCAATTGTGCTCACGTTGTTAATGTTGCTGCTGGTGATGCTGTTGGGACTCAATGGAAGATCGCTAGTAGAAGTGATCATGGCGTTTGGCGAGGTCACATACGGTGCAGTAGACGATGAAAGTGATACTGCTGATACAACAGAAGAAGATGCCGATGTTGATGATGTAGAGGAGAGTGCATTGGTCACCGAAAGAGAAGCCTTGCGTTTTGCCAAACGCTTTTTTGTCGTCTCATACGCCGCTCTCTGCTCCTCTAACTTCGCCTCCTTCTCTCGCAACACCTTAGCGGCCACGCCCTCTCGGAATTCCTCTCCATTGCGACCAAAAGCAGGGTATCCAAGACGTGCAGAATCTTGAGCCAACTTCTCCCTCACTGCGGACCTCATTCTCATCTCTGACTCCTTCAATGACACCAACAGCTCACCAGAAGCATGTTCCAACATCTCCATGCGAACCCTTTCCTTGGAAACGAAGCTAACGTCCTTGGCAATCAACTCTCGATTCAGGGCCTCGATCTGCGACTTGAGCTGACTCAACTGATACGCCCACTCCTCTTCACGCCTCATTGAAACCACGCTTCTCTCAGCCAGCGCTGCATTCACCGCAGCATCTATCTGTCTCTGAACTTCATCGGGAGAGAGTGAAAGCCTTCCTCCCTTTGAAGAAGAAGTTTGAGCATCTCCGTCAACACCAGTCGCGGCAATACCAACGATACCAAGCCCACTTGATCGAAAAAGCTGATGAGAATCCTTATTGCCGTCGGAAGAGGAGGAGGAAGAAGGGACATCTCGAGGTCGATGGATGGGACTGTTAGAACGACTGGAGAGCACGTTGGGCCCATCTGCATTCGTTGCCGAAGGTGTTACTGTTGATGGTGATGATGACGATGCCGATGCTACACGTGCCCACCCATATTTACTCTGTAGGGTCGACGAGTAGGCTGAGGTTGCTGTAGTTGATGACGAAGAAGCCTCATCATGAGGTGTCCTTCCTTTCGTTCTCTTTGGCTGAGGGCTCTCTGCGGCCTCTCCTGCAGCGGGACGCTTTTGTCGTGTTGGCGAATGGGGTAGTGATGCAATCGTGGGTCTCGAAGAAGCAGCTGATGATGACGAAGTAGTTGATGCATATGCTATTGGTGATGTTATTGCTGCTGTTGACGAAGACAACGATGTCAATGGATTCAACAACGTCGAAGCTAAGGGGGCAGTTGAATTCGTCGTCGGCGGAACCAATGTACCACCAGAGACAAGCGGAGAGTATGAAACAGTTCCAGCCGGACCAATTGCCGCTTGTAGCTGCTGCTGCTGCTGAACTTCGTCTGCACCATCCGCGGCCGTAGAAGCATCCAAATCCTCACCATCAGTCGCTTCGCCCTCCTTCATCTTCGAAAGCATCCTCCTATAGCGAGATCGAATCTGAGCAGGGGTTCGATCTATCAGAACTTCACTCACCTTCTGCCAGTTCTCTCCAAACTGCTTCACAGCCTATCCACACACATACACAAACACAGCCAATGCGAAAAACGCCGGAACAGGAGTGATAGGGAGTGCACGAGCAGAACACGTCGGGTGAGCTCACTTGTCTTGACTGTTGTGGAGCTCATATGCCGAAAAACACATTATGCAATTGAATTGATGACTGCAGTATTCAGGGACTAGGGTCAGCAGTGAACGTACTTCCAGAATAACATCGTCTTCATGTCGTGAGAAGTTGCGTTTGGGCTTCTTGGTCTTCTTTGACTCCTGTGAGAGCAACATAGGTAGGCGTTAGGATGCGTGGCAGTGATGAGAAGCAAACGAGAACGGCGATGACTCAAAGGGGGCTCACATGTTTCGGGGAAACGAAGAGGGGAATGAGCATCTCGGAGAGAACGTACTTCATCGATTTCCGCGGTTGGAGCACCATCAATAGGCTGGGGTATGTTGTCCATAGGAGAGAATGGAGCCTCGCGAGATGAATCCAACGAAGTAGGAGCCACTATGGTCATAGAGGAGGACACAGGAGGTGTCGGACGAGGTACGATTCGCGGTTCCTCTCGCAAACGGCGTAGGAGCGCCTCAAATCGAGTAGCTGATACGCCAGTGATATTTGAGTCTCCAACATTCATGGAAGATCGGGATTTTGAATTCGATTCGGGATCAAGTCCATGTTCAACCGAGAACATCGATGCGGAAGACGAACTCACTTCGTGTTCGGTTACATCCATCGTTTTGGCTCACCAGACGAGTATTAGAACACACATGAGACAAAGACTCGACCAAGGGTGAATGGTGCGCGCAATGATTGCGGGGACAGACCAATGTGGCAACGCAGACGGTCGAGAGGGCACTAAACTGAGAGGAGACGGAAAACGAGCAAGTGCGCCGGGAAAGCGGCTGGAGGATGGCTCTGACTCGTCGTTGGGATCACCAAGCGATGATGCCGGCTGCAGTCAACCTTTGCTGCCCATCCAATGCAGGTCAGTGAAGAGTACACATTGCATCAACCTCCTGAGGATGGAATTACTAGGGTCAGATTCTCGCCAACAGAGAACTATCTTATCGCTTCTTCGTGGGACACGGTTCGTTGCTGACACTCGCCCTTCCACACTCCTTTTCCCGCTTCTATCGCGTGTTAGTCCCTTTTCACCTCTGTCTTTACATTACCCGTATACTTGGTCGCTCCTTCATCTGCAGTTTCCACATCACTCCTTCTCAATTTAGCCCGTTTTCCGACGCGAACTGATTGCATCGCTTGTGACGCATCCCTATGTCTCTGTTGACTGCTAACACCCGCTTCTTGGTCTTCAATAGAGTGTCCGTATGTATGATGTCGTAGGAAACACAGTGAGATACAAATACACACACAAGGCGGCCGTATTGGACTGTTGCTTTTCGGATCTAACTCATGTCTTCAGCGGTGGCCTTGACAAGGGTGTTTCTATGTACGTCTTCCCCATCTTTGCATTCTCGGCTGTGTTCTAAATCTCTTTGCCACTGAAACTGACTGGTTTGGTGTTGATTGAACTGGTGTATTCCACATTGCAAGGTTCGATACGCTTTCCGAGCGTCTGACGGAGTTGGGTCAACATAGCGAGGCGGTTAGAACTGTGAATTGGTGTGATTCGTATAATGCGCTGGTGACAGGAGGATGGGACTCAATGATGAAGGTGTGGGATCCAAGGCAGGCGAATGCGTTGGTCGGCTCGTATCAGCAACCTGAGAGAGTCTATGCCGCTGATGTTTCTCAAAGTAGAGTGATTGTTGGTACTGCAGCTCGCCATGTTTGGATTTGGGACATGAGAAACTTGAACGAGCCGGAGCAGAGGAGAATGGCATCGCTCAAGTTCCAGACGAGATGCATCAGAGCGTTCCCCGATGGTCAAGGCTATGCCCTATCTTCAACAGAAGGACGTGTTTCGATGGAATTCTTCGATACTTCGAGGGAGGCACAGATGAAGAAGTACATATTCAAATGCCACAGAGGAGTCATCGACAAGGTAGATTACGCATACCCCGTAAACACCATCGCCTTCAGACCTGGGACCACTCAATTCGCAACTGGTGGAGGTGATTGTTGTGTGCCGATCTGGGACACCGCAGCCAAGAAGAGACTATTCATGCTACCCAAGTACCCGACTTCCGTCGCTTCGCTGGACTTCTCCGCAAACGGACAATACCTCGCCGTTGCTTCATCGTACACCTTCGAAGAACTTGACAAGGAGCATCCTGCCGATAGTATCTTCATTCGCACCATGTAACTCCAACCCTTCCACTTCATCATCTCCCCGAACAGTTGCGCCTCCACCAATACAGCGTGTAGCTGTGTTTGGAGTGCCCTATGTACTGCCCGCAACCTTGTGTTCGAATGAAATCATGAATTGTGACATACCTATAGACCTCCATCAGGTATTGGGAAGAGCAAGAGAAGAGAAGAGAAGAGGAGGCAGGGAGGGACATTGCACGACTCGTTTGGGTTCCAATTTGACTACTGCGTTCAATTCAACAGGCTTGATGCTTGAGAGAGGATTGAGCATTGCACTCTCGATCTCAGTTTGTGTAGTTGGGAGGGTAATGCACAGAGGGTCATCATCAGATCTTGGTCACCACCATGAACGCCTCCGACGACAGCTCCACGTTTCCGACGGATTTCATGCGCTTCTTACCCTCCTTTTGCTTCTCCAACAACTTTCTCTTACGAGTGATGTCTCCACCATAACATTTCGCGGTGACGTCCTTCCTGAATGCCTTCACAGTCTCTCTGGCGATGACCTTGTTTCCAATTGCGGCTTGAATGCGAATCTCGAACATTTGCCTTCTGATGACCTCCTTGAGCTTCTCTGCGACGCGGCGTCCAGTATGATCGGCTTTGGAGCGATGACATATGACACTGAGCGGTTCTGCGGGCACACCATTGAGGAGAATGTTGAGCTTCACCAAGTCCGCCTGCTGAAACCCAGCCTCTTCGTAGTCGAACGTCGCGTATCCTGAAGTCAGTTGCTTTAGCTTATCGAAAAAGTCGTAGATGACCTCAGAGAGAGGCATGGTGTACGATAGATGGACTCTGCTGTCGTCGATGAAGTCGACTCCGGTTTGAACACCTCTTCTGTCCATGCATAGCTGAGTGATTGATCCAAGATACTCCTTTGGCACGAAGATGGTGGCAGAGACGTAGGGTTCCATGGCGGTCCTAATGTTGTGTGGTTCAGGCCATTGACTTGCCTGAGTGACCTCGACGAGACCCTCCTCTCCGAAGAGCTCCAGCTTGATCGGCACGTTCGGTGCCGTCGCAATCACTCCCACTCCATACTCTTCTCTTAGTCTTTGTAAAAACACATCCATGTGAAGCAACCCAAGGAAGCCACAGCGGTACCCCATTCCAAGCACATCGTTCACATCTCTTTCCAAAGTGACACTAGCGTCCGTGAGGGTCAGTTTTTCGATGGCATCTTTGAGTTCGTTGAAATCTCCATCTTCGTCCGGGTAGAGGCCAGCGAAGACCATGGGCTTTGCCTGCTTGAATCCTGGGAACGGTTCGACTGGCATTCCTGCCGCATAGAATGTATCTCCAACACGCGCTTCTTTCGTAGTCTTCATGCCAATCTTCACATATCCGACTTGACCAGTGTACAGCGCATCGGTAGGCACAGGTTCAGGGTGCATGATGCCAACTTCCACCACATCGTATGTCTTTCCAGTCGATGCCGCAGTGATCTTGTCTCCAGTTTTCATCTTTCCAGACGCTATTTTGACGAGACAGATGACGCCAGTGAAGATGTCCTGATACCAAGAGTCGAAGAGAAGAGCCTTCAGTGTCTTGTTGCTGCCGTCCTCGGGTGACGGTATAATCTCCACAATGCTCGGAAATACAGTGTCTAGACCAACTCCAGTGACGGCACTCATCTTCAGGATCTGTTCTGGATTGAATCCGAACGAGGTGTGCAACTGCTTCACAATCTTCTCCGGTTGAGCTGTGGATAGGTCAATCTTGTTAATTGCAGGAATGATGGTAAGGGAATTCTGTAAGGCAAGCCACCAATTCGCTACACTCTGCGCCTGGACGCCTTTCACCGCGTCCACCAACAACAGCGCTCCTTCACATGCAGTCATACTCCTACTCACTTCATACGTGAAATCTACATGTCCTGGAGTATCGATCAAGTTCAACAAGAATGTTTCGCCATCATAGTCGTAAAACATGGTCGCAGTTTGGGCCTTCACCGTGATTCCTCGCTCCTTCTCCACACGCAGCTTATCCAGGTACAACTGATTCAATTTCGTAGCGTTAATAGTACCAGACATCTCCAACAGTTTGGTACTCAGCGTAGTCTTACCATGATCGATGTGAGCCGTGATGCAAAAGTTGCGGATTTTGGAAGGCTTGAACTCGCCCATTTCGATCTGTCCATCCTTATTAACACGATCTACGGATGGAAAATGGCACAATACAATAGAAAAGAGGCGTTAGACCAGACATAGAGGAGAAAGAGTGGGGGAAGGGAACTTGAAAGAACGCTCAACATTGGGCACAGAGTTTGGGCCATCGATGGCGACCAATCTAAGTAAAACAGAGTGAGAAAGAGGAACACAACAAGTAGAGGGGCACCTACACCATCGAACGAATGGCTTATTCCATACAGGCGCGGTACGAGGCCGTTTTTGCCAAACCGGATTGGACGAGAACGTCGCCCAAAGACGAGAGAGACTCATCTGCGTATATGATGTTTCCCTGAAGATCACTTCCTTGCGCGCGTGGGTGACAATGTTGATGCGAAATCGAGCCAGGGGGAGTGTTAGGGGGCTCTGAGACGGGCCAGGGGAACCTTCTCAAGCAGCGGTGGGAGAGAGAGGAGAGAAACGACATCTTGATGAGGATCGAAACCCTTAAATCAGTTGAAGTAGTTGATTTTCGAACAGAGAACGTTACATTAGATCTCTCATGAGCACTTTTCGGCGGACGGCATCGGTTTTGCCCTCATGGTACTTGTAGAAGAAGCGAACGGGTTTTGACTTGTCCACCTCCATCCTTGTCGATGATGATGCACGATCGCCTGAAGATGTTTGAGGCGCATTCGATGTGACACGTCCGAAAAAGTCCTTGTGAACAATCTCCACATCATGATGTTCAGCCTTGAGATGATCCTTCTTGGCGGGTTCGTTCAAATGTTTCGCCGCTTCTATCGCCTTTTGTGCAGCCTCCAGTAATGTTGCCTCACTTATACCTCTATATTCCAATCTTCTTAGTCTTTCTGAGTGAACGGTCGAAGTAACGAGTTGGCGAACAGAATCAGGTGTCGCGTCGAATTCGGAAGTCGTGCAACCCGCGTATTTCTCCTCTCCCTTGTCTTTCGGCGTAGTGGTGCGGTCCAATCCAGTATAATGAGTGAGGCGATTCACAGAAGGGCTCAGGGGAAAGTAATGAGATGATAGAACGGCACTGGGCATCGCAATCTGGCGAGCCTGATTCTTCAATAGCTCCATTCTCTTGCGCCACATAGCCATCTTCTCCTCATCTTCCGGATAGTCCATGACTGGTGACGATGATTCGATGTATTCGAGTCCATAGGCAATGTGTATACCGACGAGTGATGCGAGACGAACCCTCTCTGCAGAGTTTAGCAGCGTGACATTGACTGCTCTGAGGTGAGGGGTTAAAATGCGCACGATGAAGCTTACCAAATCAACGACAATGCGAGAGGAGTCGAAATAGGGGCGTAGAGGGGGGAGGATGACGTGGAGCCACTGGTGGATTGTAGCGGTGTGGACGGACTTGTTCACCCTAGCTGCAGCCGCTTGTCGTGGGAAGAGGGCCTGATGAGCGGTGGTAGTACTGCAAAGGGCATTCGCTGCGGAACCAACGTACGGGAGATAGGTAGAGAGGGCGTAGAGCTGCTTGGCGTTGATGCGGCATTGCAACTCGTCGTAGAACTCGAACCACTCCGTGAGAGCCACTGTGTTTCTAAATAGCGGATCGTGATACTTCACCAACAGCGCATTCTCGTGAATACCATCGATGACCTGATCAACATTAGCGCCCTTCACCATCGAATGGATCCTCTCCAGCTGGGACGTCTTCTTGGGCTTCTTAGTTTTCTTCTTCTGTTCCTCATCTCCTCGTATTGACGAAGAGCGCATTGATTCAGACGCGGATAGGTCATCAGCTGAGGGAATAGACGCAGAGTCGCGGAGATGCTGGAAGTGAGAGGCGTTGTCCAGGAGCACTTGGAGGGTCGAATTGCGCTCCTCCTCCTTCGAAAACACAGACTTCCACACTTCAAACACATTCGATGTCATATCTTTGTTACCAAACGATGACGTGGAGAAGAGTTCCGGGGTGATGTGGGTCGCCTTGCGAGAGAGGAATTGCAACGTGTTCAAACAGCTTCGAATGTCCCTATTTGTGAGTTCACAGACGACTTGCAAGAGTTGAGTGTCGATAGATACGCCTTCTAGGGTGCAGATGTGTTCCAGACGTGAAATGAGACTCAGAACGGAGGGAGGTTCGAGACGGAATTGGAGCGCTCTATCGCGTAGAGGTCTTAGTGATGGCGACCACACATCGTTACAAATACAGATAATCGGCCTCTTCAACTTCTTGTCGTCAAGTAGCTTGCATAGGGCATCGATGGCACCCTTGCCCTCTCCTCCAAGAACGCCGTCGATTTCGTCGATGATGAGTG
>Ga0307375_10006731_pt1 | contig 10594 bp, 9 predicted proteins | sample TR1MG_FD_202531 | JGI IMG/M metagenome (GOLD analysis project Ga0307375, IMG submission 202531) | Soil microbial communities from Risofladan, Vaasa, Finland - TR-1 | ecosystem: Environmental > Terrestrial > Soil > Coastal area > Acid sulfate soil | place: Finland: Risofladan, Vaasa | collected...
CAAGGAGTTGAGGATGGCTTGCTTGGCGGGATCGTCAGGGAAGGTAACGTCTTCGGCGGTACGGATCCAGGTCCAGAGCGAGTCAAACAGCGATGGTGATCTGGGAATGCCGTGCATCTCACTAGCATGCATCGTGGCGATCTTTTCTGCGATGAGAGGGGCCAGTTTGGGAAGATCGTGTTGCTCGAGGGAGTGAAGGGAGAGGAACTCTTCGATTCTGCCTCCGTCAAAGATGCCATACAGCTTGGGACCCATGCCGCTATCGGAGAAGTGCTTGAAGATCTTGTGTTCATTCTCGCGGTCGAAGAAGTTCTCGGTGCCAGCGCCGTAGACTCTGAAGAGGAGTTGGTGAGGTACGACTTGGGTGCCACTATCGGTATCATCACTGTAAGAAGGAGAGGAAGAAGAAGAAGAGGCAACGGCCATGGGAGTGAGTTTGGCAGCCAGTTCAGGAGAGATGGACAACTTGTAGAGGCGATTGGTGAGTCCTCCCGTCACGACCGTGAGCTTGATATCCGATGCCTGCAGGTTCTGCCAACCTGGAACGAACTTGGAAGCATTCTCTAAAGCCAGAGGGAGCAATTCTTGAAGTTCCTCAATCTCGGAAGACTGCTGGACCGCCTCTTTGCCAGGATACACGAAGCGGTTGTTGCGACGCAGCATCATGTCGCGCACTGCTCCCAATATGTTCCAACTGTTCAACATGCGTTCACCAAAGGTTCCTACAAATCCTCCCACTCGAACATTCCGGTCTGAAGCCGGGTTGATGGCAGTGATGATGCTCGACAACTGTCGCTTGGCCGCCAGCTCCATACCCTTCAAGTACGATACGTTCAACTCCTTCATCGACTTTCCACGATCCAAAACATGATTGATGTACGAATCGTAGTTACGGACGACTCTCGTCAAGATGCTTGCCGTAGATATGCCTACACAGAGTCGAGCAATGGGATTCGGACAGGCCACAAAGAGGACACAGTTAGGGACGTTCTGGAAATTTAGGGATAGAAAACGGTTCTAAATAGATGTGCTCATCAGAAGCAAGATCAGTGTACAGAATTGGAGGTGCACGAAGGTGAAAAGGACATACCTTCCTCTCGCGCTACTGAGATGAAACGCCCCGCTTCTCGCACTGGACGGAAGGCAGCGGACTGGTAGTGCTCATACACATGCTCATCACCTACTACGAAATCGATGTTATGTTGCTGCATCCACTCCAGTGTGGGCCACCAAGGGGCGTCATCGATGATCTCGTCAATCCACTTGATGTGCGGCAGCAGCGACTTGCGCTCTTCGTAATCCAGAACCACCTTACCTTTGTATTTCGCCACATCAGCGTCCGAGTGGACTACAGGGGCAGAAAAGGACGCATAGAATGGAGGTTAGCACAGCCTGCGAAATATACCTCGGTGGGGCTTTCACACACAGTTGAAGACTGCAAATAGGCAATGGATTGATTGAATGAGATATAGAGAACAGGAATTTCGTACTGCCAACAACTAAGACAGCATTGGGATAGAGCAACTTGGCGGTTTTCATCGCATTGGCGTGACCGTAATGAAAGAGGTCCCATACGCCACACAGCAACAAACGAACCGGTCTATCGGCCGGAAGGGGCGCTAACCGAGGTGGGGATTTGGAATAGGAGGCCATGAGGGAGACAGATGCAGATGGTAATGATCGAACTCGAGCTTGCGTCGCCGCGCCACTATTCTCGTCGGAGATCTCTACGAGCACATTTCCCCTCCCCATTCTCACCCAACAAGCCGCTACTCAAGCAACTGCAACCTGCAATACCCCTCGGCTCTATGCTCTCCTATCGTCTGTGAGCCCCAATTTCCCCATCTCTCGATTTCCTCCTCGTTACTACTCTATGAGTCTTTCTCTGGCCACAAAGATCTCCTCACTGCTATGGATACCAAATGGAGAAGTCGATGATACCCGTTTTGAGAAGCTGTTCGATGATTTGGCCAAGCAATTGCAAGAAGATGGCGCCAGGCTCGCCATGATCCAAGAAGGCCTACTTCCTACTCTCATTGTACGCTCAGCCTCTCTTCATCTCGTTGACTTGACTCTCAATGATGCATTCTAACCATTTAAGTCCGTTTAGCAAAGCCTACAACATGAAGACGAACGTATTCGAGGAATCTCTGCGAAGCTGCTCGGAAAGCTCTCTCTGCCATGTTCTGACCATTCTCGCCTCCCCAACGCCCTAGTCGTCCCCGAGCAGCACAATATTCTCTCAATCGTCTCAAATTACTTGACTAGATGCATGTCTGAATCCTCTACATTGACGCCAATCGACCTGGAAGCAGCATGCCTGCTGTTGACTGATTGCATGCCTCTACTGGTTCTTAATGGCGCTTATGTGACCAACATTGATGGCGTGATATGTCTAGGACTCCTATCTACATCCCATTTTGTCAGGAAGGCTGCAATATGTGCTTTTGGTGCTCTGTGCCGAGCGGAAGTTTCGGACGCTATACTCTCCAAGTTGATTGAAACGATGGGTAATGATCCTTCGACAACTCTTTTCGATGTTCTAGTGATGTCAATTCAGTTACAACGAGCTGCCGTCGTTCTGTGCCATCCTTCTGCAGTGGAAAGCGTTTGGAGGGCGATGGAGTTCAATGATGCCCTGCTGGCCGAATCCGCGCGCTGTTGCCTACGAGCTCTCATCTTCTCTTCTAATGGCGTTGCCATTAATCAACTATCACCCTTGGATCCTATCCTCCGTCTGGATGACCTCCTGGTCCGTTCGCTGACTTCAGGGACAAGCCGTGGAACATGTTCTGCAATCGCTCTATTTGACCTGAGACCCTGTGATATTGGTAGCCTTGGTGAAAGATACTCAAAATGGTGTTGTGATTGGATTCAGAAGTTGGTACAATGGATAAACGGAGAGCCCCACAATCCGACCGAGGCGCATCTTGTTTCGACCGTTCTGTCTCATTGGCAACTAGCTCTAGACTCGCTACAATCCGTATTCCTAAAGCATTCGCAGTTAAATCCAATGGCTTCACATCTGTTGGCGAAAGTCATCTCTGTTACGAGTACTCGCTTGCAAACTTCGCTCGGCCAACACACCACCATCCTCCCCTCCCTGTGGCAGCTGTGGAACAAGTTCTCCAAGCTTCTCATCTCTTTCGCGTCCATTTCAACCCACATCGTGTCAGATGGCCTCATCTCATTCTTCAGAAGTACTCTACGGTCCATCGTTACCCCCGTCCCTACCAAAGTATCCATCCTCTCCACCATTGGCGTCCTTGTCGTCCGCTCTGTTGGAGCATATATGGTCGATTGGACCTTCTTCGACTCATTGGAGGCTGATTTACACGCATCGAGGTATGCTCAAGCCTGGGAGATACGCGATTCCGTACTGCAAGTATTTGCTCGCGTTGCGACTGGATGCACTGACGTAACGGGTGCCTTGCATCGAGAATTGCATATCCCCATCGTTTTTGGACTGAAAGACGCGAACGAATCTGTCCGTAGCACATGCATCGAATCCCTGACTGAACTCGCGAGGAACAGGAGCATTTGGCAAGCTGCGCTCTCCGCTGAACCTAGTCTCATCTACAACGTATTTTGCTCTCTCGAGGAACAAACTGGAAGCAGATTGGCACAATCAAGAGGCATAGCTCAACTGTTGAAGTACGAACACGTCGTCTTCGTCCTGCCGACCACCGACTCCCACTTCTCCTCTGGATTTGCATCAACTCTGGACTCCATAGCTAAAGACGATGATTGGGACGTTCGCAGTTCGGTGGTGGAGGTCATCGAGTCCCTTCTCCTCATGGATGGACCGTCTAGGCAACGATACTGGTCTCTTGCTGGATGCTCTGCTTTGTTGCTTTCCTTGGTTAGAGATGAGTCTCGAATGGTGAGAATACGTATTTGGCAGTTGCTATCTGATCATTGGCGTCTCCTTAAGTTCTTCACAGCCAACCTCCCTGCCATGGAGCTCGATCCGAGTGCACAGATTTCGCGCCAACTGTCCCTGCTGGCAGTGGATGAGCACTACGATCCTGACGATGAAGTTTACCCTCTTGCTCCTGGAGTTGCCGAAAACGATATCGATTGCCCATTCTGAAGCTGGTGTGACTGGCGAGAGTGAGTGGATGGGCGGGCCTTTGTCGTTGTGTCCCCATCACTCCATAGAGGACTCGCCGAACCATGAAGTCCGCAATTTGCGTATTGGCGTTTGTCGTCCTGTTTGTGGTGTCATCTGATGCTGCTGGTTGCAATAGTAAGACAGTACGTCGTTCGCCGTTAGTCGGATCCTCAAGCATGTCTCACTCGCTCTCCACTTGGCACTGATCACTGACCTGCACACAAAATTTTTGCTTTTGCATTGTAGCCTACCTATGGAAAGCCGAATATGTACGATATCTTGCCTTCCAATGCCGCTATGAAGCCCTACAAGACGGTGCCAAATGGAAAGTCGGTACGTAGCCCTCATTCGCTCCGTTTGTCCGGTTTTCCCAGGATTCCCGATTCTAGTCTTGGATTGGTGCATTTTGGGCCCTGGAATGAACTTAGAAGCGCTTGTCTTGTCTGGTACACTGACACGTGCGTTTTTGGTCTCGGTAGTACGTCGTGACAGTCCCCAATGGCGGAGCATCTGGACCTCAGTCATACTATTTGACGCATCTGTATGGCACGCCTTACCAAATGGGTTATGCGCAAGGACAGTTGTACACCACGACCGTGGCTGGCTTCATTGAGGAGGTTTGGCAGTACATGAAGGGTCAGGTGGTAGATGCTCTCCCAGGTACCTTCCCTGCCTGGTTCAAGAACTTGCTTGCTACCATGAGTCTTGAAGCCGCTCTCGATTGGACGGAGGTAATGACGAGACCCTACACCGGAAAGCACATCTACGAGGAGTTACGCGGTCTTTCAGACGGTGGTAACATTGACTATCAGACTTTGGTTCGCGTTCATATGATTGCCAGCGTGACGCAAGGCAAGTGCTCAATGATTGGAGCGTGGGGAGCGGCAGTTCAATCGTCAGGATCGGACGATGGTCATCTCATCCAACAACGCTCTCTGGACTGGGACATGGATGGCCCATTCCGAGACTTCTCTGCCATGACCGTGTATCATCCCAACAAAGACGGCTCGAATGGACATGCTTTCGTCAACGTGGGGATCATGGGCTTCATTGGTGGCCTCACTGGAATGAGCGAAGCTCAACTCGGCATCTCAGAGATCGGTGTATCCTACCCTGACGCCACCTTTGGAAATGAAAGTCGAGAGGGCGTTCCCTTCATCTTCCTTCTACGAGACATCCTGCAGTTCGACTATACCATTGACGACGCGATCAATCGCATGGCCAACTCGCGCAGAACCTGTGACCTCATTCTTGGCGTTGGCGATGGCAAACTTGGCATCTTCCGTGCCTTCCAATACTCGCATTCCTACCTCCGCATTCAAGACGATATGAACATGATGCCATACAACACCACGTGGCACCCACGCATCAAGAACATGGTATACTATGGCATGGACTGGATCTGTCCTTCCTACAACTATGTACTGTCGCAACAGCTTCAAAAGTATTATGGATCGTTCTCTCCTGAGATTGGAATCCGATACGTAACTTCGGTGGAGATGAGCGGTGACAACCATGCCGCATACTACGATCTGACCGCACAGAAGCTCTTCGTAGCCTTTGCTGCTCCTCGCGCCTCGTCTGGACCATTGGCGGCCTTCGATCGCCAATGGGTGCAGTACGATGTCGTATCTCTCCTTAAGGAGACATTGTAAACCTCAATGTATACCCCTACCATCCCCCATAGCTGCACGAGAGAGCCCCGAAGGACTGCGCAGGATCGAATGGTCGTCATTGAGCGAGTTGATCGAACTCAGGTGAGAGAGAAAAATGCGCGAGAGGCGCGGTACATTACACAACAGATACGAGGAATCGACAGTTCGCGAAAGCTGGAGATCTACAATCAACGATGTTAGCAGCAGGTGGAGCCGGAAGGAGCGGCCTCGCCCTGGTTGTCCAGACGTCGGGTATTTCCGCCAGGGAACTGCGAGTTCATAGCGGCATTCTTGGGGAGTCTCTTGGCTGAATTGGAAGCGAGTGGAAAAGGGTCAGTGGATTGAGAACAGAGGGTCGGAGGAGCACATGGAGGTAGTCGGGACGCACCGATGGAAACGAAGAGTTCGTTCACGTTGACGGCAGTCTTCGCCGATGTCTCAATGAACAAGATGCCGTTATCGTCAGCATAAGACTGAGCGTCTTGAACGGAAACAGCGCGGTGCTCGGCTAGATCGACCTTGTTGCCTACCAGCGATATGATGATGTTAGAATCGGCCTGTTTCTGCAGCTCCTTCACCCAATGCTTCGCCTTTTCGAACGACTCTGCACTTGTGATGTCATATACAACGATTGCAGCTGATGAACCAGGACATAGTAGGTCAGAGGAATGTCAGAAAGAGGTCATCAGTGCATGAAACGGCGAACGTCCGAATGCATACCTTGAGCTGCGCGATAGTACATGGGAGTCAAAGAATGGTATCGTGCACACATCGAATAGCAACAAGAGCACATGTTGGTTAAGGAAAGTGAGTGTTGAGAGGGGATTCTCAGGATGCAGAGGCAGATCGGAAAAACAGGACCATCAAAAGCTTCTTTCGGCACAGTAGTGTTGATAGAGGATATTCTCTTGACTGCATGTATAGGATTAGATCAGAAAAAGAGAGTTGGTCAAGGTCAGAGGAGCCGAAGGTGAGAAACGGAGGATGGTTCAAAAGGCAGTGCTTGTGTCGTTCAGCGTACCCTGCAGTGTCCCAAATCTCGAATTTCACGGTGACATCATTGAGGCACACAGTTTGAGTCATGAAGGCAGCTTGAATACGAAGAGAGAGGGAGGATAGGCGAAGAGATGTGTGTCAGAGAGCAAAGTCAAGGAAGGGGCTGCTAGATGCACGAAGATGTCCGAATTGATAGGACGTGTGGAAAGGAAGAGGGAGCGTACCTCCAATGGTGGGTTCTGGGACCTCCAAAAACTGTCCTTTGACGAAGCGAGCGACGAGGGAAGATTTTCCAACCGAAGATTCCCCAAGGAGAACGAGCTTGAATTGGTAGATTTTGGAGTTCATGATGGATGCAAGAACACGCGAAACGAGGGAGGAGTCCAGTAAGAAGCGCGACACAAACAGGAGTCCAGAACAAACTGGCCTGCGGTGGGCGGCGGGTCGCGGTGAGAGAGGCCTCAACAGGTTTCCTCCGTCCCTGCGCAGGGCGCGAGCTCTGCGTCTGAGAGCGAGAGAGCCTGGCCAATCTCACTTGCCTCTGCAACTCCCTCTTGTTTATTTCATCTCTACTATCGCCTCACATACTCTTCTGGAACCCTTGAGCGAATTCACCTTAGCAGATGGCCGCAAACGCGCCGGCAAAGTCAAATTCTGGCGAACCTCCTTCCAGCTTCCGCGTCAAGCCCATTCAATTTGGCTCCAAGATTGTCACGATATGCATGCAAAACGAGAACGGTACGAATTGCCATTCTGGACTTTGGAGACTGGTAGCAAGTGTCTCTGACGTAAACCCGAACCTTTCATCAAACTGTTTGTGTTTTGCCTCCTCGCCGCCTCAACAGGCCCATGCCCTTTGTTGGCCATATGTACGCCTCAATTATGCACCTCTCTACTTTGGAAAATGAGAACTTCTGATCCTATGAAGCTTGATCGCATGCTGACTTTCCCCCGTAAAAAGGCAACGTCCTGCTGTTGAGAGGCGAGATGTTCATCCATCCAGACCAATCGTTCGTGACGCTAGATGAGCTCTTAACGCAACTTTCTACCTGTATCATGAACAAAAAGCCGGCTGAGGTACGTAAGTTGAGATCAAAAGCAGAACCCTCGTTCACCTTCTCCTTCTCCCCTTTTCCGGAACCAACCTGACATGCATGCTTCTACCTTATCAGTTTGCAAGTGAAGGAGAGCAACACAACTACGAGGCGAACATTGCCTCCACCATGGCGAACTATCACGAGCTGTCACGTGGTCTCGACGTTAACGTTCGGTATTCTGGGTATGTGCCAATTGCCATGCGTCCAATTCAAGATCTCAGGTTGAGAATACACTCTAACCCTCCTAATATGCCGATATCCTCCCTGTTCAGAGTGTTTGGTTTCGAGTTCACGGTTCAGAGCGCCGTTTTCGATCTGGTTCGTGTCACGCTCTGTCATGTACGTCTCCTTTTGCCTATTCCTTGAATCTGACTCCTTCCCCAGTAAAAGAAGTGCTGTGCTTGTACATTGAGGTCTGACTTCTTACGGCGATGTGTTGATGTGATCCCAGGGTTGGCTTCCGGATCCCACCTCAAAGGCGTATTCTCTCGTGACATTCAGTTCCTACAACCAACTAGTGGAGAAGATCATCAAGTCTCGTGATATATCTGACAGGCTGGACTCCTCTGCGCCGCAGGAGATAGAACCAGTGGCGAGTTCTTCGAACGCTGTTGAGGAGACTCCACCAGCACCGATCACGGAACAAGATATGTTGGATGTGGAGCATGGCCATGTTATCGACCAATGGATGAAGGAAACATCGTCGCAGTTGACTTTCTATGGGCTCACGAAGCTACACGAGGAACTGGAGGAGGGTCAATTGTACGTCTTCTTCCGCAACAACCACTTCTCAACACTCCTGGTACGTGAGGCATCGCTTTGGCTACTCGTCACCGATCAAGGCTTCGCGAAACAGGCTGCCATTTGGGAGAAGCTTGACACTGTGGATGGTGACTCCTTCTTCGTGACTGCAAACTTCGACGAGTTTCGCATGGATGGCTCCACCCCATACCACCACGACACGAACATTGATGGACAAGACACGCAGGCATCTCTCGACGAACAACTCGCACACCAACTCCAAGAAGCTGAACACCGCAAAGCCGAGCGCACCTTGGCCCAATCACACCAACCAAAGAGATCCGCTCCTCCTCCTTCTTCTTCCAATCCTCAGGGCAGACCATTGAACCAATCAACACCCGGTAGAGCACCACCGAACCCGGCCAACAACAAGGGGAAGAAGGAAGACGATGACTGCACTATCCTCTGATCCAACACCCGCCCTTTGTACGTCTATACAGGTGCATGCTGACCTCAGGTACTGCGCTGCCCCATGCACATCATCGTGTGAATACAACTCGAACCATTCCTTGTAAATACAACACTGCCTTCTCGATAATTCACGGAGTGCCCCTCAACCCATCTCACACGGGACGGGGACGTGACAACGTACCCAAACAGATGTGGATTCAACATGACCATAAAATGGATCGCAAAATATAGAGCTACATTGTGAACAAAGTGATGTTCGTGGATCGTGGGACTGTGGGCGGGCTTGTGGCGATGTCACAAGAACCTCATTCTTCATCGGACGAGGTGTCGGGGGCATCCGCAGTGGCTCCTTCCACTCTGCTTCCGATGTGAATTCTGGCGCGACAAGCAGGACAGCTGCGATGATCTTTCAGCCATTGCTCAACACAGCTCTTATGGAACTTGTGACTGCACTTCGGAAGAGATACGATGGTCTCGCCCTCCTCGATGTCGACTTGGCAAATGACGCAGAAGGCTCCATCCTCACTCGGCACGTACTTGGAAGAAGGCAACTCGGTAATCTCTCGATTGGTAAGTCCGGTGGGAACGTATCCCATCCTCTCCTGAAGTTGAAGCAGTTCCTCGTAACTCATGTTGGATAACTCTTCAGTGGCTTCCATTTCATTGCCTTCGTAGTTCATCATGTTCATTATGCGCTCCAGATGCGCCGGACGAGGCGGGGCTTGGCGCACCGTTCCACGGTTTTGAAGAGTGAGGACGGTGAGCGTTCCACGGGGGCAGAGTCCAACCTCCTGCAGCGTGACATGGTTGTTCTCTTCGTTGAATTCTTGTCGAGGCACGGGGATGAGAAGGGAGAAGATGGAGTCGAGAGGAAGCCAGGAGGCAGCATACCTATGGACAGCGGAGATGGGGTCGCTGCTCTTGAATCCTGCGCGCTTGATGCGGCCGTCGGGTAGTCTGATCGAGATGATGGTCGGCTCTTCAGGGATGTCAGGGCTCGAAGTTTCCAATGGAATATCGGCGGTGGAGTGGGGGTGGGAGGAGGACTGTGAGGTGGAGGTAGGAGAGGTGGTGGAAGTCGATGGAGTGGCGAGAGAGGAGGTGTTGGCCAACATGCGAGCCGCGCGATCCGCTCGAAGTCGCCTCTCCTCCTCTTCCTTCTCCTTCTTCTTCTGTTCTTCATATCGACGCTGTTGCAAATCTCGCAGGGAGTCCATCGTGGCGGGTTGTGGATCAGCCGCGCTGGCGGGCGGATGTGTTTCATGAGTGTGCGCTGCCGGAGGTCGCGCTGGTGCTGCTGTCGCGCCTGCTCGAGCCTTGTTGCGCGCTTTGATTTGGTCAATCGTCAAATGCTCGTCATCTTCGTCGTCATCGTGCAAGCCTGCAAAGTAGTCGGCAGAGCCAGCGTGTGCCTGGGTGCCAGTGACTTTGGTGATGCCAAGCCTCGCGCGCCTTGCCTCGGCCAGTTGTTCGGCGACAGATTTTGATGAGAGACCATCACCGGATGTAATTTCAGATGA
>Ga0307375_10006734_pt1 | contig 10591 bp, 9 predicted proteins | sample TR1MG_FD_202531 | JGI IMG/M metagenome (GOLD analysis project Ga0307375, IMG submission 202531) | Soil microbial communities from Risofladan, Vaasa, Finland - TR-1 | ecosystem: Environmental > Terrestrial > Soil > Coastal area > Acid sulfate soil | place: Finland: Risofladan, Vaasa | collected...
TCCAGGCGACGCATCCCGATATCGATTCGCTTGAGGTGAAGTAAATCAAACGCCGCCTTAGCTCAGTTGGTAGAGCAACTCACTTGTAATGAGTAGGTCCTCGGTTCGAGTCCGAGAGGCGGCTCCAGAATCAAAACAAGGTCAGTTTCGCCGTCAGAAAATTTCGCGGCGCGGAGCGCCGCGTAGGGGGGATGCGCATTTCCGCGCGCTTCGCGCGCGTGGAGGGTGAGGTTCGAGCCGAAGATTTTTTGGAGGGAGATTTTTTTGGAGGGGGCATTATCTGTTTTTGCTATTTCATCAAGACGCGAAGCGTCTTTTATCCATTCTCGCGTCGGTTCGATCCACGCGGAAGGGGTTCGTAGAAGTCGGTCGATTTGCTCCTCAACCGACTTCTTTTCGGACATAAGTGCGCGACGCCTCGCAAGGTAGTCGTCGCGCTCAATATCTTGGGCGACATAGACATCGGTTAATCTGGCGAGATTTTGCGAGAGCTCCTGAACGTGCTCCCGCAACCTGAAAACTGCTTCTGACGCTGTTTTTGTAGCCGTCTGCGCCTCGCGGTCGAGCATATCCGATAAAGGGATCGTCCATTCCTTCGGCATAGCGTAGTCGGTAAGGAGAGCCGATAACTGGCGGTCAAGTACCTCTCCGCGTATGCACGGCTCATCGCAAGCCGTAGTTTTGGATTTTTTAGAACAGTGATAATAGACATAATGATGGACTTTGCCGGAAACCTGTCGCTTTAACCTGTTCTCTCCGGTAATACTCATGCCGCACATTTCGCACCGCAGAAGCCCGCAAAATGGCCTCGGGTCAGCTTTGGTGGACGGCCGACGCCCTCGGCCTCGCAAGACGGCGTTCGCCCTATCCCAAAGGTCTTTTGTTACGAGCGGCTCATGCTTGCCCTCGTGTATCTCGCCGGTGTAGCGGAAGTGTCCGTAGTAAAAGGGATTTTGCAATATGAAAGAAATGCGGGAGATATTGATACGGATATTGCCCCTAGAGCGGATGCCTGCCTTTTCTAAAATATCGGAGAGATTTTCAAGATTGACAGTCCCCGTCGCATAAAGCTCAAAGATTTTCTTGACGAGCTTGGCGTTCTTGCGGTGAACGACAACGGTCTTGGTAGCAGGATCGTTCTGGTATCCGAACGGAGCGACACCGGGATAGATTCCCATCCGCGCTTTATGCTTTAATCCGCGCGAAGTGTTCGCGCTCAACTGGCGGATATATTCTGTCGCCATGCCGAGCTCCACTGACATCATCAGCACATTGTCGGCAGGGAAGTAACTACGATCGTGCGTCTGAATATGTGCGATATTCCCATTCTGCAAAAGCCACTGTATTTGTCCGCCGTCTACAGGGTTGCGAGCCAAGCGATCAATCTTCCAACAGACAATCCCTTGCGCCTCGCCCTTTTGTATTCGCGCCATCATCTCGCCGAACATAGGACGGCCCGGCATCTTGGCGGACTTCTTTTCCACGAATACCTCAACGACGTTGAGTCGTTCGCGCTTGGCGAGCTCCTGCAATTCCGCTAGTTGCCCCTCAATGGAGAGAATCTGTTTATCCTCAACATCGGTGCTTTTGCGGGCGTAGAGGAAGTAGCGCATATATAATGTTGAGAATAGCAGAATATGTTATACACACCCCCATCCTATCCACATACCCCCTTGCGCTATACTGCAGGAAGAGTAGAATTTCATTTACCAATATGGTAAACGAAATTTGCAATATGTTCCTTCTTCCGCTATTATGAAGATCGTCTTCGACAACCCGAAGCACGAGGCTCTAGTCAACGACTTTGAGGCGTTGTCGAGGAGATTCAACACCAAGAGCGAGGACAACGCCACAGAAGTCCTCGCTACGATTGACGTGCTCAAGGTCGCCGATTGTCTTGCTGACGTTCCGCGGGCCTACCGCCCGCATCCTCTCAAACGAGAATACAAGGGCGGGTTTGCGGTGGATGTTACGAGAACGCACCGAGTCATTTTTAAGCCAGACCATGATGGAGATCCTGAGTTTCGGATCGATAATTTCAAAAGCATCAAATCCATTTCTATAGTTGAGATTTTCACTGACTATCACTAAACACAATTATGGTTTACCAACCCAACAAAGCAATACACCCAGGCCACGTTATTTTGCGTACCCTTGAAAGAGAGGGGATGAGTCAGAAGAATCTTAGCGAACGTACGGGGCTCACAGAAAAACATCTAAGCCAAATCATTAACGGTAATGCATCCATTACTGTTGAAACAGCGTTGCTACTAGAAAACGCTCTCGGGGGGTCTGCTTCTTTCTGGATAAATCTGGAAAAGAATTATCAGGAGACGACTGCTAGACTTGAAAGAAGTTCGTTCGTTCGCAATGAGACAAAACTACTTAGCACTTTCCCTTATCTGGAATTGGTACAAAGAGGATATGTTGAACAGACCAGCAATAGAGAGAAACGAGTCGAAAATCTGTGGAAATTTTATGGCGTCAATTCATTGCTTGCCGTTAGAGATATAGAACCTGTCGCTTTTCGGAAGAGAGCAAATTCAAAAATAAAAAGCGAAGCTATTGCTGCGTGGCTTCGATGTGGAGAACTAGAATCCAAGAAGCAAAGTCTACCAACATATTCAGAGACCACACTCAAGCAGGGAGTTGAACGGATAAAAGGTTTGTTTCTAAAGCCCGCTAACGAGTATTCGCGTCAGATTCGAGATATCCTTAAGGAATCCGGCGTTGCCCTTGAGTATGTCCCACACTTTGCCGGAACGGGAGTAAGCGGGTCAGTCCGATGGGTCAATGATAATCCGCTAATGCAGATAAGTTTGTTAGGAGCATATGCTGATCTGTTTTGGTTCAACCTATTTCATGAGATAGGACACCTTCTGTTGCATGGTAAGAAGGAAAAATTTATTGAGTTTAACGACAAAACTCTCTCCACGGTTCAAGACAAAGAAAAAGAGGCTGATGATTTCGCCACTAATGAACTCATTAATCCAAAAGTGTACGCAGAATTTATCGAAAGAGGTGAATTCTCGAAATTGGCCATACGAGATTTTTCTAACGATTTAAGAATGGACCCTGGGATTGTTGCAGGAAGACTATGTCACGAAAAACATGTTACGTGGAAAGACGTTGCGAGTTTAAGACCGAGGCTCAAGTTTCCAGATAAAGAATAGGGAGCTTCGCTGGTTTCAGACCCGCCAGCGAAGGACTCGGTGTGCGCAAGGGCGGGAGGGGCAAACACACGATGAATTTGTATTCGTATTACCTCCAAAAAAATCTTCCTCCAAAAAATCTTCGGCTTCTGAATTTTGAACCTCACCCTCCACGCGCGCGAAGCGCGCGGAAATGCGCATTCCCCCTATGCGGCGCTCCGCGCCGCGAAATTTTCTGACCGCGAAACTGACCTTGTTTTGATTCTGGAGTCTCTATTAAAGCACGCTAGAACCAATTTCGCCCAAAACCCGACCCAATGATTACTCGCCCGCTCGCAGACTCGCGGGCTCGCCGCGCGATTACGCGCGGCCCCGAGACCTGCCGCTCTCTATTCTTTGTTTTTTGGCGGGGGAAGTCTTTGGAAAAGGAATGGAGCGGCAGGGCGAGGGCGATTTTAGAAATTTTATTTTACGCAATTAAGCCCCTTGCACCCCCTTCAGTTAGGCGTACCATTCAATTAATAATCCCATGAATATAAAGAAAATCGCTCCAGTGTTTGCTCTGTTGTTTTTTACGCTACCGTCAGTGTCATTTGCAGCAGCTCTCACTTCACAACAGTCGTCTAGCCTCATTGCGGTTGTGCAATCATCTCCAGGTACACCCGCAAGCGCCTTCGTTTCCCTCATAACCGCTTTTTCGAATATAACTGTAACTCAAGCTACTAGTCTCATTACAGTTGTTCAAGCAGCTCCTGGAGTACCGGCGAACGCCTTTGTTAATCTCTTGACCTCTTTTACAGTCGACATCCCGACAACGCAACCAACAACACAGGCAGTGACGCCGACGGCGACTAATACCAACAGTGTTGCTATAAATACATATTCGAATAGTTGCAATGGATCGCAGTACCCAGCATGTACAGGAGACACACATTTTGTATGTGCAAACAACGGCTCTGTATCTTGTGCTGCAAATACGGTAGTTGTTCCGCAGCCGACACTAAACAATCAACAAACTACCCAAACAGTGACCCCAATTCCGGTCCAAGTTCCAGCATCTCCTGTTTCGCCACAGATTGTTACACCAGCACCTACTCCTACGATTACATTAACTTCCAGCACCGGATCCGTTACCTCGGGCCAATCCGCAACCCTCACATGGAACTCAACTAATGCAACTTCTTGCGTTGCCTCTGGTGGCTGGACTGGCGCGCTTGCAACAAGTGGCACGCGAGTAGTTTCTCCAACTACAGCACAAGCATATAGTCTAAGCTGTACTGGAGCAGGCGGTACCGTAAGTCAGTCAGTGAATGTAGCGGTCATACAAGTAATAGGCGCACTATCTGCTAAAACCGATTATGCCACCGCGGGAGTGAACTCTTATGGTGTTGTTGTCTCCCCCGACGGAACCTCGGTGTATGTGACGAGCCAAGGCACAATCTCAATGTTCTCCCGCAACACCAGTACCGGCGCACTCTCTGCTAAAACCGATTATGCCACCGCGGGGGGAAATCCTATCAGCATCGCCATCTCCCCCGACGGTACCTCGGTGTATGTGGCCAATGAGGGCTCCAACATCGTCTCAATGTTCTCCCGCAACACCAGTACCGGTGCACTCTCTGCTAAAACCGATTATGTTGTGGCGGGAGTGAATTCTTACAGTGTTGCTGTCTCACCTGACGGCACTTCGGTGTATGTTGGTGTCGAAACCAACGGCGCTCACGGCACAATCTCAATGTTCTCCCGCAACATCAGTACTGGCGCACTCTCTACCAGAACTGACTACGTCACGAATTTAGCTTCCCATAGTATTACCATCTCTCCCGACGGTACCTCGGTGTATGTGGCAAACACTGGCTACAGTAGCGCTAACCTCAACTACACCGTTTCAATGTTCTCCCGCAACACCACAACCGGTGTCCTCTCTGCTAGTGTCGATTATGCAACAGGATTTAGTCCTTACAGTATTACTATATCTTCTGACGGCACTTCGGTATATGTGGCAAACAGAGATTCCAACACCGTTTCAATGTTCTCCCGCAACACCAGTACCGGCGCACTCTCTGCTAAAACCGATTATGCCACGCGGGGAATGTCTCCTTATGGAGTTGCCGTCTCTCCCGATGGCATCTCGGTTTATGTAACGGTGTATGGCAACAACACCGTCTCAATGTTCTCCCGTAATACCAGCACCGGTGCACTCTCGGCTAGTATCGACTATACAACAGGAACGAGTCCTTATAGCGTTGCTGTCTCACCTGACGGCACTTCGGTGTATGTAACAAACATAGGCGCCAATACCGTCTCGATGTTCTCCCGCAACACTTCCAGATAATAGTGACCTCCACCATTCACCACAATAATATGATTATTGATCACAAAACCAGTCGCGGTCATTTTGAAATCGAAGTCACTGAAATGGAAAATGAAGTAAGAAATGCTTATAAAGACATTCGAATCAAATTTTCTATAAAGGTCAAAAATACTGATAATCCGGACTGGAATATTAGATTTGCTGATACAAGAGGACGGATACAAAAAATGGAAGATAAAGAAAAACTCGTTACTAAATTAACAGACGAAATTAAAATTAGAATAGATAAAGACGAGCAGGGTGATTTTTATATAGGTGAACCCACTTTGGATTTAACATAATCTCAGCATTAAAAATCTGACGGGAGCCGCCGCAGGCGGAGTATTCGCGCACGGAGCAAGTATTTGCATCCGCCTCGGCCGGTTCCAGCCAGGAGCGGCAGGGCGAGGGGTTTTATAGTTTTCCTATGCAAGGGCTTGCATTCCTTACAAGGGTATGCTATCCTCTCAACATATGGCAAAAGAAATAAATAAAAATGAGTCGTCCAGCGATAGGTTCAAGCGTTTGGCTACTCTCCGGACAAATTCCGTTCTGCAAAAATTGAAAGTCTTGGGCAATTGTTCCAATCGTCAGGCATACGCCTATGATGAAGAGGATGTAGACAAAATTTTTTCCGAAATAGAGCGAAGGGTCAAAGAAGTCAAAGCGAAGTTTCATTTTCCTAAGAAACGCGATTTCAAACTGTAATCAATATGAACTACGCGAAAAACAAAACGGTTCTTCTTGATCTTCTAAAGTGTCGGACGGCAGAAGAGATTGAGAAGATGATTATAAAAGAGAAACTCGATCAAGAAGGGTGGCTTTTTTATGGAGGCCGATCAAATAATGTTGGTACAGTAGATGGTCAAATGCACGATGCAGACAACGCATTGATGGAAAAAGTTACAAACTCCATTGACGCAATACTAATGCGCCGTTGTTACGAGGAAGGCATAGATCCACGTGACAGAAATACTGCACCTAAAACCATGGCCGAAGCGATTGAGCGTTTCTTTGGAGGCAAGGAAAAAATCAGAGAAAAGAGATCTGAATTTGCAAAGGAGTGGCTCAGGGTCACTGCTGAAGGCAAACGCGATAGACCTACGATTACTATTGTTGACAAAGGAGAGGGGCAACAGCCGAATAATATTAAGGATACAATCGTTAGTCTCAATCAGAATATCAAGGAGAAAATCCCTTTTGTTTATGGCACTTATAATCAAGGTGGTTCAAGCCCGCTTGGTTTTGCGGGTAATCCGAATACCTATGATTTCAATTACGTGCAACTGATCTTATGTCGTCGTCCTCCAACAATTAAGGATAAGGTACGGGCCTCAAACTACGACCATTACGGATTCACGATAGTTCGAAAACGTTTCGATTACCCATCTGAGAAATTCATCTACGAATACCTAGTTGAAAAATCAACTGAAGATGTTTTTTCCTTTCCGGCAGACGAATCAATACAAGTTGATGATTTTGCATTTGAAGAGGGCTGTCTCGTCAAGCTTTATGACTATCAACTTCCTCAAAAAGGAAACATTGTTTTCAGAGGGCTCAACGAGTTCATGGAGAAAAAACTTCCTGACGCACCGCTTCCGATTTACTTGAAAGAACTCCGTGATTATAAGGGCGGTATCGACTACACCATATTCGGGTTACGAGAAAAATTGCTACGTAAACAAGAAATCTTGCGCGATGCATATCCGCAGAAGCTTCCTGTCGACTTGGGCGAGATAGGGAAAAAGGAGATAGAGGTCTTCGTTCTAAAGCATAAAGTCGAGGTGAAAGAAGATCTCGGATCGTATCTGGATACATCCGAAAAGATTTTTTTCATCAAAGATGGGCTCGTATTACATACGGAGAATCTTTCGTGGCTAAGAAACGAATGTGAGCTAGTAGACCTCTCACCATATTTGTTTGCGTTCATCGATATCTCAAATATCAATCCGCCCATTGCACAAATGCTTCATTCCGGTCGGGAGAAGTTCAAAAATAACGCAACCACGAGACTTGCACTCGATCGACTGAAGGTATTTTTCGCGAGTGAGACTTTTAAGGATTTGGACAAGGAGTATGCCCGACTTGCCTTCACATCTGAAGACTCATTCAAGGACGAGACTCTTCGCAAAGAGCTCATGAAAGAAATCGAAAGTCAGCCCGAGCTAAGAGAGCTCTTTGATCTCGGAGTAGATTTTCCAGTCAAGGACAAGGAGGGCGATGAACCGCCTCCGGATCCAGAATATGAAGGAACACATCTTCCGCTTAAGTTTGAGCTAGTTGGTACAGACCCTCGTGAAGTAGAAGAGAAATCATATTGCAAGATAGCTTTCGAAACTGGCGCAGATACCAAACTATTCGAGCGACGTGAAGATCGTGGAGAATATGATTGGGGGAAGTCGGAACATTTTCAAATCGCTTTTGCGTCGTATAAAAATGGCCGGGTCACTTTCCGGGTTGATGCCAATCCAGGTGCAAAGGCACCTAAAGAAGAAGCTCTCATCTTCCATTTGCGTGTTCCAACAAAAGAAATAGAAATGACAGGTACTGTAACCGTTCAGTTGAAAGAGGAAATCCCTTATATTGGTAAGGAGTTCCCGACGTTTTTCACACCGACAAAAAAGAATCTTCATGTACCGCTTGATGAAGCGGTAACATTGAAAATTTCCACCGATGCTATGGATGATTATTTCGATCGGACAATTGATCCGGGTTCAATCGTTATACACCATCACGATGATCTTGATTTCGGCAAGCCGAAACTTCGGGAAGGCACTCTTGCGATTAAGGTGCGGTATGCAGGTGAAGAAACAAAAAAAGTTCCTGAAATTAAAATTTCGATTAAAGATCGCAATAATATTTTCGAACTTACAATACCAGTTGAGATAGTACCTCCTAAAACTGAACCCCAGGTTGACTTACCACGACCCGAGCGAGTTGAAAAAGCAAATTGGGCGAATGATACTCCAGTATGGGATGAAAATTGTGTGGCGCGTATTCCGTCGTGGAAAGACCTCAAGAGGATTAAAATCAACGTGGATTCAAAGCCCTTTGAGGACCTAAAGAAGATTCCAGTCAGCGACAGAGAGGTTGCTAAAGATGTACTGTTGAAGCAAGTCTATATAAACTCAGTGTGGATGTTCTTGGAGTTTAAAGACCTAAATATCACAAACAATGGTAGCACTATCGACCCCCGAGAAGAGGTGTTTGAGAGGGCCATTCGCGCTGCCTCAAAGATGGCGATTCAGAACATTAAGAAGTTACTTAGATAATTTTTCCATCACGACCACGTATTCAAACTCATAGGCGCGCGTTTTTGAAGGATTATCCGTCCCTGTGAATTTGCCGCTCTCTGTGTCGCGCCACGGAGTAATCATTTTATTGGGGATTTCTCGCTTAATAAAATCAACTTTCTTAAAACCGGCTGCCTGCATTTGTTCGGCCGCAACTTGGGCATTCAAAATTTCAACTCCTCGCAAATTTGTATTGCCGATGATGGAGCACGCCTTCCCACCGGCTTTCAATATACGGTGCATCTCAGCAAAGACTCCTTTCATGTCTAGAAAGTAGTTCGCAACGTCTACAGCAAGCGGTCGTTCTATCTGCATCAAGTCGTCAACAATTTGCTTTGCGATCGCACTATTGAAATCGCCACTCTTTTCTTCTTTTGAACTTGTGCCGATAAAATTTCGACGGAAATCAATAAAATCATTGCTGAAATGATGCCATTTCTTAAAATATTTTGGATCATCGCCAAACCAAAGCAGGGAGAGCTGATGAAGGTCAGCATACTCATATGAGGTAACATACGGCGGTGAGGTGATGATGAGGTCAATAGTTCCTGATTCAACTGGAAGCTTCTTTGTAGAATCCCTGCGGTACATTTTTGCGGATGTATTTATGAATCCTGATTGAGCGAGAGTAGAATAAAATTGCTCGTTCTTTTTTATCATTGAATCGAGGTGCCGTAAAAAAGTGTCTATGGGATTTGGTAGGACTTTATCCTTGTCAATTGTCGGCTTTATACTTTTCATCAGCCAACGAGAACAGTTTTTGAGATTGTGTGAAAAGGAACACAGGAAAAAACGACGAACATCAGGATTCTTGATTTTCTTGATCGCGAAATAAATTCTGTCTAGTTCTAGGATCGTTGATTCATTAAACCAATAGCTGATACGCCGATGATGGATATATGAAACTGACGGAGCATTTTCGAAAAACTTCAGAAATTTATCTCTATTGTTTGCAAGTGTCCGAGGGTTGATTGCAGTAGTCTTGGTTTGAGTGATAAGTTTGGCAACCGGATTTATATCAAAACCGATGCTCTTGTGCCCCAGCAGTTTCGCTTCAACAAGAGTTGTTCCACAACCGCCGAATGGATCGCAAACGACCTGCGTGCCGCTTGGGGCGTAGTCCTCGATCAGCTTCCGAACAATTTGTGGGATAAACTTCGCAGGATAGCGGTGATAATTGTGAGTAAAAGCGGTTGTTTGCGACCGTCCGACATCACGAAAAGACCACTCCTCGCGTGGCTCTAGCGTCGTGAACTCTTTGGTTACACTTGTAGCGACCGTCATGCCGCTATTATATCACTACCACCTGCTCGTAAGACCACAACATAGTACAATGGAATTGATATGAATTACGTCATTTTATTCGTCGTCGCTCTCATCGGCATCGCGCTCGGAATGTATATCGCGCGGCGAAACGCGAATGCCGGATTTATCGCCAAGCAAATAGAGCAGAAGGTCGAGAACAAGCAGAAGATTCTAGTATTCGTGCAAGAGCATGGAAAAATCCAGAACAACGATGTGGAAAAGCTAGTCGGAGTGTCTAACGCAACCGCCGAGCGGTATTTGGACGAGTTAGAGAAAGAAGGGAAGATCACCCAGCACGGTGTCATCGGCCAAGGCGTCTTCTATACCCTCAAATAGCGAATGGCTCATCCTGTTGAGCCATTCGCTCCAAGCAGGGCCCGGTTATGCGCTAGAATTAACCTATGCCTCCAGAAGCAACCGCCACCCCAGACGCATCGCAACCTACTCCTGAATCGCCAAGCCCTGTGACTGAAGCTCCTGCGCCCGCG
>Ga0307375_10006735_pt1 | contig 10589 bp, 8 predicted proteins | sample TR1MG_FD_202531 | JGI IMG/M metagenome (GOLD analysis project Ga0307375, IMG submission 202531) | Soil microbial communities from Risofladan, Vaasa, Finland - TR-1 | ecosystem: Environmental > Terrestrial > Soil > Coastal area > Acid sulfate soil | place: Finland: Risofladan, Vaasa | collected...
TCGCGGGCTGGGTCTTCGAGATTCCCTTTTCCGCGACATAGCTGCATATCTCGAATGCGGCTACCACCGTTGCCTCATTTTTGCGGGCGATCTCCAGTGTGTCGCCGAAGTGGTCCTGATGAGCGTGGCTGAGAGCGATATACTGGCAGGCGATGTCGTCCGGTTTATGTTTCGCGACCGGGTTCCCTGTGAGAAACGGGTCAACTGCAAGCTGATTCCTACCGTCATCGAAAAGAAATCCGGCGTGTCCGAGAAAAGTAATCTTCAGTGACATCGAAGCCTCCGTTGCACAAGATTTTGTATCCGTGACAAAGATCGCGCTTCGCGGAGGCCGGTGTCAATCCTGACAATAAAACTATGGTTTAAGCCTGCCGGGTTCGCTTTGCGGCGTTCGATTCGGCAACAAACGCGAGCCGCGCAGCTTCCACAGTCCCCCGGATCTCCTGCTCACCGTGCGCCGCGGAGACGAACCCGGCCTCGAAGGGAGAGGGTGCGAGATAGACTCCGGCCTCGAGCATTGCGTGAAAATAGCGGCGGAAAACTTCGGTGTCGCACGCCTTCACCTCGTCCCAGTCGCGCACATCGCGATCTGTGAAGAAGACGCTGAACATGGTCCCGACATGGGGAACCCGAACAGCCACCCCAGCTTCGGCGGCTGCGGCCGTTATCCCCCGCGCGAGCTCGTCGCAGCGTCTTGCCGCGCGGTCCCACGCCGGTTCGGCCTTCAGAACCTCGAGTGTCGCAATCCCGGCGGCCATGGCAAGCGGATTCCCCGAAAGCGTTCCCGCCTGGTACACCGGTCCTTCCGGCGCGATCAGCCCCATGATGTCCCGCCGACCGCCGTAGGCTCCGACAGGCAACCCGCCACCGATCACCTTCCCAAGGGTCGTGAGATCCGGAGCAATACCATACAGTGTCTGAGCTCCGCCCGGATGCACGCGGAAACCGGACATCACCTCATCAAAAATGAGCAGCGCACCGCGTTTCTGAGTCAGTTTCCGCAGCCCGAGGAGGAACTCCCGATCGGCGGACACTACTCCCATGTTTCCGGCTACCGGCTCGAGGATAACCGCGGCGATTTCGTCCGGATGTTCGGCAAACAGCCGTTCGACCGATCCGAGATCATTGTACCGCGCTACCAGAGTGTCGGCGACCGCCCCGGGCGGCACGCCGGGAGAGTCGGGGAGACCCAGAGTCGCTATTCCTGACCCGGCACGCACGAGCAGGGCGTCGGAGTGACCGTGATAGTTGCCTTCGAATTTGATGATCCGGTTCCGGCGTACATGGGCCCGGGCGAGGCGGATGGCGCTCATCACCGCTTCGGTGCCGGAATTGACAAATCGCAGTTTCTCGATTCCCGGCATGAACTCTCTGATGAGCTGCGCGAGCCGGATTTCGCTCGCATGGGGCGCTCCGAAGCTTGTCCCCAGGGCAGCGGCTTTCGCTATCGCGGCCACGACCGAAGGATGCGCATGGCCGAGAATCAGCGGCCCCCACGAAAGTACGTAGTCGATGAAGCGGTTTCCGTCGACGTCGAACAGGTAGGGACCTTCCCCGCGGTCGATGAAGAGCGGAGTACCGCCGACCGCCTTGAAGGCACGAACGGGAGAATCGACACCGCCGGGTAGAAGCACGCGCGCCGTGTCAAAGAGCGTTTCTGAATTAGTTGTCTTCACCATGAATACTCCTCCGAGACCGGGTACCTGAATTGCACTCACCCGCCGAGGTTGTGGGAAATTTTCCCGACGGCCTCGCGGGCGGAGCCAATGCAGTCCGGAATTCCCACTCCGTCGAATGCGGCGCCTGCGAAATAGATCCCCGGGATTTGCCGCTCGCAGGCTCGCAGAAGGCTTACCCGGTCGAGGTGACCGAGATTGTACTGCGGAATCGCACGGTCCCACCGGTAGACGCGGGAGAGTTCGGGCGTCGCGACGACGCCTGTCGCGCGCTCGAGCTCTTCGCACGCGCGAGCGACGAGCTCGTCGTCGGTGAGTTCGAGCGGCCCGACGCTCCCGAAACGGCCGGCGTAGAACCGTACCAGGGCATACCCTGCGGGCGCACGACCGGGCCATTTGCTCGACGTCCACGTAGCCGCGGTAAAAAGTCCGTGGTCGATAGAGGGAACGACGTATCCGTGACCGTCGAGTGTCTCATCAGCCGCCGGGGATCGGAACGCGATGTGTACGATCGCCGTGGAAGCATAGGGAATTCCTGCGAGAATCCGAGTGGCGGTCGGGGAGAGCCGGGAAAGGAGGGTTTCGGATTCAAAGGCGGGCGTCGCGAGCAGTACCGCATCGGCGTCGATGCCGGTTTGTCCGTCTGTTTCTACCCGGTAGCGAAGGCCCGCCGAATCTTTCATACGTTCGATCGAGAGCGCCCCGAGCCTCATCCGGACCTCGCTCCGGCGGAGCCCGGCGCGAATCTGTTCGACAAGCGTCGACATTCCGTCCGGAAAGGTCACGAAAGGGGGGAGGACGCCCGCTGCCGGCGGAGCGCCGGGCTGCGACGGGGCGGCAGGCCCCGCACCCAACGATCCATGGATGCGTTCGCGCTCGCGCAGATTCGGAAATGTTGCATCCATGCTGAGAAGCGCGGTGTTGCCGGCAAAGATTCCCCCCGCGAGCGGGTCGATCAGAAGCTCGAACGCCTCTTCCCCGTACCTCCGCTTCATGAATGCGGCAATGGATTCATCGCTGTTGGTATCGTGCGGTGGGATATTCGGTTCGTCGCAGAATCTCGCTTTCCCCGCGGGCGAAAGAAGGTCGCTTTCGAGGACCGCCTGTGGATTGCCGGGCACCAGGCCGGTGAATCCGGACGGAAGCGGATAGAGTCGCCCGCTATGGAATACGAAAGAGCCATGCCTACGGAGGGTTGCCCCGATAAGGCGCTCCTCGATTCCCAGCTCCCGGCACAGCACTATTGCGGCGGTTTTTCGGGAGAGCATGCTCTCCGCTCCGGCCTCAAGAACGAAAGATCGGTCATTCCCGCCGCCGGCACCCGGTACAGGCGGTGAGTCGATCGCCGCCCGCTCGGTCCGGATCTTCCCGCCGACGCGGGAATCGCGCTCGACAAGCACCACGTCGCAGGGAAGGTTCTGCCGCTCGGCATACCACGCCGCTGCGAGGCCGGTGATGCCACCTCCGATGATGACGATTCGCCTCACTTCGCCACCGCGGCGCGGATGGTATCTGCGAGACTCGCCAGAAAGGCGCTGTCGTCGTTGACCGCAGGCGGTCGTTCGAGTCGGACCCCGGACTCGCGCGCCGCCCGTTGAGCCTCGATATCTATGTCATAGAGTATTTCGACATGATCGGAAATGAACCCCACCGGGACGCACAGAACATTTCGAATACCGCGTCGCGCGAGTTCCGGCACGTAGTCTTCGAGCTGCGGTCCGAGCCAGGGTTCCGGGCTTTTGCCGGCCGACTGGTAACTCCACGACCAGCGTTCCCGCGGTAGCCCGGCTTTTTCGGCGACCAGTTCAGCGGTACGCCACAGCTGCCTCTGGTAGGGATCGCCCTCTTTCAGGATTCTTTCGGGCAGGCTGTGCGCCGAAAAGACAACATGGACACTGTTCCTTTCGGACCCGGGCCACCGACCGAGGCCGGCAGCAACGCTTCGCGCAAGCGCGTCGATGAGGCCCGGCGCCTCGTGGTAACTGTCCACGTGGAAGAAATCGATCGAAGCATGAAACATCTGAAGCGCATCGCTGACGCGTTCCCGGTAGCGCTCGACGCTCATGCGGCTGTAGTGCGGTGCGAGAACGATCCCGACCGCCTGCGTGATGCCGTCGTCGATCATTTGCGCGACCGCATCCTCGATCCAGGGTGACCAGTGCCGCATGCCCATGTAACACCGAAAGCGCTCGGCGCCAAGAAGGCGGGCAGTGCCCTCCACCTGACGCCTCGTTATGGTCAGAAGCGGAGAGGAATCAGCATATTCCGGACCGTAGCCTGCGGCCTCCAGGCCGATCTTCCGGTAGTGATCAGCGATCTCTTCGACGATGTGTGAGGGCGTCGGTCTGCCGCCGCGTATGTCGGCAAGGTAGCCGGGAATTTCCGCCGGCGTGTTCGGGCTGCCGTACGCCATGAAAAGGACGCCAACCGGTTTGCTGCTCATAGGCTACTTCGTTTCCGATAGCCGGCGGCCGCGTGAGCTCTCTTCCCTCACGCACTCGAGAAGCCGTTGGACGTTCTCGACCGGGGTTTCGGGAAGAATCCCGTGACCAAGATTGAAGACATGCCCATTCTGGTTCTTCGCTTGTGACAGGACCTCGCGGATCTGATATTGCAACTCCCGCCAGGGCGCGGTGAGAGCTACCGGGTCGAGATTTCCCTGGACGGGCCGATCGGGTCCGAGGCGGGAACGAATCTCGCCAAGCGGCAGGCGCCAGTCGACCCCGATGACGTCTCCGCCGCACGCAGCAACATCTTCAATGTACGCCGACGTGCCGGTGCTGAAGTTGATCACCGGTACCCCGGTGCGGCGCAGGCTCTCAAAGAGCCTGCTGTTATAGGGTCGCACGAATCGATTGTAGTCCGGCCGTCCGAGCGCAATCCCGGCCCAGGAATCAAAAAGCTGCAGCGCGTCGGCACCCGCCTCTGCCTGCGCCGCGAGGTAGTCGGTCTGGACGGTTACCAGCTTCGTCATCAGCCGCTTCCACGCCGCGGGCTCACGGTACATGAGCGCTTTTGTTCTGGTGAAGTTGCGCGATGTCCCACCTTCGATCGCGTAGCTCGCAAGCGTAAAAGGCGCACCGGCAAATCCGATCAGGGGCGTCCCCTTCGACGAAAGCTCACGTTTGACGCGGCGGATCGCTTCCAGCGTGAACGGCATCGATTCTGCGGCGGGCGGTGCGGCAAGAAGGTCGATATCCCGAACGGTCCGAACCGGGTTCGAGATTACCGGCCCCTCTCCGGCGGCAAACTCGAGATCGAGTCCCATTGCGCGAAGCGGCGGAAGGATGTCGGCAAAGATGATCGCTGCATCGAGGGAGAACTTCCTTACCGGCTGAAGCGTGACCTCCGCGGCAAGGTCGGGCTCTTCGATAATCTCGAGAATTGAATAGAGCTCCCGCAGAGTCCGGTACTCGGCCATGTAGCGTCCCGCCTGGCGCATGAGCCAGACAGGCGTTCGTTCGACCGGCTCGCCGCGCATCGCACGGATCAGAAGCGAGGTCATGGCACGTCTGCCCGTTCGGAAGCCTCACTCGCGGCGGGCGCAGCGACTACAGACGTCCGGTTCACGGTCTGCGTCGAGGCGGAAGCGGCCCGCCAGACAACCCGCCCGGTGAAGAAGGGTCCGAGCCGGGCTATGTAGTGTGCAGTCTGCCGGGTCTTTCGCATTGTCTGTACGATGATCGAAAGCGGATGCAACTGCGGGCCGAGCACTCCGATCACGAAGTCGTTGTCGTCCTTGTTGAGACCATGACAGGCAAGTCTCACGTCGTGACCGACACCCGCGGTTCCGAAGGCGTGGCCTATCTTGCCGTGCTCGCCGAGAATCGCGCGCTGATCCTCGGGAGAAAGCTCCTCGAACGCTCCGGTTCGGCGTAACGGGTACCACACAGCCCAGGGAAGCGTCTCGTCCTGCAGGTTGCGTTTGGGACGGTCGATGATCGCCTCCTGGAGGTCCGATTCGTATCCACGGGCGTAGGTTCGGCCGAACATCGTGTATTCCTGCTTGAACGCGAGTGTTCTCAAGGATGAGCGGACTACGTAGTCGCGAACCTCGTCCAGGAAGTAGTCCGGCTCCTCGCTGTAGGTAATCAGACCAATCCCGAACGGATCGTTCAGATCCTCGTAGAGCACCGCCTGCAGCCCTGAGGATCGCAATTCCGCCTCGACTTTCTCGATTCGCCGACACGCCCCGAATGCGAGAAACTGAACGAAAAGCCGTCTGTCGATTGCGTGAATTCCGTTCACCGTAGTCCGGCCCTTTTCGCGGACGTCCACCGCGGAAGCAATCGCGTCATCGTTCATGCAGGATCTCCCCTAGTTTTTTTCGGCAAGCCATCGCGCGGCGTCCTTCGCGTGATAGCTGATGATGAGGTCTGCCCCGGCCCGACGGATGGAGGTAAGCAGCTCCAGGACAGCCTGCCGTTCGTCGATCCACCCGTTCGCCGCAGCGGCCTTGAGCATCGCATATTCCCCGCTCACATTGTAGGCGGCGAGCGGCTGCTCCGGGAAGGCAAGTCGCAATCGCTGCACGATGTCGAGGTAGGGCAGTGCCGGCTTCACCATGAGAAAATCCGCGCCCTCTTCTACATCGAGACGAGCTTCGCGAAGCGCTTCGCGCGCGTTCGCCGGATCCATCTGGTGTGTCCTCCGATCTCCGAACTTCGGCGCACCTTCGGCGGCTTCCCGGAACGGTCCGTACAGGGCGGAGGCGTACTTCACCGAGTAGGACATCACCGGCACGTTCTGATAGCCTGACGCGTCGAGCCGTTTCCGGACCGCACGGACCATACCGTCTATCATGCCGCTCGGCGCAACCACGTCGGCTCCGGCACGGGCGTGCGAGAGGGCAATGCGGCCGATCGCGTCGAGAGTCGGGTCATTCAGGAGGTACCCTTCGGGCAAGTGGGGATTTGAATCCGCATTCCCCGGATGATTGAGAATTCCACAGTGGCCGTGGTCGGTGTATTCGCACATACAGACGTCGGTGATGACCAGAAGCCCGGGAACCTCTTTCTTCAGTTCACCAATGGCGCGTTGAATGACTCCATCTTCGGCGTAGCTGCCGCTTCCGCCAGGATCTTTGTGTGCTGGAATCCCGAACAGCAGTACGGCCGGAATCCCGAGCGCATGCAACTGCGCCGCTTCACGCGGCAGTTCATCCACCGAAAGCTGGTAAACGCCAGGCATCGAGCTCACGGCCTTTCGCGGTTGACTGCCTTCGGTGACAAAGAGCGGGTATATCAACTGATCCACCGAGAGCCGCGTTTCGCGCACCATTGCACGAAGCGCCGCCCCGGATCGGAGTCTCCGGGGGCGAATTGCGCCCGGTCCGTCTCGTTCCGCTGCCATCTCATCCTTCATGATTCTGTGCTCCATAATACTCTGCAAGCGACGCAACCAGCCCCGCCGCCGTGTGGGTCGCCGCCTCGACATGTACCGGAAAGCCTGCCTCGCGCGCCGCGACGGCAGTGGACGGGCCGATACAGCCAATGCAAACCTTCCCGCCGGTGATCCGTGAAAGAAGGTCAGGTTCGGCGCCGAGCTCTGAAGATAACGCGCGAACCGCAGACCCGCTTGCGAAAAGAAGCGCATCGACTCCGTCGGATAGATCCCGCCGTGCTTCTTCACTGATGGGCAGGGACCCGGTGCGGTACAGCTCTATGCGATCAACTTCCAGGCCGCGTGCGATGAGTTCCCGTTCCATATCACCGGTACCGCCCTGTGCTGCAACAGCAAGCAGGCGATCACCCTTGCGACAGGGAAGCTCACGCCCGAGTGTTTGAGCGGTGAAATCCGATGGGACAAACGAGGGGCTGATTCCGCGCTCCTCGAGCGCGGCAGCGGTCGATGTCCCCACCGCTGCAGCCGGGGGGAGGTTGACCGGGTCATCGGCTCCCCGGAGATCTACTATATGGTCGAAAAAGATGCGCACCGCATTGCCGCTTGTAAAGAGTACCCAATCGTAGTCTGGAAGCTCACCTGCCACGCGGTCGAACTCGCGCATATCCGAAACAGGAACGGTCCGAATGACGGGAATTACTATCGGAATGGCGCCCTGGGCAGCGAGCAGCGCTGCGAGTTCACCAGCCTGGTCGGCGGAACGGGTCACGACCACCCGGCGTCCGGACAGTGGCAGTTCCGTTATTTGCGCGGCGACGAGTGCGGCGGCGCCCCCCGCCAATGCGTCCCGGGCGAGACGATTGCCAAGCTCATCCGGATCGGAGCCGGTTCCCTCAACTTCGACCGACCGGCTGCCGTCGATGGAGAGGACCCGTCCCCGAAGGTGTACTTCCGAGCCTCCGGCCCGGGTCTCGGGGTTTGCCAGCGCGGCCACCGGCGACGAACAGCCTGCGCCGAGCGCGGCGAGAAAACGGCGTTCGGCGTTGACACACCTGCGGAGCTCGGCGTCCTCGACGGCTGCAAGGAGGGCGAGCGTTCTTTCGTCGATTGCCCGGCATTGAACGGCGAGCGCCCCCTGACCCGGGGCCGGCAACATGATGCGGTAATCAAGCTGTTCAGCGTGCAGCTCGCGCAGGCCAAGCCGCGCGAGACCGGCGGCCGCGAGGACAACAGCCTGGTATTCTCCGTCTGTCACCTTCCGCACGCGAGTTTCCACGTTTCCGCGGATGGATCTCGGCACGATATCGGGACGGGCGGCGAGCAGTTGAGCCTGCCGCCTGAGAGAGCTTGTTCCCACGACTGCACCGGCGGGAAGCTCCGTAAGGGCAGTCCCGTCGCGCGTTACAAGAACGTCGGCGGGATCGGTCCGACCGAGGATCGCGCCGATGACGAGTCCGTCCGACTCCTCTACCGGGAGGTCCTTCAGAGAGTGTACGGCAAAATCGATCTCAGTATCGCGAAGCGCCTGTTCGAGCCGCTCGGTGAACAAGCCCTTTCCCCCGATCTGCGGGAGGGGAGTCTGGATGTCGCGGTCTCCACGTGTCGAGTACAGACGGATGTCGAAACGAACCGACGGAAACGCTTTTTCCAACAGCGAAACTACGTAGCCCGTCTGGCTGCGAGCGAGTTGGGAGGTTCTGCTTCCGACGACCAGGGTCACGCCCTCAGTCCCCCCGAGGTTTCTTCTCGATTCGCCGGATCGCCGTCCGACAGGTCGTCGTCCGCGTACCGGCAGCGCGTATATCTCCCCGAGTCCGGCAGGACATCGAAAAGGTAACCGATAGTCTCGGCGTGTCTCTGCGCAACAGCCTTTCCGGCTTCGTCACGCAATCGGCGGGCCGGGGTCTGAAGCAGTCGTTTGACAAGCGATCGTGCGAGTCGATCCAGCCTGTCCCACTCGTGGGGCTGCAGTTCGGGGAGTTCCTTCCGTGCCCGGTCCATGACCTCTTCGCGAATTGACTCTGCGCGCTTCCAGAACCCGGCGAGCACCGGCCGCATGAGGAGTTCACCCAGTCTCTCCCGAAAAGAGCCGATCTCCTCGGTTATTATCTTTTCAACATGCGGCACCTGCTCGTTTCGGCCGTGCTGGTTCCGCGCGTGTGTTGCTTTGATCCGGTCAAGGTTGAAAAGGTGAACGTTCGGGATGCCCCCGACTTCGTCTCCCACATTTCTTGGCACCGCAATGTCGATGATCACCAGCGGGTGCGAACCGGCCCGCCCCCGCATCGCCTCGTCCACCGTGGAGCTTTCGAGGAGCGGCTCCGGCGCGGAGACCGCAGTAATCAGAATATCGGTTGCCGGAAGAAGGCTGGTAAGAGCATCGAGCGGATACGCTTTACCGCCCCAGCGAGCGGAGATCGCTTTTGCACGATCTTCGGAGCGATTTACTACCGCAATATTTCTGACACCGCGATGGACAAGCGCCTGCAACGCTAATTCGCCGGTCTCCCCCGCGCCTACCACGGTGACGCGCGACCCGGCGAGGTTCTCGACAACCTCCGAGGCGAGCTGCACTGCAACCGAACCGATGCTTGAAGCGCTCTTTCCGATACCGGTTTCCGCCCGGCTGCGTTTTCCCGCCCGCAGCGCAGACTGGAACAACTCGGTAAGAAAGGGTCCGGCAGTACCGGCCGACTGCGCTGATGCGAGGGCCGCGGTGCTCTGCCCCTGAATCTCGTGTTCGCCCAGCACAACTGAATCGAGGCCGCAGGTAACCCGAAACAGATGATCAAAGACATCCTCGTCGGAATACAGGTAAAACGGCTCGACGGTCGGTTCGTGCCCATCGGTATTCACTGCAACGCTCAGCCGGGCGACCTCCTCGGCCAGGTCGCCAACCTGTTGAGATATGGTGCGGCATCCCCGAGTGGCGGTCTTGGCCCAGTATATCTCAAAGCGGTTGCAGGTCGATAGAACCACCTCTTCGAACAGACAGTCGGCGCAGCCGCCGCCAAGAGCATTTCTCAGTCCGCGTGTGAGAGTTTCGGCGGAAAGAGAGAGCCGCTCGAGCAGTTCGACTGGAGCTGTTCGATGATTCAGGCCGAAGCAGAAGAAATTCACGGCCGGTACGTAGGGGGTTTCGCCGATTCTCGTCGCCATTTTTCGCTGGATGCCTCGCAAGGATGAGTCGGGGTCGGCAGGCAATGCGTGTTGAAACACTCCACCGTTTCCCGCGATCGGTGCTGTATCAGAAGAAAGCTAATATCGGGCACGCCACGCGTCAAGTTTGTGAACATCTCGTGGGTGCCGGGGCGATTCGCCTCCGGACGGACGTGGTATCAGTGGGCAAACAGTGTTGAGGCGATTTTCACTGCCTCGGTGGCGTCGCGTGCGTATCCGTCGGCCTTGAGTCGAATCCACAGATCGGGCTCCTGATTCAATGCCCTTCCCCCGATCAGTATCCTCGTATGCCGCACGGCCGGAGTTTCCCGGATTGCCTGGATGAGGTCGGCCGCCTGATTACGGTTGTAGTCCATGGTGACCGAGATCGCCACGAGGTCGATCGGTGAA
>Ga0307375_10006737_pt1 | contig 10588 bp, 5 predicted proteins | sample TR1MG_FD_202531 | JGI IMG/M metagenome (GOLD analysis project Ga0307375, IMG submission 202531) | Soil microbial communities from Risofladan, Vaasa, Finland - TR-1 | ecosystem: Environmental > Terrestrial > Soil > Coastal area > Acid sulfate soil | place: Finland: Risofladan, Vaasa | collected...
TGAAATATGATGTCATTCCCATCGCTGGTCCCTTGATGATGACCAGAAGTTCTGGCGCTCAACGCTTCAGTTTGCCTTCAAAAATCACTCTTCTTCCGCAAGAATCTCTTCCCAGACGGTTCTACGCCCCAAATACGAGACCTTACTGAAGTTCCCAGCAGTGATGGAGACGACATCCTCATTTGGCGCTCTTGGACGTGCATCTATCTCTTCCCTCATCTTTCTCCGACGCCTGATCAGAGATCCAATCAACCCAAGTCATATATCTTGGAGACCAACTGGTGTTGTCAATATGAAGTGTAACTTGACTTTCCGCTCAATTGCGATCGCAATTGCCTCCTCAGCGTGGTTCCAGTCTGAGTCGAAGCGACGTGCAGGGATGTTTTCTTCCACCATAGACCTTTCATAGCCCATATCCAGTGAGTAATTTCTTCTGCTTCTAATACGAACTTATATTGAGCCAAAGTCAGGCCATTCCAGTGACCCAGTTGGTCGGAACAGCCTGACGATCGCTCCACACGTTGGCGGTCGCCAGGGCACACGCACATACACACCGAGGGTCTAGAAAAGGTGCGTGCCATCGTTTTCCCAGCTCCATCATTCCGTTCCACCACTGGCTGGTGTCTTCAAGGCTTGCTTGTTTTGTGTTACGTGAGCCATGGCGTTGCCTGGAGCTGGTGGAATCTCTCTCAAGGTCGTTGCGACTGTGAATGGCGCGGTACAGGAGAAGACGATGCGCTTCAACGCCGATATGGCAATCTGGGAGGTCTGCAAAGAAGTCTCTGAGAAGTTGAACCTTGGTGGAGCTGATCATGGACTGTTTCAAGCTGCGTCTGGTACTAGAAAAGGTCGTTGGTTCAAGCCCAACATCACCCTGAAGGGTGCAGAGTTGCTCAGCGGAGTACGCCCACACACATACTGACATACATCTTCACCGTTTCGCCTTCGTTCTCGCACTACTGAAGGTTTCATCCTTTCACTCAATATCAATTCGAAGCTTTACCATAATGCCAAATCTCATTCTGCAAGACGCTCCTGACGTGGCTCTGTGCGGCTAAACTTGACCGATCGCGCTCTGACTCTGTCTTTCCTCCTTCCTTCTCTCCTTTACAGGCCGTTGTGGAATTCAAAAAGAAGCACCGTATGCTGAAGGTGAAGCTTATCGATGGATCGAATCGAACAGTTCTGATTGACGACAGTTCTCTGCTTGGCGAGATTCTGGCCGTCGTTTGTAAGAAGGTCCAGATCAACAACCCCGATGAGTATGGTCTACGCATTGAAGGCAAAGGAGACAGTACGTGTGTCCCATTTTTGAGTGCTGTGTTCGTCATGGTGGCCCGTTTGCTGCCGTGCCGATGTGTTTCCCGTTCTTTGCCACTTCTTCTGGTTTCCTCATGACTGTGCCTGACCTGTTTCTGTCTCGTTTGTCGCATTAGATGAATGGTTGAATAACCAACAGGGATTGCACGATCAGGATGTTGGATTTGACGATACTTTGGTGCTTGGCAAGCGTTTCTTCGTCTTCGACGCGAACATCGATCGTAGTGATCCTGTGCAGTTGCACTTGTTCTACTCTCAGGCTAGAGATGCGATCTTGAGTGGTAAGTACCCTGTGTCGCGTGAGGAAGCCATTGCGCTCGCTGCGTTCCAACTGCAGATCTCCGAAGGTGATCATCAGCCTCTTCGTCACAAGAAGGGTTTCTTGGTATTGGAGAACTTCGTACCTCCTGAGTGGGTGAAGAACAAGAAGGGATTGGAGAAGGACATCTACGCGGAGCACCGAAAGTTGACTGGAACCAACGAGTTGAACGCCAAATTCCGCTACGTGCAGCTGATTCGTAACCTCAAGAACTTCGGTATTACATTCTTCCAGGCCCGCGAGAAGGGAACTGGTAAGAAGAAGGGCAAATACGTCCCTGTGTCGATTGGTATTACTCGCGAGAAGATCATGCGCGTGGATCCCGATGATCACACTGTCATCAAGGAGTATCCTCTGAAACACCTCAAGCGCTGGGCTGCTCGAGTCAACACCTTCACCTTCGACTTTGGAGACCACGAGGACGACTACTACATGGTGCAGACCACCCAAGGAGACGCCATCTCGCAACTCATTGCTGGTTACATCGACATCATTCTCAAGGCTCGCCGTGAAGCTGTGCGTCAACAAGAAGAGGACGGTGCCTCATACGCCAATGCTGAGTCGATCAGCCACGCCTCTGGAGTCGCCATGGGTACTACCACTGCCGCGTACTCCGCCATGCTCGCTCCTGGTATGCAACTCAACCCTGGATCGCCTCACGCTGCCATGTATCAAAACTTCGCCATGCCTGGCATGCAAGCCGGTCAAATCAACACCAAGGCTCTCCCCAAGTCTCAAAAGGTGAACGTCATCGATCTCAAGACTGCCCAACAAGCCATCATGTTCCTCGCTGATGAACTCGACTCTGATGCCGATGGAGTCGAATTTGAATCCTACGATACCACCATGACCATCGATCAAGTCAAAGCTGCTATTGGAGTATCCACTGCCAATCTGGACAAGAACCTTGCAGCTCTCCTCGGGTGCACCGATCCCGCCAACCTCGACATTGAACAACTCAACGCCTTCGCTAAGAGCATCACTGCCGACGTACTCAAGCTGGCCAAGATGGCTCGCACAGCCGCTGCGATTGGAGGTGCCAACGACGCCGACATTGTGTCCGGCGCTGCCAAACTCGCCTCCTCTCTCACCAAGCTCCTCGAGGCCACATCCAAGGTCGCTCTCAACCCCCACGATCCGAAAACACGTGCTTTCATGGAGGCTCAAAACCGTCTTGTGCGCGAAGCCATGGTCCTCCTGAAGGCTGCCAAGGAAGGTCGTCTCACTGATGGTGCGACTGAAGAGCTATTTGGTCAATTCGCCGAGAATCTCGATGAGGACGTTGGAACTGCTGTGTCTCTGGCTATGGGCGCTGTCAAGCAGATCAAGGATGGTAACAAGATGCGCGAAGTGCTTCAAACAGCGAAGGCCCTCGCTGCCGCTCAACAGACCTTCGCTGAGACCGCCAAGACCTTGTCTTCTGCTCTCATTGATCCTGAGGCCCGCAAATGCATTGCCGACGCTGCCAATCAACTTGCCACTCTGAACGCTAAGCTGTGCGATATGCTCAGAGAAGCTGGTCTCCCGGAAGAAGTCGTCGCTCAGATCTCGAACGCCTCTGCTCGCGTTGTTGGATCCATCAATGCCCTCCTCAACTCTGTTGCCCTTGCCGAACCTCGCTCCGGTGCTGATCTCGACTTTGCCGTTCCTCACTCCAACATTCTCGCAGCCATCTCTCAGCTTCGCGACGCTCGTGGAGATGCCAAACTCATCCTATCTGGTCTCAAGGCCGCTATGGCGAACACTACCGAATTGGTCGGATATGGACGCAAGGTCGCAGAGGCATCTGATGAAGCCGGTCAAGCGCGTCTCAACAACACGATCCAGAACGTAAATGACGCTATGAGTCGTCTCATTGCCTCGGCCAAGGAGGCAGCCGTCAAGCCCAATGATCCCACTGCTCTTGCTGGCATCTCTGATACCTCGAACACGCTCGAAGTTCTCACTCAAGAGCTCGTCACCGACGCTGGAGCCTCCGCTGCTACCATTGGTCTTCGCTACCGCGCCAAGGATGCCGTCACTCGCGCCGTCAAAACTATGCGCATTCTCGAGACTGCTCTCAAGGATATCACCGATCCCGCCCTCAAGGCTCAAATCACACAGCAAATCGAGATGGCCAACAAGGCTATTCAGGACCTTCTCAATGCCCTTCGCCAGGCGGCCAACGAGCCTCAGAACCCCGACGCTCAGCTTCGTCTTCTTCAAGCCGCTCAACGAGCACTCATGCCAGTCTCTCAGATCGTTGCGGCCACGAAACGCGTTGCTCCTGGAGTCATCGATGCCAACCAAAAGCAGGCCCTCAACTACTCTGCCAACTCCCTCACGGATCACTTGCAGAAGCTCATGAATGCCATCAAGAACGTCAGCGAATTGGAAGGTCAACAAGAGTTGGAAGAAGCTCTCGAGCAATTCGAAGCCACGAACGCCGATCTCGATGCTGCCGAATTCGCCGCTCAAGGTGGCTTCTTGGTCGCTCCTCCTGGACAATCTCGTGATGATGCCGTTGCTCTTCTCGATCAATCCGTCAACTTGCTGCTTGGTGATTTGAACAATGTCGTTGCTGGAGCCAAGGATCCTCGCTCACGCAAACTCGGAGAGGCTGCCAAGGCCGTCGCTGGCGCTGCTGCTCAAGTCGCTGCTTCTGTGAAGACTGTTGCCTCTACTACTACCGATAAGACGATGCAGAAGGCTGTATTGGCTCAAGCAAAGCGTTTCAACAAGGACGTTTCCAGCGTCATCTCCGCTGCTCGTGCTCTCCTCTCTCGTCGTGAGGAACCTGCTCTTCAATCTGCTCTCAACAACTCTCAACAAAACGTTTTGAATGCGCTCAGCTCCTTGTCTGCCGCCGCACGTGGTTTGGACAGCCGCGAAGTGGATGAGGCCATGGACTTTATCTCCAAGGAGAGCAACAAGCTCAACCACATCAAGCACAACCCTGCTGGCAACGCCGAAACGCAAAAGAAGTCACAGGAGGCAATGGTGAGCGCTGCCAAGGCCGTCAATGCCGCTCTTGCCCAACTCGCGAACGTCGCTCGCGCCAACCCTCGCGCTCTCGGACCTGCTGCCAAGATGGCTTCCACGACTGTCGCTCAATTCATCAATGGCGCTGCCAATGCCGGTGTTGCTTCACTGACTGCCGAATCAGCCGATGGTATCGCGAAGGCTGCCCTCGAACTAGTCAGCCGCACGAATGCGCTCATCTCCGCTGCCAAGGCCGCCGCTGCTCGCAAGGATCAGCCCTCGTATAACACGCTCAACGCGTCCCTCGTGGCTGTGTCCAAGGCCGTGGAAAGCCTCTCCAACCGCAACCAATTCCCGGAGTGCACGACTGCTGCCGAGCGGGCTGCTGCCATTGCTGCCCTCCTCCTCGACCCCGCTTCTGCCAAGGACAAGGGAACGCTCAGCCCTGCGCAGGTGTTGGCCGCTTTGGATCAAGTCTCGAACAATTTGGCACAAGCGGTGCAACAGTTGGTATCCGCCGCTCGCATCGGTTCTCCTCAGGTTGGTATCTTCTCCAAGGACGCTGCCGAGAATATCGATACTCTCGCCAATGCTGCCATCTCTTCTACTCTCACTGGTGTCAATCGCTCTACCATGTCTGGACCTGGATCGGAGATCATGCAAGCCCTCACGCGCATTCAGGACAACGTTGAGGATCCTCTCATTGTGAGCGCCAGTACCAAGCAGATCGCCGGTAGCGCTGCCAAGATCATTGGAACGTCGAAGGTTACCGCCGCGAAGATCGTGGATCGTGCTCAGCAACAGAATCTTCTCAAGATCGCTCACGGATTCGCCTCCGCTACCGCTGGTATCGCTCGTTCTGCACAGGCTGCCAAGTCGCCCGATTACAGCAAGAACTTGTCGGCTGCTGCTACTGAATTGAAACTACGCACCCAGGAGATTGAAGATGCCACTCGCGCTGCAGATGAGGCCACTGGCTCGTCCTCTGCTTCGTCCTCTTCCGATGCCGCCATCAGCCCCGAATCTTCCGCCGCTCTCGTCGCTGCTTCCAAGTCTACTGCTGACGTTATTGCATCTCTCATCCGCGCAGCTGGAGCTGCTGCAAGCGAGCCCGATAGCGAGGCCCTGAGTCAGGAGCTCAGCTTCAACGCGAAGAACGTTACCGATAGTCTTGGTGATTTGGTCAAGGTCGCTGCTGCCTTCAACCCTGGTAAGGTTCAACTCGATGCTACCGCCGAAACGTTGCAGGCTGCTGTTGGAGAATTGGACGCTGCTGCCATTCAGTTGGCGATTGGAAAGATCGAATCCCCCGTTTCTGCGACCAAGTCGAACAAGGATTGGCAAGATATGCTGGTGGCAGTCAGTAGAGATCTCGTTGGCTCCACCTCTGCGCTTGTCGATGCCACTCGTGCCGATGCGGGCACTCTCAAGAGAGTTGCCGCGGAAATTCAGAAGGCCGTCCCCTCCCTCGTCTCTGCGACCAAGGCCGCCGCCGTTACCTCCAGCGACCCCACTCTGCAAAAGAATCTTCTCTCGAATGCGAAGGACTTGTCTTCGAGCATGCTTGGGTTGGTGCGCGCCGCGAAGGACGCCAACGCGCAGAATCGTCAGTCTCAACAGACTCTCGTCGATCGTTCGAAGAAGTGCTCTCAGGCGATTGGCAAGTTCGTTTCGTTGTTGAAGGCCAATGCGGTGATCTTCCAAGAGTTGGAGGAGGCGTCGAAGCAAATCGCGGCGCTTGCCGGTCAGGTGAGTCAACCCGCTGCCGCCTCTGGTCGTCCGTACAACGAGATCCGTGAATCGCTTCAACAGACGGTGCTTTCGATTGCCGAGAAGGCGAGTGCCATCAACAGTGCGGACAAGTCGAATCTTGGACAGATGGGTCTCCAGGCGCGTCAGTTGTGCGACGTGATGCCCAAGTTTGTGGCGCAGGTGAAGGATGCGATTGCCACCACTGCGGATCCCGCTGCCAAATCCGCCATTGGCTCGACCTCGCAGGCGCTGGTGACTGCGATTGCCAACCTCGTGCAACAATCCAAGACCGCCGATCCGAAGAATCCGGCGTCCGAGCAGGCCATCAGTTCCGCATTCGAGCAGTCCTCCCAAGTCTCAGCCTCGGTGCTCAAGGCCGTCAAGAGTGGTGCCACGGGAGAGATGTTGATCGATGGAGCGATCGAGAGAGTCAAGGAGGCAGTCACGAACCTGAACCGCAACACCATCTTCGCCCAAGCCGCTCAAATGGAGGCCTTCCCCGATATGGCTACCGTGTCCGTCACCGCCGCTCGCGCTCAACTTGCTACTCTCGCGAAGAACATTGCCATGCAAGCTGCTGCGATGGCTGAGGCGACGCGCCGCAACCAGGAGCAGTTTGGAGCTGCCGCCAAGGAACTCTCGGATGCCGTACTCGCTATGGGTACCTACACCATCAAATCTGCGTCCAAGCTTCCCGATAACGTGAGCCAGCAGAACTTGTTGACTGCCGCGAAGGCCGCAGCGATTGCCTCGCAACAGCTGATCATGACCGGAAGGGAGACACAACGTGCTGCGAACCCGACGACTCTTCAACAACTCACGCAAAGTGTGGACATGACGCGCAACTGCATCGATCAACTGCTGCAAGTCTCGGAGAACGCCTCGGCAGAGGCTGCGCGTGGAGAGAAGGGATTGGAGGACGCAAAGCAAGCCGTGCAGACCGCGATCGAGGGCTTCGATGCCTTCCAGGGCGCGCAGGCGGAGGACGTGATTCGTGCCGCCAAGGATCTCACGCGCGCCGTCTCGGAATTGGTGTTTGCTCAGAACCAGGAGGCCTCATCCGCCGCCGCCACCCAACTCGTGGACGCGAACAAGACGCTGCTCGCCACCTCTCGCGGCGCCTCTGCGCTCACGCCCGATGGCAACGTCAAGAAGGCCTTGGTCGGCGCGTCGACGAACGTCGCGCAGAACTCCATCCACCTCCTCGAGTCCTGCAAGCTCAACCGCGAGGATGAAATTGCGCAGAACAAGATCGAAGAGTGCTCCAGCGCCGTCACTGCCTCGCTCGCAGACCTCGTCAAGGCCATCAACCAACTGCCCAACGCCAAGAACTTGTCCGTCGACGAGCTCTCCACCAACAAGGGCGCGGAAGCCGACGACGAGATGGACAAGACCGCCAAACTCATTCTGGACGCCGCCAAACAGCTCGATGCCTCTCGCGCAGAGATCGCGCAACGCAAGGCAAACGCGCGCAACTCCACCTCATCACAAAAGGAACTGGAACGCCTCCTTCGCCAGGGAGAGGTCGCAGAAGCCATCCTCTCTGCTGCCCGCGCCATCACCGCCGCCACCGCCTCTTTGGTCTCATGTGCCGCCGTTTGTCAGAAGGAGAGAAAGGAACAGCCAGGCGCTCTCGGACAACGTTACAAGAACGACCCCACTTGGAACAACGGTCTCATCTCCGCCGCTCGCTCCGTCTCCGACGCCGTCGTCTTCCTCGTTCGCACGGCCAACACGGTGCTTGACAACAAGCAGGACGAGGACGCACTTGTCGTCGCCGCCCGCGGCATTGCCACCTCCACTGCTCAGCTCGTGACGGCGTCAAAGGTTCGCGGACCCGCCGGAAACTCCAAGGCTCAACAGGACCTCTCCACTGCAGCCAAGTCCGTCGCCACCGCCACCAACCAACTTCTCGTCGCCACCCGCAACGCTTCGGATGCTCAGGAAGCCGACAGCTCTGAATCTGGAGAGCTCAACCCTCTCGGAGGAAAGGTCAAGGAGTTCGAAGAACAGATGCGTATCCTCAAGCTCGAGCGCGAACTTCTCAACGCTCGCAAGAACCTCGGAGACATGCGCAAGGCTGCTTACAAGCAGTAAACAACATCTTTCCTCATCAACATCAACTACAACAACACCACCCAAATGCGAACCCCAAAATGGTCAGCCCGCCGAGTCAGCACCTTGTTCTCCGTTCTCCCACCGCTCCACGGCGACAAGTCCCCTCCTCCCCTTGCCATCTCCACATCTTTCTCATCGACTATGTGCAATATATCATTATCCTACTCATCATCAGCTCCCCTCACTCTGCACCGAACGAAGAAGGAACACATGGGTTTGGAATCGATGATTCTACAGATACAAGGGGTTGATTATCGACAGCATGAGGCGTGAGAGTGCAAATTATAACTTATAGATGGAATGGGATAGGGAAGGGTAGTAGTGTGACAGGAGGCAGGTAGGAGGGATGGGTCGAGTGCAGCGAGAGCGCATCAGATGTGGGCTTCGTGAAGCCCTGATCTGGATCAGAACTTCACTTCTTCTTAAGACCAATGCCCAAGCCAATTCCGAGAGCTAATATGATGACAATTGCAACTACGATGGCGATGATGATGATGCAACAGACGCGGTTGGAACAGGCGTACTTTGAGGCCTTTTTCTGCTCGCTGACGCCTACAATCACTTCCACGTCAGCATCTCTGACTTGCTTCTCCGCACTGGTCAACTTTGAGCCCTGAAGGTTTGTCAACGCCTGCATTTCACGAGCAATCTCCTCCTGCAGAGAGTCCCGATCAGCCAAAGAGAAGGATCAAATGTGAGGTGTTAATGGGCAACCTTGGGGCACGAAATGATAGAATACACTCAGGGGTCATCGGAAAGGAGGAAATGGGGAGAAGGAGGAGTAAATGTACTGCGCACGCACCAACTCTCGCATGCCCTCGGCAGCTTTGGTCAACTCCTCGTTGTACTCTTTCAGCATCTCCTGTGATACGTCGACACTCTTGAGAACTACTTGATTGTTCAGCACAATATCGTTGGAATTCCCAGATGTTCCACCTAGAGATGAAACAGGCCACAAGAGACGAAACAGGCGTCGTTAGCGGATTCTGGATCAGAAACATCTCTGATCAGGAGATTTTGGTGGAAACATGGCTTTTAAAGAGGATACAAAGTGAAGGAGCAGAGGGAACGGAGGAAGGACGAGGGCAGGAGAGAGGAGTGCAGGATTCAAAATAGGCAATTCAAAGAGCGGCACATGGTGAGCCCAAAACGTACTTGACAACGATTTCCTCATTTGATGCACGATCTCCCCATCGATATCTACGGTTCTCCTAGTGACGTCGGTGAATCGATTGAGAATCTGCTGTGCTTGAGCCAAGAGACGGTCCTTCTCTCCAGATTGTGCGCTGTTCTTCGGTGGGAGTGCCAACAGAGCTCTAAGTCGGTTAGAAGTATCATAAGCTCTTTGTCGGGTCATTTTATGTGCCTCTCGTCGCTGCATGGTGTCCACACTGATGGCATTGTAGTACTTCTCCAGAGCGTCAACGTCCTTCTCGAAATCTGCGATCAGCTGCTTCACGACGGCCGGATCAAAGGTCGCAGCTGATCCCGAAGCTCCTCCCCATGCGTCTGACATACTGACAAGGGACGAAAGTTAGGCGGCTTCTGACCCGCGAGGGCGTTCTGCAGCTTCGCGTCCGACAGAGGAGACGCGTGTGTTTGTGCGTGTGAGCGCGCCTGTTCCCTGCGAAACGGTGTCCAGAGCGGCTCCCGAACAGAATCATGTTCGAAATCTACAGTCTTGGTGCTTGGTCTATTCACTTGAGACGCTTCGTGTGCACACGAAATCTCTCTCTTAGATGTACAAGAAGAGCTTACGCACCAGAATAAGCCCAATGAAGAGTACTAATACAGATAACACCATGTCGAGGTGGTCTCGCAGCAGTTGTCCGCCTGGAGAGATGGCTTGCTGTTGTTGTGACCCTTGTGCATCCTCAGCGGGTCCATCTTGCTGATATCCGGGATGTCCGTTGCCGTTGAGGTTGTTGTCGTTGTAGAATCGGCGTACAGGTTCTACGTGTGGAGTGGAGGGATGAGGAGAAGAGGAGGGGGGGACTCCGTGCGTGGAACGATCACCGTCGTCGTTCTGATTCGAAGGGGGGACCGGCGTATTGGATGATGGAGTGTTGTTAATGTGCGTGGTAGGCGAGGAGGAGGAGGAGGAGGAGGTGGTGGTGG
>Ga0307375_10006738_pt1 | contig 10588 bp, 6 predicted proteins | sample TR1MG_FD_202531 | JGI IMG/M metagenome (GOLD analysis project Ga0307375, IMG submission 202531) | Soil microbial communities from Risofladan, Vaasa, Finland - TR-1 | ecosystem: Environmental > Terrestrial > Soil > Coastal area > Acid sulfate soil | place: Finland: Risofladan, Vaasa | collected...
GGACTCGGCAGCGCCCGTCGCCGTCGGTGATCCGAATGGCGGCGGCCTGGTCTTCGACCCCGCCGAGCGGCCCGCGCCGAGGAGCCCGGGGACAGTGCTCCTCCTCAGGCCCTACGCCGAGGCGCTCGGGGCGCCCGGTACCGGAAGCCGGCCGGGCCCCGAGGACGCGCCCGAGCCGCGATTCGCGCCGCGATTCGCCGCCGCCCTCGTGCGGCTGCCCTGCCCGCGCGTCTTTTCGCCCGCCATAGCGCTGCTCCGCGACGGCGAGGCCGCCGCGCGGATGAGCGAAGACCTCGTCCCGCCGCTGGTGCTGGCTGCGGCCTCGCGCTCGCTCTGGGAGTTCAAGCGCTTCGCGGAGAGCTATGACGAGAAGCTCTGGCGCAGGGTCGACCGCAGGCTCGGCCCCTTCTTCGAGCGCTCGGGCCCCTACCTCTACCCGCGCCATTCGGCCGCCGAGCACGAGGCCCGGTTCCGCGCGGCTCTCGAGGCCGGCGCCCTCATATCGCCGATCCACGCCCTGCCCTCGATCGTCCCCGGCGACTTCGACGACGGCGAGCTGGCCCGGCTAGCCGCGGCCCTCGCGCGCTAGGATCTACTCCGGCCTGGCGGACTGAAGCGGCCGAAGGTCCAGGTCCAGGTCCAGGTCCAGGTCCAGGTCGAGGTCCCGCCGCTCAGGTGGCGGCCTGCGTGTCGGTAGTCATTTCCTCGATATTCCCCGGCCGATGAGGCATGGCCGCATTGTCTCACCAGAGTTCCCCCGGGCAACGGCGGCGGATACCGGCTTGCACTACCTTTGCCCTTTCGGTATGATCATAAGCGTATCGAAACCGATACGAAAGAGTTTCAATGATCGAAGAGCTGGCGGAGCGCGAGCGCAGCATCCTCAAAACGCTGACCGAGCAGGGCAGCCTCTCGGTGAGCGCCCTGGCCCGCGATCTCGGCGTCAGCGAGGTGACTGTCCGCTCGGACCTCAAAGCCCTGGAGGAACGCGGCTACCTCAGCCGCTCGCGCGGCGGGGCCTACCCCGCCCTCCACCAGAGCATCCTCGAGCGCCAGAGCCAGCGGATCGTCGAAAAAAACCGCATAGCCAAGGCGGCCGCCGAGCTGGTGTGCGACGGCGACCGGATCATGATCGAAGCCGGCACGACCACAGCCCTCATCGTCCGCTACCTCATCGGCAAGCGCGACGTCCAGGTCGTGACCAACTCCACCCTCGTCTTCTCCTACGCGCGCCTCAATCCGAATCTCCAGATCACCCTGACGGGGGGGGAGTTCCGCAGGGAGACCGAGTCGATGGTCGGCCCCATAGCGCTCCGGACCATAGCCGGGCTCAACGTGCGCCTGGCCTTCGTGGGCACCGACGGCTTCTCGGCGTCGATCGGGATGACGACCCAGCTCGTCGAGGGCGCCGAGATAGTCAAGGCGATGCGCGACAAGGCCGAGGCCACCTGGCTCGTGGCCGACTCGTCCAAATACGGCAAGACAGGCTTCGTCAGCGTCCTGAGCCTGGAATCGATCCACGGCATCATAATCGACGAGGGACTCGGCGAGGACGCGATGCGCGACATCGCGGGTACCGGCCTCAGCGTCGTGCGAGTTTAGGAGGTTTACGTGGCTCATGTGCTGATCATGCCCCGCCAGGGGAACACGGTCGAATCCTGCATCATCGTGCGCTGGAGCGCCCGGGAGGGCGATTCGGTCTCGGCCGACCGGAGCGTCTGCGAGGTCGAGACCGACAAGGCCAGCTTCGACGTCCCCGCGGGCTCGGGCGGCATACTATTGAAGATTCTCAGGGCCGAGGGCGACGATGTCCCGGTCCTGGAGCCTATAGCCGTGATCGGCGCGGCCGGCGAAGACTGGCGCGCGGCCCTCGGGTCGGCCGCGCAGGCGCCCGGCGGCGCTACGACCGCGCCGGAGGGCGGGGCGGCAGCCCCGGCCGCGGCCGACTCCGGAACTGCAGCCGCAGGCGCCGCGGCCCCGAACGCCGGCGACGCTCGCGCGGCCACCGGTCCCGAAGCGCCGAAGGAAAGCCCGGGCGTCTCGCCGCGGGCGCGGCGCCTGGCGGCCCAGACCGCCGTGGACGCCTCGGCGCTCCAGGGCTCGGGCCCCGGCGGCCGCGTGCTCGAGCGCGACGTGGCCGCGGCTGCGGCTCCCCTGACGGCCGCCGCCAGGGCTTCCGCGGCGGCCACCGGCGCCCCGCTGCCCTCGGGCGGCAGCGCCCTGGGCGGCCGGATCGGCGTGGCCGACCTCGGCGCGGCAAAGCCGGCCTCCACACCGGTCAAGGCCACAGCCGCCGGGAGCCCCGCCTCGCCCGAAATCGGCCCCTACTCCGACACGCCCCTCAAGGGCATCCGCAAGATCATAGCCGACCGGATGCGCGCCTCGCTCGCGCAGAGCGCCCAGCTCAGCTTCGACGTCTCGGCAGACGCGGAGCGCATCTCGGCCGTCCGAGCTCGCTTCAAGGCGAGCGACAAGGCTCTGGGCCTCTCGGAGGTCACGATAGGCGATCTCGTCCTCTTCGCCGTCTCGCGGGTCCTGCCCGCCTTCCCCATGGTCAACGCCCACCTGGTCGACGGGACGCTCAGGACCTTCGAGCGCGTCCACCTCGGCCTCGCCGTGGACACGCCGCGCGGCCTCATGGTGCCCGTCATCAGGAACGCCGACCGCCTGAGCCTCGCAGGGATCTCGGCCGAGGCCAAGCGCCTCGCCGCGGCCTGCCTGGGCGGCTCGATCAGCCCCGACGAGCTCTCGGGCTCGACCTTCACGGTGAGCAACCTGGGCGCCTTCGGCATCGAGAGCTTCACCCCGGTGCTCAACGCTCCCGAGGTCGGCGTGCTCGGCGTCTGCACGATCACCAAGACCTTCGTGCCCGGCCCGGACGGCGCGCCTTCCCTCCGCTCGCGCATGGGGCTGTCCCTGACGGTGGACCACCAGGTGGTGGACGGGGCGCCGGCGGCGCGCATCATCAAAGCCATCGCTGACGCGATAGGCGATATCGATCTCTACCTGATGAAGTGAGGTCCGCATGAGTGAGTACGACGTCATCGTCCTGGGCGGCGGCCCCGGAGGCTATCTGGCGGCCGAGCGGCTCGGCCACGCCGGCAGGAAAGTCCTGCTCGTAGAAAAGGAAAAGCTCGGGGGCGTGTGCCTCAACGTGGGCTGCATCCCGACCAAGACCCTCCTCAATTCGGCCAAGCAGTATGTCCACGCCAAGGAGGCGGCCAAGTTCGGCGTCAACGCGACCGGCCTGTCCTTCGACTGGGGCGTCATGCAGTCCTGGAAGACCGAGGTGGTCGACAAGCTGGTCGGCGCCATCGCGCTCACCGAGAAGAAGCTCGGCGTCGAAGTGGTCCAGGCCGAGGGCCGCTTCCTCGGTCCCGGCCGGGTCGAGGTCCGGGGCGTCGCGCACCAGGCCGCGGCGGTGATCCTCGCCACGGGCTCCTCGCCCGTGATGCCGCCCATTCCCGGAGCCCGCGACAATCCCAAGGTCGTCGATTCGACCGGACTGCTGTCCGCGCCCGCGGTGCCCGAGCGGCTCTGCGTCATCGGCGGCGGCGTCATCGGCATAGAGTTCGCCGGCCTCTTCGCGGCCCTCGGCTCCAAGGTCGAGATCGTCGAGATGATGGACGAGATCGTCCCCTTCATGGACAAGGAACAGGCGCCGCTCCTGCGCCGCGCGATGAAGGACGTCGCCTTCCGCCTCGGCTGCAAGGTCGAGCGCATCGAGGGCGGCAAGGTCGTCTACAGGACCAAGGAGGGGACCGAAGCCTCTCCCTTCGACGGAGCCGAGGCCGACCTCGTGCTCATGGCCGTCGGCCGCAGGCCCAACCTCGAGAACTGGGGCGCCAAGGAGTCGGGCCTCGACTTCGGGCCCAAGGGCGTGACCGTCGACGACCGCATGCGCACGAACCTGAGCGGCGTCTGGGCCGTCGGAGACCTCACCGGCCGCAGCCTGCTCGCGCACTCGGCCTACCGCATGGCCGAGGTCGCCGTGGCCGACATCCTCGCCGCCTCGGGCGCCGCCGAGCCTGAGGCCGGCAATCGCATGCGCTACGACGCCATCCCCTGGGTGGTCTACGGCATGCCCGAAGCCGCAGGCGTCGGCCTCACCGAAGAGGAAGCGAAGCGCCGCGGCATCGAGATCAAGAAGGCCAGCCTTCCCCTGCGCGTGTCCGGACGCTTCGCCGCCGAGAACGGCTTCGCCGCGCCCGGCTCGGTCAAGGTCATAGCCGAGGCCGCCTCGGGGCGCATCCTCGGCATCCACGTCCTGGGCGCCTACGCCTCGGAGATCATCTGGGGCGGCGCCGCCCTCATCGAACAGGAACTGCGCGTCGTAGACGTTCAGCAATTGGTCTTCCCGCACCCGACCGTCAGCGAAGCCATTCGCGAAGCGGTCTGGGCGCTCTAGCCTACGCCGAGAGGAGCATCATGCCCAAGTCCATCGTCGTCGATCCCGCCCAGGTCAGAAAGCCGGGCAAGCTCGAGATCGCCAGCATCCCCGTCAACGCCTATAAAAGCGACTACAAGTCCGAGCTCTCCCGCTTCGGCGGCGAGGCCGGCCTCAAGCGCCTGTGGATCGACATGGTCTACATCCGCGAGTTCGAGACCATGCTCAATTCCTTCAAGACCCAGGGCTCCTGGGGCGGGATCGAATACAACCACAAGGGCCCCGCGCACCTGTCGGCCGGACAGGAGGCCGCCTCGGTCGGGCAATGCGCCGTCCTCGAGCCGGACGACTTCATCTTCGGCTCGCACCGCAGCCACGGCGAGATCATCGCCAAGTGCCTCTCGGCCTCGCGGCGCCTTCCCGAGGCCGAGCTGCAGCGCGTCATGGAGGGCTTCCTCGGCGGCGACACCTTGCGCGCCGCCGAGAAGGTGAGCCACGGCGGCCTGCGCGACCTCGCCGAGGCCTTCGTCATCTACGGCACCCTCGCCGAGATCTTCGCCCGCAAGGACGGCTTCAACCGCGGCCTCGGCGGCTCCATGCACGCCTTCTTCACGCCCTTCGGCTCGATGCCGAACAACGCGATCGTCGGCGGCTCGGCCGACATCGCCACGGGCGCGGCCCTGTACAAGCGCATCAACCGCAAGGCGGGCATCGTCATCGCCAACATCGGCGACGCGTCGATGGGCTGCGGCCCGGTGTGGGAGGCGATGAGCCTCGCGGCGATGGACCAGTACCGCACGCTCTGGCCCAAGGAGGTCGGCGGCTCCCCGCCCATCCTCTTCAACTTCTTCAACAACTTCTACGGCATGGGCGGCCAGACCTCGGGCGAGACCATGGGCTACCAGATCCTCGCGCGCGTGGGCGCCGGCGTCAATCCCGAGAACATGCACGCCGAACGCGTCGACGGCTACAATCCGCTCGCCGTGGCCGACGCGGTCGAGCGCAAGAAGAAACTCCTCCTCGAAGGCCGCGGCCCCGTCCTCCTCGACACGATCACCTACCGCATCTCGGGCCACTCGCCCTCCGACGCCTCGAGCTACCGCACGAAGGAGGAGATCGAGCTCTGGCAGCAGGCCGACGCCATCGAGGACTTCGGCGCCTACCTCGTCGAGCACAAGGCCGCCTCCAAGTCCGAACTCGAGACGGCGCGCGCGGCCGTCGTCGAGCGGCTGGCCCAGATCGTGCGCCTCGCGACGGGCGACGCCGCGAGTTCCCGCGTCGACGGAGCCTTCATCGAGTCGGTGATGCTCTCCAACGGCAAGGTCGAGCGCTTCGACGAGACGACGCCCGAGGGGCGGGCGCGCAAGAGCGAGCTGCTCGGGAATCCCGCCGACAACCCGCGGGTCAAGGCGCTCGCGGGCAAGGCCCGCTACGCCTTCGACGCCGAAGGCAAGGCCGTCCCCAAGAACAAGCTCTACCAGTACCGGGACGGCCTCTTCGAGGCCATGCTCCACCGCTTCTCGATAGATCCGACCATGGCCGCCTGGGGAGAGGAGAACCGCGACTGGGGCGGCGCCTTCGCCGTGTACCGCGGCCTCACCGAGGCCCTCCCCTACCAGCGGCTCTTCAACAGCTCCATCTCCGAGGGGGCCATCGTCGGCTCGGGAGTCGGCTACGCCATAGCCGGCGGCCGGGCGGTCGTCGAGCTCATGTACTGCGACTTCATGGGCCGCGCGGGCGACGAGATCTTCAACCAGGCCTCGAAGTGGCAATCCATGTCGGCGGGACTCATCAAGATGCCGCTCGTGATCCGCGTGTCGGTGGGCAACAAATACGGGGCCCAGCACAGCCAGGACTGGTCCGCCCTCCCGGCGCACATCCCCGGCCTCAAGGTCTACTTCCCCGCCACGCCCTACGACGCCAAGGGCATGCTCAACCTCGCGTTGCGCGGCACCGATCCCGTGGTCTTCTTCGAGAGCCAGCTCCTGTACGACATGGGCGAGCAGTTCGAGCGGGGCGGCGTGCCCGAAGGCTACTACGAGGTGCCCGAGGGAGTTCCGGCCGTGCGCCGCCGCGGCAAGGACCTCACCATCGCCACGATAGGCGCCACGCTGTACAAGGCCATGGAAACGGCCAAGGTCCTCCAGGCCGAGTACGCTCTGGAGGCCGAGGTCATCGACCTCAGGTTCCTGGCCCCCCTCGATTACGAGGTCCTCGTCGAGTCGGTGCGCAAGACCGGCAGGCTCCTCCTGGCGAGCGACGCGGCCGAGCGCGGGTCCTTCCTGCACACGGTGGCGTCCAACGTGCAGACCCTGGCCTTCGACTCGCTCGACGCGCCCGTGGCCGTGGTGGGGAGCCGCAACTGGATCACGCCCGCCGCGGAGATGGAGGAGCTCTACTTCCCGCAGCGCGACTGGATCCTCGACGCGATCCACGAGCGCATCCTGCCCCTGAGCGGCCGCAAGCCGGCCACCGTGCAGACGGGCCTGGACCTCGCGCGCCGCGCGCGCCGCGGAGTGTAGACGGCGATGGCAAGCCCGCGCGCGGAATCGCGAAACCTCGAGGCTGTCGTCAACGATCCGGCTCCATCGGGAGCGGTCAGGCTGGAGGCCCTTCGCGAGCTCGCGCGCGAATACGCGGGCGGGCCGGCGGCCGATGCCGCGGAGGGCCTCGGCTCGCCGGTGCGGCGCACGGGCGAGTCCAACAACCACGTCCACACCATCTACAGTTTCAGTCCCTACACGCCCGCCATGGCGGCCCTCGAATGCCGCAGGGCGGGCCTCGAGGCCGCAGGCTCGGTCGACCACGACTCCGTCGCTGCCGCGAGCGAGATGCGCGAAGCCTGCGCCCTCCTCGGGCTCGGCGCGGTCACGGGCTGCGAGCTGCGCGTGTCCTTCAAGGACGGTCCCCATGCGGCGCGCAAGATCAACAATCCCGACTCGCCCGGCCTCGTCTACATGACGATCCAGGGCCTGCCCGAGAGCGGCTCGGGCCGGGTCGAGTCTTTCCTCAAGCCCATCAGGGCCCGAAGGCGCCGGCGCACCGAACGCATGTGCGGCGCCGCCTCCGACATGCTCGCCGCCGCGGGCCTTGAGCGCATCGACTTCGAGACCGAGGTCGTCGCGCGCTCCAAGGCGGCCGAGGGCGGCGGGATCACCGAGCGGCATCTCCTGGCCGCCGTGGCGCGCCGCCTCGTAGCCGCCTACGGCGCCGGGCCGGGCCTGATCGAAGGGCTGAGGCGCGCCCTCGGAGTCGAGGCGAGCCCGCGAGCGGCCGCCCTCCTCTCGGAGACCGAAAGCCCTCACCTCCTGTACGACCTCATAGGCCTGCTCAAGACGGGCTTCCTCGACCGCATCTTCATCCAGCCCGACGAGATCGAGTGTCCCCCGGCCCGCGAGGTCGTGGCCCTGGCCCTGGCCGCCGGGGCGGTGCCCGCCTACGCCTATCTCGGCGACGTGGGCGAGTCGCCCACCGGGGACAAGAAGGCCGAGAAGTTCGAGGACGAGTTCCTGGAGGAGCTCTTCGAGGAGCTGGCCGACCTCGGCTATCCGGCCGTGACCTACATGCCTCCGCGCAACACGCCCGCCCAGCTCGAGCGGATCCGGACGCTCTGCGCGAGCAGGGGGTTCATGGAGATATCCGGGGTCGACATCAACCAGAGCCGCCAGTCCTTCAACTGCCCCGAGCTGCGCAGGCCCGAGTTCCGCCACCTCGGCGACTCGACCTGGGCCCTCGTGGCCCACGAGGCGCTCTCGAACGCCGATGCCGACGCGGGCCTTTTCTCGCCCCGCGGCCCCCTGGCCTCTCTGCCTCTGCGCGAGCGGATGGCGGCCTACGCCGCCGCCGGCCGCGCGCTCGATCCGGCCCGGCCGGAGCGCGCCGGCGACATCCTGTCCGAACTGCGAAAAGGGAGATTCACGCGATGAGCGACATCGATCATCTTCTTGCGGCCCCCCTGGTGCGAGGCCTCTTCCTGAACGAGCTGGACCGTCCCGCCGTCGTCGTGCCGGACCAGGAGCCCGCCGCGGCCCGCGGCGAGGCGCTCGAGGCGGGCCTGAGGGCCGCCGACTCAGGCGGCATCGACGAGAAGGACTCGGCCGCCGCCCTCGCCGCCGCCCTCGCCGCCTGGCGCTCGGCCAAGGCCGGCCGCGGCGGGCTCCTGCCCGGCTGCGTGACGGTCACGCTCGGCGGCGCGAGGGCGCACTACTATCCCGCCGAGCGCATCGACGAGGCCCGCGGCCGCGCCGAGCGCCGCGACGCCTCGCCCTGGCCGGCCGCGAAGGGCGGAGCCGCGGCGAGCGCCGGCTCGGCCGCCGGGCGGTCGGCAGTGGTCGAAGGCAGGGTCGCCGTCGTCACCGGCGGAGCCCAGGGCTTCGGCGAGGAGATCGTCCGGGGGCTCGCCGCCTCCGGCGCCCTCGTGTTCGTCGCCGACCTCAACTTCGACGGGGCCCGGAAGCTGGCCGACGCGCTCTGCGCCGAGGTCGGGAAGACCGTCGCCATTCCGGTGTCGGTCAACGTCACCGACGAGGCCTCGGCGGCCCAGATGCTGCGCGCGATCGCCTCGGCGGCCGGCGGCGTGGACCTCGTCGTGAGCAACGCGGGGGTCCTCAAGGCCGCTTCGGTGCTCGAGCAGGACGCGACGGCCTTCCGCTTCGTCACCGACGTGAACTACGTGGGCTTCTTCCACGTCTCCAAGCAGTCGGGCCTCGTCCTGCGCCGCCAGAGACGGAGCGCCCCGCGCTGGGCGACGGACCTCGTGCAGATCAATTCCAAGTCGGGCCTCGAAGGCTCGAACAAGAACGGCGCCTACGCGGGAAGCAAGTTCGGAGGCCTCGGCCTCGTGCAGAGCTACGCCCTCGAGCTGGTCGAGTACGGCATCAAGGTGAACGCGATCTGCCCCGGCAATTTCTTCGACGGCCCGCTCTGGTCCGACCCCGCGAACGGGCTGTTCGTGCAGTACCTCCGCTCGGGCAAGGTGCCCGGCGCGAAGAGCGTCGCCGACGTCAAGGCCTACTACGAGGCCAAGGTTCCCATGGGCCGCGGCTGCGAAGGACCCGACGTCATGCGGGCGATCTACTACCTCGTCGAGCAGGAATACGAGACGGGCCAGGCCGTGCCGGTCACCGGCGGCCAGGTCATGCTGAACTAGCGGCACCCGGGCCGGCTATCAAGGAGGACGCATGGAAAGCGCCGTGGCCGTCATCGACATCGGCATGACCAACAAGAAGGTGGCCGTGTACGACGAGAGACTCTCGATCCTCGATTCGGTCTCGCGGACCTTCGATCCCGTCATGGTCGACGGGATCGAGACGCACGATCTGGCCGGCATGGAGGAATGGTTCCTCGCCCGTATCGCCGAGTTCGCCCGAGCCTATCCGCTGCGGGCCCTGACGGTGACGACCCACGGAGCCACCGTCGTCTGCGTCGGCCCGGACGGACTCCCCTGCGCGCCCTGCGTGTACTACACCTACGAGCCCGGCGAGGCTTTCCAGGAGCGCTTCTACGCGGCGGCGGGCGATCCCGTGGCCCTGCAGGAACGCACCGGCACGCCTCGCCTCTCGGCTCTCATCAATCCCTCGAAGGGAATTTTCTTCCTGAAGGAGCGCTTCAGGGCGCAGCTCGAGCGCAGCGAGCTCGTGCTCAACTATCCCCAGTACTGGGGCTTCAGGCTCACCGGGATAGCGGGCGCCGAGGGCACCTACACGGGTTGCCACAGCTATCTCTGGGACTGGAAGAGTTCGCGCATCTCGTCGGTCGCCGAGGTTCTCGGCATACGGGAAAAGATGCCGAAGGATATCCGCGATTCCTGGTCCGTCCTCGGCAGGATCAAGCCCGAGCTCGGCGCGCGCACCGGTCTCGCCCCCGACACCATCGTGACCATGGGCATCCACGACTCGAACGCTTCGCTCCTGCCCCATATCGTCAAGAGCGCGGGGCGCGACTTCGTGCTCAACTCGACCGGGACCTGGTGCGTCCTCATGCACCCGCAGAAGGAGTACGGCTTCGCGCCCGGCGAGCTGGGCAAGGTCGTTTTCTTCAACCGCTCGGCCTTCAACAAGCCCGTGAAGACGGCCATTTTCCTGGGCGGCATGGAATACGAGAAGTGGTCCGGCCTGGCGGCGGCCCTGTCCGCGGCCGCCGGCGTGGGCGCTGTCGCAGCCTCGGGCACCGCGGGCGGGGCCGCGGGCCTGGGCGGGGCCG
>Ga0307375_10006741_pt1 | contig 10586 bp, 9 predicted proteins | sample TR1MG_FD_202531 | JGI IMG/M metagenome (GOLD analysis project Ga0307375, IMG submission 202531) | Soil microbial communities from Risofladan, Vaasa, Finland - TR-1 | ecosystem: Environmental > Terrestrial > Soil > Coastal area > Acid sulfate soil | place: Finland: Risofladan, Vaasa | collected...
GCGACAAAGCAGGATCGAGGAGTACTACATTAAGATCTAGCACTGTACATACATCCAACAAGGGCAAAGTGCGATGAGCATGTGCCAAAATGTTGGGAATAAACCCAACCACTCAAACTCAAACTCAGATATAACACATGCCTTCTACACACTTCTTTGACATTCAAACCCTTAAACGATGTTACAGACGTGAAATGATGACTTGGTTACTTCTGACTGGCTCCCACATGCGTCCCATGTACCCCTTGCTTCCATTCGCGTTCCTAATGGACGATTACTGTTGCCGTTGGTTCTTTGATGAAGATTTCGTGGAATACGACTGGCATGACTCTGTCAGTATCAGAGGAGACGTGAGGACTCTGTCGAGCTGGAAAACTGTTCCCCTTCCTGTCGACCTCGATGTACTCGAATAGAATCCCATTGGCGCCCAAAGAACTTGTACTTGATGAGATAGTTGTATTTTGTGGCAAACACCTCATACACGAGCCACCACGAGCAGACAAGGCGCTGGCGTCGAACGTTGATTACCGTGTTCCTGCATGTTTTTCACCCTTCATTCTCTCAAAGTACATTTAACACATAGCATAGATTCCGAATTACCATTAGGGCGTGAAGGAGCACATTCGGAGGCCTCGAGATCTCGGTCTCGGGAGTGTTCCGAATGTTCCAAATTAGGAAGGCGTCACAGTAGTGACCAGCATGTTGACCTTGCACCAAATTCATGACCAAGAGCACATTTCAGTTGGCACGTGATTGAGAGTAGCACAGATGACGGGCTTAGGCAAGGCATCAGGCCCCCGGAATCAAGGAAGTTTCGAAGGAGCGAGAGGATCGCCACATGATCACTGTGTTGATGTATTTAGTACACTCCTACTTGAAAGTGGAGAGGGCTGGCACTGATACAAACGGATCTCGGAGCTGTCAGCGAGACGCAGAAGAAGGGATCTGCGTTATCGAGATGGAAAGTTGGATAGAACTGCGGTCGCGCTGCTGCTGGAATACGATCCAATTCGAAGATACTGAAGGCTTTTCAGGGGGCGAATAGCTTCAATTAGATCTTCAGATGGGGTCCTATCGATATTGAGTTCAATGAGAGTGGTAGGGAAGACGTTGAAAGTTGTTTGTGCACGCAGAGCCTCTTTCTCAGCGCTGCGTGGCGTAGCCGATGTTGAATTCATTCGAATCGATGAAACGCGGAGACTTGTAAGCATAGGAGGGAGGGCTATCGGGGCGTTGTGATCATTGGGGTCCAGAACAGGCAGACAAAGATTGCTCATTTGCAACACACGTATCGACCTTGGAAGCAGTGGAATGCAGTAAGAATCGATTCCAGAAAAGTCGCATATGAGCAATGTCTGTAAGTTGGTGAATTTTGAAAGTTCCATTGCCATGTTGGTGTTCATCGTGGAGAGCGAAAGAGTTGTCAATGTACTTGGCAAGTGCTGTAGCAGTGTAGAAGGGGTTGATAGCCCTCCCAGAGTGAGAAATTCGAGTGGTAGAAGAGACAGTTCCTCCCAGGGAATTGTGAGGTCGCGTTCCACCGAAAGCTTGCGAAGATTTGGCGGGAAGCTCGTGATGTTTGCCGTTCTTGACCACCCACCACCAGCTTCGTCGATGACCAATTCTCGCAAAAATGGTGTCTCCGTTCCTAAATCTCCCAATTTCATGGTGTACGAGTGGGAAAGGATGCGTATGGAGGTGACGCTGGAGGGTAGCGAGAGCGGGCTGGCGTGGCATCGTATTTCGAGCCTCGTCAAAGCCTTAGGCCAAGCAATGAGTTCGCTTCCATGTTCTGAGGGGATAGGCAGATGGTCTTTGTAGCCGAGAAGCTGTGTGCAAGTCGGAGAGGGGAGAGATTCGATGAGCGAGCGGTCTCCAGGCGCTTTCCAACGCACGAGAGTCGGCGGAACGCGCCAAACTCCGTCCAACGGCGCGAATCGCACCGAACCCGAGTACGAGACCAAATTCGGCGGCAACGATCGCAGGAGGCACACTTCACTCAAATTGTTGTTGTTGTTGGTGGTGATGAGGTATTTGGGCTGTTCACAATCGAGGCAGAGGCGAGTCAGAGAGGAGACACGAGAGATGAGATCGAAAAGACCGGGAAGAGAGCCGCGTAGAAGTTTGAGCTGTTTCAACGATAGATCACAAAGTTGCGGGAGATGGATGGCCAAATCTTGAACAAATAGGCCTGATCCATTCGACAATGTCCTGTTTGCGGATGGAGACTTCGAACGAAGTGAAGAAGGGTCGAAGAAAGCCGTGTGGCAGTCGGGCGCATCGATTCGAAGCGTTTTGAGGCTCTTTGGAAGATGGACAACAGAAAAGCCAGGCCAAAGAGAAGCCAATGAAATAGAGGATCGAATGATGCGGATTTCGGTCAGCCAATGGAAGCCAGAAGCAAGATGGGGCACATGCGAAGCGTCGGGTTGCCAGCGAAACTGTCGAGCGGCCCATGCCACTCTAGAACCCATTGAAGAGCTCGTTAGACACAATTTTCCAATATCCACAGCATCCAGTAAACGAAGGATCAGTTCCAAAACATCAGAAGAGACTTGCATGATGAAGTTCGAGCCTTCGAAACACAATCGTTCTGTCACCGAACTCAAGAGGGACTTCTCAGGTACCTATTCCGAAATATGCGATGGACGCAAAAACTGAACTCAACCACGGAGAATTTAGCTGGAACCGAGTCGAATCGAGAGCAACAGGGGCCCAGATGGCGCTCCCTCTTCATTTCTCTCCACTCTCTCCCCCTCGACTGCTCCAATTCCCCATATAATGGTGAAATTTCTCTACTTTTGCGCTTCTCTGGGTGCTTCCGCCTCGAAAGGTTCGAGAAGCCCGCAGTGCCTCGTTGTGCAACGTGCTCACCACATCAATCCAATATGGCTGCCAAGATCAAGGTTGAGAACCCTGTCGTCGAGATGGACGGTGACGAGATGACCCGGTATGTCGATTGCAGTCAGTTTTTGCCGTTTCGTTGCCTGATCGTCGCTTCCGCGTGGCTGACCCTCGTCTGTTTCTCTTCCAACTCGGTAGTGTTATCTGGCAGATGATCAAGGACAAGGTGCGAGCATTTTTGAGGTGTTTTGCAGTTCACCAACGCTGTCTTGCAGAGTCTGACGTTCTGATGCCGAACTTTCTCCGTTTTTGCAGCTCATCTACCCCTACTTGGACCTTGACATCAAGTACTTCGATCTTGGTATGGAGCACCGTGACGCCACCAACGATCAGGTCACCCTCGATGCTGCTGAGGCCTGCAAGAAGTACCACGTTGGTATCAAGTGCGCTACCATCACTCCCGACGAGGCCCGTGTCACTGGTACGCTCTCTCCGTGTCCTTTGCATCCATCACTTCATTGGCTTGCCATCTATTTGCAGTTCATCGGTACTCTGTTCCGTGGGTGTGCGCTTTTGCTGACGGTTAGCATTTTCCCATATGTTGCATTTCTCCATGTTTGGTCTGCGCTCTGTGTGATGTGCAGAGTTCAAGCTCAAGCAGATGTGGAAGTCCCCCAATGGAACGATTCGTAACATCTTGGGAGGAACTGTGTTCCGTGAGCCTATTGTGATCAAGAACATCCCCCGCTTGGTTCCTGGCTGGACTCAGCCCATCGTGATTGGTCGTCACGCCTTTGGAGATCAGTACCGTGCTACTGATGTGGTTGTTGGCCCTGGCAAGTTCGAGATGGTCTACACTGCCGAGAATGGAGAGAAGAAGACCTTTGAGGTGTTCAACTTCAAGGGAACTGGAGGCGTGATTATGGGCATGTACAACACTGATCAGTCGATCCGCGAGTTTGCTCACTCTTGCTTCATCTATGCCTTGCAGAAGGGCTGGCCCTTGTATTTGTCTACCAAGAACACCATCTTGAAGAAGTATGACGGTCGTTTCAAGGACATCTTCGCCGAGATCTACGAGAAGGAGTACAAGGCCAAGTTCGAGGCTGCTAAGATCTGGTACGAGCACCGCCTCATCGACGATATGGTCGCTTTCGCCATGAAGACCAACGGCGGATACATCTGGGCTTGCAAGAACTACGATGGAGACGTGCAATCCGATTCCGTCGCTCAGGGTTTCGGCTCTCTCGGTCTCATGACCTCTGTGCTCATTGCTCCCGACGGAAAGACCGTTGAGGCCGAGGCTGCCCACGGAACTGTCACCCGCCACTACCGCCTTCACCAACAGGGCAAGGAGACTTCCACCAACCCCATCGCCTCCATCTTCGCCTGGTCTCGTGGTCTTGCCCACCGCGCCAAGCTCGACAGCAACGAGAAACTCGCTCACTTCTGCGCCGCAGTTGAGGCTGCCTGCATTGAGGCCGTCGAGGCTGGAAAGATGACGAAGGATTTGGCTCTCTGCATCAACCCTGACGCTTCTGCGTACGTCGCACCTCCATTGCCTTTCCTCCACCACTTCCAAATGACATCTTGCACTCTTTCCCTTTTCACACCCAAAGCACTGTTCTCAACCGGAAACTTCGCAGAACTGCTTCCGAAATTTCGCAACCCTTTTGGAACTTCCATTGCTGACCGCCTCACCTCCCATTCCTCTATGGTTCCCCCAATTACATACGATGGTGCCCACTTCGAACAATACAGCCTCAAGCGCACTGACTACCGCACCACTGAGGAGTTCATGAATGACGTTTCTGCCATCCTCGCTGCCAAGCTCAAGTAAGTACCTCAATCCTCCTTTTTGCCCATCTTTGCTCTTAAAGTGATTGTCTGTTCCCCAAACGTGCTGTCCTGGGTCTTGTTGGTCATCTTGCCTCCTGTTCTTGTGGTTGTTGTGCGGACGGACAAGGAGGGGTTCCCTGATCTAAGCTCATCCGTGCCGCTCACACCATCGTCCCACCATGAGCAGGAGGACTCGAGAGATTTCAGCGGAGCCCAGCCATTGTAACACATCTGTCCTGAAGCCAATAAACCCAAGAGCAAGCTGCGATCGCCAATGTCCCCATGTCCCACTGTCCCATTGGCTCTTCTCCCTCATTCGACACACTTCGATGCAAATCCGGAGGTATTCCCAGAAGATGCCCGTCAGCGTCATTGCAATACAATGAGATCGATTCTACACACCTTTCCACCACGTTCAACTTTGCTGACCTACCCCCGTTTGTTGTCTTACGTACTCACAGGGCCAAGGTTACCCCTCGTGCCAAGCTCTAAATGAAGGCATCCATCAACAGAGAAGAGCGGCGGCGACACCGTTGTGTGGAGAACCACGAATTTTGAGACCATCGTCAAGTGCATCTTTTTGGAGCAATGTAGCTTACCAGCGATCAACAATACCCACTTACCTTGTCCCATCTACATTTAGACAAACCTATCAGTGCTAAAGAGGGCCAGAGGGAGATGAAGAGGCCGGGTTTGACCTTGAGCCGGAAGCGATGCGTAGATCGGGGGAGGCTGAGACGCCTTCTCCTTGCCACTCACCCAACTATCCGGTTCACACCCACTGGAAATGTCAAACTCAATGGCAGAGGAGAAGCCTAAGGGGAAGTATCCCGGGAGGTGACAACCAAGTTGGATGCTCGCATTCGGCACTTTCCACCACCAAAGCTCAGAGTTATCGAGAAGAGCGAATGTGCTGCAGTTCTTGCTCGCGAGTTGTGTCACTGTGCGACCAGGGAAGCTGAGCGGGGTGGAGTCAGAGCGAAGACGAAGGGCGCCGCCGCTGAGCGAAGCGACCGGGGAGGACCTCCTAGCACGTCCTTTGCGTCTCCCTGCGGGTTCAGCAACACATGTCCAGACACCCAAATCGTGCCATCGTCCAATGCAAACGTAATACCAACACCACCCGCAGTAAGAGCGGTCAATGAACGACCAGGAATGGATGCCATGCGCTGAGGCGTCAATAGCTTGCCTTGACGATCACCAAAGCCAAGAGCGCCCAAATGATTCTCGCCCCAACCAAGTAGCAAACTAGCAGAAGTGAAAGAAGCACATAGAACCAAAGATAGAACGAGGAGAAACAAGAACGGCGCAGACGTTTCGCGCACGAGGGGGCAACTGGCAGAACATCCTCGTCTCAGTGTCTCAGCTCGTACAGCCTAGAACAGCGACAGCGATCAAGGTAACTCCAATGTTAGGAATGAACACGAAGAGAGGGAGAAGGTAATCTGAAGTGAAGTGACAAAGACAGTGATGGTGAGGTAGGAAGGCGAGTGCAGCTCAGGATGCAAGCTTGTCGGACAAGAGACAAAGGCCAAGCAAACTGGAATTGGGCATGTTCAAATTGCAGAACGACCAGCCACACACAACAAAAGGCAGTGGAATACGTACTCATCCACAGTAGTGGGGGAGTAGGAGCAAGATGGAGAGAGGAGGGAAAGTGCCTGGAGCGGATCCGCTCTCAACTGTTTGCGGCGTTGTCCCACCACCCACGTGACCGAGAGTTCGTGCGACCAGTCTTCTCGCTTGGCTAAGACACTCGGTAACTTACTTGGAGTAGAGGCGTAGGCTCGCAAGTCATTGGATAAATCATCGGCACCTCTCGAGGTCTTGATTCGCGCTGACACAGGCCCAATGTCGTCATGTTGTTCTCCTTCTTCCATTACGATTAATCGGAGAAGTGGAGGTGTGGTGCTATCTTCCTGCCACAGAGGAGACTAACACTGAGCCCTCGATCGTCAGACCAGTCTCTTCAGGAGAGATTCGCCAGAGAGAAGTCAATCAACATGCATGGCGTGTTCACACGACGCCAAAACTACCATATAATGGAAACAATACCACGTTTGTAAATCAACTAGACTAGTAGTTTGTGGGACGAGAGGAAGCGAGTACAACAGAAATCTCAATGCAAGGATCCCCACACCCTCCGCGCACAGCTGCTGCACTTGGAGCACCTCTTGAGAGCTCCCTGTTGTCAAACGATCCAACATAGACCTCAATTGAGATTACCGAAGAAGAGCAAGAGGAGGACCCGGAGACTTACGCGATCAGGTACACGATTGATCTTGCCTCCCATCACTTCTGTCGCCCCTTGGTGAGGGTGGATTGTGCGCCATCCTTGAATATACAGCAGTAAGCTATTCGAACAGCAAGATCAGAGTGCTAGGAAAGAGTCCTTCGTCCAGATTGCATGGAGTCCGCCCTCTCCATATTTGGCTCAAAACATCTGAGAAATTCCATCTGCGCTTCATAACGGAAACCGATGTTGAGAACAGTGAATTTTCCCATTAAGGTGACTTCGGCAGCCAGTTGTCCTGCCAGTCGCGTGCAGACGGCCCTTCGACATACTCCTTGATAGGTCTTGTAAAGATGGCTGACGACCAAAAGGAGGTAGTGTCCAAGTCGATCGTTGATCTTCTGAAAGCAGGAAAGACGGTGGATAGCACCTACAAGTATGCGCTGGCCCATTCTCTTGATCATTTGCTTGTTGTTGGCGTTGTGAAGAGTCTTGATGCTAAAGAGGTGGCGAAGATTACTCAGGTTGAGTTTACAGAGACTGCGTTGACGCCGTTGGGTCAGGATGTTGTTCAGAATGGTTCTCCCGAGGCTCGTATCTGGCATAAGCTTGGCACTGGCAAAGTTGCTCAGGGCGATTGTGCTGCCTTGATTGGCGTGGATGCCGAGACTGGAAAGACATCGGTGGCGAATGGATTGAAGTTGGGCTTCTTCGCGATCGAGAAGGGAGCCTCGCCGCTTGTGGTGCGTAAAGCCGCTTCTATTGAGGATGTGGTCCAGCAACAGGTGCATGGTGTGGTGTCTGGCTCTATTACGGATAAGAAGGTGGTGGATCCGATCAAGAAGCGCGGTTTTGTGGACATAAAGTACGTTTGCATGTCGTTCCGCCTTTGCCTTCTGTTTCCCGTCCCCTTTGCGCCGTTTGTTCAGTACCTGACCATCGAGTGACTTGCGTCCCATGTGTTTGTAGGGTGGTGAAGGAGTATAAGGTGGAGGCAGGGGCCAAGTTGAGCGATTTTGGAAAGGTGTACGCGACAGATTTGACGGAGGCGATGTTGCAGAGCGGCGAGTGGAAGACCTCCGAGTTCAAGCCGTACAACTTCAATGCTTTGGGCGCCAAGCCTCGTAGTGGTGCGCTCCACCCTCTGATGAAGATTCGCCAGGAGTTCCGCCAGATTTTCTTGGAGATGGGTTTCGAGGAGATGCCCACGAACAAGTTCGTCGAGTCGAGCTTCTGGAACTTCGATGCGCTCTTCCAACCTCAATTCCACCCCACTCGTGATGCTCACGATACCTTTTTCGTCAAGAATCCCGCATCGACATTGGAAATCCCGGAGGCATACTTGAAACTGGTCCAGGAAGTGCATCAGACTGGAGGCTACGGCTCCATCGGCTACCGCTACAATTGGCATCGCTCTGAGGCCGAGAAGAACATTCTGCGCACCCACACGACTGCCACCTCTGCGCGCATGCTGTACACGCTGGCGGAGGAGTACAAGCGCACTGGAGTCTTCACACCGAAGAAGTACTTCTCCATCGATCGCGTCTTCAGAAACGAATCCACCGACGCCACTCACCTCGCGGAGTTCCACCAAGTAGAAGGACTCGTCGCCGATTGGGGTCTCACGCTCCAGGACCTCATCGGTTCACTCACCACGTACTTCGAGAAGCAAGGACTAAAGGATCTCCAGCTCAAGCCTGCCTTCAACCCGTACACCGAACCTTCCATGGAAATCTTTGGCTTCCACGCTGGACTTGGAAAGCTTGTGGAGCTCGGAAACTCTGGCATGTTCAGACCTGAGATGCTCAGAGCCATGGGACTACCGGAGGGCATCAACGTCATCGCATGGGGTGTCTCTCTGGAACGTCCTGCTATGATCAAGTACGCCATTTCCGACATCCGCACACTCATTGGACCCGAAGTACCATATGAATTCGTCAGCGAGAACCCTATCTGCAGACTCGACAAGTGAAAGAGAGCGAGACACGTGCCCACCACCCGATACACACACACGCAACAAGAGAGCACGAACGATGCCACGAGACCACCCAAAACCACCAACTCATTCATCACACACACACACACACACACACACACTCTCTCTCTCTCTCTCTCCTTTCCCTTGCAATAAACGAGAACGCCGACAAACGTGACCCAAACCGCACACCCTCACCCGCGGGCAACCGAGACTTTTGTCCAGTCATTCTATCGCCAGTTGCATGCATGATGCCCAATTGCGGTAACTGCGGAGGGATCAAGAGGATCTCAACATGGTTCTCATATTGGGAGGGTTACGGGGCCAAATCAGATAGAGGTGACGATGACTCGTTTGCCAACCGAACCGGACTCACGAGTGGTATGCCTCCTGATTATCTCAGCTCAGAAGTGTTCCAAGAGCATTCAAATAGGATACCCTGAACACAACATAAATGAGGAGTCTGTGGTTGTAGAAAGGAACCAAATGGAAGAGATGAGTATGAGGGAGAGGGGAGCGTGCTGTCGTCTCGACGGGCCCGGGAATGGGCAGCTTTCAGATACGCCTTGGAGGCCTCGGAGCTCGCATGATGCGTATATCACTCTAATATCTCATCTCTTGCATCCTATCCGTCCTGTTTCTGTTTGCCATTCGGCACCACTCGGTGACTGAGGTACGCGTTCAGTGCGCAAGTTGTTATTTCTGCTCTTTTCCAAAATCTGGTACTTCCTGCTCTCATCTTCCTCCTCTCACCTCAAATGTGGTCTTTTTCGATACTTTGAAACGTGTTTTATCGAGAGCATAGTGCTGTTGGTCGAAATATGGAAATAGATGGCTGTGAGGGCGACAACGAATCTGGCACCATTTGGACCGCCTTTCGTGGAGGAGATTTGGACTTCATTCGCCTCTCGATTGACTCTCGCATTGATCTATCGGTGACCGACATTGATGGAAACAGACCCTATTTGCTTGCTGCGCAATATGGACATCTCGAGGCGCTCAAACTTGCATTCAGTGTCGGCGCTGATGTTCTCAATGCTGTGAACTACCATGGTGATGGATCTTACTTGCTTGCTGCGATTGGTGGACACATGGAGATATTACAATGGTTACTTTCACTAGACCACGACTTGGGACGAATGAACAACGAACGACGGACGGCTTTGCACTGCGCCAGTCTACACGGTCATACATCTCTCGTTAGGTGGCTATTGGAACACAACTCCGATATCAACGCAATAGACTCTCACGGACAATCTTCTCTACTCATAGCAGCGCAACACGGACACATAGAAGCCGTAAAAGCCCTGCTCGAACGAGGCGCAACATTGCCACTCACTTTCCCACTATCGTTAGCTTCTTCTTCTCCTTCCATACTCAAAATCCTCTTCGAAACATCTCATTCTATCGAATCTTGTTCATGGATCGTCACAAAACCTGCATTAGACCTGGCAATCTCGAGTGGATCACTTCGCACGCTTCGTTGGCTGTTTGACAGTGGAAACCTATCGACTACACTCCTTCAAAACAGTATGGCCGAATGTTGGATTCAGGGAAAACTGGATATCTTGGATTTCGTGGAGATGGAATGTGGTGTTACCTCGAATTTCTCGGATGAAGAGCTCATCGCCATTCTTCAGCGTTGTGAGCATCTGTCGTCTTTGAATCGGCTGGCGTCCCCCACAAACTCCTTAT
>Ga0307375_10006742_pt1 | contig 10586 bp, 6 predicted proteins | sample TR1MG_FD_202531 | JGI IMG/M metagenome (GOLD analysis project Ga0307375, IMG submission 202531) | Soil microbial communities from Risofladan, Vaasa, Finland - TR-1 | ecosystem: Environmental > Terrestrial > Soil > Coastal area > Acid sulfate soil | place: Finland: Risofladan, Vaasa | collected...
ATCCCGATGGACATCTGATGACCCTCCATCCTTCTCTGCTTGCTTGCTTTGGAAAGGCTAGCGTGTGTGATTGTGATTAAACCCCCTGTTGTTTACCGATATCGATTTGAACGACGACATGTGCTTGTAGTCAAACTGGGGTGGGGTGATCCATTGTTAGTCCGGTCAGAGCTCCTGACCTGATCGAGATCAAGAGAAGCTTGTACCATATCAGCGTTCATCCACCAACTGATCGTTGAATGGCGTACGATGCTTGGAAAAGGCCTGTACCCAATCCAAAAAGCGCAAGGCAAGTGCCGATGATGCCTCTATGGACTTGGCTAAGTCGCTTAAACGTGATGCTCAAGGACTAGCCAACCAATTACTGGGTCCGTAGGAGATGCCTGACTTCGCAGCAATCTACCGAAGCAACTAGCCAAGATTGCGGAAAGTTCTTTCACTTTGACCCTAGCCCTTCAAAATGACCATCTCTCCATTACCTCGCCAAAACAGAGATTGTGAACATCCCAACTCATGAAATGCAGATATAAACATGATAGAGAAGCAGCACAAATTGATGCTAGGGCTCCCGAAATGTTTACTTTCGGCTCCCGAGATGGTCATCTACAATATTGAAACGTATATTACAGGTTGTGCGCGAATTGTGTGGCTTGCACTCAATTGCAGGCCGATCGTCATGCATCTCCAGTCCGCCGTGAACACCTTCTCCTTGAGGCGCTCCAGACCAGGATTTTGTGTATGAATCCGATGAATCCTGCTCCAGACCGGGATTTTGTGTATGAATCCGATGAACAACTCTCGAAATAGAGGCCAAGCTGTCGATAATCGAATATTGCCATGCGAGAGCCCTCGAGCGTTTATGGTTTGGGAGCCTTCGGTGCCAGAGAGGATAACCACGCCCAGGCTTGAGTTCCAGCCTGCGCCACATCTATTGGTGTCCTTCCGATGCGGTCCTTCGCTTGTGTGTCGAGCATGCCCTTCGAATGCAGCCATTTCAAACACTCCAATTGCATGTCGAGGGTTGGAACACTCGACGGGGAGAAGAGAAACACGATTTGCAACTGCGAGCGGTTCCTTCGAAAACGCAGCCGCGAAATGCGCTAGGGTCCACTGGTTGTCCTCGCTGAGGGCGTTCATACACGCCAAACCGCCGTTAAAGTCGTACAGCCACTGCAGGATGTCTAGATGGCCCTCGGTAGCGGCCATGTGGGCAATGTTGTTCGGCTGCTCGTCCTCTGTCGCGTCGATCAATTCCAAGATTCTGATTGACTTCATCCACTCCAATAGTTCCAGAAAGCCTGCCTTGGCAGCGAACAGAGAGAGAGTCAAGTCGTGATGGTAACGAGGGTCATTCACCCTCGATTCTAGCATGCCAACCGAATGCAGCCACTGGATGACGCCCAAACGTCGCTCTCTGACCGCCAATGCGCAAATGGTCTCAGTCTTACCTTGGTAATGCCTCTTCGAATCGATGAGGAAGAGGGAGTGAAGCCAGCGCAGAATGTCCACGCGTCCACTTTCCACCGCCGTCACCACGCACCGATCTTCCCAATTCTTGCCGTTTGTTGTGAGTGAATTATCCCTCAGCCAAATGTCTACGGCAGAGCTCGTGGTCAATATCCTACCAACAACATGTTGTTGCAATTGGAGGTGCACGGATTCCAAAGATGACCTCATCTCCTCACACCACTCTCTCAACGAGGCATTCTCCTTCTTCAACGCCTCATTATCCTTCTTGAGCACTCCAATTTCACCGGAAAGAGACTCGCATTTCGCATTCAACACCATCACGCCACTCGCCAAATCTCGTCGCACTTCCTCCACCTCCAACATCGCACCTCTCGCCTGAGCCAGGCATTTCTCCAAATCAACCTTCAACACATTCACTAAAGACTTCAAATCATCACCAAGGACCTCACTACCAGTCATACGATGCAACAAGAGCGCAACCAAATTCCAAATCACATGATCGAAATCCACACCTTCTTCCACAATCTCTGACGGAATCACTGGTAGAATAACATGAGACTTCTCCTCAATATCGGCAATCCACATCGAAACATCAGGTCCACAGGTCTGAACGCCGAGTTTGAGCACTTTTCCACGGTGCTGGATGAAATGGCCCTCTCCGAGCTTAAGCGCAACTTTGCTCAATGAAGGCACTGAATAACAGATTCAAGGGAAAAAATACCATGCAATGTTAGAAGAGATCACGAAAGCAGAAGACTAGAAGGGTGGAAAACGGGTGTGGAAAATGCAAGATCCAAACAGTCGACACTGCGGGAGTGAAAGCAGCACAAACAGAACCATACCTCCTTTGGCCGCAGACATGCGCTAATGCAGGGCCAAAGACGAGAACAGCGGCCAGAAGAGCGGGATTCCGATGGCGGTGGTGACCGGGCAGGTTTCACTCCAACAGCAACGTGGTTCCAAGGTCCTGAGTGAGTCCAAACTGCGAATAAGGGACGAATGGGGTTAGTAGACGTCATAGTACGAGGAAAGCGAGAGTAAACACCCAAAGAGTCCTGAAGAGAGGGGAGGGGGCGGAAATGTTGGTGGCCGAAGAACCGCGCACGAACGCGGCTCGTCATTGACTAGACATGGGACTTGCGGCCCAATATCCATCAAAAAGCCGAAGAGATGATCAGTGCTATCAAAATAGAGCACGTACTTTTGGGATCAGAGACTTGATGTGGTCCAAATCGGAATGGAGAGAGAAGGGGACGTTGGTGGCCTCGGATCTCCACCGATCGAACGTCCTCCGTAAAATCGACGTTGAAACGACCCACGTAATGCCTCTCGATCAATATCCGTGGTGGGTCGTGTATGTACAGTGTACAATAGGTTTGCTGTTGCGTTGTTGCTGTTGTTGTTGTTGTTGTGATGGCTACTGATTGCTTCCTTCTGTCGTGCCTTCGCTGTGGTGTTACTGTTGAAGTTGGAACTTGTAAGGAGGATCTCCGTGGTTGTTGAGCACTTCTGGAGCAGCACCCGCCTTCTCCAGCTCTCGAATGATCGGGAGCGATTTGATGCCGTACGCGTAGTGTAGTGCCGTGTTTCCATTCTCGTCCTTCATGTGAATATCTGGGTTTCCAGCCAATACTGCCTTCACTAGAGAGACGTCCTTGGTAAGCACTGCTACTTGAAGAGGTGAGATGAGAGGAATCCTCAGATCCGCTCCTGCATCCAACAGCGCCTTCACAATCTCTGCCTGTCCCTCTTTGCACGCGTGCACAATGGGCGTTCTTCCGTTGAGCATCATGGCATTGACGTTGGCGCCCTTGGCGATGAGTAAGCGTACCCACTTGAGTTGTCCGAATTCTGCGGCGATGTGCAGCGGCGTGGCGCCCTCCAAATCCGCGCTCGTGGTGCTCACATTCACTTGCGCGCCCTTGTTTAGCAGAAGTTCGAGGATCTCCGAAGAGTGGATGGCGGCGTAGTGCAGAGGAGTGGTGCCGTCGTTCATGCCAATGTCCACGTTTGCGCCCGCGTCCAAGAGTGCCTTGACACTCGCCAATTGATTCGCCTGACATGCGCTGCAAAGAGCGGTGCCTCCGTTGGGCTTGACGGCGTCGACGTTCGCGCCTCGCAGGAGAAGAACCTTGACGATGTTTGAGAATCCCCTCTCTGCAGCAATGTGGAGTGCATAGGTGGGAGACTCTTCGAAAATGAGGCCTGCGTTGACATCGAATTGCTCAGAGGCGAGGAGAGCCTCGACAACTTCATCGTTGCCGACGAGGATGGCGACGAGGAGGAGAGTTCCCTTCTGATCCAGATTGATCAATGCGCCGTGCGCAAGCATCTCTCTCACCATGGGAGCGTTGCTACTAGTGATGGCGCCTCGAATGGGATGTGTGGCGACCTCATCGGGATTGACATCGGCACCTGCCTCGAGAAGGATTTTCAGCGTCTCCAAAGTTCCCTTCTCTGTACAGATGTGTAGTGCACATATATCCTCGTCGAGATGGCAAATCGCATTGGGATCCACGCCTGCACGCAAAAGCTGCACCAGGATGTCATCGAAGCCCGCCAAGACAGCATAGTGCGCCGTCGTGCCTCCATTGATGTCCTTCGCCAACACGTTATCACCACTGTCTATCAGCAACTGCGCCGTACTATGCTTACCACACACTAATGCTCTCATCAATGGCGTATGTCCCTCGGGCGTACAGATAGATAGAGAGGCACCACGATGAAGCAACATTTTGACGATGCTATCCAGACCTCCCTCCACCGCCAAGATCAGCGGTTGCGTAGTATTCGGAGACGTCTCACCTGAAACATCCAATTCGGCACCAGTACGAGCCAACAACTCATCGGTAACATCGGGAATGCCACTCGTAGCGGAATGCTTCAAGGCGATGTGCAACGCCGTGTGACCATCCATCTTCAACGTAACATCCGCACCACTCTTCAACAACTCGGCAACAACATCCACATGACCGCCCATGCACGCTGACATCAACGGAGTCTGACCACTCGAGAACTGAGCATTAATGTTCGCTCCAAGACTCAACAACAACCGAACCGCGCGAATATGACCCATCTCCGCTGCCAAATGAAGCGGCGTAATGTTATCCACCTCCTGAGAAGACACCGTAGCGTTCACATCCACAATACCTGTCTCAACAAGCTCACGAATCAAACTCAGCTCTCCAACCAAAGAGGCTGCAACATAGAGTCCGCCAACATAGACACACGAGAAGAAAAGACACCGTGGGATGGAAAGAGGGGGATCAGATGGGTTGGAAGGGGAAACAAGAGATGAGAGTTTGAAGAAGAGTTGGGCGAGAGATTGGAGGCACCATCGCGTATTGAGCATCGTAACCATCAATCGGCAATAGAAAGGGAGCGTAAATGTAAAAAGAGTCAGAATCCGTTCTGAGTATTGGTAGAATGGACAGGTTTCCGTATTGAACTTGGAAGCGGCGAAGGTGCGACAGTGTTCCCCTCCCTCTTGAGGGCTCGTACCAGCGTGCAACGGGGTTCTTCCTGCAGCCAACATGCCATAACCTCTCTCTCTCCACTGTTTCATCAGCCTTCTCGCCATTGGAACATCAGGTGCATCGCACGCCTTGCTACAATATTGCGGGGAGGAAAAGAAGTGTTTTCTCGTCAGGATAACATCGGAAACGGAGACATGTTTGTGAAAGAGAGTGGTATCACAAAGTGCTTGAGAGGATCAATGACGATGGAGGCCGATACAAGGAGGTAGGAGGGCTACGGAGCGGTTCGTTTGCCTGGTCACAACGACTCTCCTTCAAAGTGCGCTTTTCGGACTTGTACTACCTTCGTTTGCAGGGAATTGGTCACACTCACATACGTACTATAACTTATCGATGATTTCCACATCAGGAGTCAAGTGACGCGTTTGCTTCTTCGACCCAAGCATCACGAAAGCCACCGCCGCTCCTACAGCGCCCAAAACGCCCAAGCCAATCAGTGCTTTCTTCACCGAGCCAATCGATGCATTAGATCCACTAGACGAAGAACTTTCAGCCATCGTGCACCACAAATGCCTGAACCAGCGAATGGGAGGGTGGAAACAAGACAGACGCTCTGAGATGGTGCCATACGTTTTCGGGGGTAGTGTGGCCTCTCCATACGATCCCAGGGATTTTGAGGCACGTGCTGCTGTCGAATTGAAATTCGGCCGCCTTCCTTCCATTGCGATCTGTCCTCTCGTCCTCTACAACCCACCTCGCCGAAGATTGAATCGTACGAGTGTAGTTGGGTCATATTGGCATCCGATCGGCGCACACTTGGACCACAATTCGACATTGAAAGTCCTCGTCACATTCGACAGCCCTCAACCGACCAACACCGCCAGAACTTCAACCGAATTTGATCACCCTGCAACATGTCCGACTTAGAGTTCTTCGAAGAAGATCTCATCGACCAAGTATCTGATCGCCCAAGCGAGGAAGAAGCGATCGAATCTGATTCCGACGATGTTTCGACGCTGCATTACCAATTGGTACGTCTACTTCTTGATTTGACTTCCCACATGATTGTAGTATGACTTCTTCTCTCAATACTTACGATTTTGCGAACGTATTGGCTCTAAAATCTGAAGATGAAACCTAGCACCCTTGCCAACCTGCTGAAGCGACGTGCCGAAGGCAAAAGCGAAGAATTTATCGTATTAGACGTCAGAGATGACGATTGTCTTGGTGGTCACATCCCTGGGAGGTTCGTATTCCGCAGCTTCAACTTTCTGCTCGCTAATTCCAGCTTCGTTGACCCTTTCCTGACCCTCTCTCCGCCTGTTTGTTCAGCATCAATCATCCTGCGTTTGTCTTTGAGGCAGAACTGGATAAGATGGTAGAGAAGTACCGCAGAACGGCAAAGTTGATCTTCCACTGTCGACACTCTCAAAATCGAGCTCCTGATTGTGCCACCATGTTTAGCGAACGTCTTCACGAACTTCACCCTGAGGACACTCACTGCACTGGCGTCTACTTGCTCCAGGGAGGGTTTGAAGGTTGGATATGCCGCTATGGTCCTTCCAATGGACTTCTCGTCGAAGATTACCACGCATCTGTCTGGAGAGATACATTAGTTGGACTTTCTCCTCTGAAACGTATGCTCTACACGCACTTTGATCCCCACGACGACTGAATGGAACTTTCCTTCGCCTCAATCTGCCTAAGACACCTTGATAATGCGCGTCTTTCCGAAGTTTGTTGGTATGAAGTGGAGTATTAGACATTCAAAAAAGGCTTCGTATCGAAGTGTCACGCAAATGCTTGGTTCAGATGTCTCGGAGCCCTCGTGCGAGCTCAACTTCATTTCCTCCTTCCCTCTTGGCTTCTCCAAGGTACGTTCCACTACTCACCCAATTCTTGATGGAACACACGATTCTGAGATGCATTCTTCGTTGGGAGTCGAATCATAGCCAGTAACGACGGCAACGTCTACGTCTGACGTGGCTCTGCCATTTCTACCCTCTCTCTCGCTTGTACTAACCCATTTGTCCTTCTCTCTCGCCCCAATGGTTTTACCATTTCAGAAGTCACCAATTCTACCGATAATTTGCTCTGAGTAGTGCCACATTCAAGGCCGCAAATGGAGCGACCAACCGATCGACTCGCTACCTCCACACCAGCAGCTTTGGACTTCTACTTGCCGCCCCCAAGAGAAGGAGAAGACTTTAGGGAACAGAAAAGACGACTCGAACGCGCTATTGAAGATGTACATAAGCTGGAAAGGCAGCGAGAGGAGGCCGAATTCAACCGCACCGTCTATTGGGCCTCTAGGGAGAAGCAGTTCCGACGACTCATGCTCAGTCTCTTCTTCGTGTTCATGTGCTACTTTGTGGTCGTCTTTTTGTACGCTAGATGGACTGGACATGCCCTGCCGTTCGTGTGCCTGACTCTGGTCTTCCTACTCGCCTCTCTCCTCACTATTGTTCGTTACGAGCGCTCAGTCAGCGACATGTAAGTCTCTATAATCCATAGTGTATCAAACCCCCCATTAGAATATAGCCACTCCGAACTGGGTGATGCAAATAGCAGCTCAAGTTCTACAACTTATTGCGTTTTCCTTCTCTGGGTAGCATCGTATGGGGTATGTTACTAGAAGGTGTTGGTATCAAACATGGGATGTGCATCGATTTCAAGCATGTTTGTGGTGTCATCTCATATAATATGCTTCACAGAAAGTGAGTTGTAACTCCAACACGTGAGTCTTCAGTTCAACGCGTCTTCTCCCTCTCTCAAATCTCGGGATCCACTCGTCATTCCTCTTCTTATCAGTCGACTGTATCGATCTTCTTGTTGCCACCATGGCTGCTCGTGTGCCTATACCCCCTTTGTCATGGTCTCCTATTGCCCTTGCGACGCTTTCTCGACTTCGAGAGACGAGTTCCTTCTTCCCTCACGTTGTGGCTGCTGCGAAGCTCTTTCTCGACTCTGAGATAATGATGAACACGCTGTTGGTGGATAATGCAACGCCGTTGGTGACTTTGCTGAGTCCGTTGAACTTGGCCATCGTAAAGAGGGTTGCTTCGAGAGCCGACTGCCCGGTGGTTGTGGCGGGCGCAAACAGTGCTGGCAAGTCGACTTTGTTGAATTTGTTGCTGGGAATTCGATTGTTGCCGACTGGAGAAGGCCATGTGACTGGAAAAGTGTGTGTGGTGAGATACGTGGCAACACCAGAGGAGGCCTACGTGGTGGAGATCTCTCTTGACGAGTACGAGAGGGGAGACTTGTTGCCACCCTCATCATCATTTTCATCATCAACATCTTCATCATCTTCTTCGTCCTCTTCATCAGCTTCTTCTTCAACGTCGTCGTCAAACTCGACTTCAAATCCAAACTCTTCAACTCGCATTCGTTCCCTGTCTGGCGTCCCCAATTCGCAACTTTGTGGTATTATGGAGGAGTACTTGCATCGTTCCAAGATACCTGAGGGCGTAACGGTTGGTGATTGGGCCTCTAAGATCGTCGTGGTTGGACTCCATCTCCCCTTGCTCTCCAATGGCATCTCCTTCGTCGATTTGCCTGGCACTTCTGAAACCGATGAGAAAGAGATTCAAGAACTTTTGCGCAAGTGCTTGGCCGTGATGAGACCGCCTGGCATGATCATGCTCTACGACAACGAATCCTTCTCCGACGCTGAAATAGCCTTCATCGACTTCCTATACTCCTCTCTTCCCAAGGGAGATGCTGACCAAGATCCTGAAATCTTCTTCGTCAAGTCAAAGTTCAATTTGCAGAGTTTGAAGAGCGATACGGTGCTGCTATCTTCGTCGATCGAAGACCCCTCTTCTTCATCATCCTCCGATTCCTCTTCAAACAACCTCTCATCTGCTTCTTCATCAATTAACAACAGCAGGCCAGTTTGGAAACGTTTTGCCGAGAACAGCTTCAACATCCTGAAATCTCGAAATCTCCCGTGTACCTCTTCCTCCTTTGGTGCGACGTATGACTCTACGATGACGTTCGCTTGTGTAAGTGCTCGCGATGCGGAGGCGATGAGGAGGCGTCCGAATGCGGAGGTGAAGGCGGTGTGGGATGAGTTTTGCGAACGTCTCTCCGCTTGGCTTCTGCGTCTTCAGACACAGCGTTATTCGATCACGTTTAGTATCATGGAGGAGGCGTCGAAGAACTTTTACCATACTATGCATGGTTTGAGGAGTGGAAAGTTGCAGCGTATGGCAGAGGAGGTCGCTGAAGGCGAGGCCGCGCTGATTCAATTCGCGGCCGATATTTACCGTCAGACCACTCTCATTTCTGCTCTCCTTCCCCAATATCTCTCTGTGATGGTTCAGCAAAAGGATTTGATCGAGTATTTCAAAGATGTGGCCGCAAACACTCAACTTCCAGGCTACGACGGCGCGACTCGTACTGGCAACGAAAGGGAGGCTCTGGGTGCACTCAAACTGGCTCTCACCAGCTCCATTCGAGAGCGCCTCGTCGATCCCGTGGTCTCTCAGCTCAGGGAGCAAATGCAGATCGAAGTGGAGAAGTGCATCGAATCTCTTCTTTCCAGAGTGGAACACAACCACATGGTTCAAAGCGCACTCGCCAACGTCATTCATCTCTCGGATATCCCCTCTTCGCTCTATCTCATGGCAGGAACGTTTGGAAGTCTAGTGCAAGCATTCACTGCCAAGTTGATGGGAAGAGGCGCTCTCTCCGTCTTCCTCGTCGGTCTCTCCTCACCTCTCCTCGCCCTCATGTTCATTGGCGCTGCGATAGTTAAAGTCATCACCGCTGCCATGGGTCTCTTCCAGACAATCAATGCCGATTGGAAACGTGCCGCGATGGGGCACATCTTGGAACACATCCCAAAGCTCACCACTTCTGATCTCATGGCCGAGGGTGCCAACAACGCCATCCAATCCGTAACTCAGTTGATTACCGATGAACTCAGGTCGCGCAAGCAGGATGCGTTCCGATTGGCAGCCAAATTCGATCTCGCTCAGAAGCAATTGCCCCTCTTCAGGCTGAATTTCTCGAAAGTAGAAGCGCTATGTTGGTATGCGAACACTTGCATGAAGGGAGGAAGCGATGCGCAGAAGGCACCGCAAATCGATCGAGAAGAGGACGGCACAGGGCGGCTGAAGATCATCTCCGAGGGCGCCACCGGAACCATCTACCCTGCCACGTGGATGGGACAACGCGTCGTACTCAAGAAACCAAGACTCAACAACTCGCTGCCCGTACAACTGTCGTTCTTCGAAGAGGTACACTATGTGAGGGAGATTTCCGAAGCTCAGAGCGACCACCTGCTCAGACCCATTGGCATCTGGCGCGATCCAACTGACAACTCATGGGCATTGATCTACCCAATGTGTGAAGGAACACTAAGAGACTACATCGTCAATAGGAGGGCGTCGGGTTCGGATCTCTCCGAGGCGGAATGCCTCGACATTGCCATTCAACTCACTCATGGTCTCCTGGCAATGCACGAACTTGGTGTCATGCATAGAGATATGAAGTTTGACAATGCTCTCTATGTCATGAAACCTGTACAATCGTCTTCATCTTCCTCTTCATCTTCGTCATCCTCAACAAGGATTCATGTCTTCATTGCAGACTTTGGAACTTGCACCAACAATAAGACTCCTGATACCATCA
>Ga0307375_10006743_pt1 | contig 10584 bp, 1 predicted proteins | sample TR1MG_FD_202531 | JGI IMG/M metagenome (GOLD analysis project Ga0307375, IMG submission 202531) | Soil microbial communities from Risofladan, Vaasa, Finland - TR-1 | ecosystem: Environmental > Terrestrial > Soil > Coastal area > Acid sulfate soil | place: Finland: Risofladan, Vaasa | collected...
CTCACCGATGCGGGAGGCAATGTCATCGGCACCAGTAATAACCTCACCGTCACTTTCGACAGCCCGAACCCCAATATAGCTGGTACGGCCGCCCATACCATCAACGGCGACCTGACGCCACAGCAATTCACGATGTCTAATGGAACCGTCTATTACCAGAGCGACGCCAATGGCAACACGATCACGGACGGCACATCTGACCCTAACTTTAACGACGTTCTCTATGGAGACGGCGGCAATGATGTCATCAACACCGGTGGCGGTAATAACATCGTGAATGGCATGGGCGGCAATGACACCATCAATGGCGGAACGGGCAATGACGTCATCCTTGGCGGAGACATGAACGGTGGAAACTATGTGCCCAGCGGTGTCTTGTGGTCGAGTTCGTCGATAGGGAATGGTCCTGGCAATTACGCTTATACGAACAATGGCGGCAACGGAAATAACCTTGTCAACGGCGGAGGAGGCCAGGACGTCATCATCGTGGGCAACGGTAACAACCAAATCTACGCCAATACGCAGACCGACCTTGGATCCGCACTGACTCAAAGAGACAATGCGATCGCCACAAACTTGCAAGGAGACCTCATCGCCGTGGGTGATGGCAACAACACCATCGTCGGCAGCAATGGCAACGATTTGATTGTTACCGGGACGGGGAGCAATACCATCGTCATGGGTCCTGGAGCAGATACGCTCGTGGGCGGCGTGGAAGTAAATGAGGCATCCCCGTTTTGGAGTGTGACCGCCACAAATTATGTGGACGTAGTTGGAGTGAGCGCCCCGTACACTGCGCCTGCCGGATATAGCGGCAACACTTTTGTTGGACCCGTCGGAATGGGCAATGACACCATCTTTGGCGGGACGGGGAACAGCACCTATTTGCTTTCCAACGGCAACAACTGGCTTGATGCGGGCGGTGGCGACGACTTAATTCATGCGGGATTGGGCAGCAACACCATCTATGGCGGAACGGGAAACGACACCATATATGGTGGTGGCGGCAGCAACTATATCAATCTCGAATCCGGCAATGACACTGTCGCATTGAGTGGCGGCAATAACACTGTTATCGGTGGCACGGGTGATGATTTGATTTTTTCCGGCGACACTGGAATATCGGCGACTTCTGAAACTACAGAAATTCATTCCGCAAATTACATTCAAGGTGGCAGCGGAAAAGACTCCATAGTTGGTTCGGGGGGCAATGATTCCCTGATCAGCGGCAGTAAAAGCGGCGGCAACTCCACTCTAATTGAGGCAGGTGCTGGCAATGCATATGTTGTTGGCGGCAATAGCAATGACACGATATACGGTGGTGCAGGCAACGATACCATCTATGCCGGAGACGGTGGAACAACAAGCGCTGTGACTTCTGTTCAGGTCGTAAGTGGTACCAACATTATTTACGGTGGCGCAGGCGTCGACCAAATTCTCGGCGGCTCAGGAAACGACACGCTTGTCGCAGGAACCGGCACCAGCACCCTGCAGGGCGGCAGCGGCACAGAAGTCTTGTACAGTGGCAACGGCACCGACGGGTTGCTTGCGGGCAGTGGTAGCGACACCCTTTATGGCGGGAGCGGCACGGACACACTGCAAGGCAGCACTGGTAATACTCTATTCGTTGCCGGTTCCGGCAACGAAGCCATTATAGGAGGTACCGGAAGCAACACATACGAATTCGATGCCGGGTTCGGCAATGTCGAACTGCAGAACACACAGGCATCAGACACATTCAACTTCGGTGCGGGCATCAGCGTGGCCGATCTTACCGTCAGTGCCGCGATTGGCAGCGATGGTAGCCCAGCACTGCTGATCCAATATGGCGGCGGACAGGTCGCCATTGACGGCGGTATGGGAAGTGCGATCAGCCTATTTGCCTTTGCCGATGGCAGCTTGCTTACCCTGGATCAACTCATGGCCCAAGCCTACTCGGCCCCGACGACGGTTTCAGGAAGCAATGGCAATGTGGTGTTCAGCTCAGTCGGCTTTGATACGCTCGTGGGCGGCACGGGTAACGACTCGATATATGCCTGGAATGGTGGCAATTCACTGTTGGCAGGATCTGGTAATCAGACCTTAATCAGTCAATCCGGAAACGACACGCTGGTGGCAGGTGCAGGTAACGACACGCTCATCTCCGCTGCAGGTAACGATACGATGGTGGGTGGTACCGGCAACACTACCTTTGTGATTGGCAGTAATACCGACGTTATCCAGGCTCAGTCCACCGGCAGCAATATCAACACGGTGCTTACTTCGGTTAGCTATGACGCACCGGCGAACGTACAAGACCTCACTGGCACGGGAAATTCGGACATCACTCTGACTGGCAACGAACTCAACAATGTCATCACGGCCAATTTCGGTAACGACACTTTGATCGCGGGAACCGGCATTGCAACTTTGGTCGGTGGCGCGGGCAACGACATATTCTTGGTTAATAGCGTGAATGACGTAGTGCAGGCGACATACACCGGCAGCAATACCAATACCGTGATTGCTTCTGTCGATTATGTTTTGCCCGAGAATGTGCAGAGCCTTCAGCTTATGACAGACAACAGCGTTGGTACCGGCAACGATATGACAAATAATCTGGTTGCCATTGGATCGAACGATACCCTGATTGCGGGTTCGGGTGTCGCTACGATGTCGGGATATGGTCAGAACGAAACTTTCGTGGTCAATAATACGGCGGATGTCGTCCAGGCGATGTCTGCCGGCGGCAACACCATCCAGACTTCGGTGGATTATACCGCGCCGGAAAACGTGCAGAACCTCACCGGCACCGGCAGTACCGACATCACCCTGACCGGCAACAATCTGGGTGACGTGATCTCTGCCAACAGCGGCAACGATACCCTGATTGGCGGAACGGGCAACGACACACTGGTCGGCGGAGCGGGTCTGGATACATTCAGTCTGGATTACGGCACCGGGGTGGATACCGTGATTGATTCGTCATTACAAGGCGGGGTCATCCAACTTGGGAGCAATGCCAATCTGGATTACCTGACGGCGACACAGCAAGGCAACGATCTGCTGCTGCAGATTGATTCGACCGACAGCATGCTCATCCAGGGCTATTACACCAATCCGCAAGCCACGTGGACGATACAGGATGCGAATGGCAATACGGTTACTGCCGGCCAGGCCATCCAGAATACCGCAACGCAGAACCATAAAATGGTTCAGCTGGAAAGCGATTTCGTCAAACAATCCATGACAGATATCGGTAACATGCTTTCCGGAAGTGGATACGGACAGATTAATGCCAATACCTATTACACATACAATATCCCGACCTTAAACGCAATTTATACGACGAATACCACGACGACGACGGTATCAAATTTTTCCCCGCCTGCTTCAGGTGGTGCAGATGTTAGTGGGATAGCTAGCTTCTATACAGGTGGGTATGCATACTATCCTGGCGCATTTTCGTTTATATCCCAGACTGGACCACTAAGCTATTCGTCCAGTTCAGGAAACCAGGTGCAATATAGTCTAAGCTCCAAAAGTCAGAGCACTTCAATATCCATCTCTCCAGTAAGCTATCAATTCACCGACCCCTCGGGACCAATGAAATACACCACGTCGATCAGTTCGAATGCAACAACTGACCTGACCGATCAGGTGGTTAATGCTGATTCACAATATTCAATCGTCGGTTCCCAGGATCTTGGGACAAGATGGCTACAGATGTATTGGGTTACGAATTATAACTATAGTTCATTCACGTATGAGTCGTTGAACATCAATTACGCAATTCAGAATAATATTCTGACTGGCGTCCAGATGACCGATGCGGTGCAAACCAGCAACCAGATTGATCAAGCTGGTATTGCCGGATTAGTTTTGTCTACCCCGGGAACACTAGGGACAACAGGCCCTACTCCAGAAGCATTCGCGGTTGATATGTTGAATCAACTGGCGACATACGAAATTCAGACCATTAACCTCGGCACCATCGGTCAAACCGTTAACGCGAATTCCCAGACGGTGGTCAATTCCAATTCCGGGAATGACACCATCTACAATGCCGGTTTCGCATATGGCGGCATCGGCAACGATACGATGATCGGCGGCGGCACCATGCTGGGTGGAACCGGCAACAACCTGATGGAATACGGCAATACTATGTATGCCGGATCCGGCAATGACACGCTCATCGGCGGCAGTACCATGGTTGCCGGGAGTGGCAACGATCAGATTTTTGCGGGTGCGGGCAATGCGACAATCCTGATCGATCCGAACGTAGTAAGCAGCGATCTGATCGGTGGAGCGGGTAGTGGGGGAGACCAGTTACTGAATGCCGCATACCAGTCAATAGGAATCACCGATTGGCAAAGCAGTTATCAATATGGGAACCAGTATTACCTGCCCGGCCTGAATCAATATTATTCCAGTTCTCAAGATGCGTTTAATGCGCTTTACAAAGCTTACAACGGTGATATTGGATACACGAATATCGCACAAGCAATCGCCTCCGGCGATGCAATCTTCTATCCACCATTACCTGTCCTATTCAATACCATTGGATCCTACGATCTGCAGCCTTCACCGTATTATGCAGCCAACAGTGTTCCGGCGGAGAACCTGCCCACCTCGGCTAACGATTTTCAGGGGCTGGCTCCGTATTACGCGCAAGGTATGCTTGCTGCACACACAATTGCATTCGGAGCAGGCGCCTCGGCCTCCAATCTCCAGCTATCCTGGGGGCAGACCACAGGCTCGATCAGCGGACTTGCCAGCGATCCACAGCAGCTTTATACAACCCTCGACATTTCATGGGGAACGAACGGCCAGAGTATTCAGGTATTGATCCCGCATACCAACGATCTGATCGGATCGGGCGTGTCAGGCTTCACCTTTGCCGATGGCACGACGCTCACCATGGCGCAGATGGTTGCCATGGCACCTCCTGCCCCTTCATTTGATCCTGGCGTGTTTGTCTTCAAATCCGGAATGGGTGCTCAGATCGTAGATAGCACCTACAGCAGTATGCTATTTGGTGCGGGTATCACTGCCGGGGACGTGCAATTCTTCCAGCAGGGTGCTGACCTGCTTGTTACGGATGGCACATCGGGCGACAGTGCGCTGATTCAGAACTTCGCCCCTAACGGAGTAACCGGAAGTCAGCAGATTGCACAGTTCATGTTCATGGATGGCAGCCAGGGTACTTACACCACAGACGGGCAAGGCAACGCCTATATGAATGCCTATGACGTCAATGGCAACCTGGTCGGCGACTTCTTCCAGAATTCGGACGGCTCTTACGGCAACGACACATACTATGCAAATGGATCCGGAGTCGGGTCGTATTACAACCCGGACGGCAGCTACTACACCTACACGCAAAGCAACAATTTCACCGACTATTTTGAGAAGGATTATTCCGCCAGCGGAATCCTGGTGGGCGACTACTGGAACAAAGCGGATGGTTCCTATGGCAATGACACCTTCAATGCAGACGGTTCCAGTAGCGGCGTAACCCACAATGCGAATGGCAGCTACAGCAATTACACCAGTGACGGACTGGGTGACGTCACGACAAATTACTTCGATGCCAGCGGCATCCTGCAGAGCTACAGCGTGCTGGCCGGCGATGGCCATGGCAACGGGACCACCACCAACTACGATGCGAACGGAAACGTTTTGGGATCCATCGTGACCACCAACGATGGCCTGGGCGATACCAGCGCGACGAATTACGACGCGAATGGCATCAAGCTGACCGACACCTGGACCCGTTCCGATGGCAGCACCGGCACCGATAACTTTAACCCGGATGGCAGTATCAGCAACGCCAACATTGTGTTTGGCGCCGATGTCACTGGCGGGAATGCGCAATTCATGTTGCAGGGTTCGGATCTGCTCGTCACATTCGGGACGCAGGGAAACAGTGTCCTGTTGCAAAATTTCATGGACGGTGCGACGGGCAATCTGGCAAGCACGCAGTTCCAGTTTGGCGATGGCAGCCAGGGAACCTATTTCAATGACGGGCAAGGCAATGCCTATGTGAATGCGTACGATAGCAACGGCAATGAAGTTGCTGATTTCTACCAGTATTCCGATGGCTCGTATGGCAATGACACCTTCAACGCCGATGGGTCCAGCAACGGGAATGGCTACTATGCGGGTGGCAATTACAACTTTACCTATACCCAGGATGCACAGGGCAATTATGCTGAACTGGATTACAACGCAACTGGCGTCGAGATTGGTGATTATTTCTGGCATGCAGATGGTTCATGGAGTGAGGATTTCTTCAGTGCCGACGGTTCGAGCAACGGTGACAGCCACAATGCAGACGGCAGCTACAGCACCTACACGAATGATGGGCAAGGCGACGTCACGACGAATTATTACAATGCCAGCGGTACAGAATTGAGCGACAGTTGGACCAGGGCCAATGGATCATACGGAACCGACACTTTCAACGTAGATGGGTCTAGCAGCGGCACCGCCTATAACGCGGACGGAAGTTACAGCAGCTACGCCAATGACGGTCTGGGCGATATCACGACGAATTACTTTGACGCCAGCGACAATCTGCAAAGCTACAGCGTGATGGTCGGTGATGGCCATGGCAACGGTACCCTCACCAATTTCAATGCCACTGGCAACGAATTGGGTTATAGCTTGCTGACCAATGATGGTTTGGGCGACACCACCACAACCAACTTTACCGTCAACGGTATCAAACTCAGCGATAGTTGGACCAATGCCAATGGTTCCTCCGGGAGCGACATTTTCAACGCGGATGGCACGTTCAGCGGTACAACCCATTACGCCGATGGCAGCTACAGCGTCGCTACGGGGAACAATCAAGGCAACGGCACCACGACGAACTATGATTCCAACGGAAATATCGTCGACACCATCGTGACTACCAACGATGGCCTTGGCGACATCACGACCACGGTGAAAGACCCGGATGGCAGCTACCAGCAAAGCACCGTGAAGAGCGACGGCAGCACCACCACCAAGACCTACGACGCGGCGACCGGTGAAGTGACCGGCAGCGTGGCCACCGCAGGTGCGGCCTACAGCTACACCTACGACAACACCATCAACGTGGGTGGCGTAGCAGGCGTGACCGAAGCCAAGCAAACCAACACCTACACCGATGGCAGCACCTATACCACCGACACGGTGAAAGACCCGGATGGCAGCTACCAGCAAAGCACCGTGAAGAGCGACGGCAGCACCACCACCAAGACCTACGACGCGGCGACCGGTGAAGTGACCGGCAGCGTGGCCACCGCAGGTGCGGCCTACAGCTACACCTACGACAACACCATCAACGTGGGTGGCGTAGCAGGCGTGACCGAAGCCAAGCAGACCAACACCTACACCGATGGCAGTACTTATACCACCGACACGGTGAAAGACCCGGACGGCAGCTACCAGCAGAGCACCGTGAAGAGCGACGGTAGTACAACCACCAAGACCTACGACGCGGTGACCGGGGAAGTGACCGGCAGCGTGGCGACCGCAGGGGCGGCCTACAGCTACACCTACGACAACACCATCAACGTGGGTGGCGTAGCAGGCGTGACCGAAGCCAAGCAGACCAACACCTACACCGATGGCAGTACTTATACCACCGACACGGTGAAAGACCCGGACGGCAGCTACCAGCAGAGCACCGTGAAGAGCGACGGTAGTACAACCACCAAGACCTACGACGCGGTGACCGGGGAAGTGACCGGCAGCGTGGCGACCGCAGGGGCGGCCTACAGCTACACCTACGACAACACCATCAACGTGGGTGGCGTAGCGGGGGTAACCGAAGCCAAGCAGACCAACACCTACACCGACGGCAGCACCTATACGATCGACACGGTGAAGGATCCGGATGGTTCCTACTTCCAGGCATGGAGCAAGTCAGACGGTACCGCCGGCAGCAAAGCGGTCAATGCGAGCGGTGTTCTGATTGGCGATAGTGCAGTGAATGCTAATGGTACTCAAACAGTCGATGCGGGTGGAAACCACCTGCTGATGGGCAGTTCTGCTAACGACAATGTGGTTGCAGGCGCCGGCAACGACATCCTGATCGGTGCAACTGGGAATGCCACCCTCACCACCGGATCCGGCACCGACATCATCGCGTTCAATGCAGGCGATGGGCAAGAGGTGATCAACGCCGTATCGGGTCAGAACAACACCCTCTCGCTGGGCGGCAACTTTGCCTACAGCGATCTGGCGCTGCAGAAGAACGGCAACGACCTGATCCTCGACGTGGGCACTTCGGACAACATTACCTTCAAGAACTGGTATGCAGGCGCGCAAAACATCGTCGACCTGCAGGTGATCGCCTCATCCATGTCGGACTTTGCGCCCGGCTCGACGAATGTGCTGAGCAACAGCAATGTAGAAAACTTCGACTTCCAAAGCCTGGTCAGTGCCTTCAATCAGGCGCAGGCGGCCAACCCATCTCTGACCACCTGGGGGGTGACCGACTCGCTGCTGAGTGCGCACCTGGCATCCAGCGACACCGCGGCATTGGGTGGAGACCTAGCCTATGTGTACGGAACGAGCGGCAGCCTGACCGGCTTCGGCGTGCCGGCGGCAGAGTCGACACTGTCGAGCAGCCAGTTTGCCGCTACACCGCAGATGCTGAACCCTTGGCCGACCTTGAATACCGGCGTTGCGCAGATCAAATGAGGGAATCATCAGGCTGTTGCCCGAAGGACCATGGATGGCAGTATAGGTCGAACTCATGACTGATAAAAAGTCTACCCTCCTGTCCCCGGAGGCGCTGGACTTCGCTCCGGGGTTGCTATCCATACAGGAAAGCCCGCCGGCACGCCTGCCGCGCGCAGTGATGTACACGGTGGGCGTGTTGTTCGTCATCCTGATGGTGTGGGCGATCTTCGGCAAACTGGACATCATTACCAGTGCCGAAGGGCGCCTGGTGCCCGAGACCTATATCAAGATCGTCCAACCTTCGGAGGCCGGGATTGTTCAGGAGATACTGGTCAAGGAAGGTGAACAGGTGAAGCAGGGGCAGGTGCTGATGCGCATGGATACCCAGCTTGCCAAGGCAGATGAGAAAAGCATCGGCAACGAGCTTGCTGAGCGTTCATTGCAGTTGCGTCGTATCGATGCAGAACTGGCAGGCAAACCATTGGTGAAGAAGCGCGACGATCCGAGTGATCTATTTCATCAGATTGAATCCCAGTATCACGACCACCGTCTATCCTACATCGACTCGCTGGAACAGGCACAGGATGCATTGAAGAAGGCGCAATATGAATATGACTCTGCCAAGGAAGTGCTAAACAAATTGCAGCAGATTACCCCTATCCTAAAACAACAGGCGGATTCATACGCAGATATGGGCAAGGATGGTTATGTCCCGAAAATGACCGTACTCGACAAGCAGCGCGATTATCTGGAAAAGTCGCAGGACTTGCGTGCACAGCAATCGACCGTCGCCAGCCTGGAGGCTGCGGTGAATCAGGCCAAAAAACAGACTGATCAGATTACTTCGAAATATCGCAGTGATTTGCAGAACGAGCGTGTGGATGCGGAGGGGAAGCGCCTCAAACTGCAACAGGACTGGCTCAAGCAGGTACACAAGACGAACCTTCTGGAGCTAAAGGCCCCTCAATCCGGCATCGTGAAAGACATTGCAACCCACACCATCGGCACGGTCGTCTCGCCCGGTACGGTGCTGTTGTCTATCGTCCCGGAAAATGTGCCGCTCGTGGCCGAGATCATGATCAAGAACGACGATGTCGGGTTTGTATATCCACAGCAGAAGGTCAAGGTGAAACTGGCAGCCTATCCGTTTGCTGAATACGGCATGCTGGATGGCGTGGTGACCCTCATACAGGCCGATAGCGATAGCGACTCACAATCGCAAACCAAGGATCAATCCCAATCCAAGGACAAGCAGCAATCCCCGCCACCCTCGGTATATAAGGCTATTGTCTCACTAAATAGCCAGGTGCTTGAAGCGCAAGGCAAAGAACTGAAGCTCATGGCTGGCATGCAAGTCGTGGCCGAAATCAATCAGGGCAGTCGTACCGTGATGGAATATTTGCTCTCGCCGGTGAGCAAGACACTGTTTGAAAGCGGGCACGAACGGTGAGGGGAACGGGTTGGTTCTACGGGCCGATAATGCTCATGCGGTGCACCGTTGTTGTGCTGGTGATGACAGGCATCAGCCCATTGGCGCGTGCTGAAAATCTGTTGGAAATCTATCGAATGGCGCAGACCAGTGACCCGACCTTCGACGCGGCACGTTATGGTTACGAAGCTGCCCAGCAAAAGATACCCCAGGCTGTGGCGGGCCTTCTGCCGACACTAGCGCTGAGCGGCACCGATAACGCCACGGTTGCCTCATCCAAATATACCGGTACGCCGATGATCGATCGGAACGTGCAGGCTTGGACCTGGACGCTGCAGCTGACCCAGCCGCTGGTTCGCTTGCAGAACGCCAGTGCATACGAGGAATCGAAGCATCAGGTCGAGCAGGCGCTCGCGCAATTCAATCAGGCCGAACAGGACCTGATCCTGCGGGTGACGCAAGCCTATTTCGATGTGTTGGTCGCCCAGGAAAGCATC
>Ga0307375_10006744_pt1 | contig 10584 bp, 7 predicted proteins | sample TR1MG_FD_202531 | JGI IMG/M metagenome (GOLD analysis project Ga0307375, IMG submission 202531) | Soil microbial communities from Risofladan, Vaasa, Finland - TR-1 | ecosystem: Environmental > Terrestrial > Soil > Coastal area > Acid sulfate soil | place: Finland: Risofladan, Vaasa | collected...
CGCAAGCAAGAACCTCTCCTACCACGGCGGAACCGGGGGCATCGGCGTCGAGACCGCGCCCAAGGTCTACCTGGTGCTGTGGGGCTCGCAGTGGAACAGCGGCGACCCCAGCGGCGAAGAGGCGCTTCTGGTCAACTTCTTCAAGGGAATCGGCGGCACCACCTGGGCTGCGACAAACACGCAGTACTGCCAGGGCGTGGCCAGCGGCACCTATTTCTGCGGTAGCTCAGGAACGCACGTCACCAATCCATCGGGCATCTTCGTCGCCGCCTGGTATGACAACACAACCGCAGCCCCGTCCAGGCCGTCGCAGTCGCAGCTGGCCGCTGAAGCCGTGCGCGCAGCCGCCTTCTTTGGCAACACCACCGCATCCAGCAACGCGAGCGTGCAGTACGTCATCGCCACCGCAACGGGAAACAACGCCTCTGGCTTCGGCACGCAATATTGCGCGTGGCACAGCTCCACCAGTTCGTCCTATGGCAACGTGGCCTACACCAACCTGCCATACATCACCGACGCGGGAGCAAGCTGCGGCGCCAACTTTAACGGCTTGGGCGCCAACGCCGGCATCACCATCGTCGAGGGGCACGAGATGGCGGAGACCATCACCGACCAGTTCCCCAGCACCGGCTGGCTCGATTCCGGCGGCGCTGAAACTGGCGACAAGTGCGCCTGGATTTCCTCCGGCCAGGGCGCATCAACAACCATCAAACTCTCCACCGGCACATTCCCCGTGCAATCGCTCTGGAGCAACGTGTTCAATAGCAACGCGGGCGGCTGCGTGATTACCTACCCGTAGAAAAAGCGGCGGTCAGAGGCATCCCTCCGCCGCCTGCGAAAACACGAACCCTCGCTACAGCCTGCGCCGCACGGCCCTTCCGCCGCGCGGCGTTCGCTTTTGAGTGCAGCTTTCACCCATTCTTCAACCTCCCTGCAGCGAACTTGCCGTCACGCATCATCCCTTTGCACAATCGGTAACCCAAACAAAAGACATGCACGGCAGTCGCCCCTGCGTATGCCCGTCACTGCTAGAATTCCTCCCGAGTTGCTGCGCAATTCGCCTCGTCGTTGAAAGGCGTTGGAGATGCGCAAGGAGGAGTGTCGTGCAAGTTACGAGACGTATTTCCATCCCGGTGCTGCTATTTGCAGTGGCGTGTTTCTGTGGACAGATCAAGGCAAGCGAAGTCCAGGTGAGCGTTGGCCAATGGACAATTGCAGCGGACCAGGCAGCACAAACTTTCTCAGTAAATTCCGGGACACTGGGAACACTGCTCACCGGCGGCAAGCTCTGGGTACGCGAGGACGGCAAGCTTGTGCCGGTAACCGGATGGACCGTTCGCGCCGACAAAGACGCGCTCACCATCCGCACCAGCGAACCGAGTATGGGATGGAGGCTCAGTGTTTCCGGCGATGCGCTGGAGATCTCCACCACGGACTATCGCAGCGTGGTCACGGCAGATGCGCCGTCGCCGAAGGATCGCATCTTTGCGCGCCTGCTCGATCCGCAAGGCACTCCGGTTGTGTGGTCGGGAACGGGCGAGGTGCACGGAGGCTATGGCGGCAGCTACACGCGCAATGCTTCGTTCCTTCCGCGCAAAAATCCTGACGTGATGTACATGCGGCTCGGTCGCATCGAGGGCGCCGGATTTCACAGCATGTTCGATCGCGATACGGACACAGCGATTGCCTTTCCGGATGACGCAATGCTCCGTCGCGAGGAAGCCAATCCCGACGTGGTCAAAGTGACGATGCCGGTGGCGGGCAATGCGCGCATCCGCGTCGAGGCGGATTACTACACGCGTGTGCTCGGCGTGCCTTACTACAGCAAGTACGATGACACGCACTTTCCCTCCGCGCCAATCGTGTGGTCCAGCTGGACCAGCTACTACGAGGCCGTTCGCGAGCAGGACATCACGTCGAATGCGGATTGGCTTGGGAAACACCTGAAGCCATACGGATTTGAGTATGTGGAACTGGACGACGGATACGACCGCGGGCCGAACGGCGAGCACTATTGGATTGAAAACTGGGACAAGAAAAAATTCCCACACGGCGCAGCGTGGCTCACGCAATACATTCATGACCGCGGAATGAAGGCCGGCGTCTGGCTCGTTCCAAACTCCTACGCCGGCGACCTGAAAACTCACCCGGAGCGCTACGTCTACGACAAAGCGGGCAAGGTCATATTGGACTACGCAACGCCCGCGCTCGACCAGACGAATCCTGCAAACTTGAACTTTCTCAAGCATGAGTTCAGCGTGCTCGATGGCTGGGGATTCGATTACTACAAGTTCGACGGCGAGCACGCGATTCCGAAATACATCCCAACGGTGGATTTGAGCCGGCTCCATAATCCGCACGCCGACTTTCTGAAGACCTACCGCGAAAGAGTAAAGCTGATTCGCGACACCATCGGGCCCGATCGGTTCATTGAGTCGTGCCCTGCGGGAACGCCCCTCAACAGCATCGGCCTTGTCGACTCCTACTTCAACGGCGAGGACCTCTACAACAATTGGCAGGGCAGCTATTCGATGTTCAGCTCCATCACGTCCAATCTATTCCTGAATCATTTGCTTGTGTACGTAATGCCCGGCGAAGGAATTGAACTTGGCCAGCCCATGACCGTGGAAGAAGCAAAAGTGAAGCGGCCGCCGATTGTCGTGGAGACCGAGCAAAGCCGCGAGGACCCCATGACAGGCTTCGGGGTCACCGACGCGGAAGCGCGCACGCTCGTCAGTTACGTGGCCTTGACCGGCGTTGTCTATCCGCTGGCCAGCGTCATGCCGGAGCTGCCGGAGTCGCGTGTGCATCTGCTGAAAGTCACCATGCCCACCATGCCCGTGATGCCGGTCGATCTCTTCAGCCGCGGGAATCAGAGCGGCTGGGATACCTTCCGGCATGTCAAGCCGGATTTCTATATCCACAACTATCCCGACATCCTGGACCTGAAAGTGAATGCCATTTCCGGCCGGTATGACTTGGTTGGAATCACCAACTGGCGCAGCTATCCGACCGTGCAAACGCTCAATTTCGCGAAGAAGCTGCATCTCGATCCGGGATTGAAGTATGTGGCGTTTGACTTCTGGCATCAATCGCTGGCAGGCGTCTTTCAGCGGAGTCTGAAGCTGCAGGTCGATCCCTTCGATACTCGCGTGCTCGCGATTTATCCGGAGTTGGGGCATCCCCAACTGGTAGGAAACTCGCGACACATCTCAGGAGCATTCTCGGTCCTGGCGAATGCCTGGGATGCAAACCAACAGGTGCTCAGCGGAAAGGCGCAGACCGTGGGCGAGGATCTTTACACCGCATGGGTCTATTGCCCCAGAGGCGTTTCAGCGGAGAGCGTACAGGGTACCGATGCGGACGGAAAAACCATCGCGGTCGAGAAAACAGTGAAGGGCGATCTCGTAGGCATCTCGTTCCGCGGTGCAGGAGAGGCCGTGAGCTGGTCGGTTCACTTCAGCCGCGACAATAAATAAGTCTCGATGGAAAGAGCACCCCGGCCTGCGCTACGGCTTCGCTCGCTTACAAACCGTAGCGCCTCCGCCTTGGGCGCGTAATCCGCGTCGGCGTCTTTCCATATCTTCAGCAGCTCGCCGTACGTGTCGGCAGCGGCCGCCCGGTCGCCCATCGCGCTCTCCGCCCGCGCCAGCCCCAGTAGTGACTCGGTCCTCCGTGGCGCGCGCTGCAAGGCCGCCTCAAACGCCTTCCGCGCCTCGGGCGCTCGATGCTCCTTCAGCAGCAACTCGCCAAGAAACTCGCTGACAGGCTTCTCCGGGCTCGGCGGCCCAAAGGCGTATGGCAGCCTGTCTTCCATCGCCGCTGCCTTTTCCATCACCGCCACCGCCTGCGCTCCGTGACCATCCGCAGAGAGCGACGCCGCCTGCAACTCCATACGCTGCAGCTCCGGCGTCTGCCGCGCAGGGTCGCCCTCGGGCGTGCCCGCCTGCTCAAACACCGCAGAAAGCTGCGGCATCAACCCGTCCAGCCCGGCCAGTTCCGCCTTCGCCTGCGCCGAGTCGCCCCGCTCGGCGGCGGCAAACCCCGCGCCAAAGCGCTCGTTGTACTCCGGCATGAGCGCGCCGCCCAGCTCCACCTTCCAGCCGGCCACCTCACTCTGCCAGTGGCCGGTGTCCACCAGATACCGGACGCGCATCTCCACAAACGAACCCAAGCTCGCCGCGTCCGGGTCCACCGTGCCGCGCGCCCGCGCCGCCATGCCCGCGCCCATCGCCTCTTCGCGGCAGCCCGCCATCACATCCTTCGCCGACTTCAAGCGCCCCTGCTCCAGATAGCCGTACTCCAGCCAGTAGTTGTAGTGCCCGCAACGTCTCGGCGGCTTTCCCGCCGCAGCGGCATGTTGGTTGGTCACGCTCGTCGCCGCCAGGTTGGCCCGCACCACGTCGTCCCACAGCCCCAGCGCCACAAAAATGTGCGAGCACATATGCTGCGCGTGCGCCGCGTCCGGCGCAATCCGAGACAGCGCCCGCGCCGCCACCAGCGCCCCCGCCGCATGTTGCGGGTCGTCCATTCCGTGAATCCAATAGTGCGCAGCTCCGGGATGATTCGGATTCCGCTGAAACACTTCTTTTGCAATTGCCGCGGCCTTCAGATACGTCGGCACATCGCGCACGCCTTCGCTCTTGCCCAGCAGCGCCAGCGCATAAAACAGCCGCACCTCGTCGTCCTTCGGATACGCCTCGCTCAGCCGCTCCATCGCCGCCGCATAGCGCGCATCGCGCTCCCGCTTGGTCCCCACATTGCTGTAGAGAATCTCCACCGCGCTTAGGAAGCCGCGTTCCCGCGCATCCGCAGTCCTGCTCGCTCGCACCTCCGGCGTCGCGCCAAACTTGGCCAGCGCCGCCTGCCCCGACGCCACGTCCAGCCGGTTCCACACCGGGTGATTGAACGTCATCGCCTCGCCCCAGTAAGCCATCGCGAATCCGGGGTCGACATTCTCGGCGGCCACAAACCACTTCGCCGCGTCGTCATACTCAAACAGGTGCAGCAGCAGCAGCCCGTGCAGAAAGTCCTTCTGCGCCTCCATCGAATGGGACGACGTAGGAAATGTCGCCGTGCCCAGGCCGGGAATCGTCTCCGCCTGCGTCGCCCCGGCGCACGCCAGCAGCACCAGCAGCCAGAGCCCGCCAACCGCACAAAAAAACCTCTTCCAAAGCCACAAAGCTGTCACTTGGTCTCCCACCCGTTTCACTCTGTCCGGAGCGCCGCAACCGACCCAGTCATCCGCTCTTTCAGGCGTGCGAGCATTTATTGCGACATCAGCTGGATAGCAGCTCCGGCCAGGATGTTGTGGCCACGGGTCGTCGGGTGAAGGTCATCCCAGAAGAGATAGGTGTCGGGATCGACCTGAAGAGTCTCCGCTGGCGTGGTCACATTCGTCAACAAATAGGATGAAGGCGAAGCAACCACATTCAGATAGATGTGAAACACATCGAGCTGGTAAACGTTCAGGCGTCGACGAGGATAGAAATACTTGAGGACCCCAATGCCGGTGGAAAGATAGGCGTTGAACAGCAGGGACGCGGCGGTGGCCGGCGTCGATGTGGTCGTTGACCCGTTCAGGCGCGGCAGCAATCCGAGAGGAGGCAGATTGGGAACAAGAAACTGTGTGGCACCGGCCTGGATCAGACGCTGGAGATTCAGGGTCTGCTGAACAGCCGCATTGAAGATATCCCTGGAGGAAGTGGCGTCCAGCACGTCGTTGGAGCCGCCCCACACAACGAACAACGTGTGCTTATCAATATGAGGATGGGTAGCCAGATAGTCGGTAATCTGCTGGCCGATATTCTCCACTTGAACGGAATAAACGCTGTTGGAAGGCCCGTAGAAGGTGAGCGGGCTGGTGCTGTTCGCTGTGGTGGCAAAACCGTAGGCGTAGTTCGTGCCGCCGTCGAGAGAATCAATCACCGCCGGATGGCTCGGAAGGGCGGCCGCAAGCTGTTCGATCCACACACCAAAGTAGTTCTGCGCCGCCGGAATGGTATCGGCGCCATCCGTAAACCGCCCCACGGTGTAGTCTTCGTAGGGCAGAATCGGTCCGGGAACTGGAACTCCATATTTGTCTTCAGAAAGGTGGAGGACATTGCCGGTGTCGGAGAGCGAATCGCCAAAGACGACGATGGTGGAGTAGTCGTGCACCTGGCCGAGTGCCGCAACGCAGGTAAGCACGGCGAACGCGGCAAGCAACGACAAAGCGCGAAGACGCATTAGGCTTGTGCCCGGCTGAGGGCGGAGCGGCAGCCGGTAAGCCGAAGACACGGACGACAGCAAACCCCGGAATTGGATGCGCATGGAGGACCTCGCTTGGATATGCCATGGACAACGTGGGGGACCGCGGCGGGAAACATCGTAACCAACTCAGACGTGAAATAAAAGGAAAATCGATGGAAAGCAGGGGTTGGTGATGAGAAATCAGATCACGTGAGGTCAGCCCTACAATCTCATTCACAATCGACACTGCGAAGAAGGATGCGTAGGATTTTGATGCGAATCGGTCGGGAGCCTGGAACCTGCGCTGAGCAGAGTCGAAGGGGTTCGCCTTTGTGACATGGGAACGCGACTGCCCTCCCAAATCCCAATGCCCTATTTCTTATTTCCTATTCCCTGCCGCTCCAGCCACATCCGGTACATGCCCCACGCCGCAATCGTGCAGTTGTCGCGGATCGCTCCGTCCAGAACCATCCCCTCAAACTCCGCCACCGTCACGCTGTGCACCGTCAGGTCGTGCTCCTCCGGGTCGCGTTCCGTCTCGTCCGCCGTCAGCCCCGTCGCCAGAAACACGTGCATCTTCTGCCGCAGAAATCCATACGCAATCCAGTGCATCCCCAGCTGCGTCATCCGCGCCGCCCGCAGCCCCGTCTCCTCTTTCAGCTCGCCCCGCGCCAGCTGCTCCGGGTCGTTCACTTCCATCTCCCAGCCGCCCTGTGGCAGCTCCAGCGCCCGCTCGCCAATGGCATACCGATACTGCTCCACCAGCCACACCCGCCCCTCGTCCACCGGCAGAATAATCGCCGCGTCGTCCTTCTCCACCACGCCGTAAATTCCCTTTTGCCCGTTCGAGCGCAGAATCTCGTCCTCGCGCAGGCGCATCCACGGGTTGCGATACACCTCCCGGCTCGCCAGCGTGGTAATCGACTGAACATCTCCCTTGTCTTCCATTTCCTTGCCCTTCGGCATCCCTCGCCTCCCGTGCTCTCAGCCGTTCGTCCGCACCTTGAACTCCCGCAGCCGGCCCACCAGAGACGCCGCGCCGCTCACCTTCAGCCGAACCACCTCGCCCTCGTACGTCCGCGCATGCACCACCATGCCCGCCTCCATCGCCGCCAGCACCGCGCCCTCTCGCTGCGGAACCACAAACTCCGCCTCCACCACCGGGTCAGACTTCAGCGCCTCGTCCATCGTTTCCCGCAGCGCCTCCATGCCCTCGCCCGTCCTGGCGCTCACCAGCACCCCGCCCCGTGCTGCCAGTCCCGCGCGCTCGTGCTCGCCCAGCAGATCCATCTTGTTCAGCACCTCAATCCGCGGCTTCGCCAGCGCGCCCAGCTCGCCCAGCACCTTCTCCACCTGCGCCTTCTGCTCCTCGCCGTAGGTCGATGCGGCATCGCGCACATGCAGCAGCACCTCTGCCTGCTCCACTTCCTCCAGCGTCGCGCGAAAGCTCGTCACCAGCGTGTGTGGCAAATTCCGGATAAATCCAACCGTGTCGCTCAGCAACACCTTGCGCCGGCTCGGCAGCAGCAGCGCGCGCAGCTTCGGGTCCAGCGTGGCAAACATCCGCGACGACTGCAGCACGTCCGCCCCAGTCAACTGGTGAAACAGCGAGCTCTTGCCCGCGTTCGTATAGCCCACCAGCGCCACCGTCGGCACCGGAACCGCCTCCCGCCGCTGCCGCTGCTGCTTCCTAACCCGCCGCACGCCCTCCAGGTCCTGTTTCAACTGGTCAATTCGCCGCTGAATCCGCCGACGGTCCGTCTCCAGCTGCGTCTCGCCCGGTCCGCGCGTCCCGATGCCGCCGCCCAGCTGCGACATCGACTTGCCCCGCCCCGTCAGCCGCGGCAGCATGTACTCCAGCTGCGCCAGCTCCACCTGCAGCTGGCCCTCCCGCGTCCGCGCATGGCGCGCAAAAATGTCCAGAATTAACTGTGTCCGGTCCAGAACCCGGCAGGGCAGTGCCGCTTCCAGGTTGCGTAGTTGCGTTGGCGTCAGGTCCTGGTCAAACAGCACCAGATCCGCCCCCGTCGAAGCCGCCACACCTGCAATCTCTTCCAGCTTGCCCGCGCCCACCAGCGTCGCCGGGTCCGGCCGCGGCCGCCGCTGCAGCAGCTCCGCCGCCACCTCGCCGCCTGCGCTCGCCACCAGCTCGCGAAACTCCTTGAGCGACTCCTCGGCATCCAGTCCCGGCCCGGAAAATGCCGCCCCGGCCACCGGCGCTTCCGCCTCTTCCGTGTCGGAATCAGAATCATCCCGGCGCACCGCCGCAAGCCGCGCTCCCGCCAGGCCGGCACGCGTTCCACGCACGCGGGCAGTCAGGCTCACGCCCACCAGCACGGCGCGCTCCGGCTGCCCTCCGCGGCGGCCTCGTTCCTCCGCCCCAGGCGTCAACCGCGCTCCGGCGTCACCTTCCACCGCTGACAATTTGGGACTACTCCCGGAGAGCTAGTGCTGCTCCGCTCCCGCCGCTGCCGCAGCCGGCACCGGAGAAGGCACCGCCGACGGGCCAAGGCTTCCGTGCGTCACAGCTGGTCGATGCTCGTTGTGCATCACGCTTCGGTTGCTCACCACGGTCGATATCGCGTGCTTGAAGATCAGCTGCTCCTGACTGTTGTTCTCCAGCAGAACCGAGTACTTGTCAAAGGAGCGAATCTTTCCAGTCAGTTTCACGCCGCTGACCAGATAAATCGTGATAGGGGTCTTGTCTTTCCGTACGGTATTCAGAAACGTGTCCTGAATATTTTGTGCCGGCTTGTTTTCCATGTGCCGATCTCCTGCTTGCGCGTAGTGTGTTTCGTTGTGTGCAACCGACCGCACCTTCGGGACCATGCGTCCCGCGTGGACATGTCGTCCCGCGTAGACCAGCCCGGAAGCCCCGGAGCCGTTGAGTCCCGCAATGTGACAACTTTATAGTGGTTTGCCGGCCTTTTCAACCCGGCCCCCGGCCAAAGCCCCGTTTGCCCGCCTCCGCCCGCACCTCTCAGCCGCCGCGCAACTCCCCTTTCCCGGCTGCTACCATGGTCTCGTGCAAGACCCCGCGCAGCCTCCCGTGCCGCCCACCACCAGCACCCAGCCCGTGCCCATGTTGGACCTCAAGCGCCAGTACCAGCCCCTCCATCAGGAGCTGCTCGAGGCCCTCGGACATGTCTTGCAGACGCAGCAATTCATTCTTGGTGAGCCAGTTGCAGCCTTTGAGAAGGAAGCCGCCGCCCACCTCGGCGTCGCCCACGCCATCGGCTGCTCCTCCGGCACAGACGCCCTCTGGCTCGCCCTCGCCGCCGCCCGCGTCGGCCCCGGCCACGCCGTCCTCACCACGCCCTTCAGCTTCTTCGCCTCCGTCAGCGCCATCCTCCGCGCCGGCGCCACACCCGTCCTCGCAGATATCGACCCATCCACCTTCAATCTCTCCCCCGCCGCCGTTGAAACCGTCCTATCGAGCCCCCGCGGCGAAAAGGTCCGCGCCCTCCTGCCCGTCCATCTCTACGGTCAATGCGCCGACTGGTCCGCCCTCGCCGCCCTCGCCCAGCCGCGCAATCTGCTCCTCATTGAAGACGCCGCCCAGGCCTTCGGCGCTCGCTGGCTGGAGACGCCCGCCGGCTCCCTCGGCCATGCCGCCGCCTTCAGCTTTTACCCCACCAAAAACCTCAGCGCCGCCGGAGACGCCGGCATGGTCACCACCAACTCCGAGGAAACCGCCGAGCGCGCCCGCATGCTCCGCCAGCACGGCATGCGCCGCCGCTACCTCCACGACGAGCTCGGCTGGAACGCCCGCATGGACGGCTTCCAGGCCGCCGTCCTCCGCGTCAAGCTCCGCCACATCGACAGCTGGAACCACGCCCGCCACACCATCGTCCGCCGATATCACGCCCTCTTCCACGCCGCCGGCGTCGCCGAAGCCGGCCCGTATCCCACCCACGGCATCGTCCTGCCGCATGAGGTCCCCGGCTCACGCCACGTCTGGCACCAGTACGTCATCCGCACCACGCGCCGCGACGCCCTCCGCGACTTCCTCACCGCCCGCCGCATCGGCTCGGAGATCTACTACCCCGTCCCGCTCCACCTGCAACCGGCCCTCGCCTCTCTCGGTTATAAGGAGGGCGACTTCCCCGAGTCCGAGCGCGCCGCCCGCGAAGTCCTAGCCCTGCCCATCTTCCCCGAACTCCGCGAAGACGAGCAGCAAACCGTAGTCCGCGCCATCGCCGAGTTTTTGAGTTAGGCTTCGGCAGGTGGCCCGGTCATCCGGTCAAAGGATCGCCCTAAACGACGAAGGGCTGTGCCCCGTTCATCGCGCATTTTGCGATGAGCGGGCGGGATGGAGCTAAGATTGACTCCATGCCGAGCGGATTGAAACGC
>Ga0307375_10006745_pt1 | contig 10584 bp, 13 predicted proteins | sample TR1MG_FD_202531 | JGI IMG/M metagenome (GOLD analysis project Ga0307375, IMG submission 202531) | Soil microbial communities from Risofladan, Vaasa, Finland - TR-1 | ecosystem: Environmental > Terrestrial > Soil > Coastal area > Acid sulfate soil | place: Finland: Risofladan, Vaasa | collected...
TTTGGTTGCTCTCTGCTCTTCATCCACAGGAGCCTCAAGTTGCGATTCTCGACCGTCGCAATGGGAGGGTTCTTCCAGGAGTTTATATGGGTGAGTTCAGAAGGTATCGTCGTCTCCGTCCAGCCAAGCAGAGACACCAGATGCGAACTTCTTGCCTCCTTCGATGAGGGAACCGGTGATGGAAAGCAGGTCAGATTTCGCAGTTTCAGTGACTCGAGAGATGAGGTCGCCGTTGCGTCCACCGCCACCGCCGCCGCCGCCGCTGTAGCCTTGTTGGCGTGGGCGTCCGTGGAAGTCGTCGGAGGAGATGGCCGTGGCTCCCTGGAAGCGTCCGAGTCTTGCGCGATCTGCGTCCGATGCGCGGTCGTCTTTCGGGAAGAATTGGCTGCTAGAGATGGACTTGGCATCCTTGTAGTTGGCCAAGCTCGAGGGTGCGGGGGAGGCGCCGCGAGAGGAGTCGCGAGAATGCTGTTGCGGCTGCTGAGAAGGTGACGACCTGGCACTTCCCCAATCATCTCCATAACCACCGCCACCACCACTGCCGCCGCGGGAACCTTGTCCATAACGATCCTGCTGTGAAGGAGCTTGATCGTATCTGCCATTGCCGGAACCACCGCCGCGACCTGCGCCGTAACGGTCTTGTTGCTGTGCTCCGTATTCGCCTCTTGCACCTCCATTACCCCCACCTTGTCCATAACGATCCTGAGCACTATCGCGCCCATATCGGTCTTGTTGAGAGGAAGCTCGATAGCGATCGTCAGAAGCGGCCCAATCATCGCCAATATCGCGACCACTACCAGCAGCAGAAGCGCCTCGGTATCCTCCTCTATCGTCCTCATAGCCTCTGGAAGACGGTCTCTCGGGCGCACCATAACGATCATCTTGTACATACCTATCGCTTGAACCACCATAGCGGTCAGAGGCAGAAGAACCTCTGCCACCTCCAGCTGCTCCTCCTCCTCCTCCTCCATAACGATCACGTTCAGATGAGCGATCCAATTGTCCTCGGCCTCCATAACGGTCCTCTCCGTATCTGTCATCAGGACGACCAGAACTGCCGCCAAATCGATCTTCCGAGCCACCGCCTCCACGAGATCCGTAGCCGCGCTCGTTTCCTCCCCATGCATCTCCACCGTGATCATCGCGCTCATGGAAGTATTGTTCAAGATTCGGTCCACGATATCCTTTCGGCTTTTGCGAGTCGCTGTCATCATCGAACATGTTGTGACGCTTCGTTTGAGTTGGCGCAGACGCTTGCACTGGCGCTGGGGCATGCATCTCTCTTCCTCGAGGCCCATTGCCTATCTCTCCATCACCTGATTCTCCATACGCGAAACGGGAAGATTGTCCACGAGCACCTGATTGAGCACCACCGCGGCCATAGGAAGCGGGCTCCTCTTGACGTGTCGCCACTGGCGCCGGTTCGGGTTCCTCAGCATCGAAATCATCAAAGGCAGAATGACTCACCATAGCAGTCGTCTTTTTAGCAGCAGGCGCAGCAGCACGAGTGTAGGAGAGGGGGGCAGACATATCGGCAGCGCGATGCGTCGGCTTTGGTGCGGATTCAGCGTTCTTCGGCAAATGAGTGGAAACAGGCTGTTGGGTGTTGCTTGCACGTTGTGGAGTACCAGATGCAGCGACAGGAGCAGTTTGACGGCTTGAAGGCTGAACGGTCGGCATATCGTCTTCCGGATCTTCTCCCCATCCGTCATCATCGAAGGTGGTCGGTGGCGCTTGTTTAGTAGCAGAAGAAGCAGTATTGGTAGGTAGAGCGCGTTCCAGGGACTTGGTGTCGAGAGGTTGAGCAGAGCCCTTTTGTGTGAATGTCGCTTGCTGTTGTGCAGTGCTCGGTGCATAAACGTGGAAATCATCGTCAAAAACGTCCTCAGAGAAGCCAGAAGAAGCAGGTGCACGAGAGGCGGAGGAGGCGGGGACGTGCTGCGGTTGGCGAGCTGGAGCCCTTTGCTCCGATAGAGACTCAAGAGGTGCCGGTGAGTGTGTAGGCGCAGATGCAGAAACGGTGCGAGTGGTTTGAGCGGCAACAGAGGCAGCAGCAGCGTTGTTGAGCATGGGGGTGGGCATGGCATCGAAATCTTCATCATCCCATCCAAAGCCAGCGTTGGAATTGGGCACCGTAGTGCTCATGTTGGTTGCTGTGCTGAAGTTCGTCGTACTAGAGAGGAGGGAGGAGTTCGAAGAGTGAAGACTCGCAGAAGAGGCCGAATCGGTCGCGCCGGTGCCAGAAGTGCTGCTATCGTCCCAACTTGATGATGAAGAGGTCACCGCGTGGGCCAAATTGGCGCGATATTGCTCTGCAGCCTTGGTCTTGTACTTCGCATCACCACGTTTCGATTCATCAACGCCATGGGATCGGAAAAAGGCTCTCGCGCGTGCGTTTCCTCCTGTCGTCATCCTTGCGATCTGCTCCTCTGTCCATTCATCCAACAAGGTAGACCTAAAGCAAAGATACACGAAATACAGATACAGGTCAGACGAGAGGCGTGAAGGGAGCGAGAGGAAGGGACTCACGAAATAGAAGCAAATCTCTCGCTTCTAGCACGATGTATTCCAGGAATGATGGCAGAAACACATACCTAACAAAGCTTACATGAACTCCCATACCACGATGAGTCGCACTGCAGTTCAGGCAAATGAAAACGCCATAGGTCGGACTTGCCCACGTCGGCTGAGGCGCATTGCAGTCAAAGCAAGTCTATATTACACCGCAACACGCCAAACATGCGGGTTAGAAGACAACCAACCAATGTGATTGGCCAAACTTGGCAAGCTGAGGGAACACGGCACGGCACAATCGGCGAAACGGAAAGTTCGTACTTGATTCTCTTGCTTCGCTCGAAGCTTTCTCAAAAGAGCCTGACTTTGCTCCTTTGCCAAGGTAGCCATCTTGATCGGGGGTAACAAAGTGTTACCTAAGCCACCACAGCTCGGAATGCTGCTAGGAAGAACTCTTGACGACTTTGTGGCGCCTGCCTGATCGGACCGAAATTTCGAGAAAGTTCCGCACAGTTCAGGGAGAGGTTTCCATGGGCTTCAGCTCAGTGGATTCCGGAACTATCGCGAACACATGAGTAATTTGTTTGGAGGACTGTTTGAGGCCGCTCAAAAAGCTCGTTTGGAGAAGGTGAGAGCTAAGAGAGAGGAGGAAAAGCGCGCGCAGAAGCCAGCTACTACTGATGCTTCCTCAAGTGACAAGTCCAAGAAGAAGGCCGATTCTAAACCGACGGTGAAGAATGGAAAGAGAAAGAAGGAGGAAGATTCCGAGGAAGAGGCTGACTTCGTCGCAACAGAGCCCGCGAAGAAGAAGGTGAAGATGATCGAAGATACGGACCCTACAGCCTCTGCTAAGGATTCTCAGAAAGTAAAAGGCGCCCCATTGATCTCCAAGAAGTCTAAATCCAAGGATAGGGCTGACAGTTCCGATGGTGATAACCAAAGCTTCGATTCTGATGCGTCCGGTATGTTCTGCCTCTTGTGTCCTTTTACCTTCACCCATTCCCATTATTCGCCCAGAATTGGCATTTGAGTGTGATTTGTATATGCTAGTACTCTGACGACGCCGGGTTTTGTGTTGCTGATAGTCTTGGAATTCGGTTCCGATGATGAGGAGTCTCCGCAGTTGATTGCGCAGTTGCAGGATATCATTGCCGGCGTAGAAGTCCCAGAAGATGCGAAGGAATCGTCTGGAGAAGAGGAGGAGCAGAATAAGGAGGAAGAAGAAGGTGGAGATGAGCAGCAGCAGGTCGTGCACTCGATCTTCATCGGAAACTTGGCGGCGAGCGTTTCGAAGGACTCTCTCTCGACCCTCGTCGAATCAGTTGCGACCCCAACCCAAGTCCGAGTATTGATGCAAAATAGAGATGGACGACAAGTGGCTGTTGCTTTCGTAGACTTCTCATCCGCATCTGCCGTCACCAAAGCGGTCAAGAAGCTCAACAACACGCAGTTCGAAGGCAAGCCTCTCCAAGTCCGCCCGGCCAATGACCGCAAGCTCGCACCCGCTCCAGCTGGAGGAGAGAGCGTATACGTACGAAATCTATCGTTCAACACAACAGAGGAGACACTCAAAAGGCTCTTCACACCGTTCGGCGAGATCATTCAGATACGACTTCCTGTATTCGCCGACACTGGAAAGCACCGTGGATATGGATTTATCGATTACAAGCGACAAGAGAGTGCAAAAAAGGCGTTGTCATTGGATAGAAAGCAGGTGGACGGTCGGCAGATCCTGGTGGAGCCGGCTGTCAAACGTACCGCCCCCAAAGCTGAACACATAAAGTCTGAATGGGTTGGCGAACGCCTCACCTTTGATGATTGATAGCTGTGACTCCATATTTCCCACCGGATGTCTCCCTTTGTACATAAACAGACACACGTTGATGCTGAAGCTCCTCCCTTCATCGCCTCCATTTTGGAGTTTGTGCTTGTCCTTTGAGATTTCCACATAGAATATTTACAGTTTGTAGTAAAACATGGTTACTGTGACTAGAGGAGCCGAAGAGTGCTCCAAACAGATGCGAGAGTGGGATTGTCTATAGCGAATGCGGTCTCCACATGTCCTGAATGTGGTTGATGTTGGATCCATAACCATTGGGGTCAATGCCATATGATGTGAGCTCATCCAGTTGATCAGGAGTACCGTCGAACATGTGAGACTGCTGAGGTGATTGCTGGTGCAACTCGATGAGGTCCGCGCTCCTGTTGTAGGGAGTCGCTGGACACTCATCTCTTCCATAGTAGTCGATGCTTCCGGTGCTTCCAGACGGTTTTGCGTAAGATGGTCCACTGTAGCTACCTGACACGCTGTAGGCGGCGGTCCTCTTGCCTCTGATGGGCATGGCTTGACTTCTAGACATTATGAGATAAGTAGCAGTCGTGATAACGTCAAAGATACAAACTAGAGCGAAATATTCGCTATATGCGCTGTAGGCGAGTCAGTTTGAGTCCGAGGATGGTCGAAATGGGGGAGTTGGGGGTACAACTTGCAGGCAGTCCACGCCGAATGGTCTTGTGCCTCAAGAAGGAACCTTCCAGGTGCCAATTTAGGCTCGTAATGCTTCCTCCTTGGCAAAGTATGCACGCGTAAGAACAGAAAGGGAGCAGATGGGAATGGGCGGCAGAAACTCGCAGTCCAATGGGCGTGGCACGATTCGCACACACGAGTCGCTGCCAACTCTCCACATCACGCCCAAACCTCTCAATTCCCCGAAATCCGCCGAAGCTGCCAGCACTCGCCAGGCGGCCACCAAATGCATCCCCTCTCCATCAAATAGAGAGATTTCATTGTGGAGGAGTCGAGAATGAGGAAAAGGCTGCACCCTAAAGGATAGGACCTGGCAGAGAGCGATACTATTCGATTCCAAATGTGTGTTCTTCATAAGTACAGGGAACGCAATAGATAAGTCTTTTTCGAGGGAGGGAGGCCTTTGTGGGCTCCTTTAGAAGAAGAAACCGTTGTTCTGAGGCTGTTGAGGCTGTCCCCACTGGTTGCCGGCGGGGGGTTGCGAGAATCCGTACGCGGACTGTTGTGCTTGTGCTTGTCGTTGCGCCTGGAGCTGTGCGAGGGTAGGTTCGTTGCTCTTCGGTGCAGCCGTAGAAGAGGGAGTGCCACCAGATACAAGAGAGCTGAGGTCGAGGAGGTCGTCGAATTTGTCCTTGGGGCGGGGAGCCTGAGCTCCATTTGTGGTTGGTGATAGTGGTTGTGCGGCGGTGGCGGGCTTCGAAGATCCCGTGAAATCGTTCCAATCATCGTCTGCGGGCTTCTGAGGTTGAGAGGGGCGTGGTGCGGGGGATTGCATGGTTTGGGCAGGCGGTTGTTGTGGCTGTTGTGCACTTGCAGTCTGCTGTTGTACGTAGGCCATGTATTGCTGATATTGCTGAATGGTGATTTCGTGGCCCTGTACGAGGAGGTTGCCATTGGGGAGTCGCTGAGGGTTGCCGGGAAGGGTCTGTTGTTGGGGTTGCTGTGGTTGCTGCTGTGGTTGGACTGGTTGGGTGGCAGGAGGCGCCATCGCGCCGGGGCCGAAGAAGTCGATGCGGTTGGAAGAGGCTGAAGCTGCTGGCGGGGCGACGAAGATCTGTTGTTGTGGCTGTGGGGGCGCGGAGGTGGAGCGTGGGTCGAAGAGGTCGTCGTGGGCACCTGCCGGCTGGGGTGCAGGGCTTGCGAAGGCGTCAAATCCAATGAGATCGGGGGCAGATTCGGTCTTTCTCGAGGCAGCGCCAGAAGCAGGAGCGGCGGAAGTGCGCTTGGACGGCCGGCGAGCGACGCGTTCCTCTTCTTCAGAGGACGATTCATCGCCTCTCATGTGACCACCACCACCAGATGACGGACCTGCTGATGAACCACTATACGGAGAACCTCCATAACGATCGCCACCTCCATAGCGGTCCGCAGAACTCGTCGAGTGCATGGAACGACCAGTACCACGGGCGTAGACGTGCGATTGTTGGAAGCCCTGTTCCGAGCTAATGGCCTGGCCAAACTTCTCGCGATTCTTGGAAGCAGTTTGCCTCTCGGCATTCAATCTCTTTTCGTCATTCAACAGTTCCATGATGGCCTTCGCCCTCTGTCTCACGGAAAGGCCTTGGTCCTTCTCATCCTCGTCAATGTACTGAAACTCACCCAACGTCTTGATTGCCAACGACCTAAACTTACACTCTTGCACCACGCGCTCAGATCCATTCTTAAGAAGATAGTCGATCACCAAAAGACCCTTGTACACGTGCCTCCAGTTCTTGCCGCTATCCTCCAAACGCTCCCAAAGGGTAGTCATGATTTCAGTGTAATCCGTAGGCGAGTAAGTCAGATCTGCAATTTGGCGCATGTCACTTCCACTAGGGCCCCATTGCTCGTTGTTAGTCGAATCTCGAACGAGGACCTCCGTTTCTGATCTACGCAGAGCCACATCCTTACTACAGGTCACCAAACAGCAAAAGGAGATCTAGGTTAGAAGCAAGAACTCGACCATTGAGTCACGCAAGGGGAATCACCAAGAGGAAGCCAGTTTCAGGTGGAAAAGGCGATGACGACCAAGATCGGGCTCTTTCCAATCACCAACAAGTGCTCTCACAGTGACTCTAGTTGGATCAGACTGCAACGAGGTATGCGATCACTGATAGCGGGGCGCAATCGCAACGAGGCAACTACATGAGCTGGAGCACGCGGCGACGTTCAAACCACACACAGACACACCACAGGCAGAATTGACGTACGCTCCACGAATGGCCTTCTGCAAGATGTTCATGTTGGATGCTCAAACCGCTTAGAAAAACTCATGGTCAGTAAACTCTAAAGAAACAGAGTACCACAAAGACTCACACATGGCCACAATGGAGGAAAAGTTGACTCGCGTGCTTGAAGGCAAGTTCTGGCGCTCAAAAGGTACGTACTCCACAAATGGGTCCAGTAATGGGTGTAACGAAAGGGCAGGATGCTGAGATGGCAATATAGACCAACCTACTGCTCCGCAGGGTCTGAGAAAGAGTGCACAGTGGTTCGCTCGCTGGGGCGATGACAGGCGGGGCAGGAGCCACAGAAGGAAGACCAGCGCGAGAGGAGAGATTCGGGAGAGAGTGAGAGAGAGTGCGCCAATCGCCGAGGCCCCCTCCCGTCCTCCACCAGCCCTTGACATCATTCCCCTCGCCGATCTGCAAAGGCACATACAGGCTTCAATCCAAAATGAGCCAACTTGCGACGCAGAGGCGAATGGCAATGTCGCTTTTCGGCGTGGGCTTCAGGAAGGTGTGGCTCGATCCTACCAAGACCAGCGCCATCGCTAAGGCCAAAACTCGTACGCATCCGCTGCAACAATCTTTTAAGTTTCCTTTCATCTCATTTAGATTGCGGCATATGGCATTGGAGCCCTGGAAACACCCTCTTTCAGTCTCTGATCCATTGAAACACCCTTTTCTGCCCATTACTAACCCATTTCCGCCTTCCATACAGGTGCCGATATCAGAAACTTGATTGGACAAGACATTATCCAAGTTATCCCTTCGCATAGAGGAAAGAGAGACAGGTTGACCCCCATTTTGCAAGCGAACAATCCTAAGCTCCAACGTATCAAGAAGGAGTGGGTGGTGCAGCAAAACCAGGCGAAAGAAGCTGCTGGAACTCAAGCTACATCACTTGGAGGAACTTCCATCGATGAAGCCACTGCGCAGTCCCTATAACATCGAACTTCTGCGTACACCTCCCCCGTACCAATCATCCTGTCAAATAACAACCCAACGCTATTCTGAACCCATTTTTGATCGCATTTGTAAGAGAAACATTGAGTCATCGACCTCGTAGGAGGGGAAAGGGCGTGGAAAAGCGGGGTCAGCTTTTCACTCGCATCTGTGTCACTCTCTCGACCTCGTCTGTTGGAAGTGGATGTTATTTGATAGAACTGTTGTGTTGTAAACCAAACTCGAGCCATAGAAGGTCAGACAATGTTGCATAGCGTCTCAAGGTGGCATTCTCCAGTTCGATCGTACTCTCTCGCTAGGAAGCCTCTGTCATCCTCTCCAAAGCCTGTCTCTGGCTCAAATCGATCTTTTCTGCGTATGTGTATCCCCTTTTCGCCGTGAACTTCAGCTTGGGTTCCATGTTTGCCTGAAATCGTGTGCAAGTCTTCCGTCTCATTATGAAGTGCTCTAATCACGTTCTTTTACCTTCTATTGGTTGCTGCAGACCACTCAAGCATCTCCAAGACCACATATTATGAGATTTTGCAAGTGCCATCCAATGCGTCACAACACACATTGGCACAGGCCTATCGACAAGTGCGTTGCTGATTTTTGTGTTGTTCACGTTATTTGGTCCTTCACTATCCGTGTTCTAACAGACGATCCTTGTGGTTACTGAAGAAAGCGAAAGAGTGGCACCCTGACTTGAACAAGTCCAATGCCGCGAAGGAGAATTTTGTTGCGATTCAGCAAGCGTATAATGTGTTACGTGACCCTAAGAAGCGGAAGGCATATGATGACTCCCTTTTAGGGCCTGTTACAAGTGTTGGAGGGAGTACCAACCCATCTGGTACGAGAGTAGTGACGCGCAGAAGCAATCGCGTGTATTGGCTGTTTGCACTCGTTGGTTGTGTGCTGTTATGGTACAATTCGAATACCTTCATCAAAGGTAGTGAGGGAGACGATTACATCAAGAATCCACGCCTCTACTATGAGTCTAAGGACACGAAACAGGATTGAACGGGCTTGGTCCCAATGGGGGGGTACGACGTAGTACATCTCCCCCCATCGTACTTTCACTGTGCTCTGTACTTCAACCAATAGCATAATTCTTTGATACCTTCCAAAAGAGATTGGATGCTCTCTGACGATCATCGAATCTGAGCTGGAATTGGCCTCATAGCGAGCGAAACTGCCCGCCGCACACCCAAGCAATGTGCCCTCTACTACCAATTTTCAGGCCCATTCGTGTTCAAAATGTAAGAAACGACAGTCCTTGTAAAGTAAGATGAGTCTCTTGACTTAGTCCGTTTGCTGAGCTTCGTGTGATCGGGAAACGTGGCTACAGTCCCGGACGCTCAGCCGCTGGCCCACACCCCAGTCGTCTTCTGCTTCTTCGGGCTCGAGCCAATCGGCCGAAGTAGGTTCCAGGTCGTGACAGAAGCTAATGGGTGCAATTGGAGCAGTCCTGGAAGAGGAGGAGGAGGCAGAGGGGGAGGAGGATGATGACGGAGGCGCACGGGGAAGAGCTCGGTCTGGTTGGTGGATGTGGAGAGGACAAAGAGCGGTGAGAGGGTTCTTCTTTGGGGGATTCAATGGCTTGGAAAGGGAGCTTGCGATTGGAAACAGGAGGCAGGACATCTTCAGAATCTGAGGATGAGGCGTCATCGTCGCGGCTCGCTCCTGAGGAACTGGGAGTCGAGCATTTTCGCTATGTATTGTATGGAGAGAACTTTCAGGCCCAATGCTATGTTAACGTGTGTGTGTGTGTGTAGATTGGTCACCATGGACGGATGATATGAGTTCTCGGCGAATAAGGCGCAAACTTTTTCAAAGTACGCCTCAAAGTTCTCCTTCGTCGCAAATTGGTTCCTGCTGCTCTCCAAAGACGCCGGGTTGGCCAATTTTGCGTCGGGGTGCCTCTTCAGAAACTTCCTCACCCAGTCCAGAGACACATCCAGTTTTGGCTGCACAGGAATGCTCACATCGTCACCTTTTCGATCTAAGAACATACTCACACTACGTTGGCGCCTCTCTCGCAACAAATTGGTCGCCTGGGATGGTTTTGGTCAGAAATGCGGTATGCAACCTTGCGCCTTACTATATAGGGCAATAACACACTATCGGTACACGTACATGATCCAGGAGCTGTGCTTTTGACAGTGGGTGACCACTATGACCTTCTCTAATGCAGTAATTCACGATGTCGTGTTCCTTCTCTTTCGTGAACAATCCTGGCGCTCCACAAACTCCAACTTGTCTTCCATCCTTAATAGCAACTCGAGCACGATGAAGAGAGGAAGAAGTTACACCGAAATGCTTGGCAGATGCTCGAACAGTCCCTCCATGGCTTGTGCTGACGATAATCGCTTTTTTGATGGGTGATTCGGCTTTGCG
>Ga0307375_10006749_pt1 | contig 10581 bp, 22 predicted proteins | sample TR1MG_FD_202531 | JGI IMG/M metagenome (GOLD analysis project Ga0307375, IMG submission 202531) | Soil microbial communities from Risofladan, Vaasa, Finland - TR-1 | ecosystem: Environmental > Terrestrial > Soil > Coastal area > Acid sulfate soil | place: Finland: Risofladan, Vaasa | collected...
ATTCGGTAATAGAAGTAGGTTGTAGTCCTCTAGCATAATTTTTTGTTGATGGTAAATTAGTCACTTCTCTGTCTCCTTAGTATGATTTTATTCTTACTATATTATCTTCTACCCCTATACCACCACATGTAGAATTTATTGGATTACTTTGTAAAGCTTTCCATTTCCAACATAGTTTAGTAGGGTTATCTATAGAACATTCAACAGCATTTTTATAAAATTTACAATTTTCTACGTTTTTATTATCTTCTATTAAAACACATCTACCTATTAATGCAGCTATCCCTGTTTTCTTTTCCATCATCGTCCTTTTCTTTTGGTAGTATATAATTAAGTAATAATCCTATTAAACTAGCAAGCCCTATACCTGATAGCATAGTATTGCCTAAACTTACTTGAAACCCTCCTATCCCGAAAGTTAATATTAAACCTACTATTACTATGTTTCTTGGTGATGTAAGATCATCATTATTATTACAAGTAGTATTTATGCCTACTGTTGTAATAACTCCAAATAATAAGAACAACATCCCACCTAATATAGGAGTTGGTATACTTTTTATTAAGTATCCAAACTTATCCATAAAAGAAAGTATAATAGCTATTATAGCAGTTATAGTTATAATCTTTGGATCATCCATCTTGGTTACTGCTATAGCACCAGTTACTTCTGAATAAGTAGTATTAGGTGGACCTCCAAAACATGAAGCTATAGAAGTAGCTACACCATCTCCTATTAACGTTTTATGTAGCCCTGGATCTTTAGTATAATCTTTACCTGTAACATTACCAATAGCTAAGATGTCTCCAAAATGCTCTAGCGCTGGAGCTATTGCTATTGGTAATATAAACAATACTGCATTTAAATTCCATTCTGGAAATGTAAAATTAGGAACTGAAAACCAATCACTACAACTAATACTAGAAAAATCAACTAATCCCATAAGCAATGCTGCGGTGTAACCTATAGCTAATCCTAATAGCAACGATAATGATCTTAAATTTTTATTTTTATTTATACAGAAAAAACAAGCTGATATTAAAGTTAAAGCAGATAAAAATAATGCATATGGTAATTCATATACTTGGGTAGTACCATCACAACTTTTACCCATTGCCAAGCTAGATGCTATAGGTGCTAATAGTAAACCTATCAATAAAATTATAGGCCCAACAACTATAGGTGGTGCAATACATTGCACAATATCTTTACCTTTAAAATATATACATAAACCTATAATAATATATACTAACCCAGCAGCTATAAGACCACATAATGTTGCAGGTAACCCCCATGTATTAATCCCATGGGTTATAGGGGCTACAAAAACAAAAGATGATGCTAAAAATACAGGTACTGACCTTTTTGTTATAAATTGGAAAGCTAAAGTACCAACACCTGATGTAAAAAGAGCAACACTAGGGTCTAATCCAGTTAACAATGGAACTAAAATTAAAGCACCAAAAGCTACAAATAAAAGTTGGAATCCACCAAGTAAGTTTTTTACTTTCATTTTAATTCCTTAATAAGCTTAACATCATCTTGAATTTATCAAAATTATTTACAAAAACTCTAGACTTTATATCGAAGAAAACTTGATTAAATATGGGCATAGAACCATCTTTCTTTATCCTTAAAGAACCTCCCCAAGATATGTTTATACCATTAATTACTGCTAGATAAGCATAAGCACATACTTGTATATTCCAATGTTTTTGAAAACTAGTAGATGTTTTATAATCTATAATACCTATACCATCTTGACTTACCATTGTACCTATAAAGTCAGGTTGCCCAGAGATTACTAAGCTATTGTCTAGTAATCTCTTTTCTAAAAATATTGGACTAGGCATAGCTATATTATTCCACAATTTGAAGCTATCAAGAAATAGGCCAGCGACTAAATACTTTTCATAATCTATATTTTCTTTATTTTCTAGTTCGCTATATAATAAACTATGAGCCGAAGAACCTATTTCTCTAGATTCAGGTGTGAAAAAACTCGTATCAATAAAATTCGATATTACTTGTGTTACGCTAAGTAATTCCATAATATTCTATTTAAGTTTCTCTTCTATGAATTCTGTTATTTTTGAGCTAGGGTATCTAACTAGCCTGCCTATTTTAATAAACTTAGGACCTACTTTATCCATTCTCCATTTCCTTAATGTAGAAATAGATAATCCTAATATTTTAGATACTTCAATTTCATTTAATAGATCACTAGACATTTTTCTCCTTAATTTGTGTTATCTGTTTTGTATTATTTCATCTAATATTTGTGAAAAATAATAAGCTGAACGTGTTTCTGAGCATCTTTTTACAGCATCAGCCCATACAAAATCACTAGATGCAAGCACTGCAGCTTCTTGGCCAGTATAAGTTAATGACATACCAAGTATATTCTCATTCATATCAAACTCATTTCTAATTAGAGGCCAACTTAGCATAATTTCTATATCATAGTTTATTTCATCTTGGCTGTAACCTAATGCTAATAAAGGATCATAAAGATCACGTTGATATGATGCAACAGGTATATATACTTCCCTATAATCTAAAAATATTAATAATGTACTTCTTAATAAATCTACACTTAATTTCATATTATATAACCTCTGTTAATAGATAGATTTTATAAGGTTCACTCCAAGATACTTTAAAATTCCTTTCATATGAATAATCTATGGCTTTATATATTAGTACTTTTTTATACCTTTCGTACATAGCAGCCATTTTTATCCATTAACCTCTATTAGTTTACTGATTTTATCTAACAAATATGAGAAACTTACATTTTCTTTATATACTTTATTCCAAAGAGTATCATTCTTTAATAGCTTACAAGCTTCTAATCCTGTCCAAGTTAATCTAACTAATACTTTTCTTTGTTCCATAGGAGTATCATCTTTTTCTCCTACAGCTACTGTCATTACTAATTTAGCATCCATAAGCATAATAAAACAAAATTCTGTTTTTTCTTTTGATTCATCAATTGAAAATCCTTCTACTGGTACAAAATCTGCTTTTGCATATAATGCTAATAATATGTCTCTAAATGCCTTGTTTGTCATTTTTTTAAATCCTTTCTGTTAGAATATATAAATCTTCACCTTCATCATAAGCTATATCAAATATTCTTGGTACTGTATTATCTATTCCATAAAAATCTATGAAATCACCAATCCCAGCTGATGCTTGATATTGACTAAGAAACGCAAAATCAAATGATGCTAAATCACTAACACTATCACTTTTTCTAAAAGCCATTTTAGATATTGTAGCATCCCAAAACATTGCTATAAATTTGTAACTACTGAAATCAAAAGTAGCTAAGCAATCTACATTAAATACTAATCTTTTAGCTCTCATAGCAAGTTCTACTTTTACATCACGAAGTGGAAGTTCAGGTCTTTCAAACTTAACATAAGCCATTTTTTTATCTCCATTATTAAGTAATATTATGGTTCTTTAATTAACATTAAGTAGTATGTATTGTCAACTACTTTTTTAGGTTTTGTTATTGCTTTTTTAGAGCAATAAATAGGGGGTTTGTTGCTTTTTTAGAGCAATAACTTTTGCCCCCTATCATTTATATAATATATATATAATACATATATACCATAAACTCATTTTCAATTTCTTTTAAAATGCGTCAAATTTTATTAAAATTTGAGATGCGTAAGGTGACAATCCTAAATGTACATAATTCCTAATTTTATCATGGCATGTTTCTATAAATACATTAACTGATAAATTAGGATTTATAGGACTTATACATTTTAGTTTTTTAGCTAATTCTAAAATATTGGCAGTATTACTAGGGTCAATACAATAAACATCAGCAGCTAAACCATATGTATGTAAACTTAATTTAGGTCTTTTTATTAAAGCGTTATACTTCTTGCACCTATACCCACTAGAAATACCCATAGAAACGCCTAATTCGTTCTGTATCGCGTTTAGAGCATGTACCATGACTAATGATATGGGTGAACTATTATGACAGCACTCAGAGCCATTACAGCTAAAATCTTTTCTACTAAAGTATTCTAATGAAGACCAATTTTTATATTCCATGTTAATCACCTATTGTTTTAATTATAATTAGAGCATCAACTTTATACAGATACAAGGTCTATATTTTGATCTAAAAAATTCTACTAGTAAATCAGCATCCGCTAAAGAAACAACATTAGTTATAGTAATACCATCCAATGTTCTTGTAGATATATTATTATTATCAGCTCTTAGTGAAACAGGAACTGGATTTGGTGCAGCAGCGATATAAATCCATGAACCACTACCATCTCGCTCCCAAAAGCCTCCTGCTTCTAAGGTAGCCTTAGTAACTTTATTACCTAATATCTCTTCTATAGATAAATTATTTTCATCAGATCTTAGGGTCATAGGAGAAGGGATAGGAGTAGCTGATACAAATATCCAATTACCATCAGGTTTTTGATACCAAAAACCGCTTGTTACCATTACATAGGATGAATTACAATATGATGCTTCAGAAGTAATTTGAGGCTTATCACGATACATTCTATCATCTACTTGTGTTGCGTTAACATTATTATAGCAAGACATAAAAAGACCACACGATATTAATAAAAAAGATATATTATAAATTTTATTTTTAAGAGTGTTCATTCTAGTATCCTTAAGTTATTCTAGATGCATAACAACATTTTATAGTACGTTAGCTATGCATCTAGTGTTATTTTTAAATTACATGAATATTTTTATTACTATACCTAGTGCTGATGCTGCACAACCTACAGACATTATTGTAGCTACTGTTGCAAGTAATGAAAACATAGTTTACCTCCTTATTAAGAAAATAGTGAGCTTCCTATACGAGTAATCATAGTAAAACAAAAGTGTAATGTTGCTACTGCCACTGATGTTATAATTTCTTTGGTTGGATCATAAAGGAAAAACATTTTATTATCTCCTATAATTGTAAACATCTAATTAACTTATCTTAGCCATCTGTTTAAAGCAATTGACTTAATATCTTTTGTATTTACTAATAAATTTATTTTGTCAATTATTTTAGCTACTAATGATATAGTGAGGTACATTTTATAGTCGTTGAACTTAGACAACATCATGTAATATTTAGTATTCATATCTGATACTGCATCATGAGCTTCATACTTATTATTAGAGCTTAGTATAGTTATTATTAATTTTTCAAATCTAGCTACACATTCATCAATATCAGTTTCTAAACATAAGATACATTTATTAATACCTTCTGTTGTGTTAGTTGGTACTGCTTTAATATTTTTACAATTTTTAGCACATAAATAAGTTTTAGTTGTTGGAAAAGGTGTTTCTATCATTACTGTTTCATACAATTCGTCTACTAGGAGTCTAACTTTTCTTATTTGTCTTTCTGTATAATAATTACCAGCTATTAACTTGTCGAACTTAGAAGATTCCCATTGTTTTCTACCTATTCTTTTTCTATCAACTTTTTTCCATAATTTATTAGGTAATATCATTTGTCTTATCCTTTCTTATAAATTCGTATGTAGTAAATTTGAAGAAACATGATAAACATTTTCTTCGTCTTCTAACTTTATTTATAGAGCATACAAATCTTGAATCCTTAACTACATCATTATTTTTGCCACATTTAGGACATAGCATTTTTTTATAATCTCCGTTAATTATACTATTTTGAAATAATCTAGAGTTTTATTAATAAACTCATCTAAACTAATTTCATTATTTAAATAAGATATTAATATAGTTTTAAAATTAATTTGTGTAGTAGATAGTTTACTACATTTTTTCATAGATAAACTACAAATAACTAATTCTGCCATTTTTCTATCAAAATAAATTTCACCTATTTTATTTATTTTAAATATGTTTTTAAATTCACTTATTTTATAAAAAGGTTTATTTTTTATTATAGCCATTTTATCTATATACTCTTTTGACCAAGGTAACTCATTTTTTCTTATAGCTGTTCTGTATTTTATAAATCTCCTTAATCTTTTACCATCAATGTTTATAAATCTTTCATCTACTGTGTAATCCATGTTACTCCTCCTTTTAGTTCCTTAGTTATATTAAAGTCTATATAATGTTATCTACATACAATAAAGTGTATAGTGTGTCAAGAGATATTTTAAAAATATTTTATTGATAATATATTGTGAATTATGTATAGTCATTTTGTTTGCCTTATTTTTAGTTTTAAGCTGTTAGTTATTATTTGTTATTAACCCATCTTTTGTTTTAAAACTTAGGATGGGTTAAGTTTTATTATAGTATAAGTTTAATTAACTCTAGTTGTGTTAATAAAAACATTCTGAAATTAGGTTTTGTATCTGCATAAGTTATAGCCACTCCATTTTCTAAGGTAGCACTTATAGCAACTAATAATTTGTTTAGGTCACTTTGTTTAACTTTTCCTGTATAAACATCATCAATCATATCTACTGCTCTTACTATTAAACCTTCTAACATTTTATAATCTGAATACCATTTTATTTCTACAAATGTTTCTTCAATACCTTTTGGCTTTGTTGACCCACCCCATACACTATTGAGTACAGATAGTAGTATAGAAGCTCTAACAGTATAGTATGCTGCCTTCTCTTGTTCTTCATTGGTGAATATTTTTTTGGAACATAATTTATTTCTGACCTTACTATAAAGTTCATCAATACTTGTTACTTCATTAATCTTTAAGAATTCCATAGTAGCTCCTTGTATTAGCATTATAAACAATACTATATAAATGGGTTTTATATTAGTAAAATATATTATATAGTACTACATAAAGATACTATTACATACATCTAAGTATATGTAGTGTCAATAAATAATAATTATTAGAGGAGAGAAAGATGATATACGGAGTAACAACTAATTCTTTTGTAGACTATCCTGAGTTTATAAGTATTGTTGCATATACTATAGGGTGTAATTTTAGATGTCCCTACTGTCACAACCCAGGAGCAGTTAGAAATATACCCAGAACTAATTTTGACATTGATATATTAAATAACCTGATAACTAAAAATAAAGGGTTTGTAGATGCGTTAGTTATATCTGGTGGACAACCAACTATTCATGGCGAAAAGCTTTTTAAGTTATGTGACAAAGCTAAGGATAATGATCTTAAGGTTAAGATAGATACTAATGGCTCAGATCCATCATTAATTAAAACATTAATAGATACCAATAGAATTGATTATGTAGCTGTGGATATTAAGACTATACCAACCCCAGAGTATTATTCTAAGTTGTGTGATAATAAAGATGCAGCCTCAAATGTTCTAGCTACGTTAGAGATATTAAGAGCTAGTACTATAGGCTATGAAGTTAGGATGCCATGTATAAATCCATTTATCACTGTAGAAAATGCTGCAGTAATTAAAGAAGTATTAGTTGATAAAGATATAGTATATTTAAATAATTTTAATAGAGAGGTTGAAATACTTGACCCAAGCTTTTATAAAGATATAAATCCAGTGGTATCTGTTCAAGAGCTTATTGATATCCAGAATATAATTAGTAGCAAAGTTAAGACATGTATATTATATAACTAGGAATAATATTTATTGGGGGGGTATGTAGCGTGACTATAGTGGATAACTTATAGCACTTATATCCCCCACTCCATAGTTGGCAACATAGCACTTATATTTCCCTAACAATGCTTGAAACCCAGTGAGATTGTGTGTCATACTATACATATGTATGGTGTATATAATATCTATTATTATAGGTACATAGGGTAGCATACATTATCTATACAAGTGTAAAGAAGTATATTAAGTACTATATTTTTTAGTACCCTAATCTGTAGCGAAACAAATGTGGGAATAACCTATAACTAATGCGTATGTGGAATGCCATTATGATAACAAATACACCTCAATCCCTTTAATCGTATGGAAAGGGGAATGAACTGAATATATGGGCATTTAGAGGCTCTTATATCGATTCTAACGCACGATCGTATATTATGCATATAAATACATTAACTTAGCATAGATCGTCTCTCTACGGGCATCTGGTGAAGTTAAAATTTGGTGGGATTTTTAAAAGAGTTCCGGAACATCCCACACGACGGTTTCACTTTGTAGGATATGACGATCTACCCAATTTACACCCAAGCTAATTTTTGGAATATGAAGTACTTTTAATAATATTGCTTGACAAAGACATTCCCTGATAGTATGTCATAGTTTATTAAACAACACAGGAGGAACTTATGATAATAGATATAAACGATACCCTTAAGAATAAAAATAAAGAGGAGAACAAAGCTAAAGAAGTTAATATTTCTTCAAATCAAGGAGCTAGTGTTTTAACTACAGCTAATGAGGCTACTGATAACAAGAGTAGAATTAAACGTATTGTTATGAATATGATAAAAACTTTAAAAAATAATTGGAGATAGCAATGGAGAATGATAATATTGTTTACAAAGTTATAAATATTTCAGGAGCTAACAATAAAATAAACGAAAAGATAATTGACCCTGTAATTGATTTAATGACTTTATATATTTCTAAAAAAGCTGAGAAGGGAGTAAGATTTGATACTGCTTACTACCATCTTATATCATGTTTTACTAATTCTTCAGCTCTTGCAAAATTTATTAATAAGAATACAACAATTAAAAATATTAAGTTAACTATTATTATGCCTGGCAAGGATGGGCTACAAATAAAGACTGAGTATAAATTATTTACTGAAGCTAGAAGAATAGCACTTGTTTTAGAGAGCAAAGGGTATAAAATGCTGACTAGCACTAAAATAGGTACTAAAATATTAGATACTTATTGTTCAAGTCCTAGTTATTATAAATATAGCAACAATGGTATAAGTAATTTAAGTATTAAAACACCTATATTTTTACATAATTTATTAAAACATAAGGCCATTGAACATAATTTATCATTACAAGATTATGTTAATACAATATTAGAAAAATCATTATTAGAAAAATAGAGAAAGGAGCTAATATGACAATTTTTATTCGTACTATAGAAGATAAAGAGATAGATAAATACAACAAACTAGTTATAGAAGATTTTGATATTACTGTAGTAGCCCCTTTGTATAGAGCAGCAGAAGAAATAGCAAATAATCCTATACAAGGTGGTATAGAAAAAATAGAGTTACCATTAATTGATGATGGGAAGAATGCAACATGGGCATTGCTTTTTTATGGCAATACGTACATTACTATGAATTTTAGTGAAGTAAAGCAATTAATTAATAAAGTGCATTCTGATATAGCTTTTGAGCTTAATGTTCCACCTGATTTGTTTCCTTATGTTATAACAGTTAAATAGGGTGGGTATGCTTTAGGGGGGGGTTATTCCCCCTAAAGTTATAGTATGTAATTTATAATATAAGAGAGGTCTTATGGTACAATTTTTTGGAAGAGTTATAGATTTAGGGTATAAATTTTTTGTAGGAGTAATAGGATTTTTTTCATAAGAGGTTATTATGTGTGAAGAGTGTGTATTAATGTGGACAGAATTATATGAAGAGAGATCGGCTATAATAGAGTATAATTCTAATTTAACAAAATGGGAATCAGATGTAATAGCAGAAGAATGTATTATTAATCAATATAATAAGGAAAATTATTATGGGGATATTAAGTAAAATAGAAAAAGAATTAAAAGTTTCTGGATCTCCTTCTTCTTGGGAAGATTATGGCAAATTAGCATTAACTGGATTATTAAAAATAGCTGCTAAAGAATTAAATGATAAATCACACGAAGCTTTGGCTAAATTTGTTCACAAAAGATTAGGCAAAACTTCTCCAGGACAATTACATTTAGATGCAAAGATGAAATTTGATGAATTAAAAATAGCATCAAATGGTGGGGATAGTCATAGTAAGATATTATTAAGAGAGATAGAAGCTATAAAAGATCATGCTACTGCTATAATTAATTGTATTTCTTTTATTAATAGTACAGTTAATGATTTGCATACTGATTTTTTAACAAAAAAGAAAAAAGATGATCTGGATGATGATTCTGGAACTAGTGGATTTCAATGCGTGTATGAAGATCAAAATCATATGCCTTTAGACCCAAGTAGTATAATAACAAAATCTGTAGACAGATAAAGGAGTATACAAATGGAATTATTAATAACAGCTATAATAGGAGCATGTTTTGGAGTAATTTTAGGGGCATCTATAAGCATATTTTAGTAGCAACCAAATAACTAATATGGATATCATAGAGATATTAACAATATTATGAGTGATAAAAAATGAATCGTAATTTTAGACAAGTTATGGCAAGGTCTTCTCTTGATGAGAATTCAATAGCTTATAAAATACTCCTAAATAAATTAAACTATAATAGTACTAAATATCCTTTGACAAATAGACAATTATTTGTTCATTTAATAGTTAATGAAGCTTCAGAAATTAGTAGGTATTCTGCAATTTATATTACTGTTGGGAGGCTTAAGTATCTAAAACGTAGTGTAGCATATTTTTTAGCCCCTAATAAAACAAGAGTTGTTAGGGAGTTCAAACAACTTCTTATTGATTTAGATATGCCTTTTGA
>Ga0307375_10006752_pt1 | contig 10576 bp, 7 predicted proteins | sample TR1MG_FD_202531 | JGI IMG/M metagenome (GOLD analysis project Ga0307375, IMG submission 202531) | Soil microbial communities from Risofladan, Vaasa, Finland - TR-1 | ecosystem: Environmental > Terrestrial > Soil > Coastal area > Acid sulfate soil | place: Finland: Risofladan, Vaasa | collected...
AGCTTTGGCTTGAAATTGTTCGGCCAGACCTGGGTCGTTTACGAGAACCCGGGCAGGCATGCAACGTTTGGCGCTGATGCAGTAGCCCCGGTGCGTTTTGATCTGCACTACCACGACGCCAGACGGGGGTGTCTCACAGCGGCAGTTGGCTGCCCGAAGGGCTGGCCCTCGACCTGCGCGAATGCAGGCTGTCCAGGTTGGTGATCAATTTGGCGTGACGATAGTGTCGCCACGCCGTCAACAACCGGTCAGGGCTTTTGATACACGCGCACGTAATCGACTTCCATCGTGACCGGAAAGATGGTGTTGTCTACCGCACCACCCAGGGTGCCGCCGATTGCGATATTCAGCAGCAGATACTGCGGGGAGTCGAACGGCCAGCCGCCGTAGCCTATGCCCGGGTTGACCCCCTTGTAGTAATTGACGTTGTCCACGCCGATCAGGATCTGGTCTTTTGACCAGGTCATCTGATAAGTGTGAAACGCGGTGCAGGCGTCCGGAATTTGAATTGCGCCGCCCGTGCCGGTGCCGCCGCTTTGCAGGGTGTGCAGTGTGCCGAAGATGCGCGTCGGATTGCTGCCCACTTGTTCCATGATGTCAATCTCACCGTCATCCGGCCACACGCCGCCGGTTCCCAGGGTCCAGATGGCGGGCCACGTTCCCGCGCCACAGGGCAGCTTGGCGCGAATTTCGAAAAAGCCGTATGTCCAGCTGGCGATGCCGCGCGTCACCAGCCTTGCCGAACTGTATTGCTGCCCGCCCCAGTCGGGCAGGGTGGAGAGCGCCTCTTTACGCGCCGTAATGATGAGCTTGCCGCCGCTGACCCGGGCGTTTTCCGGCCGATCGCTGGCGTAGTACTGCAGTTCGTTGTTGAACCAGCCTGACAAATTGTTGGCGGTGTCGTAGCCCCAATGCGTCGGGTCGGGCAGCCCGTCCAGACTGAATTCGTCATCCCATACCAGCACATACCCCGGCGGGGCATCGGACGGGATCGGGGTGGTGATCGGCGTGCTGACGGGCGTGGCGTTGCTTGCGTTACCGGGCGTATTTCCCCCGCCCCCGCAAGCGCTCAATAGCGCCAGCAAACCGCCAATGAACAGTCCAGTTCTTGTTTGTTTGAGGCGTGATTCAAGTGGATTCATTGGATGCGGTCGTCAGGTAGGTGGCGATGGAGCGGGGCGGGAGTTCCGCCAGCATTCTGGCTTCACCCACACGCAGCGCGAAGCGGAGAGCGGTTTCGGTGCGATTCATCACCACGGTGGCAATAGAAGCGTCGGGATTGATGAAGGCAGTGGCTTCAAGGTTCTGCCGGGTGCTGGCGCAGAGTACGCGCCGCGCGCCGGGCTTCACGAAGCGACTGAAATGACCGAGATAATAATAGGAGCTCTGTCGCAACACCGCATCGTGTTCGCGGTCGACGATGACAGGCGCGCTGCAGAAGTTGCCGACATGGTTGGGCCCGCCCTGTTCGTTCAATACCAGATTCCAGTCTATCCATCCCACTGTCCAGCGATTCAGGTCATTGATCATCGAACGAGCATAGCGTTCGCCCAGATCCCAGGAACCAAGATGGGGCCCGCCTTCCTGACAGCCCTCGGTAGACAGCAACTGCTTGTCGGGCCAGGCATCGTGTACCAGTTGCACATGATCGAAATGGTCCTCACCGTACCAGTGAAATCCCGTACCCCAGACATAGCGTGCGGCTTCGGGGTCGCTGTAGACCACGCTGGCACGTTCCACCATCAGGTCTCGGTTATGGTCCCAGACGATGATTCGGACATGGCCGAGTCCGGCACGGGACAGTGCCGGACCGAGAAAATCGCGGACAAAGTCGCGCTCTTCCTCAGCCGTGTACAAACAGGATTCCCAGGGTTGACTGGCGGCGGGTTCGTTTTGTACCGACACTCCCCAGACTTGCAAACCTTCCTTGGTGTATTCCTCGATGAAGCGGACAAAGCAGTGCGCCCACGCCTGCCGATACTGCGGCAATAACCGACCACCGTGGTTCATTTCCCCGTTGCTTTTCATCCATGCAGGCGGACTCCAGGGGGATATCAGCAGATTGATCGGCTTGCCGGCCACCTGCTGTGCCTGTTTGATGAACGGCAGCAATGCCTGGCGGTCACGGTCGATGTTGAAACTGCGCAGCTCCACATCGCCGGGCGTCCCGACATGTGCATAGTTGCCGAGCGAGAAGTCGCAACTGTTCATGTGCACCCTGCACAGCGAATAGCCGTGACCGGCATCGCGGTCAAAATACCCTTCCAGCACTTCCTTGCGCCGCGCCGGGCTCAGTGCCTGCCAGGTTACCGCCGCAGACTCGGTAAAGGCACCGCCAAAACCCTCGATGGTCTGGAAGAGCCGATGCGGCATCACGGAAACATCGGCAAGGCCGGATTCTTCGCTGTTATTTTTGAGTGGCGCCTGTTCGGTCAGGCGGGAACCGTCATTTTTGGCGGTCAGGAAAAAGCGGGTACGGGTATATTTTTGCATAGATATTTTTCCATCCGGTTGCGACATGGCCAACAGGGCAGGGTGGCGCGTGTTGTTTTGCGTACCTGTTCCGGCGAAGAGTTGTTCCGGAATCCCGCAGGCCGCCCCGGCGGTAACGGCTGTTGTGACCGCGAGGAACTTGCGTCTTGTGATCATGATGTTTTCTCACGGATAAAAGCCGGTACAAAGCCGGCGAAACGGGCCAAAATGGCCAGGTCCGATTCCGCTATCCGGTATGTTCGCGGATAACGGAAGAATCAATCAATAAATACCGATTGACACCAAACTATACAGTGCCTATCATTAAAATGAAAGCGCTTTCATAAGCGCAATTATTGTGGCGTATTCAGTGACCGGAAAAGAAACTTGTTCACTTCCGCCCTGGTTCGCATTATTGGGGAACGTTCCTGCAAAGTTTGGTTTTCAGCCCGGGCGTTTTTTCATGACAAGATTCATCATTGATGCCGGTTAGGCAAGAGGAGAATGAGATGCCCGAAATCATGACTGCCTGCAACAGAATTTCCCGCTCTACGCAACTGCTTGCGGCTGGTTTTTTACTTTTGGCAGGTTCGTTCGCTGTGTACTCAAGTGCCCGTGCGGATGAGGTTAAGGTTCGTCATGTCGGGCTCGGTACGATTTACCTGGCGCCGAAAGACTCGTACTTTTCTGCCAGTGTACCGTCAACTCCTGACGCAAAGTACCGGACTCAGGCGATGCTCAAACAAGCCGCGCCGACCAACCAATGGTATTCGTCCGTGATGTTCGTGCGCTGGTCCGAGCCTATCTTTACCCTTCCGGCAACTTATAAAGCCGGTCCGGACGGATTCGAGGTTGGTTATCCGCTTGAAACGCCAACCCCTGAGGACAAGGCCAGCCGGATCGACATCGTGTATCCGCACCGCGCCGCGCTTACGCTTTCCCCGACCGGTTTCACGCCGCAGGATGCGCGACTCGCCGGGCGCGGTGATTTCTCCGCAACCATCTCCATGGGTGATGCTGCCGGCAATGCGCTTCTTGCCACCGTCGTGCATGGCAGTCCGTTCAGCTATTACACGCTAAGCGCGGGTGACCTGCGCGTGAAACTGGCCAAGGGCGCGGTACCTTGCGCGACCGCGGTCGATGCGCAGGTGTTGTGCGTACATGCGTTGCAGCGCGATTTTGCCGTGTTCGCGCCTGCCGATGCCAGCTGGTCCGGTCGGGACAGCGCGGCTCCGGTTTTGCATTTCGGTCCTTCCGGAAGATTCTTTTCCGTGGCCGTATTGCCTGACGCAAAAGCGGATACCCTCGCCGAATTCAAGCGTCATGCCTATGCTTTTGTTGTGAACACCGTTGTGGACTGGAAGTATGACGAGGCCACCAGCCAGGTTGAAACGCATTTCACGACCCAAGTCGAATCGCGTGAAGGCGGTCAAACCACCCCCATTTTGGGACTCTATCTGCATCAGGCGCGTGCCACCAATGCAGATCTCAGCCATGGCTACAGTTATCAATCCATACGCGGAACTATCCGTACCATCGCCAGTACCGGATTCAGCACGACATATCGTTATCACGGCATATTGCCCTATTGGGGAGCGCTGCAGAACAAGGTTGACCAGGAAAAGCTTGCCAGCGTTCTGGTGGGTGATGCGGCACGATCCCGCGACATTTTCACCAGGCAGCAGGGTCATGGCACCTATTGGTACGGCAAGGCGCTTTCCGCCATGGCCCAACTGATGTGCGTCGCAGGTCAGAACGGTGACAAGTCCCTGCGCGATAAATTACTCGGTGACTTGAAAGAACGTCTTGAAACCTGGTTCAAGGGAGAGGACAGCAGTTATTTCATCCAGGATGCCCGAATCGGGACAGTAATAGGCTCATACGATGAGTATGGCAGCATCTCGCATATCAACGACCATCACTTTCATTACGGCTACTGGATAAATGCAGCTGCGCAGGTCGCGCTGCGCGATCCGGACTGGGCGCGCAAGGATCACTGGGGCGGAATGGTCGATCTGCTGATCGCGGATATTGCGACTAGCGAGCGTGGCCGCGCCGATTTTCCGTTTCTGCGCAACTTCGATCCATATGAAGGCCATTCGTGGGCATCCGGAGATGCCCTGTTCGTGGATGGCAATAACCAGGAGTCCTCTTCCGAAGCAGTCAACGCATGGGCAGGGCTGATTCTGTGGGGTGAAGCAACCGGCGACAAGGCATTGCGCGACAAGGGTATATGGCTGTACACCACAGAAACCGAAGCGATCTCCGACTACTGGTTCGATATCAGGGGAAAAGTATTCCCGCCGGTGTTCGGTCATGTGGTTGCCGCACAGGTGTTCGGCGGGCGCTATTCCTACAATACCTGGTGGACCGAAGAACCGCGCCAGATTCAGGGCATCAACCTGATGCCGATCACGCCCGCTTCGGTATATCTGGGCAGTGATCCGGCCTATATCAAACGCTTCATGGCAGCGCTGGGACCCGCAAAGCAGGCCTATGAAAAGCGCGGCATGAGCGACGGCACGCCTGATGATATCTGGCAGGATATTTTTGCTTCGTACCTTGCGCTGGCTGATCCGGATGCCGCATTGGCTTTATGGAAGCCCAGGGGCACGGTTGAATACGGGGAAACGCGTTCCCATACCCTCTACTGGCTGCTGAGCTTGAAAGAAATGGGCGATCCGGATTTCTCAGTGACAGCTGATACACCGTTGTATGGTGTATTTCATCGCGCATCGGGGCAGAACACTTATCTGGCTTACAACCCCGGCGACAAAGCCGTTGATGTTCATTTCAGCGACGGGAAGATGCTCAGCGTGGCTGCGCATAGTCTGGGCAGGGCTAATTGACCAATGGTTAATTGACCGATGGTGAGATGGATATGCCGGCATAGCCATCTCACTTGAATATAGGCACCTGTCAAAACCCCAGTTTGCGAATAAAGGCTTCGAAAGCGGGATGCCAGTCAGCAGGGTTGCGCGTGAAAATATAGTGCCCGTTGTTCTTGTCGGCGGGCAGGGTCACAAATGCTCCGTTGCCGCCTTCATCGACAAAAGCAGCAAACCATTGTTTTGGATATCCGGTTCCCCAGTATCGGTCGTTCAGGCTGTACATCCACAGGGTCGGAATGTGATTGGTTTTCCCATAAGCGGCGAAGGCATCCCTTAACTGGCCCGGGCTGCAGGGTTGCTCAAGGTGATTGAGGCTGCCGCCATCCCCGCCGGAGATATTAATCGCACCCTTGATTGACTTGATGCCACTCGACGCGATCGCAATCGCATCCATTCCGCCAACGGATTCGCCCACTACAAGTCCGCGGGACGTATCCACATACGGCAGCTTGCGGGCAAACGACAGGATCTGTCTGGTTTCGCTTACTACCGGTGTCGCGCCTTTAAGATAGTTTTTTGATTCGCACTCCCCGGTGTATTCCACGTCCGGCCCCCCCGTCAGGCCATAGCCTATCCGGGTGGGTATCAGCACCACGAAACCATGGGCTACGAAGTAATCCGCATTGATCGGATAGCGCTGTTGGCCCATCACGGCAAATCGAATCGGATTTTCAGGGCGGCCGTGCAGGATGATGATGAAAGGAGATTTCTTTTGCTGGCTGTCGCGTACCACTGTCAATACCATCTGCCGTTCTATTCTCGATTCACCAGTCATCTTTAGGGAGACGGGAATGTGCAGCATTTCTTCGAGAACTTTCGCATCGGCCATGTTTGACAGGCACATCAAGGCAAGGCTTGCTGCAACGAGTAATCGCATCATGGTTTATCAAGGAATGGCATCAGCAGGATCATAAGACTGGCGAATAATTGTTCAAGACTCGACTGTGTGTTGGTCACGATGTCCGGTTTTCGCGTCGAATTGACTCGTAACGAATAATAACAGGCGCACGCTCATGCATGCCGATCCGGTATGTTCGGTAAATCAGGGTTTGATGACCGAATTGTAGGCATATTCTGTATTTTCCAGAACGGTGATTTGCTCCAGCCTTGAATTCACCCCAAACCGGCTGTGTGACGGTTTGATGGGGTTGCATTGCCTATTGCAATTTTAAAAAACTGCGAATACAATGAAATCGTTTTCTGAAAGCGCTTTCATGAAGCCGCCGTCAAGAGCGAACTGACATGCTTTCAAATCATCATTCAATAATCATCTGAATATCGGGAGGCAGTCATGGTTCAAGCCAATTTTCACAAAAAGTCGATGCGGAATCTGATCGCAAAAAGTTTGGTGGTGGCAGCAGTCGCAAGCTTGGCGGCATGTAATGGCGGTGGTGTTACGCCCAGTAGCACCAGTACTACCGGTGGTGGTGGTGCTGGTGTATCCGCAAGTCCGTATTCCTTGTTTGCATCTACATATGTTGCCTATGCACTACAAACAAATGGTGCTTATCTGCATTCGATACAGGCTGGTGACATATACACGGGGTTTGGCGGAAATTATATTTATGGAAGTTACAGCTCATCCCAGGCTGACATGAATCGCACCGGGCTCTATACATTACAATTTCAGGCGACGGCAACAGTGCCCAATACCGCGGCAGATTACACGTACATGGCATTTCTTGCCCCTGCAGATGGTACATTCGACATCAGTGCCGCCACCAATCTTGTAATCCAGATGGGTAATACTGTTACCCCTGATGCAACTCACGGCAATGCAAACGTCTTTACGATTGATCTCAATAATACTTCTGGCACTACTGCCGCCACAAATGACTGTGCTTACGATCAAACCTTGAGCGTCGTCGGGAATAATGTGGCGCTCACTGCGCTTGGTGTCAGAACCTATGTGATTCCATTAACCAGCTTTACCTGTTCAGTAGGTAATTTAACCAACCTGCAAGCCGGTGGAATTACCACGGTGGCAGTCAAGGTGGTTGGTGATAAAAATACATCTGTAGGGGCATCTGAATACAACACGATTGCGGTGGGAACAATAGGCTTTACCGGTGGTGTAACTGCTGCTGACCAGACCGCACTCGCGCAGTAAATGATCAAACTTACCAAGGAAAAGATTGTCCGGTACGGGATATTCGTTTGCCGATTTTCCTGTAGTTGAAAAACTCTTTCGAAGGACTACAAATGAGCCGTTTAAAATTTGCGCTTTGGGGCATGCTCCTCGTCTCCCCAGCAGCTTTGGCTGAACAGACCTATGATTTGGGCAATTTTGCCAAGCTCAGCGTTAATGGTTTCTTCAAGGGAGAGGTCTATCGCAACACCAACCAGTCAACGGGCCTGACCAACTGCGGTTATACCAACGATCCGCGCGGTGTGTTCGGCACCTATTGCCAACCGGGTACCGCAAAAACCTCCAGCCCAACGCCGCTTACGCTGGAAGAACTGAGCGCTGGTCTTTCTCATGAATTCGATTCCGCATGGAAGATCGATAGTCGCCTCAGCTACCGATTGCGCAACGGTTATGCCGACATCGTCGGTCAGCCGATGATAGAAGGAAATGTCGCGGTCAGCCATCCGGTGTATGGCGAACTAAGGGCTGGAACGATGCTGTCACGGTCGTGGTCGCGTTCCGACAGCTTCAGCTATCCGCTCGGCATGTCCAGTCCCTGGAGCGAAAGCGGCGCCGGTTACAGCCTGTTCCAGAAGGCAATACGCTATAGCGCACCGATTATTGAGTTTGACAGTGGCGGGACACTTCAGCTCGAAGGTACTCTGGCTACCAATGATATCCGCTATGCGCAGAGCGCGCCAACAGTAGCTTATAACCAGGCTCCGCCCAGACCGAAACTTTGGGAACTTTTTGCGCAGTATGCAGACAGCGCCAACCTGATTGAGTACGTATTTCAAAAAAGCCGTGGCGGGCAGCAGTCTTCCTGGGCCAAGGGGCCGTTTGTTGGCGATGTCGGTAATGCGGATGGTCTTGGAATCACGCCTGCTGTGGGTGCTTACACGGTGCCGACCGAAAACGTCCATATCCTTCAGGGCGATCATTATTTCAATCCGAGCTGGCGTGCTACGTTTGGAATTCGACGCAATTCCTGGTCGGGTACTGCATATCAATGCGACTACGTCACCGGCACCGGATGCTACTTTCCATCGGGTTTCAACAATGGCGCGCCCGGCACAGCCGATAACATTGCGCATGCAGCATGGTCGGTGGACTTCATGGGCGGAATCAGCAATTTTCGCGGGTTGTGGACTTACACCGCCGGTTTCGTCAGGCTCAACAAGGCTTATACCAGCACGCCTGTCGAGTATGGGCAAAGCAATACTGCCACCTATATCAATCTGGGCGTAAACCGTCGTGTGCCTGAGTTGTACAAAGACCTCAACGTCTATACCGGGCTGGGTTATGTTCGCTTTGGCAGGCTGGGTCCCGCACCGCTGAGCATGCCGAGTGAATTGGCATTTTTCGGCGTGGATCCCCGGGTACAGTCATCGGCAATATTGTTTACCCTGGGCGCAGGCCTGACTTTCTGAACAGTCAAGTGATCAAATAATTGGCTTAAGCCAGGAGATGAAAATGAAACTTGAAATATCAAAACACATTGGTTGCCGTAAGGGTGCTCGATTATTATTGCCGGCGATTTTTTCGGTACTGCTGGCATCCTGCGGAGGGGACGGTGTGACCGGTATCCAGGCAAGCCAACCAACTTATACCAATTCATATTCATTGGCACTTCGCCCTCTCCCGGCGGTTTATTCCAGCACTGTCAAAGCCATCAACTACAGTCCATATCGCGCCGGTGGTCCGGGCGCCAACGAGATTCCAAGCGACGCGCAGATATTGCAGGATCTAACTTTGCTGAACTCTGCCGGCTATACATTGCTGCGTTTATTCGATACTGACATTTCTCACGAAAATATCCTTCGTGTCGCTGCTGCACATTTTCCAAACATGAAATTTCAGCTCGGAATTTACCTTGCCGGAATCGCAACCGGAAATCAGGCCACCTGTACCATGCCCGCCAACGATACCGACATTCAGAATGGCATCAGGGAAGCGGCCCAGTATCCAAATGTCGCATCGGTCAGCGTCGGCAACGAGACGTCCTTTTTTGGTGGATATATGCCGGTGCATTGTCTGAAAGACTACATCACGACCGTTAAAAAGAATGTGAAGCAGCCTGTCACTGCCGACGACGATTACACGTTCTATGCTGGCCTATCGGGTGCCACTGAGCTCCCGGACACTATCCTTCCGTTGCTCGACTTCGTGTCGATGCACACCTACCCGATGAGCAACTACGGCCGTTGGACATACGCAGGCACAGGCAGCGCGGCTACGATGATGGGTAACGCGCTCGCCAACGCGCAGGCCAGCTACACGCAGGTATCGAATTACATCTCGACCCATGGGGCAGCGGTTAACCTGCCGATCGTGGTGGGAGAAACGGGCTGGAAAGCGGTACAAACCAATCCGGGAAATCCACTTGAAACCTGCTGCGCTAATCCGGTCAATGCCAAGATGTACTATGACTCAATGAATACCTGGCAGGCTGCTGGAGGAACCGGACCCAAGGCCGTGTTCTATTTCGAGGCCACCGATGAAGCATGGAAAGGAACTGATGACGGCTGGGGACTGTGGGATGCGAGCCGGACGCCAAGGTACGCCCTTTGTGATAATCCAGGGGTAACGGGTGCGCCTCCATGCACCACCCCAATTTACCTGAATGCGACCTATGCTCCTTAAGAAGAGCAAGTTGACTGCCTTGAACCGTGAAGGACAACAAGCCGCGGCTCAAGGCAGCCAACGGCGTGTTGCCAGAAATTCGGGATTCGTTGTTTTATATTCGAATCTTCTATAAATAGGGACGTCCAAATAATTAGGTTGTCCCGTAATATCCATCGAAGTGCCGAAGCCGATTAGAATTTCACCCCAATCAGTTGGCCAACCGATCGTTGCTACCGCAGATCGTTCCGCTTCTGGTATGCCTGTTCCAGTTTGTGTTTTGCATGGTCCACCGCGCGCTGAAGTTTTTCCACGCGCAGGAAATAGGATTCACGCAACCGCGTACCGCCGCCGACCTTGCCGATCCGGTCGCCTCCGGTGGGAACCGAACCGTTTTGCAGATTGGATTCTGCTTTTTGCAGGTTGGTGATTGCGACATTGATCTCTCGGTCGGCTTCGTCAA
>Ga0307375_10006753_pt1 | contig 10576 bp, 7 predicted proteins | sample TR1MG_FD_202531 | JGI IMG/M metagenome (GOLD analysis project Ga0307375, IMG submission 202531) | Soil microbial communities from Risofladan, Vaasa, Finland - TR-1 | ecosystem: Environmental > Terrestrial > Soil > Coastal area > Acid sulfate soil | place: Finland: Risofladan, Vaasa | collected...
AGCGAGGCGATGCTCGACATCACCCGGGAGTTCAACTACTCGGAGACCACGTTCGTGCTGCCGCCCGACGATCCGCGGCACACGCGCCGGGTGCGCATCTTCACCCCCGAGCGCGAGATGCCCTTTGCCGGGCACCCCACGGTGGGCACGGCGCACGTGCTGGCGCACATCGGCGAGATCGCCCTCGACGGCGACACCACGCGGATCGTGTTCGAGGAGGGCGTGGGCCCGGTGCCGGTGGCCATCCGCGCCGTGGCCGGACAGCCGACATTCGCCCAGCTCGCCGTGGCCAAGCTCCCCGAGACGGGCCCCCCGCCGCCGTCGCGCGCCGCCCTGGCCGAGGTGCTCTCTCTGGCCCCGGACGATATATTAGCAACTACGTATATTCCGGAGGCGGTGTCGTGCGGACTGCCGTTCCTGTTCGTGCCGCTCGTGGACCGCGCCGCCGTGGCCCGCGCCCGCGTCCGCATGGACGCCTGGGAACGCGTGCTCCGCGACTACTGGACGCACGAACTGTTCGTGTTCGCGTTCGACCCCGAACGCCCCGGCTCCGACGTGCGCGCCCGGATGTTCGCCCCCGGCCTCAACGTGCTCGAGGACCCCGCCACCGGCAGCGCCTGCGCCGCGCTCGGCGGCTACCTGGGCGCCCGCGACCCGCGGGCCGACGGCACGCTCGGCTGGGTGGTGGAACAGGGCTTCGAGATGGGACGCCCCAGCATCCTCGAAATCGAGACCGACAAGGCCGCCGGCGCGATCACCGGCGTGCGCGTGGGCGGCAGCAGCGTCGTGGTCTGCGACGGGATGATGGAGATCTAGCTGGGGGGAAACGGCGGGGCGTTGTTCACCGGCCACTGACAGCTGATCACTGACAGCTCAAAGCTTGCAGTTGTCAGTGATCAGCTTCCAGTGGTCAGTGGCTGCCGAGCTCGATCAGTGTTGGTGGCCCAGCGACCAGACATACGCCGCCAGATTGCGCACCTGCGTATCGTCGTAGTTGTGCCCGCCGCGCGGCCGCATCGGGAACCGGTGCTCGGCGTGCTTGATCGAGTCCTTGGGAATGCCCTCGGTGACGATATGCACGATCGACGCGTAGCTGCCGTCAATGTGCTCGTATTTGCCGAGCGTCAGGTCGGGACCGTTGCGCCCGTGGGTGCCGCCCTTGCCATGGCACCCGTTGCAGCTCCTGGGCGCGTTGAACAGCGAGTCGCCATCGGCCACCATCTGCGCCGTGACGCCGGCCGGCAGCATCGCGCCGGACGGCTGGGCCATCATGGCCGGGGCCGACGCGGCCGCCGCCGGCGCCGGCGCCGGCGCCTGCGCGGCGGGCATGGCTTGGGAACCGCCGCAGGCGGCGGCGAGCGCCGCCACGATGGCGGACGCGGGGACGGAGCGCAGCAGGGACCGGAATGGCATGGCGGGGACGGTTGGAGTGAATGGTGGGTCGGGCGCGCCCTTACTTTACCCGCCGGACGCCGAGGTGCAATACCCGCACGCCAACATCGTGCCGATCCGTCCCTCGCGGCCCTCGGCCGTGGTCACCCACTCGCGCACCTCCCACGGCGGGTCGTGCCTCACATGCTGCGAATGCCCGCACGCGAGATCGGCCACCCAATCCCCCTCCTCGTCCTGATGAAGCGCCACGATACGCCGCTCGACGGTCATGGCAGCGCCTCGTCGGCGGCAAGCACGGCGCCCAGCAGCACGTTGCCGCCGTTCTCCACGGCCTCGGGTGTGGAATATTCCTCGGGCGAATGACTGATGCCGCCGACGCTGGGAATGAAGATCATGCCCATGGGGCCCAGCGTCGCCATGGCCTGCGCGTCGTGCCCCGCCCCGCTCGGCATGACGCGTGACGACAGGCCGAGGGCTGCGGCGGCGCGGGCGATGGCGTCGCGAAGGCGCGGATCGCTGGGCGCCGGCGCCGCGGCCATGAGGTCGGCGAACTCGAACGTCGTGCCGGTCTCGTCGCCGATGCGCCGCGCCTCGTCGGTGATGCGCGCGTAGAGCGAGTCGATGGTGGCGTCGTGCAGATCGCGCAGCTCCAGCGAGCACACCACCAACCCGGCAATCGCGTTCACCGCGCCGGGGCTGGCCTCGAGGCGCCCCACCGTGCCCACCTGCTGCCCCGGCATGCCGCGCACTACGCGGTGCACCATATCGATGAACCGCGCCGCGGCCAGCAGCGCGTCGTGCCGCTGGTCCATGGGGGTGGTGCCGCCGTGGTTGGCCACCCCGGTGATGGTCACCGTCCACTCGCGGAGTCCGACGATGCCCTCCACCACGCCGATGTCCACGCCGGCCCGCTCGAGCACGGCGCCCTGCTCGATGTGCAGTTCCAGGTAGCCCGCGATGTCGCCGGCGGCGCGCCGCGCCTCATGCACCCGCGCCGGATCGCCGCCAATGAACGCGATGCCCTCGGCCACGGTCTTGCCGCTGCGCGACACGTTGCGCAGTTCGGCGGCGGGCAATTGCCCGCTCACCGCGCGGCTGCCGTAGAGGCCGCCCTCCTCGTTGGCCCAGACCACCACCTCGATGGGATGGTGGAGCGCGAGGCCCTGCTCGGCGATCACCTGCGCCGCCTCGATGGCGGCGAGCGTGCCGAGCGGACCGTCGTAGTCGCCGCCGTCGGGCACCGAATCGACGTGCGAACCGAACAGCAGCGGTTTTCGAGACGGGTCGGTGCCCGCCCGGGGGGCGATGACGTTGCCGGCAAAATCGACGTGCGGCGCGAGGCCGGCCTCACGCATCCAGGTCATGACCAGGGCGCGGGCCTCGCGGTCGGCGTCACCGTAGGCCAGGCGCATGACCCCGCCGGCCACGGTGCGGCCACAGCCCGACAGCGCGGCCATGCGATCGCGGAGCCGCTGCGCGTTGATGACGAACATGGTTGGGACACGCGCGGCCCGGCCCGGCGCCATTCCGCCGCACCGGACCGTCGCGCTCCGTTGGCTAGTGGTTCCCGCCGCCGCCCTTGATGGGCGGCAGTGGCTTGATGCGTTTGCCCCACGTGGCCGGGGGCGGTTCGGACATGTCGCGCTGCACCGGATGCTCGGCCAGTTGCTTGAGCGCCGTCTGTACCGCGGTCTCGAGCTGGCGGTCGTGGCCGGCAATCATGTCCCGGGGCCAGTCTTCCACATCGATGTCGGGGGCCACGCCCTCGTTCTCCACGTGCCACTTTCTGTCGGTGCCGAAGAACCCGCCCCGCGGCGCGATGGCCGAGCCCCCGTCGATGAACGGCGGCGTATCGGCCGTGTGGACGAGTCCGCCCCACGTGCGCTTGCCCACGAGCGTGCCGATCTTCCGGTAGCGGAACATGTACGGCATCAGGTCGCCGCCCGAGCCGGCCATCTCGTTGATGATCATCACCTTGGGGCCCCAGATGCCGGCGGCCGGGCTGGTGAACGGCACGCGATCGCCGGCCACGTTGTTGAAGTAGCCGTCGAACGTGCGCTGCAGCACGTCGATGATGTAGTCGGCCGCCTGTCCGCCGCCGTTGTACCGCTCGTCGATGATCGCGCCCTTCCGGTCCTGCTGCGAGAAGTAGTACCGGTTGAAGCTCGAATAGCCGGGCTGCCCCGTGTTGGGCAGGTAGACGTACGCGAGCTTGCCGCCGGAGAGCGAATCGACGATGTGCCGGTTGCGCTCCACCCACGCCCGCGTGCGCAGCGTCTGCTCGTTGGCCACCGGCACCACGGTGACGTCATGCGCCCCGTCGGCCGTGGGGCGCGCGTTCACGCCGAGCACCGTCTGCTGGTCGGCCGTGCCGTCGAGCAGCCGGTAGATGTTGTCGCTGCCTGCCAGATCCTGACCGTTGACGGCCACGACGTAGTCGCCCACGTGCACGTCCAGCCCCGGCTCCGCCAGCGGCGCCCGCAGGTCGGGGTTCCAGCTCTCGTTGTCGTAGATACGGGTGATGCGATAGCGCCCGTTCTCCACCGCGAAGTCGGCGCCCAGCAGGCCGCCGGTGGCCCGCGGCGTGTCGGGCATGTCGCCGCCGCGCACGTACGAATGCCCGATGGCGATCTCGGCGCCCATCATGTCCATGAGATAATTCAGATCGGCGCGGTGGTTGACCCACGGCAGCAGCGCCCCGTACATCTGCTTCATGCGCGGCCAGTCGGCGCCGTGCATGTTGGGCTGGTACAGGTAGTCGCGCTGATTGCGCCAGTCGGCGTCGAAGATCTGCTTGAACTCCGCCCGGGGATCCAGGTACATGCGAAGCGACACGTCGAGCTTGCCCTGGTTGGCCTGGGGCGCGGCGCGGTCGGCATCCACGATGAACAGCGACGGCGCGGACGGCGCCGCTCCGCGGCCGCCACCGCCATCGGCGCCCGAACGGTAGAGCAGCTTGTGGCCGTCCCGGCTCACGTCATAGTCGGCCACGCCGGACAGGAACGCCGTCGCCCGCCGTTCGCTCAGCCGGTAGCGATGGAGCGTGGACCCGCCACGCCCGCCGCCCGCCGGGGCTTCGAGATAGTACACGGTGCCGGGCGCGCCGGCCTGCACGCGCGAATACTGGCGCTCGGGAATGCCGGGCACGGCGATGATCCGCCCCTGCAGCCCGTCGAAGTCGAGCGTCACGTTCGCCGGCGCGCGCGGGATGCGCGGCGCCGGAGGCGCGGCCTCCTCGTCACCGCCGGCGGCGGCCCCGCCACGCCCGCCACGGCCACCGCGACCCGGTGCGGCCGCGGCCGGCAGGCCGTTCTCGTCGTCACTCTCCGGTGTGAAGGGCGTCGTGTCGGCCTTGCTGAGCACCGCGAGATACAGCCCGAACGTCTCGGTGTGGTCGTTGTTCGACATGTCCAGCCACTGCGACTTGAGCCCGAAGTCGGTGGAGGCGAGGAACCAGAGATACTTGCCGTCGGCATCCCAGGCCGGCGACACGGCATCGGCCAGTCCGTCGGTCACCTGGTGCGTGCTGGCGTTCGTGACGTCGTACACGAACACCGCGTGGTACAGCGAGTTCAGGTGCGCCACGTAGGCGATGTACCGCGAGTCGGGGCTCCACACCGGGTCCATCGTGCGCGTGGGCACCATCCACGGATCGTTGCCCACCTGCTTGGTGGCGCCGGTGGCCACGTCCAACACCCACAGATGCAGGTTGGTGTCGGTGTACAGAATGTGCTTGCCGTCGGGCGACCACTGGGGCGTGTAATAGTGCGTGGGGTGCGGCAGGGTGATGAACCGCGGCGGCTTGAGCCCTTCCTGATCCCGAATCACGAGCTGGAATTCGCCCGACGCGTCGCTGAAGTAGGCGATCGACTTGCCGTCGGGCGACCACACCGGGTTCCGCTCGGCGGCGCCGCTGGTGTTGGTGAGATCGCGCACGTCCCCCTTGTCGGCCGGGATCGTGAAGATCTCGCCCCGGGCCTCGACCACGGCGCGCTTGCCCGTGGGGGAGATGGCCATGGTCGTGATGCGGCTCGACACGTCGTCCCAGTGCGACATCATCCACGGGAAGTCGCCCGTGGCGTCGATGTGCACCACGTGCTCCTTGCCCGACTTCGGATCGAGTTCGTGCACGTACCCTGCCTGTTCGAACACCACGGCGCCGGCATTGGCGCTGAGCGTCTTCACGTCGTAGTCGGAGTAGTCGGTGACCTGAGTGAGCTTCTTCGATGCGGGATCGTACGACCAGACGTTCTCGACGCCGTCGCGATCGGAGATGAAGTACACCACGCCACCCACCCACGCCGGATCGATGTCCTTGGAGTCGGTCCAGGGCGGGCTCACGAGATCGTACGTGTTGAGGTTCAGAATCCAGATGGGGCGGTTCTGCCCGCCGCGGTAGTTGCGGCGTTCCTCGTCCCACGAGTTGTTCATGCGGTAGGCCACGAACTTGCCGTCCGGCGAGATGCGCCCCTGGTAGGCCCGCGGCATGGGCATGACGGCCGGGGGGCCTCCGTCCACGGGCACCGTCCAGAACCGGGGCGCTCCGGTGGGGGCGTCGGTGGCCCGTCCCGAGGAGAACACGACCCGCTTGCCGTCGGGGGTCCACCCGGTGACGTTGTCGGCCCCCGGGTGCCACGTGAGGCGCCGGGGCTCGCCGCCGGTGGCCGGCACCACGTACACGTCGGCGTTGCCCCCGTAGGTGCCCGTGAACGCGATCTGCGTCCCATCGGGGGAGAATTCGGGATCGCCCGTGGTGCCTTGGAAGCTGGTGAGCCGCTTGGCCGTGCCCCCGGCGCGGTTGACCACCCAGATGTTCTCGGCGTAGGCGAATGCGATCTGGGTGGCGCTCACCGTGGGGGAGCGCAGCATGCGCGTCTGAGCACCGACGGGCACGCCGGCCGCGCTCAGAAGCGCGGCCGCGGCAATGGAGAGGTAGACTCTGGACATGGGGGAAGGGCTGGCGCGAGGGGGGGCGGGGGCGGTCGCGCATGGAGCGCGGCATCGCCGCTGGGGGACGCGATAAGGATTGCGCCGGTGCGACGATTCGGCTAGCCCAATCCGTCGCGGGCCGGCGGCGGGGGCCGCGACGTGCGAGGCACGAACCCGCGGTTGCCGGGGCGGTCCAAGTTCGCCATACTGGGCCGGTGGGACTGGTCCATTCAGGCGTCCCGTCGGATCGATACATCGCGAGGTGCCCGCCAGTAGCCGCGGCCCGCGATCCTGGGAGGCGACACACCGTGATCGTCGCACCGAACGTTGATCGTGGGTTGCCACGGCCGGACGCTCCGGTGGGCCGGGGCCGAGGATCACGACCGCGCGCGTCGTGGATTGCCGGCCTGCTCGCCGTGCTTCTCCTCGTCGGCGTGGCAGCGTGCGGGCAGATGGTCCAGCTCGCCGGCGGTCCGATGGACGCGTCGGCGCTCGTGGACCCCGATTCGTCGACCATCACGGTCACGATCGACAACCGGAACTGGGCGGATGTCGTGGTCTATCTGGCCCACGACGGACTGATGACGCGCCTGGGGACGATCCGCTCCGCGAAGGAGCAGGATTTTCAGGTTCCGATTGGCTGGACCGGCAACAGCCGGCCCCTCCAACTCGTGGCCCATTCCATCGGCGCCACGAGCAGCTTCACGAGCGAGTCGTTCGTCGTCGGTCTCGGGCAGACGGTGACCTGGCTGCTCCAGACCCAGCTGAGCCGCTCAAGCCTGTCGATCAACTAGCGGCCGGCCGGTCATTTCCCGGCGGGGATCCCGCCAGTGGAAGTCCCTCCGCCCACGAACGACGTGCCGCCGAGCGCGCTGCGCAGCGCCACGATGCCGGCGAAGCCGGCCAGGGCCGCGAGGATCGTCTTCGACTTTGACAACTCGGACACCGTCATCTGGCTCACCCCGTGCGTGGGAAACCGGATCTGCTCGCCCTGCCAGGTCTGCGAGATGCCGCTGACGCTGGTGGTGCTGGCGATGGCGATGGTGATCGTGTCCGCCGCCGCGGCAATCAGCCGGCCGTCCACCGTTTGCACGTACGGACCGATCTTTCCGGTCATGATCTCGCTGCCCACCGCGGTGAGCGTCAACTGGACCGATTGCCCGACAACGGAGGTCGGTGCGTCAACCGGCATGTGATTGTAGCAACCCGCGCTCGAGCTGAGCAGAGCCGCGCACACCGCCGCCGCGGCTCCTCTCGTCCACAGCCTACCTGCCATACGACATGCCTCCAAACGGGAAAGCCAGGGCGGAGCCCGTGTGGACTCCGCCCTGGCCGGTCAAACTATCTCTCGTTTACTGCCCGATGCACGCGGCGCCGGATGGATCGGTGGCGTTCGCGGGATCGTTGGCGTTCCGGATCGGCTGAGCGCTGGGAAGCGGAATGCTGGTATTGGTGTTGCGAATGCTCGTGTCGTAGAACAGACGAGCCGGGATCTTGTTCTTCACGGCACCCGGCGCGAGCGCGAGGTTCGGATAGCAGTTCCGCTTGTAGTCGTTCCAGACTTCCATGTTCTGGAAGAGGACGATGTACTTCTCGCTGAGAATCGCCTCGAGGAGCGGCACGCCGCTCGTGCCCGCCGGGTAGGTCGCTACCGTGTACCCGTTCGGCGCGAGCGTCTTGGGGAACTGGTAGGTGGACCGCTCCTGGTTGAGCAGAGCCAGCGCGGTCGCCTGATCGCCCGTCTTGTAGGCGGCTTCGGCGCCGATCAGCAGGTTTTCAGCAGCGGTCACGAATTCCTGGGGTGCGTTCCCATTGCCGCCGAGGCCGACCCAGGTGTCGCTCAGATCGTTCCGTGCCGAGTTGAAGTAGATGTTCACGCGCGGATCGTTGCGCGGGGCTCCGGTTACCGGATCGAGTCCCGTCGTCAGGAAGCTGACAAAGCGCGGATCGGGCGCCATGTAGCCAGACCGCTGCACGATGTCGAACTGGAACCACAGGTTCTGTTCCCCCGACGACCCACTGAACTGGGCCATGTAATCGTCGGCCGGGACCTGCATGCCGTTCATCGACGCGGCGAGAGCCGCCTGGTACGCCGGCGCGCCGCGGACTTCCGCAGTGTGCATGTAGTACCGGGCCTTGAGCGTGTAGGCGAGCTTCGTCCACTTCGCCGCCGAGCCGCCGTACGCCAGATCGATGCCGCCGGGTCCGAGGTTGCTGCCCCCGGTCGATGCCATGTTGGTGATCGCGGCGCTCAGCAGCACCTGCAGGCTGTCATACACCTGCATCTGCGGGTCGAGGGCCGGGTTATCACCCGTGAACGCCTTGCTGTACACGATGTCGCCGAACACATCGGCGCCCGTGCCCATCATCATGGCTTCTTCCACCTGCGTGATTCCGAGCAAGACCTTGTTGCCCGCCGCGGACGCCTGCGATTCCACGTTTCGGAAGTCGTAGAGCGCGCCCACCCCGTACAGCGCGGCGTAGAAGCCGCCCGCGGTGGACTCGTCGACGCTGTACTGGTAGATGCCCTGCGACTGGCGCTGGGCGCCCTGCATCTGCTGCATGAACATCGACGCGTTCCGATCCAGGTCGCTGCCCATCACGGTCCAGAGCGCGGGCTGCGTGGATTCCCACAGCTGCAGCGCGCTGGCGGTGACGACGCGGTTGGGGTCGGTGCTCAACTCCCCGCCCGTCAAGAAGTTCCTGCACCCCGCCGGCAGCGCGAGCAGCGCGAGCGTCGCAAGGAGGCTGGTAGTCCGTCTGGTCATGTGGATGGTCTCCGTATGCCTGTAGGCCGTGGCGCGGCGCTCCGTCGCAATTCGCGGCGGAGCACCGGACCGCAGCTACCGATTCAAGGTGAGCGATAAGACGAACGACCGAATGCCCGGCAGACCGAAGTAGTCGATGCCCTGCACGAGCACGGCAGCGCCACCGAGGTTGGCTTCGGGGTCGGTGCCACCGTACTTGGTCCAGGTCTTCAGGTTCTGGCCGGCCACGTGCACGTCGATCGACGACAGGCCGAGGTTGTGCGTGATCCACGCCTGGTCGAGCGTGTACGTGACGCCCAACTCGCGGAGCTTGGCATAGCCACCCGGCTCCATGAACTGAGCCGAGACGCTGCCGAACCCGCCGCCGTCACCGGTCCACCAATCCGACCCAACGACGAACGGCGTTCCGGCACCAGGACCGGCGACGCTCGGATACTGCGTCGTGAAGTAGTCCTTGCCGTAGGTGACGCTCTGCCCGCGGATGGCCGTCCCGGCCGCCGTCCCGAAGTAGTAGAGCGCGCCCTTGGTGCCGTCCCACACCTGGCCGCCGTGCTTGATGTCGAGCAGGCCGTTGAACCGCAGATTGCGACCGATGCGCAGCGTCGAGCTGACACTGCCCGTCCACTGGGCGTTCGGATTGGCAATGACGCGGTCCGTCGGGTCGACCACCGGCATCCCGTTGGCCGCGATGTACAGCTTGCCGTTGGAATTGGCGCCGCATCCCTGATCGATGTTGATGCCATCGATGATCAGCCCGCGACCGCAGATCGCGAAATCCTGCCCGCGGAGCACGCCCACCGGATAGCCCTTTGTGACCGTGCCGTATGCGCCGGCGAAGCTGCCTCCGGCGCGGTCTACGAACTGCACGCCGGCGAGGTCGGCCACCATGTTCTGGTTGTGCGCCCAATTGACGCCGATGTCCCAGGCCACGTTGCGCGTATCGACGGGATGCGCGGCGAAGGTGAGTTCGGTGCCCTGGTTGTTGATCTGGGCGCCGTTCTTGATCGCGCTGTAGAAGCCCGACGCATCAGGCGACTGAGGCAGGTACAGGATGATGTTCGTCGACTTCTTGTCGTAGTAGGTGACGCCGAGTTCGATCTTCTGATCGAAGAACGCCATGTCGGCACCGACTTCGGTTTCCTTGGTGCGCTCGGGCTTGAGGGTGCTGCCGCCGCCCTTGGTCGGGTTGGTGACGAGGCCGGAGTGCCCCTGCTGCGTCGCGTTCAGCGCGTCGCCGTAGCCGGAGCCGTAGAAGCCTCCACCCAGCGAGTAGCCCGTCGCATCGGCGTACACCGGCGGTTCGTTACCCGTCTCACCGTACGCGGCGCGGAGCTTGAGGTAGCTCAGGAGGCCGGTCTGGTTGGTGTTGCCCATGAAGTTCGTGACGTTCCAGGCGATGCTGCCCTTGGGATAGTTCGCCGTGCGGTTGGACGCGCCGAACGTCGAGTAGCCGTCGTTGCGCACGCCCGCCGTGAGGTAGAGCTGGT
>Ga0307375_10006757_pt1 | contig 10573 bp, 5 predicted proteins | sample TR1MG_FD_202531 | JGI IMG/M metagenome (GOLD analysis project Ga0307375, IMG submission 202531) | Soil microbial communities from Risofladan, Vaasa, Finland - TR-1 | ecosystem: Environmental > Terrestrial > Soil > Coastal area > Acid sulfate soil | place: Finland: Risofladan, Vaasa | collected...
GTACGAGTCGCCGACCGGGACCGGCGCAGCCGACCGGAACAGCACCGGCCGGGCAGGCACTCGCCTGGCCAGCTCGGCCCCGAACGGCGCGGCCCCAGATGGCGCGCACCCCGACGACGCGAACCTGGATGCCGCGAACCCGATTGGCCCAGCCCCGAGTGCTGTAGTCCCGAGCGAGGCGGCAGGCGATGCGGCGAGCATGTGGGAGTCGCTCAGCCGGGGCGAGGACCCGACCTCCGCCGGCCGGGTTGGATGACCGGGCACAGGCTGACCGGCTACGCGTCGGCCGATCGCCGGCCCGGGGGTCATCAGGTCCCCATCCCGCAGTCGGCGGCCCCTCGTGAGCCACCCATGAGCCCTTCGTGAGCCACCCATGAGCCACGACGACAGCCCCCGGCCAGGGCGCCGCAGCCGGGCCATCGCAGACGCCGGCGGGTCAATGCCGCGCTGGGCGAGGGGGTCCCCGAGCGCGCTGCGACGCTCTCGCTACGATTTGGACGCAAGGCATCCCATCCGAGGGGGCAGCAGAACCGCGTGAGCGTGCTCGAAGACATCCTCGAGGATGTGCGCAGCGACCTCGCTGAGCGTCAACAGAAGGCTCCGCTGGAGCGCCTCAAGGAGGCGGCCCACCGGGCTCCGCCTCCCCGGGAGGTGCTGGCGGCGCTGGGCGGCGACGAGGTATCGGTCATCGCCGAAGTCAAGCGGGCCAGCCCGTCCAAGGGCGCGCTGGCGGCTATCGCCGACCCCGCCGCGCTCGCCTCGGACTACGAGGCGGGCGGCGCGCGGGTCATCAGCGTGCTGACCGAGAAGCGCCGCTTCGGCGGCAGCCTGGAGGACCTGGCGGCCGTCCGGGACGTGGTCCAGGTCCCGGTGCTGCGCAAAGACTTCCTAGTGAGCTCGTATCAGCTCTGGGAGGCCCGGGCGTACGGGGCTGATCTCGTGCTGCTGATCGTCGCCGCGCTGGATCAGAACGCGCTGGTCTCCCTCGTGGAGCGCGCCGAGTCGATCGGCCTGGTGCCGCTCGTCGAGGTGCATACCGGCGAGGAGCTGGACCGGGCGCTGACGGCCGGGGCGACGGTGATCGGGGTGAACGCCCGGAACCTGGCGACGCTGGAGGTCGACCGCAGCGTCTTCGCCACGTTGGCGCCGCGGATCCCCGCGGGGATCATCAAGATCGCCGAGTCCGGCGTGCGAGGACCGCATGACCTGCTCGCGTACGCGGCGGCCGGAGCCGACGCCGTGCTGGTCGGCGAGAGCCTGGTGACCGGCAAGGACCCGCGCACCGCGGTAGCCGACCTGGTCACCGCCGGGATGCACCCGGCCTTGCGCGGAGACCGGGGCGCGGCAGGCAAGCGCCCGGGCGACATAGGCTCGAAGGCTGGCGAACGCAGCGACGAGCCGGAGAAGGACCAGGGCGATACGTGATGAGCACCAGCGGCGCGGCCACGGCGACCCCGCCTGGCACCGCAGCACCGGATACCACGGGGCTTCCAGATGCCACGGGCCACTTCGGCCAGTTCGGCGGCCGGCTCGCGCCCGAGGCGCTGATGTCCGCCCTGGAGGAGCTGACCGTCGCCTACGAGACCGCCAGGGCTGACCCCGGCTTCCAGGCCGAACTGCGGGCGCTGCTGACCGGCTATGCCGGCCGGCCCACGCTGCTCACCGAGGTGCCGAGGTTCGCGGCGCAGGCCGGCGGCTGCCGGGTTTTCCTGAAGCGCGAGGACCTCACCCACACCGGCTCCCACAAGATAAATAACGTGCTGGGGCAGGCGCTGCTCACCAGGCGGATGGGCAAGACGCGGATCATCGCCGAGACCGGGGCCGGCCAGCATGGCGTGGCGACGGCCACGGCGGCCGCCTTGCTCGGGCTGGAATGTGTCGTCTACATGGGCGAGGAGGACACCCAGCGGCAGGCGCTGAACGTGGCGCGGATGCGCCTGCTGGGTGCCGAGGTCATTCCCGTCACGACCGGGAGCAGGACGCTCAAGGACGCCATCAACGAGACCTTCCGCGACTGGGTGTCCACCGTGCAGACCACGCACTACTGCATCGGCTCGGTGATGGGCCCGCACCCGTTCCCGATGATGGTCCGGGACTTCCAGCGGGTCATCGGGGTCGAGGCCCGGGCGCAGGTGCTGGAGGCGGCCGGGCGGCTGCCCGACGCCGTGATCGCCTGCGTCGGCGGCGGCTCCAACGCCATCGGCATCTTCCACGCGTTCATCGGCGACGAGTCCGTGGCCCTGATCGGCTGCGAGGCCGGGGGAGACGGGGTGGCGACCGGCCGGCACGCGGCGACGGTCGCGGGGGGCTCGGTGGGCGTGATTCACGGCATGCGGACCTTCCTGCTGCAGGACTCCGACGGCCAGACCAGGGAAACGCACTCCATCTCGGCGGGGCTGGACTACCCGGGGGTGGGGCCCGAGCATTCGTGGCTGCATGACACCGGCCGCGCCAGTTACCGGCCGATCACCGACGCCCGCGCGATGCACGCGTTCTCGGTGCTGTGCAGGACCGAGGGCATCATCCCGGCGATCGAGTCGGCGCATGCGCTGGCCGGCGCCCTGCAGGTCGGTCCCGAACTGGGCCCCGGCGGCCTGCTGGTGGTCAACCTCTCCGGCCGCGGCGACAAGGACGTGGACATCGCGGGCCGCTGGTTCGGCCACCTGGGCGACACGCCGGACCACGGACCGGGCGACACGCCGGACCACGGGCCGGACCACGGGCCGGACCAGGAGCAGGCACCGGGCCAGGGGCAGGCGCGATGAGCGCCGTCGCCGACGCCTTCGGGAAGGCGGCCGCCGAGAACCGGGCGGCCCTCGTGGGCTACCTGCCGGCCGGGTTCCCGTCCGTGGACGGCGCGATCGCGGCGGCGGTCGCGATGGCACAGGCCGGGGCCGACGTCGTGGAGATCGGGCTGCCGTACTCAGATCCGCTGATGGACGGCCCGGTCATTCAGGAGGCCGTGTACCGCGCGCTCAGCGGCGGGGTCCGCGTCGCCGACGTGCTGTCCACCGTCGAGGCGGTGGCCAGGGCCGGGGTGCCGGCGCTGGTGATGACCTACTGGAACCCCGTCGACCACTACGGCGTGGCCGCGTTCGCGCGCGACCTGGCCGCGGCCGGCGGCAGCGGGCTGATCACTCCCGATCTCACGCCTGAGGAGGCGGGGCCCTGGCTGGAGGCCGCGGACGCCCACGGCCTGGACCGGGTGTTCCTGGTCGCCCCGAGCTCGTCGCAGCGGCGGATCGAGCTGGTCACCTCGGTCTGCCGCGGGTTCGTGTACGCGGCCTCGCTGATGGGCATCACCGGGGCACGGGAGTCGGTCGGCAGCCAGGCCGCCGGGCTGGTGAGCCGGGTCAGGGACTGCACCAGCCTGCCGGTGGCGGTCGGCCTCGGGGTCCGCGACGGCGCGCAGGCCCAGCAGGTCGCCGGATTCGCCGATGGCGTTATCGTCGGATCGGCGTTCGTCCAGCGACTGCTGGACGCGGCTAGCCCGCAGGAGGGACTGGACGGCGTGCGCAGCCTGGCCGCGGATCTTGCGGCGGGCGTTCGCGGCGTGTCCCGACCCGGGTAAGCCCGTCTGAGAACCTGAGCGATACCCTGCTGACCTGCGCAGGAAATGTCACGTTAACATGGGGTCCACTGCTCGCTATAATGATGAAACGTTCGGGTAGCTAGTTCATGCGGGCCGGTCGTCTAGCTCTGTTGGCTAGGACTGCGCCCCGTATCCGGCAGGGCCAATGTTGTCCCGCCCCCCACCTGCAATGTGATGGCGGACGAGACGACTGGAGTGTTGATGGCACCTGCTCTAACCCCGGCCACCCCGCGCATCGCGCGCACCCCCCGCGGGCCGCGCAGCCAGGGGCTCTACGACAGCCGCTATGAGCACGACGCCTGTGGCGTCGGGTTCGTGGCCGACCTGACCGGCGACCGCCGCCACGACACAGTCACCCGCGCCCTGACGGTGCTCCGCAATCTGGACCACCGCGGCGCCAAGGGCAGCGATCCGGAGACCGGCGACGGTGCCGGCATCCTGACCCAGATCCCGGACGAGCTGTTCCGCTCTGTCTGTGAATTTGAGCTGCCCGCTCAGGGCAGCTACGCCGCCGGGCTGGTATTCCTGCCCGCGGACCAGGACCGTGAGCAGGCGGTATCGGTCATCGAGCGGCTGGCTGCCGACGAGGGGCTGAGGGTCCTGGGCTGGCGGGATGTCCCCGCCGACCTGGACTACTGCGGCGCCGGAGCGCGCGAGGTGCTGCCCTTTCTGGCGCAGCTATTCGTGGCCGGGCAGGCCGGCGAGACCGGCCTGGAGCTCGACCGCCGCGCGTTCTGCCTGCGCAAGCGCGCCGAGCACGAGGTGGACTGCTACTTCACGAGCCTGTCGGCCTCGACGATCGTCTACAAGGGCATGCTCACCACCCTCCAGCTGGAGCACTTCTACCCCGACCTGACCGACCCGCGGTACCGGTCGGCGCTGGCCGTGGTGCACTCCCGGTTCTCCACCAACACGTTCCCGTCCTGGCCGCTGGCGCATCCCTACCGGATGATGGCGCACAACGGGGAGATCAACACGATCCGCGGCAACCGGAACTGGATGCGAGCCCGCGAGGGACTGCTGGAGTCCAGCCTGATCCAGCCCGACGCCGCGGGTCGCGGCTTCGAGCGGCTGCTGCCGATCCTGGACGAGTCCGTCAGCGACTCGGCCAGCTTCGACACCTGCCTGGAGTTGCTGCACCTGGGCGGCCGGTCGCTGCCGCACGCGGTGCTGATGATGATCCCGGAGCCCTGGGAGAACCACGCGGAGATGGACCCGGACCGGCGGTCGTTCTACGGTTTCCACTCCGCCCTCATGGAGCCCTGGGACGGCCCGGCGCTCGTGGCGTTCACTGACGGCACGATGGTCGGCGCGGTCCTGGACCGCAACGGGCTGCGGCCGGGCCGGTACTGGGTGACCAGGGATGGCCTGGTGGTCCTGGCCAGCGAGGTCGGGGTGCTGGACATCGACCCGGCCGCGATCATCCGCAAGGGCCGCCTGCAGCCGGGACGGATCTTCCTGGCCGACACCTCCGCGGGCCGGATCATCGAGGATGAAGAGGTCAAGGCCGGGCTCGCCGCGGAGCATCCCTACGCGGACTGGCTGCACGCCGGGCAGGTGCATCTCGACGAGCTGCCCGCGCGGACCCGCGAACTGCCCGAGAGCCGGCCGCTGGTCACCCGGCAGCGGGAATTCGGCTATACCGAGGAAGAGCTCCGGATGATCCTGGCGCCGATGGCGCGTACCGGCGCCGAGCCGGTCGGGTCGATGGGCACCGATACGCCGCTGGCCGTGCTGTCGGACCGGCCGCGGCTGCTGTTCGACTACTTCGCCCAGCTCTTCGCGCAGGTCACCAACCCGCCGCTGGACGCGATCCGGGAGGAACTGGTCACCTCGCTGGCGTCGACGGTCGGGCCCGAGCACAACCTGTTCGATCCGGGCCCGGCGTCCTGCCGGCAGATCCTGCTGCCGTTCCCCGTGCTCAGCGAGCCCGATCTGGCGAAGATCATCCACGTCAACGACGACGGGGACCTGCCCGGTTTCGCCGCCTACGTGGTGGACGGCCGGTACCCGGTCGCCGACGGCGGCGCCGGGCTGCGCCGGCGACTGGACGAGATCCGCGCTGAGGTGTCGGCCGCGATCGACGGCGGTGCCCGGTTCATCGTGCTGTCCGATCGTGCTGGTGCTAGCCCAGGGGGCCGACCCCCTGGAACCCCCAGTCCGGGGGGGTCGCCCCCCGGAGCCCCCCCTGCCGCTCGCTCGGCGCTCGCGCCGATTCCGTCGTTGCTGCTGACCGGCGCGGTCCACCACCACCTGGTCCGGCAGCGCACCCGGAGCCTGGCCGGGCTGATCGTGGAGACCGGCGACGCGCGCGAGTGCCACCACATCGCCCTGCTCATCGGCTACGGCGCCGCGGCCGTCTGCCCGTACCTGGCGATCAGCTCGGCGCAGGAGCTGGTGACCCGCGGGGTCATCCGCGACGTCAGCCAGGAGCAGGCGGCCGCGAACCTGATCAAGGCGCTCGGCAAGGGCCTGCTCAAGATCATGTCCAAGATGGGCGTCTCGACCGTCGCCTCCTACACCGGCGCGCAGATCTTCGAGGCGATCGGGCTGGGCGAGGAGGTCATCAGCGAGTGCTTCGCCGGGACGTCCTCGCCGCTGGGCGGCGTCGGCTTCGACGAGCTCGCGGTGGAGGTCGGCCGCCGGCACGCCCTGGCCTTTCCGGCCGGCGGCAGCGGACCGGCGCACCGGCGGCTGGAGACAGGCGGCGAGTACCAGTGGCGTCGCGAGGGCGAGCCGCACCTGTTCAGCCCCGAGGCCGTGTTCCGGCTGCAGCACGCGACCCGCAGCGGCCGGGAAGACATCTTCCGCCAGTACACCAAGCTCGTCGACGATCAGGCGGCGCGGCTGATGACCCTGCGCGGGCTGCTGCGGATCCGCGGCCTCGACGCCGCGGGCGACAAGGGCGGCGCCAGCGACACGGGCGGGCCGCCGTCCCGGCCGCCGGTCCCGATCGAGGAGGTCGAGCCGGTGCCCGCCATCGTGGCCCGGTTCGCTACCGGCGCGATGTCCTATGGCTCGATCTCAGCCGAGGCGCACGAGACGCTGGCCATCGCGATGAACCGGATCGGCGGGCGCTCGAACACCGGCGAGGGCGGCGAGGACGCCCGCCGGTTCGTGGCCGACGACAACGGGGACCTGCGCCGGTCAGCCGTCAAGCAGGTGGCCAGCGGCCGGTTCGGGGTGACCAGCGAGTACCTGGTCAACGCCGACGACCTGCAGATCAAGATGGCCCAGGGCGCCAAGCCAGGGGAGGGCGGCCAGCTGCCCGGCCACAAGGTCTACCCGTGGATCGCCCAGACCCGGCACTCCACCCCCGGCGTCGGCCTTATCTCGCCGCCGCCGCATCACGACATCTACTCGATCGAGGACCTGGCGCAGCTGATCCACGACCTGAAGAACGCCAACCCGCGGGCGCGGGTGCACGTCAAGCTGGTCGCCGAGCCAGGGGTGGGCACCGTGGCCGCCGGGGTGTCCAAGGCACACGCGGACGTGGTGCTGATCTCCGGTCACGACGGCGGGACCGGCGCGGCGCCGCTGACCAGCATCAAGCACGCCGGGGCGCCGTGGGAGCTCGGACTGGCCGAGACCCAGCAGACGCTGCTGCTCAACGGCCTGCGGGACCGGATCGTCGTCCAGGTCGACGGCCAGCTCAAGACCGGCCGGGACGTCATCGTCGCGGTCCTGCTCGGCGCGGAGGAATTCGGCTTCGCCACGGCGCCGCTGGTCGTCGCCGGCTGCGTGCTGATGCGGGTCTGTCACCTGGACACCTGCCCGGTGGGCGTGGCCACCCAGAATCCGGAGTTGCGCAAGCGGTTCGCAGGGAAGCCGGAGTTCGTGGTGAACTTCTTCGAGTTCCTGGCCCAGGAGGTTCGCGAGTACCTGGCGGCGCTCGGCTTCCGGTCGATCGCCGAGGCGGTCGGCCACGCGGAACTGCTCGACACCGCCGACGCCGCGGCCCACTGGAAGGCGTCCGGCCTGGACCTCAGCCCGGTGCTGCACGTCCCGCAGCGGGCCGCCGGGGCAGCTCTGCACTGCACGACCACCCAGGACCACGGCCTGGATCGCGCCCTGGACAACACCCTGATCCTGCTCGCCGAGGGTGCGCTGGAGCAGGGCACGCCGGTCCGGCTGGAACTGCCGGTCCGCAACGTGAACCGGACGGTCGGCACCATGCTGGGCAGCGAGGTGACCCGCCGCTGGGGCGGCGAGGGGCTGCCCGAGAACACGATCGATGTCTCGCTGACCGGGTCGGCCGGGCAGTCGTTCGGCGCCTTCCTGCCGCCTGGCATCACGCTCCGGCTCATCGGCGACGCCAACGACTACCTCGGCAAGGGCCTGTCGGGCGGGCGGATCATCACCGCGCCCGACCCGGCGGCCCCGTTCGCCGCCGAGCAGCACGTCATCGCGGGCAATGTCATCGGCTACGGCGCCACCAGCGGTGAGATCTTCCTGCGCGGCGTGGTGGGGGAGCGGTTCTGCGTCCGGAACTCGGGTGCGACGGCGGTCGCCGAGGGCACCGGCGACCATGGCTGCGAGTACATGACCGGCGGCCGGGTCGTGGTGCTGGGCCCGACCGGCCGCAACTTCGCGGCCGGCATGTCGGGCGGCGTGGCCTACCTGCTCGACCCGGAGCCGGGCCGGGTGAACACGGAGATGGCCGACCTGGAGCCGCTCGGCGAACAGGATGCCGACGTCCTGGAAGACCTGCTGCGGCGGCATCTGGCGGAGACCGGCTCGGTGGTGGCCGCCCGGCTGCTCGCCGACTGGCCGACCGCCGTGCCCCGGTTCGCCCGGGTGATGCCCAAGGACTACAAGCGGGCGCTGGACGCGGCTCGGGCCGCTGAGCGCGACGGGCTGGACGTGGACGAGGCCGTCATGGCCGCGGCCCAGGGCTGAGGAGGCGGCATGGCTGACCCCAGGGGATTCATGACAACGCCGCGGCAGACCCCGGTGCGGCGCCCCGTCGACGTCCGGATCAGGGACTGGCGCGAGGTCTACACCGAGTTCGCGCACCGCGACCTGGAGCAACAGGCCGGACGCTGCATGGACTGCGGCATCCCGTTCTGCCACCAGGGCTGCCCGCTCGGGAACCTGATCCCGGAGTGGAACGACCTGGTCCGCACGGGTGACTGGCGGGGTGCGGCCGAGCGGCTGCACGCGACGAACAACTTCCCTGAGTTCACCGGCCGGCTGTGCCCGGCGCCCTGCGAGAGCGCCTGCGTGCTGGGGATCAACGCCGACCCCGTCACGATCAAGCAGGTCGAGGTCGAGATCATTAACCGGGCCTGGGCGGAGGGCTGGGTTCCGCCGCGCCGGCCGTCGCCGGAGGCGGCCGCGGCCGGCGGCCGCGTCGCGGTCATCGGCTCTGGCCCCGCCGGGCTGGCCGCCGCCCAGCAGCTCACCCGGGCGGGCCACGCGGTGACCGTCTACGAGCGGGCTGATGCGCCCGGCGGGCTGCTGCGGTACGGGATTCCCGAGTTCAAGATGGAAAAGAGCCACCTGGATCGCCGCCTGGTGCAGATGCTGGCGGAGGGCACGGAGTTCCGTTGCGGAGTAGCCGTCGGCGAGGATGTCACCGCCGTACAGCTACGTAACGGCTACGACGCGATCATCTTGGCCGGCGGCGCGACGGTGCCGCGCGGACTGCCAGTGCCGGGTGCGGGGCTGGACGGCGTTCACCAGGCGATGGAGTACCTGCCGCTGGCCAACCGGGCGGTCGCCGAGCAGCGGGCCGCGGTACGGGACTCGGCAGGCGACTCCGACGCAGACGCTGAGTCGGCGGCCCCGGCGGGCATGTCCGAACTACCCGAGCTACCCGAGCTGGCCCAGCCGGCCATCTCGGCCAGGGGCCGCCACGTCGTGATCATCGGCGGCGGCGACACCGGCGCGGACTGCCTGGGCACCGCCCTGCGCCAGGGCGCCGCCTCGATCACCCAGCTGGAGATCCTGCCCCGGCCGCCCGAGCAGCGGCCGACGGGCCAGCCCTGGCCGACGTACCCGATGGTCTACCGGGTGTCCAGCGCGCACGAGGAGGGCGGCGACCGCGTCTACGCGGTTTCCACCCAGGAGTTCCTGGGCGACGAGGCCGGCCGGGTGCGCGCCCTGCGGCTGGCCGAGGTCGAGTTCTCGGCGGGCTCCTTCATCCCCCGGCCGGGCACCGAGCGGGATCTGCCGTGCGACCTGGTCCTGCTGGCGATGGGGTTCACCGGGGCGGAGCGCGGCCCGCTGCTCACCGACCTGGGCGTGGCGTTCGACGAGCGCGGCAACGTGGCCCGCGACGGCGACTTCGCCACGTCCGTGCCAGGCGTCTTCGTCGCCGGGGACATGGGCCGGGGCCAGTCGCTCATCGTCTGGGCGATCGCGGAAGGCCGGTCGGCGGCGGCCGCGGTGGACGGCTACCTCAGCGGCCAGACGACGCTGACCGCGGCGATCGAGCCGACCACGGCCTCCCTGCGGTAGCCGGCGGCGTCCGTGCGGCAGGCCGTCGGTGGCGCCGCGGTGGCCCGGCGACTGGCCGGGCATGCCCCGGCCAACCGCCGGTCAAATGGACGCAACCACGCCGGCGACGCGAGTAACGTCACACAACATGTCGGTGGCTTACCTCCCGAGCCCCGCGCGCGGGGTCTGGCACCTGGGTCCGGTCCCAGTGCGCGCCTACGCGCTGTGCGCGCTGCTCGGCGTGGTCATCGCGCTGTGGCTCACCGACCGCCGCTACCGCCGGATGGGCGGCCCGCAGGGCATGATCGTGGACGTGGCGACCGTCGCCGTTCCCGTCGGGATCGTCGGCGCCCGCCTGTACAGCGTGCTGTCCGATTACGGGCAGTACTTCGGGTCCGGCCGCGACTGGACATCGGTGTTCCGGATCTGGGATGGCGGCCTCGGCGTCGCTGGCATGGTCGGCGCGGGGGCCCTCGGCGCCTGGGCTTATTGCCGGCGTTACCGGTACTCCCTGACGCCGATCGTCCTGGCAGCCGCGCC
>Ga0307375_10006758_pt1 | contig 10573 bp, 10 predicted proteins | sample TR1MG_FD_202531 | JGI IMG/M metagenome (GOLD analysis project Ga0307375, IMG submission 202531) | Soil microbial communities from Risofladan, Vaasa, Finland - TR-1 | ecosystem: Environmental > Terrestrial > Soil > Coastal area > Acid sulfate soil | place: Finland: Risofladan, Vaasa | collected...
CTTCGGACTGCAGATCAACCTGCTGGCCTTCCTGTTCTCGGCTGCGATCGGCGTGATCTTCGGTTATTTCCCGGCCCGCCGCGCTGCCCGGCTCGACCCGATCGAGGCACTCCGGCACGAGTGACTGACAGCCCGGCGGTCCGGCACGTTCGCCAGACGCCGCCCGAAACGATGGCACTCGGCGCGGGAATTCGCCGCTTCGTCCGCGTCGTCCCGCCCGCGAGCGTACGTGCGCGGCATCCGCTAAGCTCGCCGGAAACGGACCAGGGGAAGTCGAGCATGCTGTTCTCGCGTCGGATGTTTTACATTGCCGCCCTCTACGGCCTGATTGCCCTGCTGCCGATGTATTTCCAGGAATCGATGGTGGCGCAGATGCAGCCGCCGGCAATCACCCATGCGGAGTTTTACTACGGCTTCATCGGTGTCGCGCTGGCATGGCAGCTGGGATTTGCGCTGCTGGCACACGATCCGCTGCGCTACCGGCCGATGATGATCCCCGCCACGCTCGAGAAGCTCAGCTTCGGTACCGCCATGCTGGTGCTGTATCTGCAGCACCGACTGTCGTTGCTGATGCTCGCCGGCGGCTGCATGGACCTGCTGTTTGCCGCGCTGTTCGTGCTGGCATGGTGGCGCACCCGCCACGTGCCGGTGCGAGTGCGCTGAACGGGCTCACCGTATCCGGATACGATACGGCTGGACGAAAAGGCAGGCTCGAAACGGCGCGCACTCGGGTGCGCGGCAAATTCCGCTGAGGCCATGGATAGCGGGTACGTGCGCGTGCAGCGCAAAGCCGATACTGCCCTTTTGCCGCCGGCCAGTCTTGCACCGCGATCCGGCGTGCCGGCGCGTTATGGTTCTGCCGTACCCGACGCTGCCCGGTCAAGCGACCAGAAGCCGATGTCGCGGCGCAGGCGATAGCCGAGCTGTTCGTACAGCCGCTTCGCGCGCTGGTTCTGCGGGCTCACGTGCAGGAACGGCAGGCGGCCGCGTGCAAGATTGTCGTTCGACAGCTGCGCCACCAGCCGACGGGCGTAACCGCGGCCAAGAAAGTCCGGATGCGTGCAGACCGCGCTGATCTCCTGGCATGCGTCCATGCCCAGGCGCTCGCCGATCATCGCCGCCAGCCGGCCGTCCTGGTAGATCCCGAAGTAGCGGCCCAGTTCCATCGTGCGCGGGCGGAAATAATGCGGATACACCAGCGCCGTCAGCGCCAGCACATCCGCGCGATGCAGGTCGGACAATTCAATGACCGGCGGCCCGTCGATCAACGGGATCGCTGCCGTGCAGATCATCTGAGCCAGTTCGCCATGGGCCTGCAGAACCCAGCCGTCCGGCAGCGTCGGCGCCACCCCGAGCAGGTACACGGATTCGCCCGGTTCCAGCAGCACCGCGAGCGCCCCGGCCACGTCCGCCTGCGCGCTCGCCACGCCCAGGAAAGGCGCGTATGGCGCCGGATATCGCGCGGCATCCCCGATGCACTGCGCCAGCGCACGATGCCGACTGCGCAATGAAGACCAGAAAGGGTTGTCGAGTTCCGAAGCGATCATTTCGCAATGCTACCGGGCCTGTCGCGGACGCAAAGGATTGACATGGAGGGAACCGGCCGGGCACCACGCATGATCGATCAGCCCCGATGCAAGAGCCTTCCCTGCGGTTTGTGCCTGCCGTTCACTTCGTCACGCCCGGGCGGTGATCAGGAATACCGGATAATGGCTCACCAGCCCGTCGTCGGCGGTCTTGGACACTGTGTGCGCGGTGCGCGCGCTGGTCTGGACAAAGCCGGCAGCGCGCAGGTCATCCTGCAGGGCGATGCGATCGAAACCATGATGCATCACGCCGGGCATGCCCTCGCCATGGAAGCTGCCGTCCTCGGTGTCCAGGTCCACCAGCGCCAGCCAACCGCCCGGCTTGAGCATGCCATGGAATGTACGCAGCAGCGCCGGGACGTCCGGAATGTGGTGCATCGTCATGCTGCTGAAGATCAGATCGAAGTGTTCCGCCGGCGGCGGCTCGCTGGTGAGATCGAGCACGCGGGTCTGCAGGTGATCGAGCCCGGCCGCGCGTGCCTTTTCGGTCAACACCGACAGCATGCCGGGCGAAACATCGCAGGCCAGCAAGTGCCCCAGTCGCGGCGCCAGCGCGGCGCCCACCAGACCGGTACCGCAACCGTATTCCAGCGCATGCCAGTGTGCCTGCAGCGGCAGCGTCTCGGCGATCGCGGCGGCCACGCCGGTCGCCAGCTCGCGTCGTCTCGGACTGTCGTCCCACTCGGCGGCGATGACATCGAAACGCTGGCGGTTCTGCTGCTGGACGGAAGTCGACATTCGGGTATCTCGGTGGTGTGGTCTGCTCGATATTGGACGCCAACCCAACAAATTCAAGCTTCGCCGCAGGCCGCTCGGCGCCTGCCGCCCAACGCGGGACGCACGCAGGGCCTTGTGCATGACTTCGTATGGCCTGGTGCGGTGGCGGGGAACGGTTTCCATCCCGCATATCCTGCACACCCTTGCCGGTGTTACAAGAGGCGGAGGGAAATCCGCAAAGGGGAGAGATCATGTCGATGCAGGCTTTTCCGCGCAGTCCGAGGGTATTGCTCGGCGGCATGCTGCTGGCCTGCACCGTGGGCATGGCCACCGCGGCGACCGTCAACCGGCCAGCCGATCACGCCTGGCTGCTCAAGGCTGACCGCGTCTTCGATGCGCGCAGCGCGCAGACGCATGCGGGCTGGGTGCTGCTGGTCGAGGGCGGCCATATCGTGGCGGTCGGTCCGCCGGCGCAGGTCAAGAGGCCGCCGGGCATGCAGACGATCGACCTGCCCGGCATGACACTGTTGCCCGGCCTGATCGACGCGCACTCGCATATCTTCCTGCACCCGTACAACGAAACGCGGTGGAACGATCAGGTGCTGAAGGAGCCCCTGCCCTATCGCACCATCGAGGCAGTGCTGCATGCGCGCGCCACCCTGATGGCGGGCTTCACCGCGCTGCGCGACCTCGGCACCGAGGGTGCCGGCTACGCCGATGTCGACGTGCAGCGCGCGATCAAGCAGGGCCTGATCCCCGGCCCGCATCTTTTCGTGGCCACCCGCGCCACCGTCGCCAGCCATTGCTACGGTCCCGGCCCGATGGGCTTTCGCGCCGACATGGATCTGCCGCAGGGCGGCATCCCGGTCAGCGGGCGTGCGCAGATGCTGGCCGCGGTGCGCGACCAGGCCGGCCACGGCGCGGACTGGATCAAGATCTATGCCGACTACCACTGCGGCAAGAGCCAGGGCGCGGTGCCCACCTTCACCCAGGACGAATTGAACGCCGGCGTCGAGGCCGCGCATTCGCTCGGCCTGCCGGTCTCGGTGCATTCGACCACGCCCGAAGGCATGCGCCGCTCGGTACTGGCAGGCGTCGACACCATCGAACACGGCTTCGCCGGCACGCCTGAAGTGTTCGCGCTGATGAAACAGCACCACGTCGCCTACCTGCCCACGCTGGAAGCCGTGGTCGCCTACGCCGAATATTTCCACGGCTGGAAGCCGGGCGATCCTCCCACCGCGGAGATGCGGCAGTCGGCTCATGCGTTCAAGCTGGCGATGGCAGCCGGCGTCACCATCGGCTGCGGCAGCGACGTCGGCGTGTTCGCCCACGGCACCAACTACAAGGAACTGGAATGGATGGTGCGCGACGGCATGTCGCCGGCCCGCGCGTTGCTCGCCGCGACCGCGGTCGACGCGAGAATCCTGCGCCAGCAGGACCGCTTCGGCCAGCTCAAAGCCGGCCTCGATGCCGACGTCATCGCGGTACGCGGCGACCCGACCGCCGACATCGGCGCGATCGAGCACGTGCCGTTCGTGATGAAGGGCGGCGTGATCTACAAGCGGGCGGAGTGAAGCGCAGGCAGCGACAACGAGGCGTGGGTGCGGCGAATCCAGTGGTTCCGACGCACCGCACCTGTCGCGCATCCCTCAAATCGACGCGGCGATGCGGCCCACTTCGGCCAGTACGGCATCGCGCGTGGCCGCGTCGGCAGACGAGCCGGCGTAATACGCCGTGACCAGCAGCGGCTTGCGCCGCGGCGGCATGAGAATGGCCACGTCGTTGATTTCGTGCTTGAAGCCGCTGCCGGTCTTGTCGCCCACCGTCCAACCGGCCGGGATGCCCGCGCGCAGCTTGTCGGTACCCGTGACGCTGGCGCGCAGCCAGGCGAGCAGTTGCCCGCGCGAGGCATCGGCAAGCGCATTGCCCAGCAGCACTTTGTGCATGCTGGCCAGCATGGCATCCGGCGTGGTGGTGTCGCGCAGATCGCCGGGACTGCCCACATTGAGCTCGGGCTCGATGCGATCGAACCGGGTCACTGCATCGCCGATGCTGCGGGCAAACGCGGTTGCTCCAGCCGGGCCGCCGAGGCTGCTCAGCAGCAGATTCGCCGCCGTGTTGTCACTCAGGGTAATCGCCGCCCGGCACAACTCGGCCACGCTCATCCCCGGAGCGCCCACGCGATGGCGAGTCACTGGCGCATAGTTCAGCACCGCCTCCGGGCCAAACACGATGCGCCGGTCCAGCCGCTCGGTACCGCGATCCACACGCGCCAGCACGGCGGCCACCGCCAGCAGCTTGTTCGTGCTGCACATCAGGAAGCGCTCGTCGCCCCGATGCGCCACGCGACGCCCGTGGCCCGTATCGAGGATGGACACACCCAGTCGTCCGCCATGCCGCCGTTCCAGCGCGGCGAGCCGAGCGGCTGTGCCGTCGACGTTCGTCGCCAGCGTGGACACGGGGCGAAAGGCGAGTGCAGACGCGCCCAGCAAGGCACTACTCAGCAGTGTTCGGCGGTTCATCAGGTCACCATGGCGGCAACAGGGAGTGATCGGCGCATCTGGCACGTGGACCGATGCATGCTCGCCCGCGTGACGGGCCGTTCGCTGCAAAAGATGAGGCAATCCCGGGGCACCAGCCGCCCACGGCCTGCCACGGCAAGCGCGTCAGCCTTCCGCAGTGAACTCCTCCCAGGCGCGTACGGCATCGGCCGCCGACATCAACGACGGGCCACCGCCCATGTAGACCGCCACCGCCAGGGTTTCCATGACTTGTTCACGGCTGGCGCCGAGGCGAACCAGCGCCTTCACGTGAAAACCAAGGCAGCCGTCGCAACGGGCGGCGACGCCGATCGCCAGCGCAATCAGCTCCTTGTCGATGCCGGAGAGTACACCCGGTTCCATCGCGGCCTTGGCCATCGCCGAGAAGCCGCTCATCGTGCCCGACTGTGCGGCGCGCAAGGTAGCGATGGCCTGATTGAGATCCTGGGTAATCTGCTTGTACGACTTGCTCGGCATGGTTGGCTCCGGAAGATGAGTGGAAACAGCCCGACAATTTATGTCCGACACACGCGCACGGTAACCGATGCGGCCATTTGCCGCGCGATGGCGCGCCGCTCGACGGCGGCCCGGCAACGGTGCGCAGGTTCCGGCAGAACACTTGACGCACCTTCGGCACTGCCCCGATGATCGGATGATGCAACGCAGCAGCAGTCCGGCCATTCCGATCAAGCTCGCGCTCGAAGGCGGCGGTGCGCATGGAGCCTTCACCTGGGGCGTGCTGGATCGCTTGCTGGAGGTGCCCGGGCTGGAGATCGAATCGGTCAGTGCCACCAGCAGCGGCGCGATGAATGCGGTGGCACTGGCGCAGGGATGGCAGCGCGCCGGTGCACCCGGCGCGCGCGAAACGCTGGATGCGTTCTGGCTGGCCCTCGCCCGTCAGAACGTGGTGGCCGACTGGTGGGCCGCCGCCGCGGGCATCTTCAATCAAGGTCAGAGCTGGCCGCCGGCACCGGGCGCGCGGCTGACCGCCAACCCGTTGCGGCCGCTGGTCGAGGAACTGTTCGACATCGACGCCCTGCGCACCGGACCGATCGAGCTGCACCTGGCGGCGACGCGGGTGCGCGACGGTGCGCTGACGCTGTTCGACAATGCGCGACTGAGCCATGACGCCTTGCTGGCATCGGCCTGTCTGCCGCAATGGTTCGCGGCGGTGGAAATCGATGGCGAGGCCTACTGGGACGGTGGATTCGCCGGCAATCCCGTGCTGGAGCCGTTGCTCAAGGCGGGCGGCCACGATCTGCTGTGTGTGCTGCTGCAGCCGTTCGACAGCACCCATGTGCCGCGCCTGGCCAGTGACATCGCCGAACTGGCGGCCCAGCTCTCGTTCTCCGGTGCGTTCCGGCGCGAGCTGCGGGATCTCGCGCTGCGGCGCCGGCGCATCGAGGGGCGGCTTGCGACCAGTGTCGAGGAACGCCGCTTGCGCCGTCTGCGCATGCATGTGATCACTCCGAAAGAGGCGCTCACCACACGCGAGGGGTATTCGGCAGCAGACACCCGCCTCAGCCAATTGCAGGCGTTGCGCGAACTGGGCCGCGATGCCGCCGAAGACTGGTGCGGGCGTCATCAGCTCGATCTCGGGGAGCGCGAAAGTTTCTCGCTGCAGGACTGGCTCGCGGCGACCAGCCGTCCGCTTTCCGGGTGATCCTGTTTGCGCGATCGACAGGCGGCCGAGCCTGCAGCGCTGATCAGCGGGTTTCGCATCACGGCCCCGCTGCACAGCCAAACCGGGCAAAATAGGCGGTTCGCAACCCGCACGCGGCGCCACGCTGATTGCGGGGCTGTCATGCCTGTCCACCACGGACCACACTTTTGACGATCACCCATTCAACCCCACCAACGTCCGTCGACGCGGATCATGCCCTGCTGGAGCGGTTGCGCGACGCGACCGAGCTGCTCGAATCGGTGGCGACCGACCCGCAGTTGCTGGAGCGCCTGCCGGCAGCTGAGCGCGGGCGTCTGCACCAGGCGGTGGCTCGGGTTTACGATCCCGACCCGGCCGCACGCCGGGTAAAGCTGAAGGCCGCGGCCAAGGCGCGTTACGCATCGAAAATCCGCGCCGACGATGCGGTGCTGAACCGGACCGGCATCCGCGCGCTGCGCCGCAAGCCGGTGTTCACCACGCCGACGGTGTTTGCGCCGGAGGGATTTCAGGCGCATGACGTCGACGCAGAGCATGCGCCGCGCGAATCGATCGAGCCGCAGCATTGCTACGTGTGCAAGCAGAAGTATTCGACGATCCACTTCTTCTACGACCAGCTGTGCCCAAGCTGCGCCGCGTTCAATTACGCCAAGCGCACCGAGCTGGCCGATCTGCGCGGCCGCGTGGCGCTGTTGACCGGCGGTCGCGTGAAGATCGGCTACCAGGCCGGCCTGAAGCTGTTGCGCGCGGGCGCCGAACTGATCGTGACCACCCGCTTCCCGCGTGATTCGGCGGCGCGCTACGCCGCCGAAGCGGACTTCGGCGAATGGGGCGACCGCCTGCAGATCTATGGGCTCGACCTGCGCCACACACCCAGTGTCGAGGCTTTCTGCCGGGAGTTGCTCGCCACGCGTGCGCGGCTGGACTTCATCATCAACAACGCCTGCCAGACCGTGCGCCGCCCGCCGGACTTCTACGCGCACATGATGGCCGGCGAAACCGCCGCGCCGCACGAGATGCCGGAAAGCACGCGCAAGCTGATCGGTCGTTACGAGGGCCTGCGCGCCGCGCACATCCTGCCCGAAGGCGACGCATCGGCGATCGCGCCTGCCGGTCACGAGTCGAACCTGGCCGGCCTGACCCGCGCCGCCGAACTGTCGCAACTGCCGCTGCTGCCCGAGGATCTGCTGGCACAGCAGCACCTGTTCCCTGAAGGCCGGCTCGACCAGGATCTGCAACAGGTCGATCTGCGCGAACGCAATTCGTGGCGCCTGATGATGGCCGAGGTGCCGTCGGTCGAATTGCTGGAAGTGCAGCTGGTCAACGCGATCGCGCCGTTCATCATCAATGCGCGCCTGAAGCCACTGATGCTGCGCACTCCCGAACGCGACAAGCACATCGTCAACGTATCGGCGATGGAAGGCCAGTTCTACCGCAGCTTCAAGACCACCCGGCATCCGCATACCAATATGGCCAAGGCCGCGCTCAACATGATGACGCGCACCGCAGCGACCGACTATCACAACGACGGCATCCACATGAACAGCGTCGACACCGGCTGGGTGACCGACGAGGATCCGGCGGAACTGGCGGCGAAGAAAGTGCGGGAGGAACGCTTTCACCCGCCGCTGGACATCATCGACGGCGCCGCGCGCATCGTCGACCCGTTCATCAGCGGGATCAACGGTGGCGAGCATGTGTGGGGGCAGTTCCTGAAGGATTACAAGCCGACGGACTGGTGACGCCTGGTGACCGATGGCGCCATTCACATCGTCTTGCGCGCCGGCAATGTGTACTACCGCTTCGATTTATCGGAGCAGGTTTCATGCGTCACGCGTCCCGTTCAACCGTTCTCGCCCTGACCATCTTGATCGGCGCGCTCCTGCTTGATGGCTGTGGCGAACCCGCTACGCTCACTGTGCCGGACGGCATGGGTGCACATCCGCAGCTGCCCGCACCGGACAGGACCCTGCTACCGACCATGGACATCGCCAAAGCGGTGGGCTGGCCGGCCGGCACGAAGCCGCAGGCCGCAGCTGGCCTGACGGTGACGGCGTACGCGCAAGGTCTGGATCATCCGCGCTGGCTTTATTCGTTGCCCAACGGGGATGTCCTGGTGGCCGAGACCAATGCGCCGCCGAGACCGGACGACAACAAGGGCATCAAGGGCTGGATCAGCAACAAGATCATGAGCCTCGCCGGGGCCACCGTGCCCAGCGCCAATCGCATCAGCCTGCTGCGCGACACCACGGGCGACGGTGTGGCCGACACGCGCACGGTGTTTTTGAAGAACCTGAGTTCTCCCTTCGGCATGGCCCTGGTAGGCAACACGCTGTACGTCGCCGACAGCGATGCCCTGCTGAGCTTTCCCTACCGGACCGGCGAAACGTCGATCGCCGCTGACGGGGTCAAGGTGATCGACCTGCCCGCCGGCACCATCAATCACCACTGGACCAAGAATGTGATTGCCAGCCCTGACGGTACCAAGCTGTATGTCACGGTGGGCTCGAACAGCAATGTGGGCGAGAACGGAGTGGACGCGGAAAAGGGGCGCGCGCGCATCATCGAAGTCGATATCGCCAGCGGTCGTGCCCGACCCTTCGCCACCGGCCTGCGCAACCCCAACGGCATGGGCTGGCAGCCCCAGACCGGCGCCCTGTGGGTCGCCGTGAACGAGCGTGACGAACTGGGCAGCGACCTGGTTCCCGACTACATGACGGCGGTGAAGGACGGCGGCTTCTACGGCTGGCCCTATAGCTACTTCGGGCGGCACCTCGATGACCGGGTCAGGCCGCAGAACCCGGCGTTGGTCGCCAGCGCGTTGGTCCCCGACTACGCGCTCGGCCCCCACACCGCGTCGCTTGGTCTGTGCTTCTCCAGCGGCCAACTGCTGCCGTCGCGTTATGCCGACGGTGTCTTCATTGGCCAGCACGGCTCGTGGAACCGCAAGCCGCGCAGTGGCTACAAGGTCATCTTCGTGCCGTTTGCGAACGGGCAGCCGAACGGAGCGGCAGAAGACGTGCTCACCGGCTTTCTCGACAAGAACGGCCATGCCCGCGGTCGTCCGGTGGGCGTCGCGCTGGACAGCAAGGGCGCACTGCTGGTGGCGGATGATGTGGGCAATACCGTGTGGCGGGTGACTCCAGCGGCATCGCACTGATACCGGCTCCTTCAGCCGGGACCCATGCGGCCGTGGCCACATTCAGCGTACCGCTGTGACGACAAGGCCGGCGAGAGCATCGAGTACACCTTTGGCGCGGACCGCCATGCGTATCTGGTGCCATCCAGTGGGTCGGTGGAGATCAGCGGCACGCGGCTGGCTACCCCCGATGGCGCGGCGATCCGCGACGAGGACGTGTTGCGGATCAGCGCGATCGAGGAGGCGGAGTTGGTACTGGTGGATACGGCCGCATAATTGGGGGTGTCCCCACAAAAGCCGAGTCGCCATGTCCACCATGCGAGCCATCGAGATCATCCACCCCGGCGCTCCCGAGGTACTGCAGCTGACCCAACGCCCGATCCCCCAGCCAGGACCGGGCGAGATGCTGATCAAGGTGGCCGCCGCCGGGGTGAACCGGCCGGACGTGTTCCAGCGCCAGGGCAACTATGCCCCGCCGCCGGGCGCTTCCGACCTGCCGGGACTGGAGGTATCGGGAAGCCTGCTCGAAGGTGACTTCGGTGGCGACAACCCGTTCGGTCTCAAACCCGGCGATGCGGTGTGTGCCCTGCTCGCCGGTGGCGGCTATGCGGAATATGCCGTGGCACCGCTCGCGCAATGCCTGCCGGTGCCGGCGGGGCTTTCGCTGGTCGAGGCGGCCGCATTGCCGGAGAACTATTTCACGGTATGGAGCAACGTGTTCGAGCGTGGCCAGCTCGGCCACGGCGAAGCTGGCGTACGGGAAACCCTGCTGGTGCAGGGTGGCTCCAGCGGCATCGGCGTGACCGCGATCCAGCTGGCGCGTGCGCTGGGCCATCGCGTGTTCGCCACCGCAGGCAGTGCGGAAAAGTGCGATGCCTGCGAAAAACTCGGTGCCGTCGCCATCAACTATCGCACGCAGGATTTTGTC
>Ga0307375_10006759_pt1 | contig 10572 bp, 10 predicted proteins | sample TR1MG_FD_202531 | JGI IMG/M metagenome (GOLD analysis project Ga0307375, IMG submission 202531) | Soil microbial communities from Risofladan, Vaasa, Finland - TR-1 | ecosystem: Environmental > Terrestrial > Soil > Coastal area > Acid sulfate soil | place: Finland: Risofladan, Vaasa | collected...
CGCACTCCGACCACATCGGCGGCAACGCCACGCTGCAGCGCGAGTTGGGCTGCGGCATCACGGTGCCCGAGGGCATCGCCGCGGCCATAGACGCCTGGGACGAGGACTTCCTGCTGCTCAGGCCCTCCGGCCAGCGCGGCGAGCGCTTCCGCCACGACGCGGTGATCAGCGCCGGCGAGGAGTTCGAGCTCGCCGGCCTCCATTGGCGCGCACTGGCCGCGCCCGGACACGACATGGAGGCGCTGGTCTTCTACTGCGAGAGCGCACGCCTGTTGATCTCGGGCGACGCGCTGTGGCGCGACGGCTTCGGCATCCAGTTCGCCGAGATCAGCGGCCAGGCGGCCGGCCTGGCGGCGACCAAGGCGACGCTGGAAGCGATCGGCCGGCTGGCGGTGGATGTCGTGATTCCCGGCCACGGCGCAGCCTTCGCCGAGTTCGACGATGCCATGGAGCGAGCGTTGCAGCGCGTCGCCGCCTTCGAGCAGGATCCCGCGCGCATGGTCAGGAGCGCCATCAAGGCCTTGTTCACCTTCAACCTGCTCGAACTGCGTCGCTTGCGCCGCGACCGGCTCGCCGGCTACCTGGAGAGCATCCCTTTCTTCCACGACGCCGATGCCCGCCAGCCGCACCGGCCCACCGCCAGCCTGGCCGAATGGCTGCTGGAAGAATTGCTCCGGGCCAAGGTGGTGGTCATCAAGGGCGAGGACATCGTGCCGACGCAAACCGCCTGAGGACCGAAAATCAGGCAAAATGGCCGTTGGTCGTCTGACGATCCATTTTCAGGGGAAAGAATTAGATGCGACTTGCAGCAAGTATCGCTGTGGTGCTGCTGCTGCTTCTGAATGGCTGCGGCGACAAGGGCGACGGCACACCGGGGCAGACTCAGGGCACTCCGTCGGCGGCGGTCAATGGACTGACGGCGGGACCGCCGCTTTCGGTCGCGGTCAGGAAGGGCAATCTGCAAGCGGTGGAGTCGCTGCTTGCGGCCGGGGCGGACGTCAATGCCCCGGACATCCTGGGCAGGACGGCCCTGCACGTCGCGGCCTTCTACAACCGAAAACAGATCGCGGCACTGTTGCTCGCTCACGGCGCCGACGTCAAGGCCCGCGACTCGGAAGGGCTGACGCCGCTGCACGCAGCGGTATTGGCGGCCAATGCCGACATCGCGACCCTGCTGCTCGACAAGGGCGCCGACGTCAATGCCGTGACCGAGACGGGCAAGACGCCGCTGCACCTGGCGGCAGCCATCGGCTGCTACCGGCTGACCAAACTCCTGATCCCGCGCGGCGCCGACGTCAACCGCAAGGACAAATCCGGCAAAACGGCGAGATTCTATGCGCTGCGGAACGGTCACGCCGAAACGGCGGCGCTGCTCAAGAAAAATGGCGGCAAGTGATCCGGGACGAAGTGCCGGCATCCATTGACAAGGCCCGGCATGCACGCAACAATCGACGCGCGTTTTTTCCATATCTCTCGGGGATTTCCGATGAAGCTGCCGATAACTATCGCCTTGTCCCTGGCCGCCGCCCTGGCGCTGGTCGCCTGCGGCAAGAAGGAGGCTGCGCCGACCGCCGCACCCGCCGAGACAGTGGTCAAGATCGGCTCCGTCGCCCCGCTGAGCGGCGGCATCGCCCATCTGGGCAAGGATAACGAGAACGGGGTGCGCCTGGCGATCGAGGAAGCCAACGCCAAGGGCGTCAAGATCGGCGGCAAGCCGGTGAAGTTCGAAATGCTCTCCGAGGACGACCAGGCCGACCCGAAGGTGGCCACCACGGTCGCCCAGAAGCTGATCGATGAAAAGGTCGTGGGTGTGGTCGGCCATCTCAACTCCGGCACCACGATCCCCGCTTCGGCGCTTTACAACCAGGCCGGTATCCCGATGATTTCCGGCTCCGCCACCAATCCGCAGCTGACCGAGCAGGGCTTCAAGAATGTATTCCGCCTGGTCGGCCGCGACGATCAGCAAGGACCGGCGGTGGCGAGCTATCTGCACGAGACGGTGCAGAAGCTGAAAAGGGTGGCGATCATCGACGACTCCACCGCCTACGGCCAGGGGCTGGCCAACGAGGTGGCGAAGACACTCAGGGCCGATGGCGTGCAGGTGCTGCCGCGCGAATCGGGCACCGACCAGACCGTCGATTGGAAGGCGGTGCTGACCAAGATCAAGGGCGAGCGGCCGGACGCCGTCTTCTACGGCGGCATGGATGCCACCGCCGGGCCGCTGCTCAAAGAGGCGCGCGAATTGGGCATCAAGGCGCAGTTCGCCTTCGGCGACGGCGCCTGCACCGACACCATGGCCGAACTGGCTGGCGCCGCTGCAGAGGGCATGGTCTGCTCCCAGGCCGGCCTGCCGGTCGAAGCGGCCAGCAAGGCCTTCCTCGACGCCTACAAGGCGAGATTCAAGATGGATCCGATCCTCTATTCGCCCTTCACCTATGACGCCACCAATCTGCTGATCGCGGCGATGGAGCAGGCCGGTTCCAGCGAGCCTGCCAAGTATCTGCCGGATCTGGCCAAGATCAGCTTTGATGGCGCCAGCGGCCACATCGAGTTCGATGCCAAGGGCGACCGCAAGAACGCCGAGATGACCATCTTCACCATGAAGGCGGGCAAGATCACGCCGCTGGCGGTGATCAAGGGTGGCAAGACCATTCCCTTCGCGGATTTTCTGCAACAGAACGCTGCCCAAGCGAAGCCATAAGACGACCGCGAAATACCGCTGCCGACCGAGGGCAACGGCGCCTGCAGGCGCCGTTGCCCTGTCTGCCCAGGCACTCATGGACATCTTCCTCCAGCAAATCATCAACGGTCTCACCCTGGGCAGCCTCTACGCCGTCGTCGCCCTGGGCTACACGATGGTCTATGGCATCGTCCAGCTGATCAACTTCGCCCACGGCGAGGTGGTGATGTTCGGCGCGATGATTTCCCTGACCGTGATCGCGGCGGCTTTCGGCCACGGCCTGCCGCCGCTGGCGGCGATCCTGGCGGGCGCGCTGGTGGCGGTGCCGTCGTGCATGGTCCTGGGCTATCTGCTGGAGCGCGTCGCCTATCGCCCCTTGCGCACGGCGCCGCGGCTCGCGCCCCTGATCACCGCGATCGGCATGTCGATCATCCTGCAGCAACTGGCGCTGCTGATCTGGAGCCGCAACAACCTGGCCTTCCCGCAAATACTGCCCTTCGTCGCCTACCACATCGGCGGCGCCACCATCAGTGCCCTGCAGATCGCCATCATCGTCATCTGTCTGCTGATGATGGCCGGCCTCGCCGCGCTCGTCTATCGCACCCGCCTCGGCACGGCGATGCGCGCCAGCGCCGAGAACCCCGAGATCGCGCGCCTGATGGGCGTCGATGTCGATGGCGTCATCGCCATCACCTTCGCCATCGGCGCCGGCCTGGCCGCGGTGGCGGGACTGATGGTCGGCATCTACTACGGCATCGCCCACTACACGATGGGCACGACCCTGGGCATGAAGGCCTTCTCGGCGGCGGTGCTGGGCGGCATCGGCAACATCCCCGGAGCGATGGTCGGTGGCCTGTTGCTGGGCCTGGTCGAGGCGCTCGGCGCCGGTTACATCGGCAACCTCACCGACCTGTGCAGCTACCATTTCCTAGCGCCGCTGATGGGCTCGCGCTGCGGCGCCGACCAACACTTCGTCTTGATGGGCAGCAACTATCAGGACGTGTTCGCGTTTTTCGTCCTGATCCTGGTGCTGGTCTTCCGCCCCTCGGGGCTGCTCGGCGAACGCGTCGCCGATCGCGCCTGAGTCCGCCATGAACGCCCGCACTCCGCTCTTCAAATACGCCGGCTTCGCCCTGGTGGCGCTGGCCCTGCTGGCTCTGCCCTTCGCGCTGTCGGCGGCGGGTACCGCCTGGGTGCGGATCACCAATCTCGCCATCCTCTACATCTTTCTCGCGCTCGGCCTGAACATCGTGGTCGGCTATGCCGGTCTGCTCGATCTGGGCTACATCGCCTTCTACGGCGTCGGCGCCTACGTCTATGCCTTGCTGGCCTCGCCGTTCTTCGGCCTGCACCTGCCCTTCTGGATCATCCTGCCGATCGGCGCCGCGCTGGCGGCGCTGTTCGGCGTGCTGCTGGGAACGCCGACCCTGAAGCTGCGCGGCGACTACCTGGCGATCGTCACCATGGGCTTCGGCGAGATCGTGCGCATCTTCCTCAACAATCTGTCGCGGCCGATCAACATCACCAACGGACCCCAGGGCATCAGCCGCATCGATCCGGTCAGTGTCGGCGGCATCAGCTTCGGCCACGACGACACCTTCCTGGGCCTCGATTTCAGCGGCCCGATGAAGTATTACTACCTGCTGCTGCTGTTGCTGCTGGCAGTGATCGTGATCAATCTGCGTCTGCAGAACTCCCGCATCGGCCGGGCCTGGCAGGCGATCCGCGAGGACGAGACGGCGGCGCGGGCCATCGGCATCGACACCGCCCGGGTGAAGCTCCTGGCCTTCGCCATGGGCGCCTGCTTCGGCGGCGTCGCCGGCGGCATGTTCTCCGCGATCCAGGCCTTCATCAGTCCCGAGAGCTTCGCCCTCACCGAATCGGTGATGGTGCTGTCGATGGTGGTATTGGGCGGCATGGGCAACGTCTGGGGCGTGATCGCCGGCGCCCTGATGCTGACCTACGTCCCGGAGCTGCTGCGCTATACGGTCGGGCCGATACAGATGGCCCTGTTCGGCCGGACGCTGATCGCACCGGAAGTGATCCGCATGCTGCTCTTCGGTCTGGCCCTGGTGCTCACCATGCGCTTCCGCCCGGCGGGACTGTGGCCCATGGGGGCGAGAAAGCGCGAGTTCGCCATGACCAAGCTGGATGCGGAGTGAGGCCGGCATGAACGTCCTGCTGGAAGCGCGGGGCATCGGCAAACGCTTCGGCGGCGTCGAGGCGCTGAAGGCGATCTCGCTGACCATCCGGGTGGGCGAGATCTACGGTCTGATCGGTCCCAACGGCGCCGGCAAGACCACCTTCTTCAATGTCCTGACCGGGCTCTATGCCGTCAACGGCGGCAGTTTCACCTTCGCCGGCGCGCCGCTCGAAATCAAGGCGCCGCACCAAGTGGCGCGCGCCGGCATCGCCCGCACCTTCCAGAACATCCGCCTGTTCGCCAACATGACGGCGCTGGAGAACGTGATGGTCGGTCGCCACTTGCGCAGCCACGCCGGGGTGATCGGCGCGGTGCTGCGCGGCGCCGGCACCCGCGCCGAGGAAGCCGCGATCGAGCGTCGCGCCGTCGAGCTGCTGCATTACGTCGGCATCAGCGACCGCGCCAACGATCTCGCCCGCCATCTCTCCTACGGCGACCAGCGGCGCCTGGAAATCGCCCGCGCCCTGGCCACCGAGCCCAAGCTCTTGGCGCTGGACGAACCGGCCGCGGGCATGAACGCCACCGAGACCGCGGCGCTGCGCGTCCTGATCGAGGGCCTGCGCGCCGACGGCCTGACCGTGCTGCTGATCGAGCACGACGTGAAATTCGTCATGGGCCTGTGCGACCGCGTCGCGGTCTTGGACTACGGCGAGAAGATCGCCGAGGACGTGCCCGAACTCGTGCAGAAGAATCCCAGGGTCGTCGAAGCCTACCTGGGAGGCGCGCTTGCTTGAAGTCCTGAACCTGGAGGTGCACTACGGCGGCATCGCGGCGGTGAGGGGCGTGAGCTTCGTCGTCGAACGGGGCGAGACGGTGGCGCTGATCGGCGCCAACGGCGCCGGCAAGACCAGCACCCTGAGAGCGCTGGCGCGGCAGTTGCCGGCGAGAGGATCGATCCGGCTGTCGGGCGAGGAAGTCAATGCCCTGCCGGCGCACCGGCTGATCGGCAAGGGCATGGCGCTGGTGCCCGAGGGCCGCGGCATCTTCGCCCGCCTGACGGTGGCCGAGAACCTGGCGATGGGCGCCTACAGCCGCCAGGACGACGGGGTTTCTGGCGACCTGGCGAAGATCTACGCGCTGCTGCCGCGCCTGAGCGAGCGGCAAAAACAGGTGGCGGGCACGCTCTCCGGCGGCGAGCAGCAGATGCTGGCGCTGGGCCGCGCGCTGATGGGCAGGCCGCGCCTGCTGCTGCTCGACGAACCGTCGATGGGCCTGGCGCCGCTGATGGTGCACAAGGTGTTCGAGACCATACGCGCCGTCGCCGCGGAAGGCATGACCATCCTGCTGGTCGAGCAGAACGCCAAGCTGGCGCTGGAGGCCGCCAGCCGCGGCTACGTCATGGAGAGCGGCCGCATCACGCTGGCCGACACCTCGGCCAGGCTGCTCGCCGATCCGCGCGTGCGCCGAGCCTATCTGGGCGAGTGACGGTCAGGCGAATATGCAGCGGCCGACATATCGCGTCGCGCCCGGCACCGATACTAGAATATCGGTCCGCCGTTCATCACCAGATCTGAGGAGATATCCTTGAAACATTCCATGTCCCGCGCCCTGGCCGCATCTCTTGCCTGCGCCGCGCTCGCCTCCGCCTCGGCTTCTGCCGCCACCAGTTCGCCGCCGGTGACCCTGACGATCTTCGCCGCCGGCACGCTGGCCGGTCCGTTCAAGCAGATCGACGCAGCCTTCACCAAGCTGCATCCGAACGTCACGATCCAGCCGCAGTTCGGCGGCAGCGTCAAGATGGTCAAGCAGGTGACCGAGTTGCACCAGATCGCCGACGTGGTGGCGGTGGCCGACTATAGCGTCATCCCGAAATACCTGTTCGCCGCCAAGAAAGCCGACTGGTACGCCGGCTTCGTGACCAACGCGATCACCTTCGTCTATACCGACAAGAGCAAGTTCGCCGGTGACATCACGGCCAAGAACTGGTACCAGATCCTGGCGCGGCCGGGGGTGCAGATCGGCCGCTCCAACCCCGACACCGATCCCTCGGGCTACCAGACCGTGCAGATGCTCGATCTCGCCGGCAAATACTACAAGCAGCCGGGGCTGTCCGACGCGATCCTGGCCAACGCACCCAAGACCAACATGCGCACCACCGAGACCGAGCTCATCGCGGCATTGCAATCCGGGCAGATCGACTACCTCGCGATCTATCTCTCCGATGCGCGCCAGCACAAGTTCAAGTACCTCGACCTGCCGCCCCAGATCAATCTGGCCGACGCCAAATATTCGTCCTTCTACGCGCAGGGTTCGGCGCACACCGCCAACGGCGTGCTCGCCGCCCGGCCGATCGTCTATGCGGTGACCATTCCGCAGAACGCAGCGCATAAGGAATGGGCGACGAAGTACCTGCAGTACCTGCTCGGCAAGAACGGCCAGCGGGTAATGGCGGCCAACGGTTTCGGCACGGTGCACAAGGCCTTGGCCAGCGACATGGGCAAGCTCCCGGCCGAGTTGAAGCCGCTGGCCACCCCTTGGCCGAAGTAAGCAGCGACGCAGGATCCCCGCCGCGCCGGACAGATGGGCTCTGAGCCGACGCGACGCCAGCACTACGCGCAGCCGCGCGGACTGATGTTGGTGTTCTCGCTGGTCGGCGGCCTGTTGCTGCTCTTCATCGCGCTGCCGCTGCTGCGCCTGTTCGGTGCGCAGAGCGCGGCGAGCCTGATGCGCGTGGCGGCGATGGCGGAGGTGAGAAGTTCGATCCTGCTCAGCGTCGAGGCAGCGCTTCTGACCACCGTCGGCGCCGCCCTGCTGGGCGTGCCGCTGGCCTACCTCTTGGCGCGCTCCTCGTTTCGCGGCAAGGGTCTGGTCGAGGCCATCGTCGATCTGCCGCTGGCGGTGCCGCACACGGTGGTCGGCATCGCCTTGCTGTTCGTCTTCGGCCGCACCGGCATCATCGGTGCGCCGATCAGCGCGCTCACCGGCTACCAGTTCTGGGGCTCGGCCGGCGGCATCGTCATCGCCATGCTCTACGTCAGCGTCACCTATACGGTGAATGCGGCGCGTGTCGGCTTCGAGGCGGTCGATCCGCGCTTGGAGAAGGTCGCGCGGACGCTGGGCGCCGGACGTTGGGCGGTGTTCCTGCAGGTGTCTCTGCCGCTGGCCGCACGCGGCATACTCACCGGCCTGACGCTGACCTTCGCCCGCTCGATCAGCGAGTTCGGCTCGGTGATCGTGCTCACCTATTATCCGATGACCGCGCCGGTGAAGATCTACGACCTGTTCCTGCAGTTCGGCCTGGGCGATTCCTCGGCGATGGCGGCGCTGTTCCTGGCCGTCACCCTGTCGCTGTTCGTGCTCTTTCGCTTCCTGTTCTCGCCCCGCCGCGACGCCGAGAAGCGGCGCGGGTGAATGTGCCAATGAGCGCGCCGGCGGTTTCGGTCGAGGGCGTATCGCTGCGGGTCGGCGCCTTCGCGCTGCGGGACATCTCGTTCTCGCTCGCCGCCGGCGAGACCTTCGTCATCCTCGGCCCCAGCGGCGCCGGAAAATCGCTGCTGCTGGAGACGCTGGCAGGCTTCTACCGGCCGTCCTCGGGACGCATCCTGATCGGCGGCCGCGATCTTACCGAGGCACCGCCCGAGGCGCGGCGCATCGCCTTCATGTTCCAGGACTACGCACTGTTTCCGCACCTGACCGTCGCCCAGAACGTCGCCTTCGGGCTGCGCTTCTCACCCCGCCGCAAGGGCGCCGAGCCTCTGGACGCCTTGCTGGCGCGCCTGGGGCTGGAGCATCTCGGCGCGCGCAAGCCCATGCATCTCTCCGGCGGCGAGCAGCAGCGCGTGGCGCTGGCCCGAGCCCTGGCGATGGATCCCACCCTGTTCCTGTTCGACGAGCCGCTGTCGGCGCTGGACGCGCGCAGCCGCGACACGCTACGGAGCGAATTGAAGACCTTCCTCAACCGCGCCGGGGTGCCGGCCATCTACGTCACCCACGACCAGCTGGAGGCGCTGGCGCTGGCAGACAAGATGGCGGTGATGAAGGACGGCGCGCTGCTGCAAACGGGCTGCCCGGCCGAGATCTTCAACGCGCCGGCGAGCGAAGCGGTGGCGAATTTCGTCGGCGTCGAGACGGTGCTGGAGGGCAAGGTTCTCTCGGTGTCCGACGGCATGGCAGCGATTAGCGTCGCAAGTCAGGTTCTGCACGTCCTGGCCAATGACGCCGCCAAACCGAACGCCTCGGTATTGGCCTGTATCCGGCCGGAGGACGTGGCGCTGGCGCGCACCACGCATCCCGGTTCGAGCGTGCGCAACCAGTTCCAAGCCCGCGTCACCGCGGTCGCGGCGGCCGGCCCGCTGTTCAAGATCAGTCTGGACGCCGGCTTCCCGCTGGTCGCCTACGTTTCCAAGCAGTCCTACCTGGAACTGGGACTCGCACCCGGCGCGGACTTGATCGCCAGCGTCAAGGCCACCGCGGTGCATCTGATCGGCCGGGCGTCCTAGCGGCCTCGTAGGTCGGGCTTCAGCCCGACAGCAGCGGTGGAGTACTACAGGGATTTGCTAGGGTCGCCCCCAAGAGGACTTTCTTCGGTGCGTCGGGCTGAAGCCCGACCTACAGCGCCATTATTTGCCGAGCACCAAACTGGCGCCGCAACGCGGCACAAGCCCTGGGTTGTCTCCGGGTACAAGCACCCCGGTGACAACTACGCGCACTAGCTCCAGTCGTCGCCGCCGCCACCGCCGCCTGAACTGTCGTCCCAGGAGCCGCTGTCGGCCACGCCGAAGTCGGCACCGCCCATGTCGTTAGGTGTTGCATCCCAGGAGTCGGCGACCGATGGCGCGGCGCCGGGCCGGTTGCCGTCGGTGAAATGATGCATCAGCGCTTCGCCTGCGACCATGCCGGCGCCCAGCGCCGCGCCGGTGGCCAGCCCGCCCATGATGCCGGAGCCGATGCCGCCGCCCGCCGGTCCAACGGGTCCCATCGGCGCCACGCCACCGGGGCCGTAAGCCGGCATCGGCCCGCCGGGATAGGCACCGTTCGCGGCGGGAATGTAAGCGGCGTTGCGCCTAGCCATCGAACGGACGAAGAAGAGGATGGCGGCGATCAGGCCGAGGCCGATCAGCATCAGACCCCAGGGCGTCCCCGCAGGCGCCGGCCGGACGGCAGCGGAACGCAGCGAAGCGGCGATCCTGGCTCTGAGATTGCTCACCGCCTGGGGTTTGGCGAAGGGCAATCCGGGTGCCAGGCGTTCGGCGTTGGCGAGCTCGCTGGCGGCGCCGCCCATGCGGCCCTGCTTGGCCAGCAATTCCGCTTCGACGAAGTGCGCCTTGGCGCTGTTCGGGTGGTCGCGCAGCACCTGGTCCATCATGCCCTGGGCTTCGGTCATGCGTCCGGCCTGGGCGGCCTCATAGACCTGGTGCATGGTCGGGTCGGCGGCCGCCGCAGCGATACTGGCGAAGCCGGCCGAGGCCAGCAACAGCAAGGCGAGAAAGGTTTTACGAATCATCTTGTCGGCTCCTATGAGACATGGGCGCCAGATGGGGGCGCGGCCTGCGGAATGCAAGGGCATGCGCGGCTGAACTCCGGTCAGTCCCGGAACGGCAGGCCGACGTAGTTCTCCGCCAACGCGGTCTGCGCCGCGGTCGAGTGCACCAGGTAGTCGAGTTCGGCCTCCTGCACCTTCTGGTCGAAACCGCTGCTGCCGGGGAATCTGTGCAGCAGCATGGTCATCCACCAGGAGAAGCGCTCCGCC
>Ga0307375_10006760_pt1 | contig 10572 bp, 6 predicted proteins | sample TR1MG_FD_202531 | JGI IMG/M metagenome (GOLD analysis project Ga0307375, IMG submission 202531) | Soil microbial communities from Risofladan, Vaasa, Finland - TR-1 | ecosystem: Environmental > Terrestrial > Soil > Coastal area > Acid sulfate soil | place: Finland: Risofladan, Vaasa | collected...
TCATGCATGAACAGGGAAGGAAGATGCAACACATGACTGGGATTGAGGGGTCAAATTGAGGGGTACATTGATACTCGACCACTTAAGGGATATGGTCCCCAAATGACGGAATATATATAAATCCCGCACTATTAAATATGAACCTTCTGCAAGCTTTGGTGTTTCTATTATAAGCATGGACGTTGAGAGCTGCACTTTTACGACCACTACTTCTCTCGATACAGCCAGTCGGGTGAGTTTTTGAATTGAGTTGTTTGGTCTGATCCGAATACGGCAGTGGCAGATTGGATGGGGTTGGACTTGTTGTCTCCTACGAGGTACTTGCTGCACGCGTGGATGATGTCCTCTCTCGACGTTGCAAAGACTCTGTCTCTCCTCTGTTGCGCCATTTCGTCGGTAATTGAAGAGTCGAAGTATCGCAGTCCCTTTTTCGAAGGAGGAATGGGGGTGTCGAGGTTCGAGAAGAGCTGCAATTTGGCCTCTTCCAAGTGCTCGTCGGTGAACTCTCCCTTGAGTATCCACTCGATGCCCCTGTCGAATGCATCCAGTGTTTCCATGACGTTCGGATCACGATACGAGTAGAAAGTGATGGTATTCGTGCCATTGCTCAAGCCGGAGCCATAGGCGCCGCCCTTTTCGCGAATCTCCTTGTGCAAGAAGTTTGGTCCCATGACCAGTCCTAGCAAGTCCAACTTCGTATAGTCCTCGTTCGTGTATGGTACCGAACGGTACGTGCGCGTGACGTAGTGAACTTGCGATTGAAGCCCAAAATAGATGTTTCTTGTCTCCTTCGATTGCGCGAGCACCTCCTCGCTCAACCGCTCATGTGGCAGTGTCGCTACGATTGGTCTTTGTACGGCGTCGAATCTTGAGATGAGTTTGGAGACGCGAGCCTGGGCGTGTGTGAAGGAAGCGTGTTCTGCGTTGACTGCGAATTTGAGTTTCGAAGCGTCTCGTATGAAGTTGCCGAGTTCTGTGAGGTTCTCAGCCACGGGAGAGAGATCTTCGAGCTCGTGGAGTGATTTGATGAAGTTGAATTGGGAAACGCCTCGCCAAATCTCCTCAACTTTTCCTCTTCCGGTGAGTCTCGCGGCTCCGAGAAGCGATGCGTACGAGTGTCCCGCATCCACCATCGAGTTTTGCATTGCGTGCACCTTGTTTCCGAGGATCGTCTTCAATCTCGCCGTATCTCTAAAGTTCGGGGCGGTAATGACCTTCTCCCACAGATCGAAAGTCTTGTCCAAGTTACGATTCAAACTCGCGCTGTACAGACCCACCTGAAGATCGTAGACGCCAAGTGTGCGCGGGTGAGACGTAGAGGAGCGGAAGGTCTTGAATGCACCAGTGGAGAGCTCCAGTGCCTGAGAAAGCTGAACGTAATCCAAGTCTCCGGCACCGACCGAGGCGAGCGAGGAAGTGAAGAGCGGCACGTATGGCAACAAGTGCTCCGGCACGTCTGAAATGTCCAGCAACGCTCTCATGTACGTAATGCCTTGCGTGGGTTGGTTCGCCCATTGAACGGGGACAGTCGATGCCAGAGGGGAGGGTTGCTTGCGTCGCAGGGACATCGGGATTTCCACCTTCGAATGCTTCACTGGAACTCGCTCCGCAGTCTTTTCAACTTCAGAAATCAGAATCTTGGGCAGGATGGACACGTTCGGCACCTCCTCCTGGCGAGAGGCAAGCGCTTCCGCATCCTCAACGAGAGAGTCCAAACTCTCCGGTGTCGTGTACCTCGTGGCTTCCAATTCGCGCAGCGAGTCGTCTTCCTTCTTCTGCTCTCTCGCTGAGTATTCAGCGTCAGGATGCACGATGAACGTGAGTTGATGCGGGTTGTCGATGAGATGCTTCTTGATTAGAGTTTGGAAGAGAGGACCCGAAGAAAGATCCTTCCTCAGACGCTCTAGATACTCGTTAAGTGAGATGACATCCGATGGATTGGAACCGTGCAGCCAAGAGTGAGCGAGCGAGGAGACGAGAGTCAGACCGAAGCCAGAGGTGACGTGCTTTTGACCGAATTCGATTTGGTGGATGATCGCCTCGATGCGCTCCTGTGGGATTCCATGCGCCTGCACTTCCTTCACTGTATCGAAGATGATCTTCTCCACCTTTTCCACATCTTCGGCGAGAATATCAGAGAGACCAACAGAGAAGTAAGTCTCCCTGATCGAGGATTCGTATCCGGTTCCAGGTGAGTAAGTCAGACCAATGTTTGTAGCGATAAGTGCCTTGTAGAACGGTGATGTTGGACCGTCAGTAAGAAGATGAGATAAGATGCTCATGCAGAAGCTCTCATAGTTGTCGGTGATCTTGTTGGTCAGCCATGAGACTGAAACTTTGGTCTGCCTCTCGGGATCAGCCAGGGTCGAAAGAGGTCCCTTTACTACCGCTCGCTTCGGTGCTGTAAACCTCTGCTCATCTTTAACTTGTGAATGAGGACGAATGCGTTCGAATTTCGACAAGACGTTTTCTGAGATGAAGGCGAGGTGAGGCGCTAGGGGCAAATCTCCGTAAGTCATGGTGTAGCTGTTGCTCGGGTGATAGAACTCCTTGTGGAAGTTGAGTACGTCCTCGTGTTTGATATCTCTGATGGCGCTAGGGTCTCCTCCAGAATTGAAGTGGTAGGTGGTCGTAGGGTAGAGCTGGCGGTGCATTTCGTGGGAGAAGAGGTCGCTCGCGTCGGACATGGCTCCCTTCATCTCATTGTACACTACGCCCATGTGTTCCAGTTGATTTGTTTCAGTATTCACTTCCAGTCGATGTCCTTCCTGCAAGAAGTCGTGGTAGGAGAGGTTTGGGAAGAAAACGGCGTCGAGGTAAACAGACATGAGATTGTAGTAGTCCTTCACGTTCGTCGTAGAAAAGGGGTAGCCAGTGTAATCGGGACCAGTCCAAGCATTCATATAAGTACTCAAGCTGCGCTTTAGCATGTTGAAGAAGGGATCACGGACCGGATACTTTGCGCTGCCGCACAGGGCCAGATGCTCCAGAATGTGCGCCTCACCCTTGTCGTTCATAGGAATGGTCTTCAACACCGTAGAGAACACATTTTCAGTATCGTCGCACTCAATGTGCAAGTGATGCGCGCCTGTCGATTCGTGCTCCAATTCGTACAACATCATCTGACGCTCCTCCACCCATTTCGTGCGCAACACAACGTAACCAGAGAGGCGATCACCAATAGCTATGTTTTGAGGCTCACGATCAACACCACGAGGCACATTCAGCACAGAAGTAGGAAGAGAGACAACCGAGGCTGAACCGGACACAGACTCACGCGTAGCAACACAAAGACCTCGACGCGACACGCGAGACAAGGAAGCACATCTAACGAGGTGGGAGAGGAGGGAAAAGGGAGCATCACAAGGACAAAGGTTAGACTTTGAAAGTCTCAGACTTCAAGACACATTTCGGGCCACAAGGTGCCAAGAACCAGGAACATGACGCACAATTGAGAAGAAGAAGCAAGATAGGAGCGGGAAGCAGCAGATTGAGGGGTACGAATCACTCGAGAGGGACGAGAGCGAGGAAGAGGAGCACGGTTGGCGCCACCGAGCGCCTGTTTGCCAATTCCAGATGCAACGAGTCTGACAGTGTGAATCATGCTATGCAGAAGGAGATTCGAGGACCTACACGAGGGGCTTGCCAGGAAGAGACTGGGGTTTGGGGAACGAAGGTTGAGCCGTTCGTCCTGAACGAGGCGCAGGACGACGCAGTAACCAACTCCACATCAATGAACTCACCTATTTCGTCCGTTTCTCATTGCGGTGACTGACACCTTAGCCAAGAATCGGATGGGAGCAAGGGACCACTTTGATGTCTGTCTGTGCGTCTCTTTTGGTGATCTGGGTAAGGATAAGCTTGTTGTTACATTATCTACTCAACTCGTCGTCTACGAACAGGTTGTTTCGCAAGGGGCAATGTACTAACCCGGCAGACTGGAGAAAAGTACCGCGGCGCGGGGCAGAGTGTCTCGACCTGCGTAGTCGAGTGTACAGCGTCGTTCTTGTCAACTTACACGTGTGTTGCAATCTAAGATCACTCATTGAACATGTATGCGAATATGATTGCCGATGGAGATCGAGAGATGGAAGCGTTGCTGGAGGAAGTGCGCGCGGAGCTTGCGCTCAGGGTCGAGGCCCGAACTCAGAGGAGATTGGTTGAAGCTTTGTGAGCAAGTGAGAGATTTTGGGAAGATAACGATCTGTATGAGGTCGTAAATGAAGAGCGGTTGCCTACTCCGAATGTCTGGAGTCTTCAACACTGTTTGGTCCACTGTGCGCACGGAACGCTCGCACCGTATCCAGGATTTGAAGGCGCCACGTTCTGCTTGGATGGAATCGAATGCGGAATCCCCAAGCCCACGAATCGAAACGATGAGCGCGCCTACTTCAGCAGCAAGAAAGGTACCCACTCCATCTAGTCCGAAACCTGCACTCAAATGAGCTCTGGACGAATTATGTGGGGCGCTGGAGGTGTATGGGGATCGATGCATGACATAACCTTGACGAAGAACAGTGGGTTGTGAGATGTTGTGCCTCCAAGAGGGAAAGGACTTGCCGACGAAGGTCACGAAGGTTTGGGCCCTGCCACCTTCTTGGTGATGCTCAAAGCTTCGAAAATGGGTCATGGAGAGTTTTCTAACGTACCGAGCTTTACTATGCAGAAGCATACAGAGCCATGTCTTCGCAGAGAATCGAGATTGAGAGAGTGAACAGACGGTTGAAGCGATTTGCAGTGTTAGAGGACTTCAGAATGAGAGAAAGGCTGTTTCACAGGGTAGTATTCACCGTAATTTGCAACGTTGTCAACATTTGGATGAGTTGGCTCCGATGAGAAGGCATGTGCACCCACTGTTGATGGACTGCCGAGTGAAGCGAACAGTGCGCTCAATTGTAACTGGAGACCGCTAAGATCGCACCAAAGTGGTGCTAATACTATATACACACGTTGTTGGAACAGACGGAAACAGACATCAGAATGACAGAGGCACAATCGAGGCCTAGGAGAAAAGCAATTCGCTGACTGAAGAAGGTCATCCTGGCTTAGGATTGACCCCTCTTCCAGAGGCTCAAACCACTGAAGATGATGTAGCTGACAATCTTAAGAAATATGAGCTGCTCAAAAAGGAACGTCCCTTGCCCTTAACCGACCTGCCGAGATCTCGTTTCATCGATTTCTCTCTTAAATGGAGTTCTATTGTCGCATCATAGCAAGGAAGGTCGAACAACAATATGTTGAAGGCTGGATACTGGGGATGATCTCCAGAAGACCTCAATACAGTGAAGAAAGAAGGCCATCAGCGATCTCGATCGACTCAGATCCTCTCAGTCGCTGCTGGGGGACTGTTCCGACAATATGGCTGCCGCTTCTCCCTCTATTGCCTCAATCACTCCATATTCCATCGATGGCACGAACTTATGGTCTGCCCTGGTCGACTTGAGCAACTACAGCCCCATGGAATTGGAGCCGAAGCCAAACACTCGCAGTGCTGCCGTCACCATCATTCTTCGGTTCACTCGCGATGGCCAAGTTGTGGACCTCGATATGTTGAACGGAGAACATGGACTTATTCAGGATTCTGGGCTCATGACAGCTGGTACGAGACGCTGCCCCGTTCGACTATCATTCCCCCCTCTTTCTGGTCTCTTTCACCTCTCTTGCCTCCTTTCGAAGCTGAAATCCATGATTGTCTTCTTGTTACACTGATTCTTCCCCATATCCACCACTTCATTGCTGTTGAATCCTCAAAATGGCCCCCTGAGGCGACATGTTCCGTGTTCCATTCTGACTTCAATTGGCAGTTTTAGGCAATGATTCGGTCGGGGAGATACTCTTCATCAAGCGTTCTGTGAATCCAAGAGATCGATGGAGTGGCCACGTAGCATTTCCAGGCGGTAGACAAGAGGGCGATGAAACCCTCAAAATGACCGCTTCTCGAGAGACACTGGAAGAGGTTGGCCTGAATCTTGCTTCAAAGGACTTTGTATACGTTGGGGCACTGGATGATCGCTACACGATGCCTATCAACATTCGTCCTTTCCTCATCTCTGCGCACGGTTCGTTCACACGCTATTCTACAAGACATTCCAGAATCATGGCCTATGGTAACCGTCCTGGACTGATATTGAATTGTGTTCTGCTTCTTGTTTTAAAGTGTTTTTACAAGTAAAACCTGGACCGATGAAGCCAAAGCTCGACGCTAGCGAGGTTGCATCGTGTCGGTGGGTTCCACTCACAACTTTCCACGAGAACGCTCGGATCGATCATGTCTCGTACCCCATGAACTTGAGCACTAGTCGCGCCGGCCCTCGGTCGCTCACTCTTGGAACAATGGACTTCCCAGGCATCATCCTGCCGTCTGGAGAGGAGTTCTTTCCAGATCCTCTCAATGACTCATCTTCCTCAACTACAACCGCCACAAGTGATGCAGATCCCGTTCCCGCTAGAATAGAATACACGTATCACCTATGGGGAATCACGCTGGATATCGTGGAGGACTTGTCGGTACATTTGAGACTGTGTCAACAGAGAGGAACAATTTCCTACCTCCCGAGGTCTCTCAATCCGCTCGTGATGCTCTACATCTGGCATCATCACTACATTCCCCACAGCCTCAAGGGAGCTCCCTTCTGGTCTGGCGTGCTCATCGCAGTATCGGCAGTGGGATACCTGGCATGGAGATCGTGGAATAGGAAGAAAGTCTGAGTCCCCAGTTCGCATCTGGGTTTGTGTACAAATTGTAGCGTTATTACATGTGAGTTACAGGTGTCGTTTTCTAAAATGGAGATGGCATCATCGTGTGCATCTCACCACTAGAGCTTTGACTTGGGTTGATGAGCTACGGAGAGAGCATCAGTCACAAGTTTCGAAACCGAGAGGGCGCACCCCCAGTGAACCGTCCATCCGCTTCCACCGTGACCATAGTTGTGAAATACCATTGTATGCTTTGCGTACTGTCCGCATGGAGGCAGATTGTCGAATGAGTGGTCGCGTTCCAGTCGAATCTCGCGTCGACCTGGTCTCAGTCCGGCTCTCTTTCGCACCACTTTGCCAAGCTTCAATTCCGGCACCACTCTCGTCGCTCTCGACAATATGATATTCTCCTCTTCGTCGCTGACTGTAGTATCCCATTCATCAGGAAGATAGGTGCCACCAACGAAACAGGCGTCTTCACGGGGCAGAATGTAGGTGAGACCCTCGGGGTTGTCGTCGTTCATGAAGATCTTGTCCTTGAACTTGTCTTTCACTTCCTGTGGCAGTTCCAAAGTGAGCAAACAGCCTCTCACAGGATGTGTCGCCTCATCGTGCATCAGTTTCCTCGCTCCAAGCCCACTGCAGTTCACAACGACGTCTGCGTGGTAACGTTTCGCAGCTTCGCTGATGCTCGTAATGTCCTTGTCCAAGATGAACGAAACCCGTCCAGTAGAGTAGAGTTCCTTGCGCATGCGCTGAAGATGCAGACCAGTAGTCACGAGAGGCAGAGAGGGGAGCACAAAGCACTCGACGACATTTGGAGGCACGTACGAGAGCGTCGAAACGGCGACCTTCTTCACCGGCGCTTTTAGAGCGTATTTCCACGTTTCGCGGTCCGCTGCCACTGTGGGAGTAGATTCGTACGAGATACAATCGACCAAGGCCACATGATAGGCATTCGGTTCCGCAGGGAGACTAGACTTGAAGGACGGATTCAGAGGCAACTTGGATTCGTAATGCAGGAACGTCAACCAATCCAAAGTCTCGGCGCACCAGCGAGAAAGCTCCGCATGACTCGCTTGATACGGTAACCACAGGCCACCGGCGATATCTAGCAAACAGAACAGAGAAAGGTGAGATTCTTAGAAGGGAGGACGCCGAAAAAGCAACGAGTTTGGGACGCACCTGAGGTGGTATCAGGAGAGAATTCAGAGGCAACAACTGTGATACGAAGATTAGGAACAATGGAGGCATTGCTACACATCAGAGCTGCAGCTGTGCTCATGCCAACGATCCCTGCGCCGATGATCAGAACATGGGGGCCTTTTGAGGACTCATTGACGGATATCGACGATTGAGCCATCAACAAGGGTAGGCGGCAACGATTGCAATTAGGTGAGTGATGACAGGTTCAAGACACGAATGACAGGATCGAGGGCGTAGCCAGCAAGTTTGGGCTCCTTCAGTCAGAGGCTGGCTGGGTCAGGGTTGTTCGGTCCCTTCAGATCGGGTTCGAACTTGCAGCAGTCCCCTCTCTCCACGCCGGCTTCGGAACATCGACCATGGCACTGCACTATGTAGAAGCGGGTAAGATCTTGGACAGAATGTCTGCTGCAGGCGCGAAGCCCTTCAGCTTGAAGAAGATGCTGTACTCTAATCCCGAGAAGAAGGTGAGCCTTGGTGTCGTCTTTGCACTGATCAGCGAGACCCTTAAGTGTACGTTTCCTTCTTTCCCATTACCTTTTCTTCGTTCGGGTTGGTGTATTTCGGAGCCAATTGCTCGTGTAGAGGAGCTTTCCGTGACAGTTTGCTCGTCCTCCAATTCTTCGCGTTTTCTGACCCTTGCAGTTTTGAATTGCTTGGCTCGTGTAGATAAACGTGTTCTTGACGAACTCTTGGATCATAGTGGTATCATGAAGAACAAGGAATTGCATGGTAAAGGCCACATTTTGCACGTGATGTTGTACGACCTTCTCTTTGGAAAGAGCAAGTCTATCTCTGGTGGTGGTGCTTTGAAGAAGCTGATTACCTCTTGGTCGACTCGTTTGCAAGCGGAACTCGTGAAGATGAAGGTCAAGTACAAGATTCGTGACTTTGCTGAACTGATTCCCGAGCATCTTCGCCAGCCGGTGGTTTTGCCGCGTTGGGTGCGTGTGAACCATCTTCTGAGTGATCTTTCCTTGGCTAAGTCGTTCTTCGAGAAGGAAGGTTGGGTGGAGATTCCGTTTGAGGCGTTCTTCAAGCAATTGGACGAGATGCAGGCGTTGCAAGCAGGTGGAGGCTCCTCAGAGACTTCGCAGAAAACTGGCAAAAAGATGGCGAAAGTCTTCTGCATGGATCGTGACCTCAGTGACCTTCTGGCATTCCCCCCATTGACTGATTTCCACGAGCATTCTCTTCTTCTATCTGGACACATCGTATTGCAAGACAAGGCGTCAGCCCTATCCGGAGCGGCGCTTCAAGTTCCGGCCTCCGAGGAGAGTTTCGCCATGGATGCTTGCGCTGCCCCCGGCCAGAAGACCTCTCAAGTTGCCCAATCCATGAAGAATCTTGGAAAACTCTTCGCCTTCGATTTGGACCAGCTGCGCCTCGACACACTGAAACGACTGTGCAAGCGCAATGGACTCAAGAATCTCACCGCAGTCCATGGATCCTTCCTCGAGATCGACGTCAACTCTGAGCCCTACTGCAACGTGGAATACATCCTTCTAGACCCATCGTGTTCTGGATCTGGTATCGTGAACCGCCTGGACTACTTCCTTTCGTCGAGTTCTGGAACTGAACATGATGTGAGTACAACTGATGGTGATGCTTCTGCTGTGGATGTGGATGTGAAACAGAAGAAGAAGAAGAAGAAGAGTAACAAGGATGCGGGTGGTGATGATAATGAGGAGGCGGCAAAAAAGGAGATGACTCCAGCCGAGGCGGAGAAGAAGCAGCTGAAGGAGAGAGTGCTCAAGCTCCAAGAGTTCCAACTATCGCTGATTAAGAAGGCCATGTCATTCCCAAGACTCAAGCAATTGGTGTATTCCACGTGCTCGATCCACGACGAGGAGAATGAGCAAGTCGTTGAGAAGGCATCCAAATTCTCCGACGCATTCCAAGTAGCTCGCGTCTTGCCTCTCGTACCAATGAGAGGACTCAGTTCTTATCCACATGGAGAGATGTGCGTCAGGACTGTACCCTCAAGAGACCACACCATCGGATTCTTCGTTTCCATGTTCGAGAGGAAGCCTTCTCATGCTCTCCCTCCACGCTCATCATCGTCATCATCTTCATCTTCATCAGTCATTGCATCGAAATCCAACTTGAAGAAGAGAAAGGAACCCGAGCCAGAGCATGAAGAGACGAAGACATCCTCGTCCGTTGAAATGGAGGTAGATCCCTCGACACCAATAACGTCAAAAGCATCACCTTCTTCATCATCTTCTACTTGTTCATCATCATCGAAAACAGCAACATCAACAACACATCGAGCGATAGCGCCAGAAGAAGAGTCAAGGCCAACAAAGAGCGCGAAACTGGCGGACTCCTCCACTCCCCTCGATCCTGTTCCAGCAAAGATATCCTCTTCCTCCTCATTAACATCCACCTCTACACACACCCAACCCAAGAACAAGAACAAGAACAAGCATAGACCATCATCCAAACCTCTGGTGAGGTAAGTTAGGCTCGTGTTCTCGAATCGAATGTACATTACTCTCCAACATGGCAACCTGATGCTCCCATTCGTTATGATGAAATGCATTCTTCGATACCGTAGCAAAGGCAGCGATAGGGGGTCTCCAGGCCACTGATCACACGCGCCCCAGATTGCTCATCAGAAACATGACCCATGTTTCTCGACCTCTGATGATCTGATAGTACTCGTGGGTT
>Ga0307375_10006761_pt1 | contig 10571 bp, 9 predicted proteins | sample TR1MG_FD_202531 | JGI IMG/M metagenome (GOLD analysis project Ga0307375, IMG submission 202531) | Soil microbial communities from Risofladan, Vaasa, Finland - TR-1 | ecosystem: Environmental > Terrestrial > Soil > Coastal area > Acid sulfate soil | place: Finland: Risofladan, Vaasa | collected...
CCGCACCTAATCAGGTTCGCTACATTGCTGATGTTCTTGCCAATGGTTCGAGCGCCGTGACATTCACGGATAGCAACCAGAGCATTCCCGGTTCCAGCACGATCTTCTTGCTGGACTTGGATGACGCTGACAATGCGTTGGATTATCGTTACTTGTTGCCGCTGTCTCGGGTCAACCTGTTCCAGAATAACCTGCTTATGCCTTGGGCGGTTGTCATCATCGGTGCTCCTCGTGTTCGGATTCCTAAGTTTCATGGCGCAATCAATAACTATGTGCCGGAAAACCCCAATTGGAATCCGTTGTCTGCAAATAACCCTAATGCACCTATGGGTTAAGTCAGGAAGTTCTGACGAAGGGGCCGAAAGGCCCCTTTTTTATTTATCTCATTATAAATCTTTTCTGTTTGAGCCCGTACAAACGAAAGAAATTATTCGCTTTAGCGTTTTCGTGTTCAGATAATTCCTCTTTGAAAAACAAGAAATTTTTATCCATTTTGTTTTTCATGAATCCCCTTCTATGGTGGAACCCGGAACCATTGACATAGTAATATACAGGGGATGCCGTTTCTCCGGCATATTCAAATCCTATTTTTTCATAACTATCTCCAGTGGCATATCGGGTATCTACAAAGGATGTTATTGGTTGGCCATTATATGCTTCGTGGCTCTTTAGTGCTGAAACCAGCTTGCTGAATCCGCCGACAACAGACCCATAAAAGGCAAGTCGATTAAGTTCTATATGGTCGTCAGATATAAGCCATGCTGTAAGGCCAACCAATTCCCCCTTATATATAAGCCCTAGATAGATGCTTCCGCGACCAAACCCTTGTATGTGCGTTTTTTCAAAGAACTCTTTTGCATCTTCGGTGCAGACTTCTACCACTTGCGTTTCACGCGCACCAATTTTTGAGGCAAATCCAGTTTTTGTGGCCACAAGATTTTTTATCGCGGACCTCCTATTTTCCCATTCAAAATCATAGAACAATAGCTTTCCATCGTTCTGTTTCCTTATTTTTTCCATTTCATTTTTCGCGTTTGGATTGTTCCTTTCGGAAAGGAAAAATGTAGACAATATCAATACTGGCGACTCAGCACCAAATTCATTTGTCACTTCTTCCTCAAGGCAGAAATTTTTATGTACAAATACCGTGCCAGGGAACCATTCATGGTAAGCAAACTTTTTTCCTTTTGAGCTATTACAAGACTTGCATGCAAATGTCAAATTCGTTCTCCTATGCTGACCGTCGTTTCTTATGGCAATGAAATGTTCAAGTTCACGTTTTCTTTCGGCTGAAAAGTCTTGATTACAAAAATAACATTTCCCGTGTTGCCATTTCATTAGCCATTTTTCATATGAATTTTCGTCAAAATTCTCAGCATATGCTCCTTTTCTAATGGCTTTACGCTGCCTAAGAATCGCGCGCGCCTGATCTGGATGGGATTTTCTCCATTTCCCGACACTCTTGCTTGATTTTTCTCTAGCCTTTTCTGGGTCTTTCCAATAACCTTCTTTTGCCTTTTGAAGTATTGATTTGCGATTCTTGTTATACCATTTTGTTCTCGCCTTTTTTCCTTTTTCTATAAGGTTTTTGCGAAATTCCTCATCATTATGATATCTGAAAAGAAATCTGGCGCGTTGTTTTTGTTTGCGATCTTCGCTTTGATTCCTAATGCGGTCCTTTTCTCTGATCATATCTGCGTTGGATTCGCGATACTCTTTTGCAGACTCGTTCAATTCCTTCCTGTGCGTATTTCTATATTCCTGCTGATATTTTTCCACCTTGTCCATATTGTTTTCTTTATATTTACGAACCTTTTCGATATGTTTTTCAGGATTTTTCGCATAGGACTGGCGCTTATATTCGCGCATACAAGGATGGCAATACACCCGCATCTTTCCGCTAGACAACATAAATTCTTGATCTTCAAGTTCTTTTTTGCATTTTGGACAAGTCTTCATAACGTTTTCTCTCCATGTTGATATTGAACATGGTTAAGCATAAACCAAAATTCTTCGGAAGTCAACAAACCCCGCACAAGCCCACATTTGCACTTTATACAACTTTGGTTATACTAGTTAAATTATGTATATGGAGAATGAAAAATGAAGATTGTAGGCACTTTGAAGCGTGGATGCGAGATTCATAATCGTTGGCTTCGCAACAACAAGAGATATGGCACTATATGCGACGTTGTATTTCGATTGCATGGCGCGATTTATCATACAGATGACCTCATTCCGAATCAGTATGATCGCATCAAAGACCATGCGGACATGGAATTTGAAATGACCAGCGTAGAAATAACCGTAGAGAAAGCCGCTGAAACAGTGGATGAGATTGAAGAGTCCACTAAACGGCCTCGTGGACGGCCTCCGCGCTTGGTTAAGGGGTGAGTATATGGCCTATCTCGGCACCCAGGTTCTTGCTGATTTCTATGAATGCGAAGAAGATGAATTAAAAGATTCTGCGAAGATTCAGGAAATCATGCTGGAAGCAGCACGGATTGCTAAATGCACGATTGTGACGCACACGTTCCACACGTTTTCGCCGTATGGCGTGAGCGGAGCCGTGATCGTGGCTGAATCGCATTTGGCCATCCATACATGGCCTGAGCACCGGTATGCGGCTGTAGACATATTCACTTGTAGTGATTCCATGGAAATCGACAAGGCCATAGAATATATTGGCAGAGAATTGTATTCCATGGATACCGTACTGACAAGATGTGAGCGCGGTGGAATTGGCTAATTGTTTTTGCTAGTGATACCATAGACAGACCTCATTTTTGGTGAGATTGCCATGCCACAAACTTTTTATCCGCCATCAAATCAGTCGCAACTCCAGACTACGGCCTTGTGGCATTGGGACACGACCAATCCGTATAACCCGAAAGTTTTGGGATTTTCTCAATCCTATTTCGATCAGTATGGCGTTGACCAATTAACCAAAACGGGTCTTTTGCCTACAGACTTGGAAAACTTTACGGGTGTTCCTCTTGTTTTTCAGGGAGTAACGCCTACTCCAATCCCTTCTGGCCAGATACTTCAGTATATTCGTTATGCAGAAGATGAAATAGAGCGATATGCTGGCGTTCTCTTATGCCAGACGTGGGTTGCGGCACCACCGGAAATTACTAACCAATACGCCATGGCTGCAGGGCTAGCTGGAAGCGGTCAAATGCTCGGCGTCAACTATGACTATGCGGAAGCTGCGTATGACTTTGACTATTCTCGGTATAAGGATGAAGGCTGGGGATATATGCTTTTGAGAAACCGCCCTGTCCAGTCTCAGTTTTATACGCAGACGGACTATACGGCAGTTAAAAACATGGTTTACATCTATCCGCTTTTGAGCCAGTTTTTCGCTATTCCTATTTCGTGGTTTGTGGAAGATCATCGCTCTGGATTTTTGCGCGTGGTTCCTTCTGAAAACGTGCAAATGTTGCCCTTATTTACCATGCAGTTAGCGTTAATGGGATTCGCTGAAACCTTGGCTGGGGCCATCCATTTGCAATATACGGCTGGGTTCACGCAACAGGATTACGACGGAGAATATAGTTTTATCAAAAGGCTCGTGTTGACCAAGGCAGCCATTCTCGCTTTGGCGGCCATACAAGGCACGATCAATTTGGGCGCTACCGAGACTTCCACGGGCGTTGACGGACTTTCTCAGCGCACACAATACCAACCTGGCGCGTATGTCGGCATCATCAAAGAGTGGCGTGCTCAGGAAAAGAATTTGATGACGCAGTTAATCAATCACGTGGCAGGGCCAATGGTCGGGACATTCTAAGTGGCCATCCCAAATCCATACTTCTACAACAACACCACTCGTGATCCGTGGACGTATGATTTCCCCGGAACGAATTTTGATATTATTATTGCGCGTTATGGCGTTTCTATGTCATGGCTGCAATCGCATCAATGTGCGTGTGTTGGAAGCAATGGCGTGGATGAAAACGGCATTTATACTCCAGAGGGAACACCTAGTCCTACTTGTGCGACTTGCTCTGGAAGGGGAACGTATTATGACGACCCACAAGGCCCATATACGGTTCTCATGAGCCATTTGAATGTGGCGAATGGTCAGGTTCCCGGATTCCATAACAACGAGCAATATGGCGGCATAGTAAACGCTGACCCGATATTAACTATCCCTTCCAATCTGTCTCCCGTGTGGGAAAACGCATCCATGATGGATGCTTTTATTGAATACAATAATGACATGCGATTTGAATCTGTTCTGAATGTAGGGCAAAATGAAATATTGCCGTATCGGTATAATGTTGGGTTCATTTCGGCAAGCGTTTATGATTCTCAGACGCAAAGAACCATTCCAGTTCCGAGTGGAAATGTTGTCGCGTCCGGGGCAAATGTAGTATTGTCTGGATATGCGGTTGGTACGCCTTATGTGGTATCTTATACAGCATGGCCGATTTACATAGCCTATGCCCAACGAGGCGGCTCACCACAAGTGAGACCGCTTATTCAGGGCCGTGGCTATCCAAGGCGTTTCGTAGTGCAGTTGCTTGATCTATATCAACGGAATAATGGAAGCGGATTGAATGGCGGTACACTTTGAATATGCGCGGATTTGATTATTTAGAACTGAGGTTGAAAGCATGACGATACCAACATTTAATCCTGGAGAAGTATTAACGGCGAGTGGTCTTAATACGGCGCTTGGTGCCGCTGCGATTGAACCAACATTGACGGCTAATACTTGGGCAGAAGCACAGACCTTTGACAGCACAATAAACCAAGCCCCCGGCGCTGGTGTATCAAACCAGTCTCCATTCCTCCAAGCCGCAGATATCGTCTCGGATTACATCGTCTCTGGAATCAATCCTACGGTGCCTTCTCCTGCGTCTTTGACCATGACGATCCCGGCTGGTACGGCTTACGTGCTGGGCCAGAGGACACTATTGCAAGCGGCGGTTGCTGACACTTATCCGGCCTCGTCCGATACCTATTTCAGCATGACCAATACTGGACAGGTAGCCTACACATCCGTAGCCAACGGAGCCGCTGCTCCTGCTGCTCCGGCGAATGCTATTAATTTGTTGAAGGTGGTGACATCTCCCATCGTTTCGCCGGTGCCTACTCTTACGGCGGGTGCAAGTGGGGGCACACTGGCGGCTGGAACCTATCTCGGTGCTCTGGTGGTTCACGACGCTACGGGCTACGGTGCTGTCAGTGCCACGGTTGCTATTGTGGTTGCCCTTGACGGAACCATGATCTTCAACTGGGTCAACCCGCTGAACGAAACGGCGATGGACATCTATGCCACGACAGCCGGAAGCACGACGCTTGGGCTGGTGGCGAGTGGGATCACTGGCACAACCTACACCTACACCGGGGCTGTAGCACCCGGCGCTGCTGCGCCTACGGTGGCTACGAGTAATGCTATTCAAGCGGTAGACAATATTGCTCCGGCAGGTGCGGCGTATCAACCATCAATGTCTGGCAGCAGAAAGAGATCATTGGTAAAAAGGCTTTCTCAGAATGCAAGCCTTTTTGATTTTGATGTTGACCCAACAGGATCAAACGACAGCACCGCTGGCTATCAGCAGGCTATCAATCAGGTCCAAGGAACTAAATTTCATCTAGATATTCCAGCAGGGTTCTTTGCGGTTAGTACATTGGCTGTTACGGCGCCGATAAACATGGCTGGGAGAGGGTCTATTTTTAATGGAAATACCTCCAATCCAAATGGGAGCAACGGATCATTCTTAAATATCTTCGGGGCTGGCAGCGGAATCACGGTATCTTCGGCTGCCAATGGATCAATATTTGATAATTTCGCTACTATTCGTAACCAGCCAGCATATAGTCAGTCAAATTGGGCCGCAAATGATCTAGGGTATGACTTCCAGATTTCTGGCGCTACAGATATATACATAAAAAATCTTTTCCTTGTAAACCCAACGCGGGGAATCCAGAGCATTGGAGGCGGCCGAATAAATATTATAGGCATCCGAATGAACCCATTTATAAACGGTATATATATAGATGACTCTCAAGATACGGATATAATCGGCAACCTGCACGTGTGGCCATTCTGGGATGGTTCCACCACTGATGTTATGGCTTATACGGCTGCGAATTTGGATGTTATAAACCTATTTAGGTGCGACAATCCGCAATTTTATAATCTATTTACTTTTGGAGCCAGGTCTGCAATAAGAGTCAGCCAATCGTCCTACGGTACAACCAGTAAGTTACACCTATCAACAGGTGACTTCGATATTGGAGGCTACGGCCTGTGGGTGGATAGCACCGTAACAGACGGATTCACTGGGCAGCTGGAAACTTTAACGACGCAAGGATGGGGTGCGTTACCGGATCAGCCCGCGATACAAATTGATGGTAGTAATTGCAGTATAGAAATCGGCACAATGGCCGCTGGTGGGTATCAGACTTCTGTTGTCGCCATAACTGGATCAAACAATAGCTTATCAATTGGCAACCCAAATTTTTCTTCCCTAAACATGTCCGGTGCAGCATCCCCGGTTGTAGTAGACAATTCAGGGTCAGGTAATAGTATATATTTAGGTGGTCCCGCATCAAATATCCCTGGGTTTACGATTGACCAATTAGGAGCATATGTAACCGCTGCTTATACTATTATTGGTAATTACTCGGGTCAACAGCATTTAACTGCCGATGTTACACTACCAATTACGGCCTATGGACAAGCTATTCAGGTTGCTACTGGGGTAACTGTTACTCTGCCTTTATCTAGCTTTGCTGGTCAAATACTACATTTCTACGGAAATAACTACACCATTTCAACCGGCCAACATCAATTTATTTATGCGCCAAACATTGGACTTTCCTCTGTCACACCGCCAACCTCATTTAATGTTGTTAGTGGAGATGTTATAATTATTGGACGCGGCGGTGGTGAATTTGATGTGATAGGCGGCGGAGTTCTCTCGGAGCAATCAATTTATCCACCCACTAATGCGTTATCATCCAAGATAGTCATTGGTTCCACCACAACAGCCGGAGACATCACCGCAACGGCAGCACAACTCGCAGGCCAATACCTTGCAGATGGAGCAACTCAAACGACGGCATTCACGGTAACGACTGACACGGCGGTCAACATCCTTGCCGCGATGCCTAATGCGGGAGTAGGCACGTCGTTCAAGTGGCGCTTCATCAACAACGACCAATCCGCCTCGGGATATGCTGGAACGCTGGCGGGTGGTACTGGTGTCACGGTCGGGACGATTTTGCCCAATCCGGCAGTGCCGAAGGGTGGTTATGCCGACTATGTATTCACCTTCACTGCCATTGGCACTGCTCCAACATTAACTGTTGAATCGGTGGGGGGTAGTTCGGCGGCGCTGCTGTGATGAAGGCGCAGGTTGCGGCGGCGAATTTGAGCACGGTTGCTTCGATAGTTTGGTAGTCAGTCACAACCCGCTTCGGCGGGTTTTAAAGGAGCGCATTAAATGCCTGAATTATCTAGCTTGCAAGGATTTGCATTGGCTGACTTGGCGCAATATACGAAAGAGGGAGCCTATTCTCCAAGTGCGTCTAATGACTTCCATTTGTTCTATGTTGGGCGTGATGATGTGCATGGAACATTGAAACACATTCTCAGCCGTGTAACAGTCAGTTTATATCTTAATATGTTCGGGTACAACGATAGCGAACTCAATGATTTAATTATGAAAATTGTTCACGACCCGAATGTAGCTTGCCTTATTACACTAGACAAGTCTCAAGCTGGTGGGGTTCATGAAAAGCTATTGTTGAACTCTGACGCAGCAAAAGACCCCGTAGGATTCAATACGCATTTTGTGATTGGACAGTCGGCAACGCATCAAATCAGCCATACTAAGGGCTTTGTGGCAGACGGTATTGTGGGTGCTGAAGGTTCTACGAACTGGAGCGATTCTGGAGAAGGCACATTTGCTGTCAAGCCGGAACAGGGGAAACGAAAGCAGGCACAAAACAATACGCAATCATTTTTCACTTGTCCTGATTCTGTATCTCGTTTTCAAGCTGAACTTATTGCGGAACACGTTGCCGCGCAACGAGGCACAAAACATGGCGTCCTATGACGTTTATACGAATCTTTCGATGGACAAGGTAACCGACTTGGCCTTGGAGACTTTTGCCAAGTGGGCAGCATTTGCTTTGGGGAAGGAAGCGTTGAACGGAAAAATTCTGGCTAATCCGTCCGGCAAATACGCCAAGTCTTTGCGAATCGAAGAAAAACAGAATTATGTAGCTGTCTTTGCCGATGCCAAAGAAGCACCTGAAGCGAATTGGTTAGAACATGGGCGCATGTCTACCATCAACTTGCAACGCTCGATGCTGGCTGGCGGCAAGGTGGCCAAGGACGGTTCAAAATATCGTGTCATCCCAATACCATCGGAAAAAAGCCACAGGGCTATTCCGCAACCTACTCAACTGGATGCCATAGGAAACGCAGTCGGATTGAAGATGCCTCGCTATCAGGCGTTTGCGCGTGTAAGCGGAACGAATTTTTACACCATGAGCAGCAAGAAGCCGGAAAAGTGGCATATTCCACCCATGGCGGCGTATAGTCCAGCAGAGATTCTTTCTGAATGGGCGCGATCAAAAGCAACGGAGAATTCTAATGCCTAGCATAACCGCAGAGCCCGTACCAACTGGCGGAGCAATATTTCTTCAAATAGAAGCTACCGCACCATACACATTATCCCGTAGCGCGGACGGTGGACAGACGTGGACGGTTCTGGATACGACGAATGCACCAATACTTCCACAGGGCGGAGATCAACCCGTAGTTTGGATTGACGTAGGCGATGCAAGTCCTACATTTTTGGATTTCTCTACCAGTTACACTTATGAGATTTCCGATGTAAATGGTACCGCCGTGAGCGCTGGGATTATCCCTGCCGCGCAAGTGGAAGTCTATTCGGATAATATGACTTACATGATGGTGAGACTGATTCAAGGGGCGGCGCAAGGATTGGTTTTGGAGAATAAAAACTGGCAGAGGCCAAGCGTTGTTCAGGCCATGCCATTGGACCGAGTAACGGTAAAGTTTCCTCTTATTACCATCAATCTTGATCTTGTGCAGCAAGACAACGCGCCCATTGGCCGGAACGTGCCGAACACGGTAACAAACCAATGGACCATCCCCGGATTGGCGCACAGGAGATATTCCATCCACGTCCTAACTCAAACTGTGGCGGAAAGAGATTTTTATCATAATGTGATTATCGGATTGGTGTGTTCTGTAATGAACAACGCCTTTAGCCAGTTTGGCATCAATATGGATACGTCTTATTCCTATCAGGCTGTACAAGGACAAGAGGTTTCAAGAGATAGCGCCCCCGGATTCTATTATTCACAGATCATGTTTGATATGACCGGGCCACAAAACATCAATGTAGTGACTACATATCCTATACCGCAGAATGTCATATTTCAAGATAACCCCACAGGATATGTCCCGGTCGTTGTGGGATAGACAAAAATCTTTTTTTCGGACTATATAACCATATAGGAAACTATATGCCTGGAGCATGTCATGCCAAATCCGAATATAACTTATCAAGGCCAAACGCTGGTCATCCCAGGCGTTTATTATGCTGACAATGTTTCCGCTGTTCAGGCTTCGCCTTCGCAGACTTCGCAGCCATTGCTGTTTATTTGCGAGTCCTACGGCGGCGTTCCGCAGACACCATATTCTTTCTTCAACCCGCAACAGATTTATTCATTCCTGCGCGGGAGTCCAGCCGCGCAACTGGTACAATTCTTGTATAATGGCTCAAATCAGTTAAATGGAGCGCAGCAAGTTATTGTTATCGGCGTAAACCCATCTACACAATCGTCTGCAACCATTGTTTCTTCTGGCGGCACGGCACTTATAAACATGCAGTCCGCGCAGTATGGAGCGCCGTCCAATCTTCTGACGTATAGCGTTGCGGCTGGCAACGTGACTCCCGGTATCAATCTTACGCTGAATGACGGCTATGCACAGACTTCCGCACAAGGTCAGAATCTTGGCGTTCCGTTTGCGCTTGCATATACCGGCACTGCCACGGGCAGCGTAAGTTATACCGTTTCCGGCTCCGCTGGCGCCGCAACCAACTTCATTGTTTCCAGCCCGAACACTGGCGAGAGCTTCAATTTGCCGCTTGGGCCTTCTACCTATCCAAACGTGCAGTCTATTGTCAGCTTCCTGAATGGTAGTGGCTACTATAGCGCGTATGCCGTTTCTGAAAGCACGCTGACATCCACCTCTTTGGATATTACGTCTGCCCCCGTAACATTGCCGCCGCCAACTGTGGCTTCTGGCCTAAAGACCTACACCTATGAGAACATTACGGCTATCTTGGGCGATATCGTTTACTGGCTGAACACCTACTCCGGCATGGCTACGGGAACGGTTGCTTCTGGCGTTGTTTCCAGTTCTTCGCTTGTCATTAGCCCGGTTACGGCACAAGGGTTCAGTGGCGCGTCCAATGGGACCACATCGCTTTCCGATTATGAGCAGGCACTGAACAGCACAATCAATACTCGTGTGTCCGTGTCTTTCGCCGACACTACGGCATTGGGTG
>Ga0307375_10006765_pt1 | contig 10569 bp, 10 predicted proteins | sample TR1MG_FD_202531 | JGI IMG/M metagenome (GOLD analysis project Ga0307375, IMG submission 202531) | Soil microbial communities from Risofladan, Vaasa, Finland - TR-1 | ecosystem: Environmental > Terrestrial > Soil > Coastal area > Acid sulfate soil | place: Finland: Risofladan, Vaasa | collected...
TCGATCGTGCTTTCGCTCTTGGGGCGGGACGTGCCGGCTTCCTTGCGCTTGTTGATGTTGGCGTACAGCCCAGGTTTCTTAGCCATTTAACCAGCTCCAAATTTTTTGGGTTTCTTTCATGCGATGATCGAGGCCGATGTAGCCGCCGTTCACGCGCTTCGTGATCTGCTTGATCGTGTCGTCGTTCACGCCCTTGTCAGCGATAGCAAACAGATTGTTTTTCTCAAAGAACCACAGCGCCGTCTCAAACGCATAGTCAGTCTCGACCAGCGACGGATCTTGCATGATCTCAGGCACGCGCATGTCGGATGCAAACGCCTTGTAGTTGTTCTTTCCTGTCAGCTGCAGGAACCCGCGACCGATGTAGATGTGGCCCTCGCCTTCTTCGTTGCCCATGCGGTTTGAATAGACTTTGTCGGCCAGCGCTTTGGGGTTGCGCGCATAGGGCTTGGCTTCCTCGACAGTCTTAAAGCGCGACGGCCAGACGCGGCACATGCCTTCCGGCGAATAGTTCAGGTTCTCGCGGGTGATAGTAAAGCCACCGCTTTCATGGCTGGCCTGGCCGAGCAGGTGGGCTGCGCGTACCGGCGATAGATCATAATGCTTGGCGATCGCGCGCGCTGTGTTAGGACCAAACGCGCCATCAGGTTTTGCGCCGACCTTGGCTTGCAGCGCTTTCATTGCTTCGCTCATGTCTTTCTCCTAAACGGTGCCATCAGGAGCTGGCCGATGGCGTTGCCCATCTGGGTGGGCGTGGGTAGCAACCAGCCGATCAGTGCAACGAGCAGCACCCAAGGCGGGATGTCTTGGTTGTTCACGGTCAAGGTCTCAACCTGTCCTGTCTCCACCTCTTTCTGTATCACATCTCGGCCAGCTTCGACACGTTCTTCGACCGACACAGCAGTCTGCCTGTTCTCGCGCCCGACCTGGGTATTGGCTGCCACGTTGGTGCCGCCGCCCAGCATGCCGAGAGGTAAGCCGCCGCAGCCTGCCAGCACTGAACACAGCGCCAGAGATGCGGCCAGTCTCATTTGTTTGCAAACCCGAAGTAGGCACCGACCAGCGCGCTGAGCGATCCGTACATCATCATCAAAACTGCGTCTGCTTCAGCCATCCGCACTGGGTCGTAGATCACAGCTGCGGTGGAAATCATCATCATGCTCAAAGCCGCCCACGCCATGCGGCGCCGGTTGGATTGGTAGGCTTTCTTGTCGGGGATAAATTCGTTCATTGCTGCGATGCCCATAGAAAATAAGCCAAGAGCGCCAAGCCAGCGATGCCGGCGGCCAAGACCAAGCCGACGATCACAACCGTGATAAGCATTTCCTTGATCTCGGCTTTGCGGTGGTCGGTCTCTTGCTTACGCTTGCGCACTTGTGCCTCAATCCGGAGCAACTCCTCCCACCCTGACTGCCCGTAAGAATACTGGACGAACGTCTTCAGCTCATCACGCTGGGCCTGGATCTTTTTCTTGGCGGCGAAGATCTCGATCGCCTCGGCTTGAACGTTTGAGCCTACCTTGTACCAGGGCGGGTCAGCTGCCTTCGCGGCCATGAACTCAATGTCAGCGATCGCACCAGCCCAGGTGGCAAGCTGGCCGCCGAGATCTTCCAGCTCACGACCGATCTCGATGCCCTTCTTGAGCGCGTTATATGCCGCGCTGGCAGTGGCTATGACTGTAACCGGATCAAGCATCGCGGTAGGTCCTTGGGCAGCGATAGTCGAAGTCTACGCGGTAGGCTATATCATACCAGCCGTGGGTTTTCCTCCCACAATCGTAATAACAATTTTTGTAGAGCCAGCTACCGCTTCCGCTCACAAACATGTGGCCGACAGTGATCAATACGAGAACACACATCGGCCTAAGACTGCGCGCCCCAGTTATAGCAGGTCGAGCCGACGATAATCATGCCCTCGGGTAGCTGCCAGGTTTCAAAGACGATTTGTATCGCCGCAAGACATTCTTGCTCGGTGGGATAGGCCGGCGCGTTTGGTATTGCGCAGTCAAGCTCATCGACCTGGCAGACTAGAAGCAGGGGCGTCCACAGCATGTCATATCTCCGTCTTTACCAATAGGCCTTGGAAAGAGGTAGACACCGCGTTGAGCTGCTGCTTGCTACAGATCGCGCGGGTCTCAAGATCAGATCCGCCAGGCAGCAAGACGGGATATTCAAAGATGAAATCGATGAACTTGTTGTTGAGCGCCACCTTGGCTGCGGTCTGGAACAGCAGCCCGGTCAGCCTAAACATCAGGCGCCCGGTGATAAATGCGGCGCTGTCAGATCCATGCGAGATGTTGCCGCGATCAAGGTAGAGTTCGTACCCAGCCGGCACGGTGTACAGCCCCATCTCGGAGCGGTTGTTTCCATCGATGATCCGCCCGTACACTGTGGCCGGTACGCCACCTGTCACCACGCCAGCACCGAGGTAGATGCTGTCAGCGACCGTGCCGGTCAGCGCAGACATGCCGTTGATGCGCAGGTAGCTGTTGGCTGTCGTGACCGGCGTCTGCCCGTTTACCGTGATGATCTCGGTCTGCTCGACGTAGTTGGCGCCCAAGCCCACGATCGACACGACGGCATTGGTGCCGGCGCTGCTTGAGCTGATCGTCATCGGGATGGCCGAGGCTGGGTAGGTGTACACGCCGCCGTGATCCCAGACTGTCTCCTCAACGTTCTGCACGTTGGGGTTGAAGCCGAACACGAACACCGGCCTGGCGTCTACCACCTTGCCCATCGACACCCTGGTCTTGAACGGCACATCTGTGCCGCGCTGCCAGGTGTAGATCTTTTCGGTTGGCAAGCTCATTTGCCGACCCTGGCGATCAGCGCCTTGATGTCATCTCGGATCTCAGCAAGCATCTTGTTGGTATCCTCACGCGATTGCCGGGACAGATCCATGTCTTCCCGGCGCTGGTTCCACAGCCGCTTGATCTCTTTGCCGTTCTCAACGCTGCGCGCCTCAAGCCGGATCAGCCAGACCAGAAAAAGAACTGACCCGATAAACACGGGCCAGAACGTGCGGATCAATTCCATCAAGACACCTCACGGCTTAACGGGCCAATCGGCCTCTTGCAGATGCGGGAATGATACATGATCTGTGATGTCTCGCAAAGCCTGACGATACACCATCCACACCTGCGGGAGCTGAACGGCAAGGCCGTCGTTGGACGCATCGACCGCCTTAATCGTCACCCAATCCGTTTCGGCCAGCAACCGATCGCGCTGGTCACGCACAGACTTAGCTGCCGTTTCATCCAAACGAGCCTGATAAGCAGTCTCTTGCTCTGCCTTCGTATGCGCCACACCATCTTCGTCGGTGTAGTCCGAGAACATGTCCCGCACAGCCCATGCCCATACCCAGTTGCCCTTAGCGTCCTTCTCGACACCGTTACGCACTGCGTTCTGATACTGACCAGCGGTAGGCTTGGGTGTCTCAAAGACAGGCTCCAGCTTGAGGCCAGCCAGTGTGGCAGCGGTCCAAGTGCGTGGCAGGGAGGTGTTCTTGTAGTGGTTGCGCCACTGTCCTTGGCTCATCACCTGTTGCGTTTCTGTGTGGATATAGTCGCCCATGTCAGTTGACCTTTCTGTGATGGGGTTGAGTTTATGCGATTGCGAGGAAGATATAACTATCACCACTAGCGTTGCAGTTATTCTCTGGTGGGTTAGTAAAGGAAAGTACACTAAAACCAGAGGGGTGCGGGTCTAAGTAATCTCCAAAAGTGACTTCTGCGTCTGTTGTGTTCAACTCTAGATACGGATCACTTGCAGCAACAATACCTCTTGCTGTATCAAAAACCATCCAATTTCCAGCAGCATTTACTCTTTTAATCAGCACAAACCTTGCACCAGTCGTAAACCCGCAGTCAATCGTCTGTCCCCCGCCATTGCCTGTGTAGGAACCGACCTTGGACACGCCGGGGAGGGTGGCGAAGAGGTAGGCGATGTAAGTCCATTCACTTGTGTTTACGTCTTGATCGTTGCCTACAGTAAACACATCTGCGGCAGGCGATGTATCGTTCCAACGCTGCGAACTTGTGTTGGCCTGTTGGGTTCCGGGCAGTTGGAGATATTTTGTTGGCCCGATGGCAGAATGATAAATTGCCCAATTGCTAATATTGCTTCTGGTTTTCACAATCATCATCTCAGGCGCAACACCCAAGTTATGCGGCACAGTGCGACCTGCTACGCCATCCCCGCTATAAGCCACTACATCGAAGAAGCCGGGCGCACGTTTGAACACATAGTGAATAATATTGGTGTCTGCTGAAGTACCCGCAGAATAGTAAAAATAACCTGTCATATTATCCCAAGTCGCAGATTGGCTGCCCGCCTCAGCATCTGTTGCTTGAGTTCTTAAATACAAATCACCTCGCAGCCTATCTCTTACCAAAGAGCCGCCACCAGTTCTATCTATTCTAATATCTAAGTCAGCAGGACTTCCTAAATATCCTGCTGTTTTCCCATCTTCACCGTATTGAAAAGTATCATTAAAAACCTCCGTCCCACTCGTCGGCGCTCTCATCGGGCCACGGCGGATGGCGATGTAGATGTAGGTTCCACCAGATGCGTTTACGGAAGAGAACGTGCCTAACAGCTTTACACCTGTTGGCGTAGGCACAAATGCAGTTGTGTCACTTTCAGCATCGCTAGTATTTGCTCTGAGAATACGGTCTCCATCTGTTGTAAACCCACGCATAACATCAAAAATAAACCAATCTGAACCAGCCGTGTCTGTTCTCTTCATAAGAAACCATTGCGGCTCCCATCCAAGATTAACCTCAAGACCAGCAGCACCCGTCCCCGTATAACTCCCACACGCAATCAAACCATCCGAGCCATCACCAGACGGGCCGAGGGGATCGTGGGCGAAGAGGTAGGCGACGTAGGTGCCACCAGAGGCGTTTACATCATAGTTAACCCCAACAGTAAAAACACTGTCTGTCGGTGCGGTAGAGTTAAAATAACCAACATAAATGCTTACAAAATCTTGAGTTGAATTAAGAAAGCCGTTTCCGTTATGACCAGCACCACGATGCCAGATCGGCCAGTTTCCTGTAGAGTCGGTTCTTTTGATGACTATACACCCAACCTCTTGTCCAAGGTTATGAGCAATCTGGCGACCAGCAACTCCATCCCCCGTATAAGTCACCACATCGAAAAAACGAGGGGCTTTGCGGAAGGTCCATGAGGCGTAGTTGTCTCCGCTGTAATTGACTTCAGTGCTGTTGCCTAAAGAAAACCCATCAGAATTGAAGGCGTTAAGTTGCGTTGTGTTCCCTGTATTAAGGGCCGACGTATTGTTGCTGGTTAGGTAGTTTCCTGCACCAAGGTCTGTTGTAAACAACTGATTGCCAACCAGATTTACCCCAGATCGCCACTTAAGCCAAACCAACCCACCCTCACCAGCAAGGTCAATGTCGTTGGTGATCGTTCTGGCTGCACTTGTGCCAGTGTACAGGTAGGTCGAGAACACGTCCTCAATCGCCAGTGCTTCACCACCAGCGGCGGTCGTCCCCATCAGCTTCTTGCTAATACCGCTCATGTCTTACCCCAATGCCTGACCAGCGACGAAGCCGTAGAACGTAGTCCCCGAGTCGTGCGTGTAGAACACGAACACATCGACCGCAGATGCCGTGGCTGTCAGCGTGGGAGCGGTTGCAGAAGGCCAATCAACCGAGGCGGGCCATGTCACTGTGTAGCCAGAGGCCGAGGCGTCCTGCACCAGCTTGAGCGTGAAGGCAAAGGCACGGCCAGACGCAGGCGGGTTGCTGAAGGTAAAAGTCGTGTTCTCGGTCAAGACATGCGTGAATACGTTGCCGTCCCGGCAGTTCACAGTTGTGGCGTTCGACGTTGACGTAACCGCAGTCTCATCCTCGACCACACCAGCGTCGAAGATGACAACGCCGTTTGCGTCAGCCGTGACGACCTTGCTGGCCTCGGACGTGCCAAGCGTTGTGATGTCGTTGCGGTTCAGCTCAGTCGCGTCAGCCGTCAGGTCGCTGATCTGCGAGACCGTGATGCTGGTCGCAACAGGTGCAACGTCCTGCCACGCCGAGCCGTTGTAGACCTTCATCTTGTTGTCGGTCGTGTTGAAGACCAGATCGCCTTCGTCGAGGCTGTCGCCGGGATCGCTGGCAGCAATGCGGTAGGTGTTGGCAAAGCTGTTTACGGAAGCAAGGTTGGTCGCCACCGTGTTCACATTCGTGATCGAGCCGCCGACCAAGTTCACATTCGCAATGTCGGTCGCAACGGTCGAGATGTTTGCCGCGCTGTCGGCGACAGTCACAACGTCTGCGCTGATACCCGCCACGGTCGTCACATTGGCCGAGATGCCAGACACCGTGTCGATATTCGCCTGCTCTCCGCTGGTCGGCGTCGTGCGCAGCCAAGTCGTCGTGCCGAGATCGTAGACCTTCATCACGTTGTTGGCTGTGTCGAAGTAGAGCGCGCCGTCGATCAGCGCGTCGCCGTCGTTGTCCAGCGCAGGATCGGTCGCCTTTGCGCCGAGATACCGATCATCGAAGTTGTCGTAGACCAGCTCTGCTGCCGCTTGCGCAGCCTCTGCCGCCGTCTGCGCAGCCTCCGCATTGGTCTCTGCTGTCTCGGCGTTTGTCTCTGCCAGCTCTGCCGCAGTCTGCGCGGCCTCCGCAGCAGTCTGCGCAGCCTCTGCTGCCGTCTGCGCGTTCTCAGCATCGGTAGCAGAAGATGCAGCTGCTAAGGCCGAGGTCGTTGCAGACGCTGCATCCACCAGCAGCGCCCACTTGGCTACGTCCGCGTTCGAGCTGATCGGCTGCGCACCCGTCGAGGTGTGAGCCGTCAGGCAGATGTAGATGTTGTTGTTCGACGTATCCTTGACGATGTCGCGCTGCGCGAAGGCCGTCGCTGCTGCCCAGTTTCCGCGATATGTTCCCAGCTCCTGCGTAATCGAAACGTCGCCCGCGCTGTCAAAGGCGAACACCTTATTGGCACGATCGGCTGCCAGGATCGTAAACTCTGCGCCAGTGATCGTGTTGGTGCGCGACGCTTTGATCGTGCGCCCCAAGGTCTCTTCGTGCTGCTGCACCATAAAGGTCAGCTTGTCCAAGGCACCTTCCAAGCTGTCAGCCGGGAACGGGTCATTCGGCACGATGTCCAGCTCTTGGATCAGATCCTGCTCACGCAAGATCACCAGCGTCTCGCCAGACGCCGGCGCTGTCAGCATGGTCACGTTGCCGCCGCCGGCGTTGCCGACGCCGCTGACTGTATAGTCCGACGTGATCGTCTTGGTTGTTTCGGTGCCATTGGCCGCGCGCAAGATCACCGTCAGATCGTCCTGGTCGAAGATCTTGTAGGTGTACGGGAAGACGGTCGTGGAACCGTTGCCTGCGTAGCTTACGCGGTTTGTGCTGCTGCTGACTGTCATCTTCTTCCTCGATTTTCGAGACGTTGTCTTTCTTGTATGCCCTCATATGCTTGCCTGAGATTAGCATACTGAGGTTCGTCTAGCAAAAGTTGAAACGCGCGCTCATAGTACATATCTTCAATACGGCGCAGGTATCCCGCCTTTTCTTTGTCAGACATGCGCACATAAATTGTTGAGTTGATTGCGCGATCTAGAGCGCCCCGAAAATCAGCGCCACCAAAGTTTACGGAAACGCGATCCATAACCTCTTCCCTGCCGAGCGTGACCTCATTCTTAGCTAAATTGGTGAGATCAGATTGCGCGCCAAAGCCAAGCCGCAAGCCATTATAGGTCTCACGGTTTCTCAGCGGAAAGTCATTGGTCACGCTGGCAAGGCGCATAAGCTCATCTTGCAGCGGGCTTGGGTCTTCGCCAGGCCTAATACGAATGCCCGTCAGCGCATTCCAAACCGCCAAGCCTGGGCGGCTATAAATGTTTGCGTCTTCTGAGCCGACCGGGTTGCCGAGCAAATCGTAAAGAACAGCATTCTTGTCGCGCTCATCGCGGAAGAAACTGTCTTGCGCCATAAAGCTGCTCATTGTTCCGAAAGCTTCTCTGCCAGCCTCTTCCCAGTCTCCCTTGGTCAAACCGACCAGGTCATAGTTGATCGCGCCGTCGTCCAGCAGGAACATTTGATTTCCTGCCGCAGCGCCAGCCTCAACCTCTTCAAGTGTAAAGTACTGAAGATCGCCGCGCGGCCTAACGACGGTGGGGTCTTCAAGGCGGAAAAGCCCACGCTGTAATGAACTGGCTGGGTTTGGCACAAGTGGACCAAGAGCTGTAGCGGCTTGCGATGGGCCTCTCATAAAGCTTGCGAGCGAACCAGTATCTGCCAGCGAAATGACATCAGCCAAACCCTGTAGCATCGGGAGGTTTTGGAAGTAATCCACCACAGATGTTACAGCCGCAGCGCCGATATGGCCACGCTGCTGCGGGTCTCGCGACATCATCATAATTTGAGTAGCGTTTGCCGCGATGCCGATCACCGAGGTGAGCGGCCCATAGCCTGCGTAATTGACATAGGTCAGCGGACCGTTGGGCCGACCATACCTGTCGTACAGCGGAAGCGGATCGCCATCTTCGTCGGTTGGAAAACCTTCGCCGCGAAGAACGACACTGTACGGCTGCCAACCTGGCGGCAGCGCAGCGCGCACTTTGGGGTCGGTTGGCATGCTGCCGGTAAGCTTTCCTTGGGTTGCAAGGTAACCAACAGTAATTGCAGTGCTTGCCCCAACGCCATACCGCGCGATCGCAAGCTGCTGAGCGCGTGGGCCATTTTGGCCTGCCGCATCGGCAGCGCCCTTCAGCATTAAAAACTCTGCTGTGCGCAGTATTTCATTGGTCGGCGCGGTTGAGAATGGAACGAAAACACGACCGATCCAAGTGTTCTGGACAGCGGCGGCGGATCTGCCAAAAAGGCCCAGATCGCTGGTCAGCGTGTCGTAACGCGCTTTAAGGTCAAGATCTTCGCGCACCGCTCGGGGGTCAAGCAGGACCATGCCTGCATCATCCATAGCTTGCTCATGCGTGTTACCTTTGCGCAGCGACATTTGATACCGACGGTTGACTGCCGTGTACAGCTCACCGCGCATCGAGATCGTCTTGAAGAACTCATCGCCGGCCAGCAACAGGCGGAACGGGATGCGGGCCATTCGGCCAAAATTGTTAATTGCATCTCCGAAAGCGGTACCTTGTACGGCCATGCCAAACATTTTTGGCGGAGCAACAATGCCAGGCTCGTATGCTTCAATATCTAACTTAGTCGCCAAGCTGGATGGCATTTCAGTGCGCCATGCAACAGAGGCCGCTCTCATCGCGTCGGTAAAGCTGTCAACCCAACCCTTAGCGCGCAACATGGCGTCTTGGACGTACACTTGATCTTCGCTTAAATATCTAGGATCAACGCGCCCCCTTGTGCCTCGTATCACAGAACCTACAGCACCAGCCACCATTTCAACTGGCAACTGGTACATCATAAACGAAGCGGTGCCGACGATGTTTTTTATTTGCGTGGTGGGGTTTGAAACAAGGCCGGCTAAGTAAGCTTCATGCACCGCAGCTTTAGTACGAGAAGACCAGCCCCTCTCCACCAAAGCATTAACAGCTTTCAAGCGCTCAGCTTCTGGCAAGTTACCATTGGCAAGAAGCTTGTCGGCCAAAGCATCTGTGCTTTCGTCAAGCTTACCTTCGCGCATCAGCCGCTGCGCTTCAGCGGTCAACTGTTGCGCGTCCAGCTCGCCAGACACCGGGATGCGGAACGATTGCAGCGCTCGGGCTGCCTCGGTCTGCGCGCCCTTGAGCTGCAACTGGATGCCTGCATGAATGGCAAGTTGCCGGCGGAAGGCAAGCCGCTCCCCCGCGTCTGCTTGGCCGCTCTTAATCCGCTGCGCCAAATCTGTAAGCCGCGTGGCCGAACGAACGAGCAGCTCGCGTGCCGCGACCATCTGCTCCGCGTTTAGCGCGCCATCGCCGATTTGACGCGACAGCAAGGCGCGCGTCATGCCGACCTCATCAGCCACCAGCTTCGCAGCCTCTTGCGTCGTCACCTCGTTGGTGCGGATGCCGCGTGTCACTGCCGCCTGCGGATCTGCCAGCACTTCGCCGACAGCCGTGATGGTGGCCTTTACGCTGTCAGGCGTGGTCAGGAAATCGAAGTTGAAGTCGCCGCCGTCGGCCAGGCTCTTGATGTTCAGCTCTTCAGCGCTGAGCTGGGCAAGCACCTCATCGGTGATGCCTTCTGGTGCTACACCGCTCTCAGGTCCAAAGCCACGATCTTCTGCCGTCAGCGCACGCTGAGCGCCGGTGCGCAGATCTTCGGCTTGCGTGGCGGCTTCAGTGGCCTGGGCGTCGAGCGCTTCGCTTGCCGATTGCAGCACGTCGTTGGGCGCTGTCGGCCCTGTTTCCGGCGCTGCAAACTCTTGCGGCGTCGGTGCGCGATACTGCATTGCCGCAAAGCGTGCTTGCCCTTCGTCCGACAAAACATCTGGCGCTGCTGCCTCGGCAGCGCCGCGCATCGACAACCCGCCAGGGTCTTCAACGATGCCCTGCTCCTGCGGCGTCGGAGGGCGCACAGGCTGGCCGCTGGGGCGGCTTTGCTGCACGCTGCTAGACAACCTGCTCAGCAGC
>Ga0307375_10006766_pt1 | contig 10569 bp, 23 predicted proteins | sample TR1MG_FD_202531 | JGI IMG/M metagenome (GOLD analysis project Ga0307375, IMG submission 202531) | Soil microbial communities from Risofladan, Vaasa, Finland - TR-1 | ecosystem: Environmental > Terrestrial > Soil > Coastal area > Acid sulfate soil | place: Finland: Risofladan, Vaasa | collected...
CCTCACAGGGCTTTAGATTCAAGAGAGTGGTGGAATAATGCCAGCATATGATGTGAACTACAAGGTGAAGGGAGTCAGTCGCAAGCGTCCTGACATGACACTTGAGGAAGCGTTTGATGATGTTAAAAGTATAGTAGCAGCACAACCTATCTATGCTGCCCGATTATTCTACCGGGATAACCCACCACCGAATGGGAAATGGATGATACAGGTACAGGACTGGACTAACGTAGATAGTAGACCCATATTAACGTTTACCAAAGAGGAAGTGGAGAATGATAGATGATGTTTATGTGGCTGTTGATTCTGTTCGTGGTGTCTTAACTGTATTGGGCAACGATCACTACCTGGATGGTCGGATATTTGAAATCCAGCGTAATGATTGTGAACACAGCATCGTATTGGTTGGGGAACCAGACTATGAAGAAACTCTAGCCACCTTCCCAACACATGACAGTGCCGTGGTTGTTTATAACTTGGCATGTGGAGCCAAAACACTGGATGAAGTGCGTACTATTATTGAGAATAGGAATGGAAAATGAATAAATTATCCGGTATAGAAATCATGGCAACTATAGTTGTGGTCGCCATGATTGTCTATCTTGCCTGTTTTATAATGGTATCTATCAACAACGTGGATGCATGTACTGATGCTGGCTACGACACTTCAAGTGCAACGTTTTTACTGGAACCGAAATGTGTAATGAATGCAATTAGTATTCCCTTATCGGAGGTATATAAACATGAGTAGTGGACAAGGTTGGTCGGGCACAAATAGCGCGGTACTTAACTATCTACGGGTAGTCGGCGCTGATCGAGATGATAAGGATGAAGTTGGTGATAGGGCTGGACCTTTCATCATAGGTGGAGAAGGGGGAGTTCTCTCATTCCTGGGGATGACAGGACCGAACGCTGATGTTGTTATCCCCTCTGATACTGTGTACTACATCAATGCCAAGCCAGTGAACTTGGCTTTAGGATTGAGCAGAACATCTCAGGGCCTCAGTGTTTATGTTATCTGTTAGGAGTAGAGAATGAGCACAAGTGTAATAGATGCCAACCTACGCATATATCTTGCGGAATTGGAAAAACGAATTAGAAAACTGGAAAACGATTTGTTATATGCAGAGTCCCAGATACGTGACCTTGAGAATAGGTGCATCGATCTGGAACGGGAAGTAAAACAGTAATGTCTAAGGAAAAACTGCATAAAGATTTTCTATATTTAACCCATACTCAGGGTGATGCCAGATTATGGTTTGCTTATGACGATGGGTACACGATCATTCTTCAATTGCGAGTAGTGTCTGATAAATATGGCCATGGGAATAATGATGACTACTGGACTAAGGGCAGAATACTATATCGTAATAATTCATTTGTCCGGGCCAATGCCGTGTGGGTTCACTTGATCAGACAAGATCATAAGGTGTGGCGAATGACGCAGTTCGGTTGGTAGCATAGGAGGTAACGTGGCTAAGGAAGTTGAGTATAAGATTGGGCCTGTCATTGGAATAGGCAGGAACAAAACCCTGGCAAGGGAAAATGCAGAACAACAGGCAGAAAAGATGTTGAGTGGGGCTTACATGCCACGATATATGTATTGGCGCGGCACTATCACCGTCTTTACCCGTGAGCCACAACAGGGATGGTCATACCGGATCATCTGGCCTGATCAAGAAGTAACTCTTCGTAATGATGGTACGAAAAGGTTCAGTGAGGATCATCTTGAAACAACATACTGTACTAACTATGGGTACAATCAAGATAACCTGGACGATACCATCTTACAGGCCAAGTTCCATGTTGCTCAATCTATGTGGGTTGCCAGTGATGGGCCATCACCTGACCTGGAAACAAGACTGTTTCTTAAGACCGATGAAAACATCGCAGCATTTGAACATAACTGTATGTGGTTATGGAAACATAAGCAAGCAGAAATGTATGGCCTCACCAATGAATGGTGCCGGATATGGGCCAACACACACAGCCAATACGAAACATTAGGTGACTTCCTTCATAAGTACCAATGGGAGATTAAACAAGATGAGCGCAAAGCCTCAGCCATACGGTGATCCAATAACTCTTGATCAGCTACGACACATCAAGGATAGGATGAACTGGATTAATTTTGAAGAGTTCTGTGCCACTGTCTATCCAGATAGGTTGCCAGTGTTGCCAGTGTCAGATGAAAACACTGAATTCCTACTTACTATTAAGAATACTGATCTACGTATGAGGCTGTTAAAATTCTATAAGAGGTTTCAAAGCGACTTCATTGGGTTCATCAGCTATTGTGATACAGCACAACTCCAAGCTGTACTTGATCTAATAAACAAGGAGCTATCTGATGGCAACGATGGTGAGTGATGAAGCTCGGAAAAGGAATGAGGCTGTGCTTGCCCACCTTGGAACGTTCAAGGAACATCTTGGCATAACCCATCATGGTAGGTTGAGGCTAAGTCTTGGGGATAAGGTGACTTACTATACCCATCCCGACATAGGTGAAAGCTATCGCATCAAGTCTGGAATCATGCAACTGATAGTGGAAAGGAATCTCGATGAATCGCTGGTTGAAGAAGTCGTCGTTGATGACAGGCTTACAATCGAGACAGTAGCCGACATCGTTGAGAAGATTGAGTGTGCTATCTATGGCTATGAAACACAAGATGGCAACATGGATACCTTCTATAATATCTGGGATGAGGGCGGTATCGGTGTCTCTCCTGAGATCAGGTATGGATCTAATGACAGTAAGCTATACAAAGAAAATTATTGGCCATCTGATTGGAACTATGCCTATGTTATGCATGGCAATAGCGAAGGCTACTACCTGCATGTTGACTGTGGATACCGTGTTCACGATGCAAATGGTAAACAAACTAAGTTTATTAAGCAGGGGATGCTGTCCGGCAAATCGTTTGGTGATTGGGAAAAGCTGTATGAATCTGCAGCACGTATCAGTTACCTATTACAGTGGCCTATATAGGAGGCAATAAGAATGTATAACCATCATTTAGTAGAAATGGTACTGGCATTAGTTGGGGCTGGAATTATACCCGACGATCCAGAGGACAAACAAGAAGTGCAACACGTTCTTAGAGGATGTTGGATAAATAAGATAGCCTCATGTTGGGGCATTGAAGATGTAATAGGAGTGGATGATACATTGACAGAAGATGAGGCCAGGGAAATATTATACACTGTTCATGAAGAACAAGATGCCTCTATTGGTATAAATTGGGATGTTATAGAGGCCAGGGTTAATGATTTCAAAAGGGAGAAAGTATGAGATGAAAATTAAAGATGGACTGGAGCAAGAGTACGCAAAACACAAAAATATAAATCAAGATACTTATGGTGGAAGAGTCGTTAGCTATGGTGAAGATTGGGCAAATCTTATGGAGGATAGGATAGCCAATGGTGAGCAACTAGAAGATATAGCAGATGAAACATCTCATGAAGCAGATACCGATGACATAACTGGATTCATGTATTCATGTGCTGCAAGTAGCTTGGCATATTATTGGGAACACGGCGAACAACTCCGGCGTTGGCATAACCTGGAAAACCAGATTGGTACAGAGGGTGAAGAGGCCAACGAGAAAGGCACTGTGTTAAATACTGCTATTCTGAATATAGGGACAAAAGAATGAATGGAGAAAGTTGGATCACATTTATTCTGTCCCTGATAATAGTCGCAGCTATTATCTACATTGCTATTCATAGGCTAGGGCACGATGCAGCGCCCTATGCCATCGGCCTGGGATTGGCCGGAGTTGTTGCTATCTTTCTAGCTATTAAAGGAGTGAACGAGAATGTTGATCGATAGAAAGTATAGGATATTTGAGGCTGTATCTAAAGATTTAGATCGGCCAGTGTTGAACTGTGTGTTCATCTTCCGCATCAGGGTTGCCAGTAAAACAGAAGAATTATGGCGGGAAGTCAACAAGTGGCTCAACCAGGGCTTTGGCAAACCGGAGTGGCTTGACAAATGGCCAAGAGAACATCTGGAAATTAGAGCAGAACATATCTGCAACGGTGTGGCCGTTGCAACAAATGGTTTTATACTGGCTGTTGCCCCGGTTAAACTTGATACGTGGGATAATGGTGGTGATGTAGATACTGTGCCCTACCTTATCCCCGCTAATATACTGGACAAGGCATTCAAGCTGAAGAAAAATGAGGTACTCAATTCATGGGAATGGCCTGATGTTAGCCTCAAACTTGAACCAAATCGGGTAACTCTTGCCGATGAATCTATTCATCAGATAAATACAGATGGCTATAGAATCCCTGACTTCATGACTATCGCCCTACATCACCTGAAAGATAGCAATGGAACTGTTCCCGAACAATTTGTTTTCGATCCAAATGGATTCGTCAGTCTTGTTAAGGCATTGGGCCTTCCTTTAACTGGCAAACCACCAGGGTCTAGCGTAGCTATTGCGTTTGATAACGGGAATCGTGGCGCAACCTTTGTTCAACCGTTGAGTGTGGCGCAACGTGAGCTAGTCGCTCCGTTCGGCATACTAATGGGTCAACACATTAGATAAGGGAGGTAAGATGTCTATACAATTATCAAATAAGTATGGCCTCAATCCATCGCTAATGATCTGTTTCTTCTGCAATAAAGAAAGCTCAGGAGTTGCCCTGTTAGGTAACAACGGTGGCAAGGAAGCACCGAGACAGGCTATCTATGACATGACTCCATGCCATGAGTGTAAGGATCTTATGAACCAGGGTATCTTGCTTATCTCAGTCCGTAATGGCGAGATGGAAAAAGCGGAACGGGATAGAGAGCTTGCCATTGCCCAATATGAAAGAGAATCCAGTGGCAAATATCGTGGATGGAAAAATAAACATCCGTTCAATTGGATGCCGAATCCCTATCGGACTGGTGGGTGGGCAGTCATAACGGAAGAGGCATTTGCTGGTGTCTTTAATGGCCCCGTTGTTGATCAGATAGTGGAAATGCGCTGGTCGTTTGTTCCCGATGAAGTATGGGATGCCGTTGGATTGCCCCGTGGTATTGAGATTAATAACCTGGATAATGCATCTGATTAGTGGTACAATTGTTCTTAGTTAAAAGGAGATATACACATGGCATTTTTCAAACCGAATGAGACATCGTTACAGGACAAGGCCGTTGGCAATACCAAGTGGCATGAGTTACGGTTCGAGTTCCGAGACCCGATGCTTAAGCCTAACAAGTTTAATCCTGATAAGGATCAGCTTGCATGGGGAGTTGTCAATGGATTTATTAAAGAGATTTGGTACATCTCTCAGAAAAGCGTTGAAGAAACTCTCAATGTCATCGGGCCTATCAATGGCACAGTCATACGTGTAGCTAAGTTTCGTACCGGATCTGGCAATACGGATGTGGATTGGCAAGTTGAATATGTTAAAGGGCCACGAGAGCCACGACATATACGGGAGAGTGTTGTCACTGGTTCCACTATCCCGCTTAATAATACCACCGATCCTATCAGTCAACAGGTACAAGGTGGACATTATGAAGCACAGAAATATGGTGGTGGTGGTCAAGGCGATGAAGAACCTTGGTATGATGAAGATGGGGGAGTCGATATTTCAGATAATGTCTATGTCGATGACATCAGAGATATTCCAGTACAGGAGGTCATAGTGAAACAACCAGTACAACGAAGGCAAGACAGACCGTGGGAAGAGAATAGTGAGGCTGGTGCTGAAGCAAAGGAGTATGTATATCCCCCACTTGATGAACAAAAACTGGAACTGATCCGTATCCTGGCAGAAGATCAGGCTAAGATGGCCGTGGTCATGCTTGAAGCATACAAGAAATATATGCCTGACGATCTGCCCGGTGAGGAACTACATACCTATGTCCGTGGTGGCATGGTCGGCCTGAGCTATGACATCCTCTCCCTTGACAGGGATCATCGCATCCCACGTGTTGGGCTGAGAAATTATGTGCCCCTGCCACCAGAAGAACCGGCCCCTGAACCAGAGGATGTAATAGGCTGGACTCTGGAGAGGAAGATGGACTATGCATCTTCCTTTATCGGCCTATCAAAATCTGAGTTTGTGAAGGAAGTGTTCGAGTATCTGACTGTCATCCATCAAAGAGTGACCAGCGTTCATCATGCAAAAGAGTTACTGAAGAAGAAACTTGGTTACGCTACACTGCCAACAGATGAAGAGTCATTGAAGTCCCTGATCCACGAGTTCCTTGTTTATAATGATGGACGTGCTGAAGGGCTGGACGAGATGACTGCCTGTATTACTGTGTCCAATGAATGTGGCCGACATCCCGGACTGATGCCACCGATTAACCAAGATGCAAAAGAGAAATCAGATAGTAAGCCAACCAAACAAACAGCATGATAGCTTAGTCGCCATTGAGGGTATCAATGTCTCCCGTGTTGGCCTAACCATTACGGGAGACATATCCTTTGAACAGTGGCAGGATATCGGATATACCTTATCTGGCATGGAAGTAGCCTTGCGCTGGTCTATTGGAGATTGGCTGAACTATGGCGAGTTTAAGTATGGCGAGACATATGCTCAGGCCAGCGATGTGACAGGATTCGATCCAAGCTACTTGGCTAACCTTAAGTACATCACTGGTGCAATAGAGATTTCACGGCGGCGTGAAGAACTACATCTCAGCCACCATCAGGTAGTCGCCCCACTCACCATGCCGGAACAAGATGCATGGCTTGACCATGCCGTGGTAAATAAACTAAGCACTTCTGAACTAAGGGACGCTATCAAGCAAGCTAATAACGGGCAGGAGCCTGCTGATTTTGCCCCACTACAAGGCGAATCACTAGAAGCAGCGGTGATAAGCTACATCCATGGCCTGGAAGCTAACAAGAAGGAAATTTATGAACATGCCTATCAACTTATGAAAGAGATAGTAAAGGACAAGCTATGAATGATAAAGAGATAGAGGTAGTAAGAAAGATTGTCGAACTAGAACACGGCGAATATGAGTCGAACGACGACAGCCCGGACTGTGTGTTCAAGGCAAAAGAAAACGAGTATGGTCCGTGTGGTGGTGTCACCTACTCTGATGGTTTCAGCATACCGCTTGGTGAGTACAACGGAAAAAAGTTTGAAGGTATTGTTGTTCCAATTCCAGTATGTAGTGCCCACTACGATGTGATGAAACTTTCATTCGAGAGAACTGGCATGTACCAATGGACAAAAGGAATACTGGCATGGCACTAATTGGATACTCACAGGTAGAAGCTAGAGACTTCAGCCTACAAGAAGCAAAAGAAACTACTACGTTTTCTCTCTTTGCTTGTGAAGAATTTCTTTCAAGCAATGAGTTTCTTGAGGGACTTGGTATTGATCTAGTGGATGATGATGGGAACCTAGTTCCCCTGGTTGATAGAATAAAGATGGCAATGCATTATGCAAGGGAAATGGAAACCTTATGAGTAAAAATGCTAATAAAAAGATGGAAGAAGTTTTAAGTAGGGATGTGGAAATTTTGCGCTTTATTAATAAGCATACTAAAGAAAAGGGATGGCCACCTACTGTCAGGGAAATACAAACTGCGCTGGATATTTCCTCAACCTCTGTCGTATCGTACCATATCAACTCACTCAAGAACGATGGTTACTTGGTAAAGACAGATGAACAACAGGCCAGGGCGCTGGCCCTAACTCCTGATGGTCGGATGCATATGGAGTCGTCATGAACTGACTGAGGTACAAGACACCTTGCAATTTGAAAAGTAATCTGCTAATATGGTTGAACCTTGATGTGTGACCATTGAGGCAAAGCTAACAATTAGGGACAAGGCATGTAGTAGAAGCTCATTTCCGGGCTGTTGTGTCTACTTTGTTCTTACTATGCCTAGTCCCTGAACAAAGCCAGAGTCACCACAGCAGCCCAGAGGTGAGCTTTTTTGTATCCACAGGAGAGTACATGTCAGTCGAAGTAGAATTCCTTATTGAGAATAGGCACAATCCATATCAGGATAGCAGTCTAAGTATCGAAGCAAAGGGAGCCTTAGCCTATTTACTATCTATCCAGGGACGAATCAGCATCAATGATTTCAGGAAAGATAATAACGTTGGCCGTGATAAAACCAGGGAGATATTCAATGAGCTTGAGGACAATGGATACTTAACCAGGGAACGTAAAAACAACCAAGTAACCGGAACATTTTATTGGATCATGTATGTTACTTACAATCCAAGAACTGAAAACCAGGGCATGGTTCCACCAGAGGTAGAAGAGCCACTGACTGAAAACCAGGGCATGGTTGATCACCCTTCTCCCTCTTCTTCTCCAGGACCCCTATCTTCCCCCTCTTCTCAAGATTCTTTATTCCCGGAAAGAGATTTTGAAGAACCCTTCCCCCCTATAGTCCCCCCTTCCCTTAGAAATGTTGACATCCCACTTGAGCTTGCCGATGAAAGATTCTTCAAGGTGTGGGAGGAATGGGTGCAGTACCGGAAACAATCTCGACATTCACTTAAGCCAGTAACAATTCCAAAACAAATTAAGCAACTAATGAACTGGACAAAAGATGCGCTTATACCCGCCGCTGTTGCCGCTGAGATTCTAAACCATGCCATGACAAAGGGCTGGACTGGTTATCATGAACTAGATTATAGACATCCAGTATGGGAGAATGGATGGAATTGGAACACTGATGATAAGGGAGAAGTAATGTCAGACCTGGAATATATGAAACAGTTTGAATGAGGAGGTCAATTTGTCATTCACATCAAACATGCATATGAATCACAAGCACGAAACACCATTGAAAGAGGATATCATACATGCCCATGACATATTCACTATGTTTATCAGGAGTATGCATGAATATGGCACGGCAAGCGATGAATTTGTAACAGCAATATATGCCTGTAGAGATACACTTTGCTGGATATTAGGGCATAGTGGCACAGCATTTGAGACCAACTTAGGTGCGGCCTTTGACATTTTAATGCAAGAAAACAAAACAAATCTGAACTAAGGAGAAGTCATGCCCTCTGGATTACCACCGGAACTAAGTAAATGGGCGTATCTAAATGATTTAAAATTTAAAGGTAATGGATTGTGGGTAGCGTGGTGTCCTGTGTGCGGTAACAGTGGGCACCTGGGAGATGATCCCCCGGATCGTTTTCAAATCTATGAGGCAGGACATGGTGTAAGCCGCAAGGCAAGAGGATGGTGCCGACGCTGTGGCCATCTTGAATTTGCAGATGATGATCCAACAAATCCATGGTCGAAAGAAAGAAAGGAAGAACTGGTACAGTCCCGCAGAGAACATGCCGCTGAAGAAAACAAGCGGTTGCAAGTAAAGATCCAGTGGTTACAGCATCAAACATTCTGGCAGGACTGGCATGACCATATGACCAGTATGCAGCGAGGTATGTGGCATAGGCAGGGGATGGCTGATTGGGCTATTGATATCCACAAGTTGGGATTTGCAGGAGATAGATATGAAACTTGTGGTGGTGCCTATTCAATCCCCTACTTAAAGGGGCAGGAGATACAAACCTTACAGTTCAGATTAGTATCGCCACCTCATGTATCAGACAAGTATCGCTTTGAAGCTGGTACTTCAGTCGCATGGTTCAGACCATGGCCAGATGATGTGATAGAGGGAGTAGTGCTGGTGCTGGAAGGTGCTAAGAAATCCCTGGTTGCATGGCAAGAGGGTGGTCAAGCCAAGTACAGAGGCAAGAAAGTTACGATGATAGCCACTCCGTCAAAGAACGTGCCCACCAGACTGTTTGATGAACTGGAAAATGCAGAGTTAATTATCTTCATGTTAGACCCCGATGCTTACAAACCTGAGATACAAAATGGAAAGACAGTAAGACCTGCTATTGAGAGGAACATATTACTTGCGAATCCAGATCGATCTCTTGTTGTAAGAACAGTTGCCAAGATTGATGATATGTTCATTGATCATGGCTTACAAGCTAATGTGTTTGAACAAATGATAAACCAAGCTGGCCCGTGGAGGATGCCTAAACAAAATGCGTGACAATATAAGATTTGCTGTGCTGAATAAAGGACAAGACCCGAAACTACAAATGGCTGGTGCAGCTAGAGAACTATATGCCCAACGAATGAACGCTCTAGTCGATGTAGCAGAGGCCAAGACTATGGTAATGGATGTGGAATTTAAACTGAAGAATGACATTTCCCGGATAATCCTTAGTGATGAAGAATATAAAAAGCAAAAGAATGTGCAGGATAGAGAAGCATATCTACGGAAAAAGTTAAGCCGATCCTTTGGCCTTGTTCAAAGTCACTCACTTAACCTAGAGATTGCCAATGCAAACCTTGAGATTGCCCGGATGAATTTATCTGAACTAAGACTGCAGATAGATATTATGGAAATGTTTGTAGATATTACCAGCGAAGAAGGTGAGATCGAATTTGAATTCGCAGACGAAGAAGATGACGATGGAGGAGGAGAGGGAGAGGTTTCTTGAAGCAGTTTGGGTAGCTGTTAATACATGGGGTAGAAGTCCAATAATCAGGGGGACAGTTAAACAAACACAAAGAGATAAGGTGATGATGTGCGCCAACTCTTTCCTCATGATC
>Ga0307375_10006768_pt1 | contig 10567 bp, 8 predicted proteins | sample TR1MG_FD_202531 | JGI IMG/M metagenome (GOLD analysis project Ga0307375, IMG submission 202531) | Soil microbial communities from Risofladan, Vaasa, Finland - TR-1 | ecosystem: Environmental > Terrestrial > Soil > Coastal area > Acid sulfate soil | place: Finland: Risofladan, Vaasa | collected...
CAGGCGGAGCAATCCCGCCCTTGAAGCGAGTTCTACGGTCATCGCCCCAAGGCCGGGACCGACTTCCCACACCGACTCCGAAGCTTTCGGATCGAGCACGGCAACGATTCGCTCCCGCGCGGATCGATTCACCATGAAGTTCTGTCCCCATCGCTTCTTGAGCGCGATATTGTGCTCGTGGAGGTAGGCGGTGATTGAACGCGGCGAATCAAAATCGATCGGATCCTCTGTTTCTTTCGTCACTCTGTGGTCGCTCCCTCTGCCGAAGTGCTATAACCGAAAATACGACGTATCGTCCTGACGTGAACAAGTGCTACCCCGCACGCGCAGAGCGCGATGACTGCCGCTGTCGGCAGTCTGACTTCGGGCGCCCGGGCCGCCATTTCTGCCACTCCGACAGAGACCTGCGCTACGGCCCGCGCCGCCTCTGAGCACAGATGTGCCAGGATGCCACCGACTGGAGTGAGGCAGATAAAGAGCAAGCCGCTCCACAGGAATATTGTCACCAGCACACCGAGGATGACGCCTGCGATGGTCCCACCCGGATAAAAGCATCCAAAAAGCGCAGTAATCAATGGCGTCACCGATAGCTGAGCGCCGATTCCGACAGCAAGAAGCGAGGCAACGCCCCGGGTCAGGTAGGGTGAAAGTGCATCGACTACCGGCGGTGCAAACAGCAGTATACCGAAAAGCGCAAGATAGGACAGCTGAAACGATACAGTCATTCCGCTCTCCGGGTTGCACATGAGCTGCAGGGAAAAGCAGAGCGCCAGGATGGAGATGCCGTCGACCCTGCGGCAACGTGCGGCGACAAAGCCGGAAAACGCGTACATGAAGGCGGCACGCAGAAGCGACGCCCTGTCGCCGGCGATGAGGAGGTATGCGGCCACGCAGAGCAGTCCTCCCGCGTAACCGATCTTCCTGCCGAGAAGGCGCGCGAGAAGAAATCCGATAGCTCCGGTCAGGATGCTCAGGTGCATTCCGGAGAGTGCAAGAATGTGTGCGCAGCCGGCCCGGCGGAACAGCATAACCGTATCCGGATCCAGAGCATCCTGATTACCGGTGAAGAGCGCCCGGAAGAGCGGTCCGGCGGACGGGCCCATCTGCTCGGAGGCACCGAAGATGCCTGACAGCACTGTCGACCGGAAACAGAGTATGGTCGAAGAGATACCCGATGAGGTAACCTGTTTCCCGGGCGCGTAGCAGAGGTAGTCTGCGGATCCTGCAAACGCGCTGCCATGCTCTGCCGCTGTCACATGAGCGCGAACATGAACCAGTTCACCCCACCTGAACTGCGGGGATGGATCCGAGCCCCTGACGAAGAGCAACAGGCGCCCACGGGCAGTTACCCATCTGCCGTCGTGCCCGTGCATCGATTCGAGTCTCAATGGCACAACTGTACGTCCGTCGGAGAGAGTCCTCGAGTCTGCGACTGCGGTACCTTCGAACGAAACCACTTGCTGAATCGGTACTCCGGTTGAAGCTGACCTCCCGGCGTCGGTTACCGCGGAGTTCGCCGCAGATCCGAGCCAGAGCCCCGCGGCCACAATAAACAACATCGTCCGGGACGGTCTGCCCAGGGTGCCAACGCACGCAAGGGCGGCAATCACTATGCCGACCGCGCGGATCGAAAGGTTTATGACGGGCAAATCTGTCGCGACAACTGCCGGCAGGTAATACCCTGCCGCAGCGGCAATCGCAAGTGCGGTTGGATACGATACCCGAACCGCGACCGGAATACTCACTCCGGCTACCTCCGTTCGGAGCCTGACCAGAAAGACGGGCCTATTGCCGTTCACTCCTGAACTTTTCCGGACTTCGTGGTACGTGCAAGATAGACGAGAAGGTATTGACGCTGTGAACGATAATGCGGCCCGCGTCGGTCCGTGGCGGTCCGCCTGCATTCTACTTCTGCAATGCGCCTAAAGCATCATTTGCGGCCTGAAGAACCTGCGCCGGGTATTTCAGCAGGGTGGCGTAGTAGATCGATTGATACGCAACCTGATAGCCGAGAGACTTCAGGTTATCAATAACGGCAAGGACCACCTGCATGTCGTACGAACGATCGTTCTGGGTGTAGGTATTCAGAAGATTCATGAAATCCGACAATTTCTGGGCCGCAGCTTCGGAGTCTGATGTACCCAGAGACGCTATTGATTCGAGCAGACGATCGCGCGTGGTGAGATTCCTGTCAAACTCCTGAACTGTCTGAGAGAAATTACGCACGAGCGCGGTCGCAGCATCTTTCGTCGGATGCTGAGTGAGAAAACGTGCCAGTTCCGACCGGAGATTGCGCAACTGGAGCTGCTGACTTGTGTCGGCGGTGCGATAGTCGACAGCGAGTGCCAGTATACCGGCCGCAACTCCCTGACGCACAGATACGGAAGCATCGGTGGCGGTCAGAAAGAACGTGGTGGCAGCATCCCATTGCGAAATATCTAGCCGCTGTATCGCCGAGACTGCCAGAGGCACGATATCCCCTTTGATGGCAAACAGCCCTTTCTCCGCGGACGTAGTGAGCGAGTCGGAGATCTGCGCCAGAACAACGTGGAGGAATGTTGAGAGGGAGGAGGAATCCGCGATCTTGCCAAGATTATCCACGGCAGCCTGAATGACCTGCTGATCGGGGCGCGCGCCGCCCTGCGAGCTCAACGCCTCACGCTCAATCCAGCTATTGATATTCGCGACAGTCTGAGCATCACCCTTTCCCAACGCACCAAGGTCGTTGAGCAGCGCGATCCGGAGTGTATTGTCCCGGACTGACTGAAAAAGACTCCAGAGCTGAGTAAGCTCTGCAGAGGTACCCGACTTCACTATCGAATTTGCAGTGTCGATGGCGGCCTGATAGAGGTTGACGTCACCGGTCACCTGCGGCGCATGGCTCACAAAAAAATCGAGCGCATGGGAATACAGAGGTGCCATCTGTTCCGCCGGCTGCGCCTGTGCACGCTTGATTACCTGCAGCTTCGTCGCGCTGTCACCGGAGTCGAAGGCGCCGATGAGTGTTTTCAGTATCAGGGACTGCTGCGTCTGAGTTGTAGTCTGGGCTGGCTGAGCACCCGACTGACTTTGCTGATTCTGCGCCGATACGGCGAACGTAATTGCCAGACCCATGAGCAAGACGAACAGCAACGCGCGACTCCATCTGGGTTTCATTAGGCGGTCCCTCCGACGATTGTTTTTCATAATAACATCATACTACCGGTTTCCAGCACCGAATTCAATGAAGTGCATATGAGGACCAAAAACTTCGGAATATCTGTGTTCGAAGTAACGCTACACGGCGTCGTCGGAGGCGGGATTCTCGGCACTCATTGAGGGGACGGCTTCGGCTCCATGGGAGCGGGAGGATTTGTTCTCTTCGCGGAAGATGCCGTAGACATAGGTCAATATGGCATTTCGCATTGGCGCGCTCGGCACATTCGCCTGAACATGCAGCACGGACACGTTGTTCTTTTCCTTGAAGGTGACCCCGCGCACCGTTCCGCAGACAACCACTCCCTGTCCTTCAATATCGGTGACTATCTTGACTGGCAGTCCCGGTTTCACCTTGCCGCCGACCATCACGGCCGCACCGTCTTCGGAAATGTCCACCATCTTGCACTTGTATCCGCCGGTACGGTCGATAACCTCATTTGCCTGTTCGATTGATTTCAACAGAAAAACCCTGCCGTTCGAATCCAGATCAGCCCGAATTGAGCCGCGCTTCTGCGCGCGAACCAGTTGATCGGAATGTCCGAGGTGCAGAATCGGATACTGCCGGTCGAGGTAGTCACCGAGTACCTTTGCGTGAAAGAAATACCCCGCGTCTTCGGGGCGCCAGAAATAGACACCGATCCGCTGGCCCTGCCAGGAGAATCCGGGCGGCAGCGCCTTGCCCTTGGGATAGGAGATTGCGAGGTATTTGCGCATATTCTCCACAACACCGGAGGTGTAGACACCGCTTCCGGGAAACGTGACCTTCAGTCTCTGACCGGTTGAGATATTTCGGGAAGAACGGATTCCGAGACGATACTTCGGGAGATTGAACTCGACACGCTTTCTGAAGTCGAATAGCTGTGAAAGGTGTGCTGTCGAGTTGGGGTCGTTTTCGCGGTTCGAGGAGCGGAACTTGAGAATCGTACCGCGAATACAGCGGTCAAGCGCGCGTTCGGACCAGAAAAGTGAAGTGGGATTTTTCAGTTTGTTTTCTACGGCAACTCGGCGAAGAAGATTGAGCTCATTGAAACTGTAGCCGGATTCTTTTCCCTTTACGTAAAATTGCACCCACGGAAACGAGAACCCGCCGCTGCGCTGGACCATCGAAACGAATGCTACTATTCCGAAAAGGACTATGATCAGCGCTATCAGCATACGACTGCACGGACCCCTCTTTCTTAACGTTAATTAAATCATCGGCCGGTCAGGATGAAACATTGATGACACGACTGTATAATAGCAAACCGATGGAACTCGACGAACACACAGACCAGACGATGCTGCCAAAAAGTATATATAACCGGTCTCGCATCTGTAAAGAGATAATTCTGCTCTATTCAGTCTACTACCTACCCGGCCTATTTGCACAGCAGGGAGGATTCAATCGTGAAGCATTCGGCACTGTTGGCTTCAACCTCTGGATCCTCATCATGGCTGTTCCGCAGATGCTTCTCCTGTTCTATGTGCTCGAGCTGCAGGAACCGGAGACTATCCGTTCGCTTGGATTGTCGTTCACTTCACGAGCGTTCATACCGCGAATGGCCGTGACACTTGCAGGGCTTTTTGCTGTCGCGTTCACAACGAGCTGGATCGTTGAATCGCTTGCGGCAGGAAAGGCGATCTTCGGAGCAACCGGATCAGGCACCAGCTGGCATATCGGTAGTATTGCGATCGTGCCGCTTCTGCTTCTCTCCTCGCTGGCAATTGGCTACCGAGAAGAACTCTTCTTCCGAGCCTACCTTATGACGAGACTCGACCAGATGGAGGTAACTCCCGCTGCGGCGGTAGCACTGAGCGCGATTCTCTTTGCTGCGGGGCATGCCTACGAGGGAGTAGCAGGCGCATTTGTTGCGCTGGCAAGCGGTATCTTTCTTGCCCTCGCCTACCGTTCCGGGCGAAATCTCCACCAGGTGGCAATCGCTCACGGACTGTACAACTTCGCAATCCTGATCTTGAGTGGTACCAGATGACAAACCCGACAATTCTGCTCTCATTCGTAGCAGGAGTTCTTTCATTCCTGTCACCGTGCATTCTTCCGCTGATTCCCTCATACCTCTCCTACATCGGAGGTGTGTCTCTCGCCGAGCTCAGGTCGTCAACTCGGGCCGATTCCGGAGTGGTCATGAGGACTCTCCTTTTCATAGCTGGATTCTCGGTAGTGTTCGTGGCACTCGGGGTGGTATTTTCGGGAACCGGCCTCCTGCTCAACAGACTCTCATCGACTATCAATCTCATCGCAGGTATTCTCATCGTTCTGCTCGCCCTGAACATGATCTTTGATTTCTGGAAGTTCCTCGATATCGAACAGCGCCCCTTCTTCAAGACGCACGCGCGCGGAAAAATCGGCGGATCCGGTTACGCCGGATCCTTCGCGATCGGCATGGCATTCGGTGCGGGCTGGACACCCTGTGTCGGTCCGATTCTTGCGGGAATACTCTTCCTCGCCAGCCGTTCAGGCGCAGTCGGAACCGGTGTCCTCTACCTCACTTCCTACTCGCTCGGACTGGGACTGCCGTTTCTGCTTGCAAGCCTCTTCTTCAGCCGTGTTACTGCACAGCTGAATCGCCTGAAACGCCATTTTGCCACCATTCGCATTGCGAGCGGCCTCCTCCTTGCTGCGATAGGCCTGCTCATCGCGTTCGGCAGATTGCGCCAGTTCAACAGCTTCATTGTCGGCATCGGAGCCGCGGCGAAGAACTGGGGAGAGCAGTCACCTGGTTCCGCATCGGCAATACTGGGAACGATAAGCCTGGCGATCGGGTTTCTGTGCCTCCTCCCCTATGTGGCGGGACGTCTGAAGCAAAAGAGCGGTGCAGTCGATTCCGAAGGCCAGGCAGTGAGCGTGCAGCCACGGCGTTTGTCGCCCGTGGCAGTGCTGTTCGCGCTATTTTTCGGCGTGATTGCTCTCCTCGAATACACAGGAACAGTCGACCTGACAGCATTCCTGTATCACTGGTTGACCTTCCAGGGAATCTGACGGAACCACACTACACAGTTCTCGGTCGATGACCGAAATTCCGCTTGATAAACCGCGTAGGCGACCGTATAATACCGTCAACTACAGCCAGAAGGACGGTTTATGCCCGAAAATATTACAAACATCAAGGATCTCCTCCCTCATCGCGATCCGTTTCTCTACGTGGATCGACTTGAGAAAGTGACGCAGGAGGAAATTGTCGGCTATCGCCGCTACTCGGAGAACGAGTACTTTTTCAAGGGCCACTTCCCATCCTATCCGGTCGTTCCCGGGGTCATCCTTGTGGAAACCATGGCACAGTGCGGCGGTGCGGGGGTCAAGGCGTTGAACGTGATTGGAAACGCTCTGTTCTTCCTTGCCACTGTCGAAAAGGCGAAGTTTCGCCGCCAGGTCAGACCGGGAGAAGAGGTTCGGATTGAGATCAAGAATCTGAGGATATCGCCGCGAATGATTCGACAGAGCGGTCGCGCGCTCGTGGGAGATGAGGTCGCAGCGGAGGCCGAATGGCTTTGCCTGGTTGGGGAAGCTCCTACGGCATAAGTTAGCACTGCGCCCGGCGCGCTCTGTCCGGCCGTTCAGCGGACGCACGCGACCTGGTTTCTGGGGAGGGTTTCGTAATGAGTAATGACGATACGATTCCCAAGCGAGTGCGAAGCACGGTGAACCGGTTCGGCAATTGCGCGGTACAGTGGATAAAGAACCGAAACGACGAGTACGACCCGGTCACCTACCGCGAAATGTGGACGGCTGTCGAAGAGCTCGCGCTCGCGTGCCGGGAACTCGGCGTTCGCCGGGGAGACCACGTCGGCCTGATGAGCGACAACCGTGGCGAGTGGCTTCTCACCGACCTTGCGCTGCTCTCCATCGGTGCCGCTGACGTTCCGCGTGGAAGTGATTCAACCGATCAGGAGATAGCCTACATCCTCGCTCATGCCGATTGTAAGGTCACCTTTGCCGAGGACGACAATCTGGCCAGAAAGATCCTGCACCATCGAGACAATCTGCCGCAGCTTCATACTATTGTTGTATTCGACCACGATCAGAGTGGCACGGCTGACGATCCGACGATCAGGATAATTCCTTTTTCCCACCTCGCCTCCCGCGGAACAGTTCTCAGAAGTGAGACTTCGCCGGGTGCGTTTGATGAGGAAATCGACACGGGGTCGGGTGACGATGTGGCGACAATCCTCTACACATCAGGAACGACCGGCGAACCCAAGGGCGTTCTGCTTCCTCACCGAAGCTTCGCGTTTCAAATCGACCGGGTGAAAAATATCCTCGGCCTCGATGAGACCGATATCTTTCTCAGCGTGCTTCCCATCTGGCACTCGTTTGAACGGGCTGTCGAATACATCGTGCTCGGATATGCGGCATCGATCGCCTACTCCCGACCAATAGGGAAGATCATGCTCGCGGATATCGCGAGACTCAACCCTACATGGATGACCTCGGTGCCCCGCATCTGGGAGTCGATCTACAGTACGGTGATCCAGAAGGTCTCGAAAGAGTCGCCGCTGAAGCGGGTGGTTTTCCAGCTCTTTCTTTCGATCGGAATCGCGCATGCTCACCTCCGCAACCTCTTTCGCGGACTTGTTCCGAACTTCACGAAACGGTCGCGACTGTTCGATCGCCTGTTGAGCGCCATCCCGTTACTGCTTCTCGCACCGCTGGCGAGTCTCGGTGGGCGCCTCGTCTTCAAATCGCTGAAGAATCGACTCGGCAGCAGATTTGTTGCCGGAGTTTCAGGTGGCGGCGCCCTTCCGCCGCACATCGACAGGTTCTTCCAGGCGGCCGGCATCAAACTGCTTGAAGGATACGGTCTTACTGAGACCGGACCGATCCTCGCGGTCCGACCGGAGAGCGGGCCGGTTCCCGGTACGGTCGGGCGCCTCCTTCCGGATATCGAGTTTCGAGTTGTCGGCGAAGGCGGCGAGATTCTCGGCCCGAATCAGAAGGGCGTCCTGTTCGTGAGAAGTCCGCAGGTCATGCTTGGCTACTACAAGAAACCTGATGAAACCGCACAGGTCCTCAACGATGGCTGGCTCAACACCGGTGACCTCGTCCGCTTCTCCCACGACGGCGATTTCACCGTGATCGGACGGGTCAAGGAGACGATAGTCCTGCTGGGCGGCGAGAATGTGGAACCGACGCCGATCGAAGAAACACTTGTTCAGTCGGAGTTCATCGAGCAGGCAATGGTGGTCGGACAGGATCAGAAGTTCCTCGGTGCCCTCATCGTGCCGAATTTCGATCGCCTTGCGGAGTATGCGTGTCTCAATCAGCTCAGTTTTGCCGATCACACCGACCTTATTGATCATGACAAGGTTCGGGAGTTGTTCAACGGTGAGATACACGGGCTCGTGAACCACAAGAAGGGCTTCAAATCATTCGAACAAATCTTCAGATTTGCAGTGTTGCCGCGTTCATTCGCAGCCGGTGAGGAGATAACTCTGACATTGAAGAAGAAGCGGGACGTGATCACCAGCCGTTTCCGGAAGGAAATTGAAGCTTTGTACAGATAGCGGGTTCGATGGATTGCTGAAAGTCGGGCCTCGGACTTGATGCCGGGTGCAGTTACGCCCTATCCTCAAAACCAGAGATGAACGACTATGCAGTTACACTCCTACGCGTTCTTCGCCTACTGACACCGATTGAAGCGCAAAACAGGATAATGGCGACTCCTGACCGGGTGATCGCACTTGCGCTTACCGCCATGGACAGGCAGGAGCGGGAAGAGTTTCTGCACTATCTTTCGCAGGAAAAACGCAGGCGGGTGGACGAGGAGAGGGCCCTTCAGTCACGCCTTTCGATCGCTCCGACACACTACCACGCTGCAGCCGAACAGCTACTGAAAAATCTGACCGGTTCCGCCCGCGCAACAGGGACTGACACACCCGAAGGAACGGGAACCTCCAGAGGCTATCTTCGGCCGATCAATCCCCGACGACCGAAAGAAAAATAGCTTCCCGCACCCGTGCTTTTTTTGCCGCCGCTTCTACGACGGAGATTTCCCGATAAGCGCCAGAAACGCCGCCTCATCCACAATGACAATGCCCAGTGCACGCGCCTTTTCGAGCTTGCTTCCGGCTGCGGTTCCGGCAAGCAGATGCGTCGTGCTTCCCGATACATCTCCCACCACCCGTCCGCCCCGGAGCTTCACCTCATCGGTTGCGAGCGACCTCGGCTTGAACTGCTCGAAGCTGCCGGTCACGCACCATGTCTGACCGGCGAAGATCGGTTCAGATGCAAGCTGCGGCTCAGTGTCGCCCCGCTCTTCAAACTGCAAACCAGCCGCTTTCAACCGCTCGATTTCCGACCGAACAGCGGGATTCGCCAGCTCCCTGAAGATAACCTCTGCAGTGCGCTCCCCGACTCCCCGGATCGCGATGAGGGCTTGCTGATCTCCTGAATCAACGATGGCGAAGAGCTCATCGATCGACCGAATGCCGGCATCGATCAGCAACTCGGTAACCTTCGGTCCGAGCTCAGGTATGCCGATAGAAGGCAGAACTGTGTGGAACGGTCGCTCCTTACTTCGTTCTATACCATCCTTGATGAGTGCGATCTTCCTGTCCCCGAACCCGGGATAGCCGTGAAGCCGATCGAAATCGAACGTGTACAGGTCAACCGGATCGGATACAAATCCTTCCTGGACCAGAATATCGAGAGTTTCGGGACCGAGGCTCTCGATATCCATTTGCGACGTGCCGGCAAAGAAGTAGAGCAGACCTCGCCGCCTGTCGGGGCAATCGAAGTTTGTGCAGAAATGGTGCGCACCGATTCGGACAAGCTCACTCGAGCATGAAGGGCAGATCGCGGGCATCTGCCAGACAGGCTGAGCTGTCTCGCTCTTTTCAATCACGCGTTCAACAGCCGGGATCACATCGCCGCGCCGCGATATCGCCACGGTGTCGCCGACCGATAGCTCGAGGCTGTTGATGTAGTCCTGATTGTGAAGAGTGATATTCGAGATTCGGGCGCCGCTCACTGAAACCGGCTCCACGCGGGCGACCGGTGTGATTCGACCGGTCCTGCCGACCTGCACATCGATAGCGCGGACGACAGTCTGCGCTTCGGGTGCCTCGAACTTGTAGGCGATTGCCCAGCGTGGATGGTGCTCGGTAAAACCGAGGTCATCGCGAACTGCAATTTCATTCACCTTTACGACGAGCCCGTCAAGCTCGTACGGACGATCCCTGCGCTGCCGGGTCTCCTGTTCAACGAACTGCTCGATTTCGGCGATCCGGCCAACTACGGCCGAGGGGAACCGTTCGGCCAGGAACGAGATATCGTTGTTTTCGCTGAAGAAGCCGATGTGCTCGTTCACTGAAAAACCGAGATCGACGAGATCCGCAAGTATGAGGTGATGCGCTGCAGGCTGATCAGCGTAAT
>Ga0307375_10006769_pt1 | contig 10567 bp, 8 predicted proteins | sample TR1MG_FD_202531 | JGI IMG/M metagenome (GOLD analysis project Ga0307375, IMG submission 202531) | Soil microbial communities from Risofladan, Vaasa, Finland - TR-1 | ecosystem: Environmental > Terrestrial > Soil > Coastal area > Acid sulfate soil | place: Finland: Risofladan, Vaasa | collected...
TTGTTGTTGTTGTTGTTGTTGTTGTTGTTGTTGTTGTTGTTGTTGTTGTTGTTGTTGTTGTTGTTGTTGGTGGTGGTGGTGGTGATGATGATTGGCATCATCAGCTGTTGTTGCAGTCCTGAGCTCAGCCAGCCTCTCGCAATGTCCAACACCTGCGGACAGGCGATGTGAAAGTTGAGCTTGCTGCCTCCTTCCGGCGGCGCCGAAGAGCTGCGCAGTGAGTATCCAGATGAGTGATAATCGTGTTGTTCTCGTCGGTGGTGGTGGTGAAGCTCTGGAGCAGCCCAAGCGAAGCGCTTGAGGTGGATGGTGAGTACCTCAGGCAATCTGCTGATGCGTGAGTAGCTATATGCCTCGTTCAAATGCCGGCAATTGTCACAAGCGTACTTATCTGAGCCTTTTAACATGGATTTGGAGAAGAACTTATTCAAAGACCAGTGAAGATCGTGATCCCTCTCGATGGCCAAGGAGATGTCGAAGAACGCTTCAGGCCGCCCTGACTCTCTCTCGCATTCCATACACTGAAAGGTGGACGTGATTTCTCCTTGGAATAGCTCATGAGGGTCGAGTTTGCGATGGGTCGCAGAAGCGGCGGGAGGAGGAACATGCTTGGCATGCTCATTGCTGGAGTGTTCGCTGTTGGAGTTCTTTGCCAGTGTGATTGATGGGAAGTGGTTGTAAATTGAAGAAGAAGAATATGACGATGATGAGGTGGTGGTTGCAGTAGTGGGAGTGGGAGTGGCAGTAGTAGAAGTGGAAGGTGAAGTTGTAGTCGTAGTAGCAGATGCATGCGTAGAAGATAGAGATTCTGAAGTAGGGGAAGGAGATGGAGGAGGAGGAGGAGGATGACGATGGTGATGATGGGGAGCAACTGAATCCACGTCCATCTTGGCTTCGTCTTCCACGGCTGCACTTCCTCCGTCCGGCAATAGTTGCGACTCTGTGTCGTACACCAACTCCAGTTCGTGCTGTAACTCCTGAGATCCTGGAAGAATGGTGTTGTTCAACATCTGAGATCCATCGCTCACCGATTGGCTGTTGTGCGCGCTCATCAGAGGAGAAGATTCCGGGATGAGGACGGGTTCGAAGAACTTGGGTCTCTTTGCCTCCGGCTGCAACTCAAGTCTCGCATCTTCACTTCCCAGAGAATCCACCTGACCGGAAGAACACATGGGCAACTCCAACGAACAAGAAGACGAAGAAACTGACGAGAGAGAGGTTTGACTCTGAGTTTGAGCGTGATCTCGCTTTTTAGGGTTCACCTGATGGTTTGCACCTGGCAACACATTCGCTCCATCATCTTCTGATAAGGAATGACCATTTACAGGCACAGATTCGGACGCTAAGATAATCTCTCCACTCTTCGTGGCCACCGACGCCAACTCCTGATTCTCCACCATCTTCTTCATCATCTGAGCGCCTTCTGCGAACGTAGACAACAGAAACACAAAGAACTCTTGAACATCTTGTTGCTCAGAGAACGGACCGTAGCGCTCATCGAGATTGGAAAGGGCATTCAGGTATTTCGTGGGTCGAATGCTTGAAGTGAAGTTGTTGGCTGTGGCTGCCCTTTTCTTGGCGATCAGATCTCGCAATAGGGAAGAAAATTCTTGGACAAATATGGCATAGTGGTCAAAGGAAGAGTTCTGCGCTTGTATACGGGCGTATTCGAAGGAAGAGAGTCGGCCGTCCGTCCGGAACACTGCATCACGGAAATGAGGCGTAAACATGAGTGCCTGAACACAGCTATTCACATAACACGTGTGTCCCAAGTTGTAGAGTCCAGGATACTTGGGTACGACAGAGGAGGGAGTTGCAGAGGGCGTGGAAGAGGCTGTAGCGTTCCCCACAGCGTTCCTGGAAAAAGAGACTCAAATGTCAGCGACAACGTGTATTGGGCTGGCATACATAGCGAGAAAGGAAAGGCATAACAAGACTAGTGTGGAATAAGAGCACGCACGCGAGTGTATTAAGAGCTGTAGAGCCAATAGTCGACACATACGTTGCGGCGGATTTCGCCATGCTCAGCAAGTTGCTAGTGGGCTTGGATCGATTCAAAGTCAGTCTCATCGGCTCTCTGATATTGCCTTGACTATCGGGGATTCTTGTAGGGCCATATTCGATGGCATTATTGGTGGGAGTAGTTGAAGAATCGTCTTCGATGGGATCGCGACTTTCTTCTGTGGTTTTCGCGTCAGCCAGAGATGTGGGGAGTGGAAACAAGGGCATTGTTGCGCAGAGGGAGCGCGGCGTCAATGAAATGGTAGGAGCATGGAGGAACCCACCTGCACCAGCCAACAGCAGAGGGGGGAATGGGAGAGGAGCTGGGCGGTCTCATTTCAGCTGCCTGAGGCACTCCCAACTTGCCGTTTGCCGTCTCCATCTGCCCTCACCCTCCATGGCATCTTGCTGCCGAGCTCCTTTGGCCGCCCATGTGGCTCAACGCGTGGATGTCGAGGCGCCTGTGCTTGAAAAAGGCTCCGAGTTGCGCGTTCTCTCCTTCAATGCGTTTTGTCGCCCTCCTGGCATCAAGAACAAGGAAAACGATTGGAAATCTGAAAGGTTAGACTATATGGCGACGCATGAGATGCATAACTTTGACATTGTAGGTATGCAAGAGCTGTTTGGCACGTTTTCTAGTCGAAGAGGCGCGTTCCTCAAAGCTTGCGCTACTGCAGGCCATGGTTGGTATGTCACGTCTCCCAAGCCCTCGTGGAAGTTCCTTATCGATGGAGGATTGGCGATTACGAGCAAATACGAGATTGTGGAGGCGGTGTGGCATCCATTTGCGCCTGGAATGCATTCCGATCGATTGGCCGAGAAGGGCGTGTTGTACGCCAAGATTGCCGTCAATGCGGCTTCGAATGTCTATTTGCATGTGTTCAATGCGCACACCCAATCAAGTTACAATGATCCCGTAGGCAGCAAGTCTTGGAAGGTGCGAGAGAGGCAAACGAATGCGATGTTGGAGTTCATTCAGGAGATGACGACAGAGGATACGTACCCACTTCTGTTGATGGGCGATCTCAACATCGATGCGAGAAAGGAGATGCCGGAAAACACGAGCAGCGCAGAGTATACGGCATTCATACAGCAGCTGAGAGAGATGCGCTCCACGCGCGGAGAACACGATCCCGAACCGGTGGGCTACAACGTCTACGATCTCCTCTACCACTTCAACGACGCCGCCCACCCCGTCACCTTCGGAGACGCCACATTCAGAGAGAACAACGAAGTCACGCCCCTTGAGACCGTGTTCACGAAGCATCACGACTACGGAACGTTCCAATCACTCGACTACATCTTCTGGCTCACTCGTCCATCAATCTCTTCAACTGCACCAACGCCTCATCACAAGCATCATCGCCAATCATCAGAAAAAAGCAAGGGAAGGTCGACAGAGGCATCACAGATGGCAGACTCGACCATGACACCCATCTCCGCTCAGGTCGCCAAACTCCTCGTGCAGGGCCACCCCTTCACTCAGCTCAGCGACCACTACGGCGTACAGGCCACTTTCATGCTGAACTGATCCGTCACAGCCACACATCCAACGTAGGCTCGACCACTCACCATCCATCGCACTTCGTGGGCCAACCGAACCTACCAGCTGAATTCTGCCCTCCTTGTGTCAATATACCCTTATCCTTGTCCAAATGACGTGATTCCAGTGTGACTGACATGATATGCATTTCGTTTCGTGGGGCGGCAATGGGCCCATGGCGCCCAATTCAGGGCTCTGACAGCCCGCGTTTGTGTCCAACTTGGACAGCCTCCCCTCTGATCTGTTCGCTCTCACTTGTACGTTCTTGCCTCTCTCCTGCTTCCTCTTCATTAGCGTACAGCAAATGACTGATTCAGGACCCTAACAATCTCATTGCACCTCCATATCACACACTTTCGTGTCTCCTCTCTTGCCGTTTCCAATCCGACCCATGTTGCGTCGCATCGTCATCTTCCTAGGATCCGACTCTGAGCTTTTCTGCTTCGCATTCGCTTGATTTCTTTAGTTCAACTCACTCAACGAAGGACGAGACGTGGAGAAGCCCTACAGATGTTCAACGCTGCGAACTCTGGCCTCGCCGCTATCAGACCTTACAAAGAGTGCTATGACACCCCGGTACGACTCCTTCAGATGCTTTTCACTGTTTTTCAGCGATAGCAGCTGGCCATTGCCCAGACTACATGAGTTGTGCCCGTTTCACCCCATCGACTCTGTTGGTCGATTCTCGCTCTACGTGGTTCACTAACCGCCAATTCTATGCTTTGATTAGAAACGAGTATGCCTATGTGTTATACTGAAGCTTTCAAGTCGTCCCAAGAGTACGTTGCAACGCCACCGGCGACGAGTCGCGACCTCGTCCACCCGCCCTCAAGCCGTCAACCCCCTCGTGTGCTCATACTACTTGCAGAATATGGACTAACCTTGAACTTGGCATACATTCGCTTCAAGCAGAGGCATCAGGAAGGACCAACAAGCCGCTGTTTTACGTGGACAAGGGTCGTTATGAGCAACATGTGATTCGCATCATGACCCACGAAGGTTATCGACAACTGATTCACTGTTCGAACTGCGAGAAGTTGCGAGGAAGCGAGTGGAGAGAAGAGGATGCATTGAAAGTGCTCAAGTTCATTTGGCTTCGAAACCGTGCCGGATTTCCCTGGAAATTGACCTCTTCAGGGGCCTATATATGGAACCATCTTCCCAATGAGTTCGTCATGACAAAGAAGCACCATTTGGCCATGAACATTCGAAAGTATGTGAAGACGCAAGGAGCCAAGTTGAGCGAGAGGATGCGCGAAGTGCACCCGGAGACGTTTGTGTTGGAGAATGACGATGAAAGACTTCTGTTCTTTGAGGCGATTAAAGAGAGCGAGAAGAAGAGGAAGGCGCTACAGCGACAAGGAGAGCAATCGGGCAAACAGGCGCTTCTGGACAACACTACGCTCTGGATCATCAAGCCTGTGGATTCTAGTGGTGGCAATGGCATCGGTGTCGTAGATTCATTCCAAGAGTTTGCGGAGCAGTATTTGTGCGAAGAGCCAGCCTATGTGCCTCGTGCGGCGATCATGAGAGCCCAATCGGTTTCCGCCGGAGACGACGCCTCCCCCTCCTCCTCTATTTCTGCTTCAGACCCGGCAAAGACCTCCGAAACTGCTTCAAAGGCCACCATTCCTGCCGATTATGACGTCAAGATGGGATCTTCAGCAGGAAAGGCCCCAGAGAGCCCCGACGAGGCGCTCGCCAACCCCGCCGCCATGAACCTCTGTCGCTCCCTCATCGCCCAACGCTATATTGCTTCTCCTCTTCTATTGAATGGTCACAAGTTCGACATTCGAGCCTACATGTATGTGGCCGACGTTGGCCCGCCCTTGGTGTTCTATCACGATGGCTATTTGCGCGTCAACATTGAACCCTACGATACGGATCATTTGGACAACAAGTGGTCACACATCTCTAACATCGGTCTTCAGAAGGCCCATCCGGAGTACGAGCAGAAGAAGGTTGAAACTAAGTGGTCGTTCAAAACTTGGCAGAAGCACATGCTCGACAAGGGACTCACTCAGGACCCGGATTGGATCACCAACGTCATCAAACCACAGCTGCGCTCCATTATGGAAGTGGCGTACCGATCTGTGCTCCCCCAGTTCAAAGAACACGCTGGACACGGATGTTTCGCCCTCCTCGGTGTTGACTTCCTCATCGACTCCAATCACCGTGCCTGGCTTCTGGAATACACAAAGACTCCTGCCGGACACTCTACTTTAGAATCTGATGATACACTCTTCGCCGATATGATGGATGAACTGATTGCCATGCAACTCGAGCTTCACAATCAAAAGCGAGTCCATGGCGAGGCCTACCCTCCTGATTTCACACTCGAACCCCAAAAGGACTTTGTACGAATCGTATAAACAACGTTTCCAACCTGAAAAGGACCTCTTCCGCAAGATCCAGAGAGCTTGGGCACCGAGAGGACAACACTCGATCTTCTGCAGTTCGCTCGATAGTGTTGTTCTGTTCACTTCGATTATATCGTTGGCGCCCTTTCACTTATGCGTAATAGCCCGCATTTGACGTAGTATCACTCATTTGGCTTGAGAGAAGGACGTTGGAAGGATTCCTGGCAAAACACCATCATGCCCTTCTTCACCAAGCACCCAATCCGCCTTCTTGGCGATATGCTACATTTAGCCAGCTTCCTCATTCTGCTTCTGAAGATGAAAACCAAGCACTCCAGCGCAGGTACGTGTCACTGACGTCGCTTTCTCAATCTCTCCCCTCTGCCTCTCTATTGCCTCGAACTGACCTTTTGAACTTTAAGGTATTTCATTGAAGACACAAGAGATTTATGCCATCTTATTCCTGGCCCGCTACCTCGACATCTTCTCGAATCACCTTTCCATCTACCTGACTTTCATGAAGGTCGTATTCGTCTGCTCTACATTCTACATCATCTACTTGATCCGCTATACGTACAGCAAGAGCTACTCTAAACAAGAAGATACCTTTCCGAAGCCTCTGCTGCTATTGGTGGCCCCATGCGCGGTTCTCGCGTTCATCGTCACCGCCAACTACCATATCACTGAAGTACGTCTCGCTGTTCCCCCTGCTGATCCAATTCACTCTCCCACATGTCTGTCCTTCCCAGTCTCACCCCTTTGCGTGCCCTCACTCGTTGTTATGCAGATCTTTTGGACGTTTTCCATCCTCCTCGAAGCGGTCGCCATTTTGCCCCAACTCTGGATGCTGTTGAAGCATGGAGAGACAGTTGAGGTACGAAACCACTTCATCAATGTTCAATTCATCTGAATCTCCTTGTCAAACGAAGTTCTGTACTCACACACGCACGTAATGGTGGTTCTCTTTCTCGCAGCTGATGACCGCTCACTACATCGCTTCTCTTGGAGGATACCGTGCTCTCTATCTCTTGAATTGGATTGTGCGGTACTTTACTGAAGATACCTACTCACAATGGCTCATTTGGACGGCTGGCTTGGTGCAGAATGTCGTCTACGGCGAGTTCTTCTACTACTACCTCAAAAGCATGTGGTACAAGAAGAAGATGACCTTGCCTCAGGTTTCTTCTTGAGTGCATGGGGAGGAACGTTGACTTGCAACATGACACTGTGCACAGTCACTCACTCGCGAGTGCCCGTCAAGTCACGGAACTGAATCCAGTCGAACCGCCACTCTGCCACATTGTTCCATCTCTCTGCAACACTTCCCCCATCTCTTTGATGTACAATGTAGCGCTATCTGATTTGAGGAACTTTTGAGTCCATTGGGAGAGGAGTGAGGGCTCAGCGCAGCGCATGAATGAAGACAAGATCTCCTGGGTGGGAAAGAGTCACATGTCAGGCTGCAGCAGGTAGAATTGGATGTACATAGGGGCTTTTATGGGCTTTGCATGGGGACGAATGTGCCGAGGTCACGTTCAGAGCGTGGCAGTGGCGAGCTTTCCGTTTGCCAGGCGTTCTAGCTCATTAGCACGTTCCTTTGCGGTCTTCTGGAATGTCTCCTTGATGGTCGAAATCCATTTGTCGCACGTAGCCGGATCAGAGCAGTAGAAGAGGGGAACGGTCTCCTCGGTGTGGTCTTGAGTACGAATGGTGAACGCCTTGTACATGCTCGTGTTCTCGTAGAAGGGTACTTGATATGCTGGCCTCTCATCGCAGGTAATGAGCTCGTGAAGCGGGATGCGTCCAAGGTCATTGAGCCAACCGTGTTTCGGATCCTTCACAGCCCACATAATGAGATCGTTCATGAGGAAGAACTCGACCTCCTGCAATCCAATCAGCTCAGGCAAGGGTTCCGGCTTTCCTTTCTTTACTGTGATTGGCTTCTTAGGAGGGATAAAAAGCCCATTCTTCATGTAGACGATGCCTTCGGCGATCCATGTGCGGCGCTCGCGAATCACAGGAATCGACTTCGGGTTCAGACGCTGTTGGATCAGGGCCACCTTCTCCTGCGAATCGTACAGCTTCTTACCGGAATTGATGTATGCAGCAATCTCCTGGAACTTGACCAAAGCCTCTTTGATGAATGGGTAATCCTCGTGCCTCTCCGGCGTGTTCTTCAGCAACTCATTCATCAGCAACGCGTAGCGAGGAATGCGCTGCACTGGCATGATCCAAAAATCGAAGATACTCCGCGCAGAGCTCTCGGGATCCTCGGCAGTAGAGCTTAAAAACTGCTTGAACAGCGGGCTACTCTCTTCGTATTCCCTGATCTTCTTGATAGTGTTATCGTACTTGTTGACGTAATCTGCAACATCATAGATGTGACAAAAGGGGAGTTAGCGGGGGAGAGAGAATGAGTGTGAAATGGGAGAAGAGCGGTTTTGCTGTCGTACCGATGTAGAGCTTCATTGACGGCGCGTATCTGTGCAAGATGGATCCACATTGGTCATATATGGTCTTGTCGTGTTTTCTAAGCTTGAGGTCTCCCAGTAGGGCGGTGTTGAGTACGAAGATGGGTTCAATGCCATACATGATCTTCTCGAGGTCTCCGGGTTTGAAGATGGAAATGCCGAGTCTTGGTGCGTATTTGAGGGGAATGAGGTACTTTTCGCGCACGAGGCTGAGGGAGTCGACGTAGTCCTCCTCGGTCTTGAGCACCTCGTCGATGATCTTCTCGCGCTGGGACTTGCTCTTCTTCTCCTCCACAGATTCAGGTATGTGACTGTCTCCGCTCGCGGTGAGGGTAGTAGTACTTCTCTTGCGCGAAGAATCGGGGCGCTTGAGAGATTTGGAACTAGGAGACGATTGCAAGGTGGCGTCGTCAGCGGAGTGCCGGCCGGGCGAGGACGGAGCGGAGGATGCCGATGCTGCCGACATGTCGAGCTTCTTCAGTCCAGAGATGACCGGTGGCGTTCCAGGAGTAGAAGCAGCACCAGAAGAGGAAGAATGAGAGGAGTGGGGTGCGGAACCGGGAGCGGGAGCGTGAGACGCGCTCAACCCAGACGAGGAAGGCGGAGTCGATACTCCCGGCCTTTGCAACTTTCCGATCGTAGAAGCACTCGAGGAGTCTTTACTACCATTGGCAGAGGAAGAGGCTGGACTGAAACCAGACTTGGAGCCCAAAACAGCCTCTGAAACGGTGGATGTCATTTTCGCAGTTGACGTTGGCGTAGAAGGCTTGGAAAGCACGGCTTCTGATACAGTAGAGTTAATCTTCGAAGGTTGTGTGAATGAGCGAGAGGCAGTCGAGGAATCAGCCACAGGAGTGGAGGTCTGTTTCGCGCCGGGTGCCGAGCCTGAACGCGTCGGTATACTGCTGTCTTCGGAACGAGCGCCTGGAGTTTTCGGAGACTTGAGCTTAGAGGTAGCAGAAGTACTGGTAGGCGTCGAATTATTCGCACGCGCGGGTTCAGAGGATAGCGATTTCAACGCTGCCACGACCTTCTCGCTGAAAATGCTTGCCACTGTCGCATCGGAGAACCAAAATCCCCAATAGACCTTGCCATCAAAGTATAGATAGAAAGTTTCGTATCCTGCCTGCAATTGGATGGAGTTGGACTTGGTGAGAACGCTCGAGAGAAGACGCTGAAAAGAGCACGTCAGTTTAGGTCCTGCACGAAGGATAAAGTGGACTCTCAAGTGGAAAAAGCGCACCTCATTGTTCGAGATAAGGACGACTTTGATATTGTACGAGCCAGCTTTGCCTTTCACCAGAGATATGTTCGATTTTGCGTCGCCTTTGACCGGCGTCCAATCGCCCTTTACATGATGGTAGAGCGCCATCACGCCTGAAGCTAGCACTTCCTCACCCCTAGAATCAACAGAAATCGATTGTCAGCAAATATACGGCATCAGAGGCTGGTCTAAGACCAGGAGGCCATTGCGAGGGGCAGACCCCCCCCCAAACCCACAGAGGTGGACAAGGTGAGGGTGTTTCAGACGTACGACATGGTTAATCACGGCCAGCGAGATGAATTCGAATGGCCTGTGCGTGACACAGTGGAAGAGTACCAATAGACGGCAACGAGGGCGTAGTGGAGACTGCATGGGATGATCGAGAGAGCAGCAGGAGACACGCTTCGTCCACTGTCTTCCAGGCAGTCTTGATTGACGCCCACTCCTGCACAATCCTCCTTGGAAGAAGCATTTCACCCATATTCTAGACAGGCGACAGGCACCCTATCGGAAGGAAGCGCAGAAGGATCGCATCTTTACACTCCGCATTTTGCTCTGCTCTCCATCGCCACCTTCAATGTCACCATGGCATCTTTGAGCAGAAAAGCATTAATCGTGTCAAGTGCCGTCATGGCCGTATCTGCCATCTCCATGATATTCGCCAATGCCTTCAGAGCCACGAGTTACACTCTGGCCTACAGTACGTCGCTTTTCTACCCTTCTCACCTACGAGTTCGGGAACTTGTACTGGAAACCATTTCTAACAGTAACTGGTTGATCTATAGAACGAGCAAATTCAGGAAAGAAGGTGTATATGAGCGCAATGGACGAGAACAAGATGACCCACCCTTTGACAGGCATCGAATCGAGTACGCTGACGTTCATTCCTCAAATAGCCCCAATACCACCATAGAAAGCCCCTGTTTCT
>Ga0307375_10006770_pt1 | contig 10566 bp, 10 predicted proteins | sample TR1MG_FD_202531 | JGI IMG/M metagenome (GOLD analysis project Ga0307375, IMG submission 202531) | Soil microbial communities from Risofladan, Vaasa, Finland - TR-1 | ecosystem: Environmental > Terrestrial > Soil > Coastal area > Acid sulfate soil | place: Finland: Risofladan, Vaasa | collected...
TGTGCCCCTTCTTGCCATGAATTTTCCAATTCTGCCTTCTTGAAATCTTTTACTTGACGCAAAATTTGATGTTTTGAATATCTGCCAATAGTCCCACAAGGAATAAGAATTGTATCCCTTATTATACAAAATAAGTCTAATTGTTCTTTTAAGGGAATATCAATTTCTCTGGGATGTGATGGATCTGCCCATACGGTATCTGCACTATGATATCCTTCAATTTTCAAGTTTCCCCGACAATTTAAGGCTACTTCATTTGTCTTATTTTTAATGATTGCATAAAAGTAGAGCGCTAAACCAGCACTAAGTTTCCCTATGCCTTCTAATACAAATTTATTTTTATTCCATCTGTCTGTAAGATACCTTCTAATCTGAATTAAAGCAAGAATGCAAGAGAAAATAGATACTAAAAATAAATTAATTAGAGAAAAGATATTTTCCAAAGATATTAAATATATCGATAAGATTGGGAGACCTACTGTAAAAAGTAATATAATACCTATTATTGAAATTAAAATAATCGAATTTTGTGATTTTCTTATCCAATTCCATTTCTTTTTAGCAAATGCCTTTGATTTTAATATTAAATTCTTTACCGTCTAATATCTCCTTCTTTTATATTGTCAAGAATTAATTTTTCAATGGCTTCAGCAGTTTTGATCGCGATTTCATTAATAATATTTTTTTTATTCTTTTTTCTTTATTTATTCTCTTTCTCTTTCCTTCTCAAAGTTTATATTATTTTTTCTATCTATTTTATATTTCTGATATTCTAATTCTTCGATTTTTTTAAATTCATTATCCCACTGATTCAAGATATCTAGAGATATATACAATAATAAAACGATTAAAGGAAGATTGATTCTTTTACTGATTTTATTGTGATCTTCAAAAATAAAGAGGAAGCTGATTAAAAAATATCTTCTAATTCATATATATAATTTAGAATCGATTAACATTTTTTATTCGTTCAAAAAAGTCAATTAATAGAGGAACATACGGATTCTCTAAGTTTAATTTAAAAATTCGAGTAAATTTCGAAGGCTTTTCCTCAATTAAAAGTTGATTTTGCACTAATTCATTTATTCTTCGTGAAATAGTTCCAGCTGATACACCAGACTGTCTACCAATTTCTCGTACATTCAACCATTTTCCTCTATTTTCAGGTTTCAGGAAAGTTTCTAAAATTTGGATGTTAATTCCTTTTCCGAATATCTTTTTTAACATATCATTTGTTTAGAAGTTAGACAAATTAGTTAGTTCGGCACCGAATGATTCTATCTCGGGCATATGCCCAATTTCGAAACAGATAAAAAGGTCTGAAAAGTATACATTTCATTATTAATTAGTAATTTGTAAGGGTGCGAAAAGAAATTGGCGAATAAATTAACTCTTTTTACGGGTATTATCCTTTTGGCGGGAGGTGCATTTGCTTTGTTTTTAACAATTGGAATGTGGTATGAACCTATTCACCCATATACTAATCTCCCAATTTTTACATTGGAAGTAGGATTAATAATTGCAGGGCTTCTCTTGCTCATTGAAGGAGCACGGTCAAATTCAAAATAAAAAAATTTATTTTCTCTTATTTTTTTTCTTCTGAATCCAATTTTAGGTTATTTTTCTTGTCCATAAAATATTATAAAGTAAGATTTTGCTCATCGAAGGTGTAAGATCAAATTAATTAATTCTACTAATATGGAACAACAGTTTCAGATAGGCAAGTATAAATTCGATCTATTTCACTTTCGATAATACCTTTAAACATAGATCGGAGTCAAGAATCAGAGTCGAGAATCTCTTGGTCGTTGTTTTATTGTGTTTATTCTTTACATTATTCAGGATTTAATGGAATCACTTCGCTTTCTTCGAATTCTTTTACTTTTCCTTTCCAAACTTCAGCACTATCGATGATTCTGAATCCCTCGTCACATTTAATTAGCCCAATTTCCCAGAATGGGTTAATCATTTTATCTAAGAAGTCCCTTAGCACTTTATCATTTATTATTGATGTATCAGGACGCAAATGTACCTCAAAGTAACCCTCAATATGTTTCAATAGTGTGCCACAGCAGGGACAGTATTTGAATCTTTGGTTGCGGCTTTGATAACCACATTTACAACTCTCAAATGATTCATTTTTTAAAATAAGGTCAAAATCTGATTTTTCGGTGATTACACCGAGATCATAATTGTTTTCTTCCATTTTTTATCATGTCCTTTTTTAATTAGTAATTTCTTAAAAACTAAAAAACAAATTAAAAAATAACATTATAGGTTTTTAAAATTCCTTTATCAATAATTGAGAAATAAGGTTTTGAATAATAACATAGAATAAAATAATATGAAATAAAATTCGGTGTAATAAGATTAATTTTTGTGATTGTTAATGGTCGCATTTCTTTTTTGGAATATTAATAATAAAAATCTTCAAAAAATTATTGGTCGCTTAGTTTCAGTTTATAAAGTTGATGTTCTTTTGCTTGCTGAATGTAATAACATAGATCCAACAATATTATTATGCGAACTAAATCAGAAAGAACCTGATTTTTTTAATGTATCAACTAATCGTAATTATAAAAGAATTCAAATATTTACTCGATTTAGTGCTGATTTTTTTAGTAATGATTTTGCTATTGAAAATGAGAAAATTACAATACGAAATTTGAAATTACCAGGAAGGAAAGAAATATTATTAGCAGTTATTCATTTTCTCAGTAAGGTTCGTCATGGAATAGAATCTCAAACAGCGATTGTGCGGGATTATGCTGAACTTATCAGAAAGAATGAAGAAGAAAATGGACATTCTAGAACAATATTAGTTGGAGATTTGAATATGAATCCTTTTGAACCCGGGATGTACATGGCTCAAGATTTGCATGGTGTTATGTGTCAAAAGATCGCAAAAAGAGGAAGCCGGATTGTTCAAAATAAACCTTATCCATTTTTTTATAATCCAATGTGGAATTTATTCGGTGATAAAACACCTGGTACTCCCGGAACTTATTTCCTTGATAAATCTGGAATATCAGATAACCTTTTTTGGCATATGTATGATCAAGTTTTAATTCGCCCAGATTTGATAGACGAATTTATATATGAAGAATTAAAAATAATAACCTCTGTTGAGAATGAATCATTATTAAATGATAGAGGTTTACCTGATAAAGAGAACCTTTCAGATCATCTACCAATTTATTTTAAACTCAAACTTAAAATGGAGGACTAATCAAATTGAGTGACTTATGGCCTAATGACATAGGAGCCCCTGGTAAAATTAAGTCCCCTGTGGTTATCTTAAAGGAAGTAGCTGCCGCATTGGGGCAAAAAACCAGAAATATTTTATTAGGTAAAGTGGAAAATAGCGATTCTTGGGTTCCCAAAATGGGTTTTAATTATAAATTTTACATTGTCGCACCGGCTCTTAATAATTATCGGTTTCTGCTTTTTGAAATTGAGCATACTATAAATTTATATCCTCTTATAGTTATTCCCGATGAAAGTATTCTCAATGAACTTAGGAATGAATCAAGAGATATCAAAATAGATCAACTCAATGTACGTTTTGAGAAATATAATGTTATTTATGTTGGATCTGAAGAAGAGTTCCTAAAAGCCCTTGAAGCGATTACTAAATCAAAAAAGACACGTCAGGTTATTCAATCACTTCTTTCACAAATAGAGCGTTGAATCAATGAGAATTAGGAAAAAATGTTAATTAAAAAGCAAGTTCAGACGAGACAAACTTAGTGAATGCGACACATTCAAACTATATAAAAGTATTTTAGAAAGCGGAAATTCCTCCTCACTATCGCAATCTACCGCCTATATCAACTAGTAATGGTGACTTAACCTCTTTGCGAATGAGGTACATCCTCTCTAAAGCCAAGCCAAACGTGTTATCGTAGATTTGTTCGCTTGTGTAACGAAATGCGAGCGTGCCCCTTAATAGATTACTATATGATGATAATAGAAGTGTAACCTCCACAATATATTTAATTCAAATGATAATTTGTTAATATAGGGATGATTATTATGGGACCAGATATAAAATTCCAGCCGCGAAGAAACTGTGCTAGGTGTAACACCGAGTTAAATGAAAGTAATACAACAAAGGAACATATTATACCTAACTGCTTGGGGGGAAGATTAAAACCAAAATTCTTACTTTGCAAGGACTGTAACCAACTTTTTGACGCGACTGACAGTGGATTATGCAATGCATTCGATTTTTTTGACAGTTTTCTTTTAGTGAAAAAAGACCGCAGGACAGGGTATCGAAGAATTCTTGTTAAGACAAGCATGGGTGAGATGTATCTCATAGGTGGACAACTGGAATTCGTAAAACAAGTGATTGAAAATCCTGATGGGAGTAAGACCATTAGGGCACTCAATCCCGAAAAAGCCTGGGCTATTCTCGATGGATTGCGGAGAAAGCATGGAGAAGCCGTACAATTAAGGAATTTAGGAAGGGAAAATGTAAGTGATATTCGAATTCCTATTAACATCATCAGTCCATCTGCATGGCGGGGCATCGCAAAAATCCTTTTTGATGCCACTTATTGTTTTAACAATGAGTATCAGCCCGTAAAAAACTTAATTCGTGAAATATTAGATAGCCCATGGGAGGATGTTAGTCGAACGTGCCCGATTACATTCGCCCCAGAACGCGTTATCGAAAATTTCCCCACTGAATTAGATCCGAATAAATGGTTATTTTACCATAGTGTTATCATCGAATATAGACCACGGGAAAGGTGCATCATTGGGATTGTCCAAATCTATAATATGCCCTATATTGCGCTAATAGAGAGCGCCTATGATGGAGAGGTGGGATGCATAGGATATTTTATCAATCCTTTGACTGGTGAATCAAAAAAAGAGGAAATTAATGAGGAAATTCATATGAGTAAGGTCGAACTTGAACATTGTATTCAAAATTGGTTGACATCAGATACGCTTTCCCTTTTTAAGGAACGGTTAGGGCACAGTGCCACGACTACCATCCACCATAATGAGTTTGAGAGAGCTTTTGATTCCGCTGCCAAGGAAACAAACATAGCTGAGGGGGAGTTAATAACCGAAGAGTTCATAAATAATCTAATCGATCGATTAATGAACTCATCTATGGTAAGGAACGTTATTCATGCGAAAACATTCCCCAATCGCGTTTTAAGGGTCTTATATGATCACCTATCCCAATGGCTCACCTTATCTCAGATTCAAAGCAATTTAAGAGAAAAAAACATTTGTGTACCTATTCAGCAAATTGAGAGCGCACTCAATGTATTGAAGGCGGATCCGGAACGTATTAGTGACCCATTCCAACTCGAGCAGCGCGATAATAACGGAATCTTGGAAGTTAGAGTCATATATCCCATCAATCACTCTTGAAAGACCTTAAATAATGAATATTAGAATGCCTCTTTGTTGAGGTATTCACAATAATTTCTGAGACAGTACGGATTACATTTTGTTCTATGCGAATGTATTTATTTAGTTAATGATTTATATTATTATCCTTATTATCCAATAACATTCAAAATTTATTACAATATAGCGAAATAATTAAGGAATAACCAAAGAGGGAGGGAAAATGAAACCAGCAAGTAGAGAAATGTTTCTTCAAAATACGCGTTATATTTCAGCGGTAGGACGGTTTAATAAATATAAATTAATCATTGTTCAAAAATTTTTTGATTCAATATGTAGAAACAAATCTATAATGCAAAAACAAATTAATTTAGAAGAAATTATAAAATTTTGTATAGAGAATGAGAAATTAAATAAAAATCCTGAAAATCAACTGATTCACGATTATATTTTATATCTAACAAGTGAAGCACCTGCCAAGGATTACTTATATATCAGGTATAAGCACTTAAATAATCCTTTTTATAATGAACTCGGTTTCCATCTATTTTCTTTGATTGAATTTGAATTAATTATGCGTGAGGTAATCCAAGAAAAAATCGAAAAAATGAACTTTGACGACAATTCTAAATTACTAATAATAATAATATTAAAAAAGATTTCAAACTAAATGACTAAGTTTAATAAGTAAAAGGCTTTAACATTGATATAGTTATGGAATATATTAATAATTATACTATTTATTATCAAGAAAAATTGAAAATTGCTCTTTATTCATTGATATGGAATTATTTGCCTTTCAAGATTCCGAAAATGTAGAAGTGCTTTAAAATGATCAATATTTTTAGTAAATATGAACGTTTCATCATTGATAATCAAGCTTATAATAAAATCTCCTAAATTCCAACAATATTTAGTACGCCCATTTTTCAGTTGTCCCGATCTTGATGAAAAACAATTATTTAAATCAACTAAAGTTTCTAACAATTTATTATCTCGTTTAATTCCGTTATTTTTTGTCCAAAACGCTCCTATTTTCTCAATAATATTCCTAATAAATTCAATATTCCCTCGAAATAAAGTTTTTAAAATAGAGACTCTATTTGGACATTTATCTTTTGCACAACTAAAATCAGATTGAAATTCATATTCTATATAATTTGTACTCCGATATAGCCATTGGTCTTGGTAACAATTATATTGCTTTATATAATCCCATTTTGATAAAGTATTATAAAATTGTGCTAATTCGTTTTCAATAACAAACATTACAGTTTTTAAACGAAAAATCTTTAATTTTTTGTTGGATTCTTCACTTAACCCTTGTAAATCTTCCTGATTCATAGGTAAATCAAGATGATCATGAATATTTGAGAGAATAGTAATAATACGACTAAATTTTTGTGGACCAAAATTAAAACTCCTTTGTAATGTTCCATAGAGCCCTGTCCAGAAATTAGAATGATCAAGGACGCCCTTTTCAATCTCTATAATTTTAGAGTGAATTAATCCTTTTAAAATGAAATAAGATTGGTAAATCGTTCTCCCGATTTCGTTTCTTATTGTATTATTTATTACTATCCGACTATATTTATTAAGCATGTCTTTAATCTCATTTTTCTGATTATAATCCCCATAGACAAAATAGAATATTACACTTGTATCTAGTATAAGGTAAATTATCCTCACCTAATTTGATTTAAGAAATAGCTTTAGTCCTTTCGTCTAGTGTGGGTGGCTCATTTTCGAACTCGCTTACTGAACCATCTAAATTTTTACCGCCTTCTTTTTTGTCTTCTTCTTTTGGATCATCTACATTCAAATCCGATTCATAAGAAGCTTCTTCTCCTACTAAATCATCTACATTCAAATCCGATTCATAAGAAGCTTCTTCTTCATGTTTAAATAATTCTTCTTTTATTTCAGGTTTTTTTATTTCAGAAAGTTCTGATTTTAAAATTTCCTTGGTTAAAGTTATTGTACTGTTTATTTCTTTATCAGTTAAGATTGGAATACTCTTAAAAAAAGAATTCAAACCTGTATTTTGTTTGAACTCGATTAATAAAGTATTAAAAATGTTAAAATCTTTATCAAATAATGGCCACTCTAAACTTAGTGATTTAAATAGAAAAAGAAGAATTTGCCGATAATGTTTTTTCCACTCTATTTTTAAAATTGAAAAAATTGATATGAGTGCCATTAATAAAGGCTCATATATCTTTGACTTTAATTCTATAACTATTTTATTCACCTTTGAAATAAAGTTTTGTGTTTCAAAACTTTCTGAATCGTTAAGACATAGGTGAAATTCATTAAATAAGTCTTTAAAAGCGGGAAATTCTGGGTTATCTCTGTTTATTTTAAATAATTGAAGTATTCCATTTATATCTTCGAATATTGAAGTTATGAAATAGTCTTGGGCAGATTCTATAAAATTGATGAAAATCTTTTGATTTCTAGAAACATCTAATTTTATAATTTTCTCTAATATTTCGCTAATTTTAGCAGATTTTGGCTTTAAAAAATAAGTTAATTGAATTAATGCTTTGACACTTTCAGAATCATTTTTATAATTTTCCGCAATAAACTTAATAATTTTGGTTTCATTCTCGTAATTAATTATGCAATTCTCCTCAATAATTTTCGATATATCATTTTCTTTGTCTTTTGAAATGGAGTAAAATTTGTTATCCCCTATTTCTTCAAAAGACACAACATTTGAAACTAATAGTGGTAAAACTGAGGTATCAAAATTTTCTGCCCACGCACCATATTTATAAGCTTTGAATAATAAATCTTTAGTTTCGTTAATACCTCTAATATTTAATATCTCTTGTGAAAGAAAAAGTAACTTCATTAGGCGTGTTATATTGGATTTTTTACTCTCACTAAAATGTAGTATTAACAACAATTTCTCTTTAAAACCTAATTTTTTTGGTTCCATTATTTAAATCCCCCATTTTTTATAAATTTCATTCCATTTTTCAAAGAATCTTGTATCAGAAAACATAGATTTAAAATCCTCGAAAGATAAATTTAATACTTGCTCTACGTTAAAAAAACAATGTTTTAGAATATTTTCATTTTGGATTTTTCTGATCTTATCCTTTAAGGTTGCTTTTGCTCGTCCATGATATTTTTTATATTCTGGAACCTTTGTAGGATCTCCGGACAAATAAATATTTAGTGCCTGTTTATAGGTATGAACATTAAATTTCTTGCAAACATTACAATTACAATTAAAAGATTGTTCTTGTATAGCTGGCTTTTCCAGAGCATCTGATAATCCAGTTTCATTGAAAAAATTAAAAGATATTGGTTCAACCAATCTCCTTGTTCTTTCTGTTTTAGCTGGAATGTTAATATTTCTACCGGGATATCCACTTAAACGAATTATTCCCGAGAATGCTAACCCTAAATTTCTAAGAAATTGATAAGTATAAATACCAATAAATTGCACGAATATCTTATTTTTTCCACTCTTTAAAGAATCTATAAAATTACAATAATTAAAAATTTCGTTAGAAGTATGATAAAGTTCATTAAAATCAATTATCCAAATGAATATATTTTTGAAAACTTTCATTCTTTCTTTTAAAAGTCCAAATAATTCTGTTTCCTGGTTAATATCATAACACATTAAAGGAATACTATAAAAAGAGTTTTTAAAATCATCCTTATTCTTTTGAATTTTATAAAAATTTTCATTAACTTTCTCTAAAATGAAATACATTTCATGTAACTCTTGCAAAGAATTGTTGATTGGTGGAAAAGAAATATATGGAAATTGAAATTCGAAAACCTCTACTGGCTTATAGTCAGCAAATAAGGAATCAAATGGCATAGGGCTATATTGAAGCATTTGTGAAAAATCCTTTTTAATTTGGCAGTAATTCTTATATTCCTCCTCCACTAGCTTTTTTACTTCATTAATATTTGTTAATTTCACTAAGAATTCTAATTTATTTCTCTTTTGTTCAATCATTTTTTCTTTTTGTTCATTAGGCATATCCATTCTTTTGATCGCTTCATCAGGTATTAAGGATGGTCTCAATTTTGACGAATAATTGTCATAAAGAATTATATTTTTATTTATCATTGCTAATGTTTCTATTATTCCATCTCTAGTTTTTTCATTTGCAAAGAAAGAATATGGGATATATATACCACTGCAATTACTTTCTCTTAAAGATCCCCCTAATATCTGTAATTCGGTTTTATATTGAAGAAAATAAAAGATATTTATTTTACCTCCCCCTTAAATCAAGATTTTTCTAATATTTGAGACACTATTTTTTTCCGAATTCTTTTATAATAAAATTCATCAACAAATGGACTCTTTTTAGGTTTTATAATTATTTCAACTGAATTTCTTGAAACTTCAATTAATCCAATACCCTGTTTTTCTAGTTCTTCTCGTTTTATACGATGTGCAAAACCCTTCCATATTGCTAACCAATTATAAGGCAGGAGTACTCTATTTCCTCTACATTGTTTAAAACATTGACGCCAATCTTTAATTTTAAATTCAATTGCATGAGCAGGTCCTAATCGACCTTTTGAATTTTTTGGAATTCGAATTAAATCAATTCTTTTTTGACTATTACTCACTTCTCTAACTAGTATATCTTTTTTTTCAGAGTTCTCTATCCAAAGTTTAATAAAAATCTCAATCATCTCTTCCTCACTTGGAATATTTAACGCCTCTTGCATTTAAATCCCAATTTATTTTTTAAATCACTTTTTGAATAATTTATTTCTAAGTAATTCATTAAAAATTTTATTATTTTTAATCGACTTACGTTCCGTTAATTTCCATTAAAACTTCGAAATAATTAAGAACCATTTCCAACAGATGAAATACCTGAAACAAAATGATAATTTCGATTAATATATCTTTTTTAAATCCCTTTTGTTTTAGATAGATACTCACAATAAGGACAATAATAATATTATTTTTCTCCGATATCATGAGCAATGGCTAAATGCTTCTTTAATCTTGAGTTTAAGGTAGTTTTAAACTTACATTCGGGGAACGAACATAAATATCTTACTTTCCCGAAGTTATGCTTTATTAGCAAGTGTTCCCTTAGATAATATTTCTCCTTTCCGCATCGTCTCTGTGGATGTCTCGTAAAAGGAGGAATGAACATGAGTTCTATTGAGGAGAAAAAGAAAAATAGGATATTATTT
>Ga0307375_10006771_pt1 | contig 10565 bp, 8 predicted proteins | sample TR1MG_FD_202531 | JGI IMG/M metagenome (GOLD analysis project Ga0307375, IMG submission 202531) | Soil microbial communities from Risofladan, Vaasa, Finland - TR-1 | ecosystem: Environmental > Terrestrial > Soil > Coastal area > Acid sulfate soil | place: Finland: Risofladan, Vaasa | collected...
GGAAGCACATGATCTTGTTGATCCGCGCATTGCCCAGCGTGCCCTTGCGGCCCGGGAGCTTGGCAATCTCTGCACGGAAGGTCAGCACGTCGGCCTTGGAGATATCTCCGACCAGCCGGTGCCCAAAGATAGGCAGAAGGTTTCTGTTGAGTACGTCTCGCACGGCGCTGCGATGCACTTTGCGCCATTGGGGAGACATCTCCAGGAACCATAGTTCGGCGAACTCGGAGAACAGGGGCGTGTGCGCCGATCCCGGCAGCGCAGATGCTCCGCCATTTTTCGCTGCCTCCGCAGCGACGTCAGGCTGCTGCGATGCACGCGGACTACCCGGGAATAGATCGGCATAGACGAAGCTGCCGTCAGCGATCTGCCGTTCCACCCGCTTTAGGAGCTGCTCGACCCTTTTGCGGTTGATCGGCGAATCTGGCAGCGCGGTCTGCTCGCGGTACCGCTTACCCTTGTAGCGAAAATCCAGGTAGAGCAGGCCTGTCTCATGACGTACGTTGATACTAGCCACGAGTCACCCCGCCATTGGCCATCGGAATCAGCGGTCCCCGAGAAGTAGAGACTTTCCCGATATCACGGAGAATCGCTTCCCAGATGAAGAGCAGTTTGCGTCCGCCAAAAGGCCGGATGTAGTGGACCCCCTCCAGCAGTACGGCATCCTTCAGGCGGGTGCGGATAGTCCGGGCGTCGTAGTGAATACGCTCGGCCAGTTGCTCGGTGGTGATGTAGGTCGCTTCCATGAGGGGACTCCTGCGCTATCGGGTGGGTGTTGAATCGGCAAGCCGTGGTTGCTGGCCTGCATTCAAGAAACCACGATCCGAAATTGGTGCAAGCGCCCGGCGGAGCCACTGCGATGGATCCCTTTAAATCCGCCATCTGCAGGCAGCTTGTCCGTCATGGACAAAGACGTCATTTTTTTTGGGTTGGCTGCTGGTCGCCCACGACAGGGAATCCGCCCATACCCCGACGGGTCGGCGAAACGTCCAGGAATGGCTTCAGAGCTGGAAAAATAGTACGCGAAGAGTCAGAGAACCCACCGAAGGACAGGGGAACTTCTGCTGGTTCGCCGACGGCGGGGATACGGTGGTCAGCGCAACATCGAGGCCTTCATCGTGATTGCTACGCTCAGTAGTTATCGCTGTCCATAGTGGACGATCTTCTACTCGAGGCAGTTCGCGACGTTCGATCGCCACAACCAATGGTCTGGCAGGGCTCTGTACGGGCGGCTGCGATGATGTGTTGGACCCGGGCATCACTGCATGTGATGCATACATAAGCTGCCGGCTTGGTTTTCTCGCGACTTCTTGGGGGGACCGTATGTCTGACGGGGCCTATTGCGGAATCGGGCTCAACGTCGTGCGACGTAACCTGTCGCACCGGTGAGCACACTCCGCTGTATGAAAAAGCAACCTGCTCAGACATCTATCACCTCCATGCTGCCACAAGCTCAACGTGAGCCGGCAAAATTGACCCCGATCAGCTCGTTCGTCCGATCGCGAAACATCACCAGGCTTTGGACCATGCGCATGCTGGTCAGGTTGGGAGGCGCCGATGCGTTTCTCGGCTCACCGACCATGCATGGTCATGCCAGGCGCGGCAGCGGCATGCGCTCGATGGGGTTGTCGGAGCTTGGCGATGGGCAGGACGAGGCCGCCAGGGCGAACATCCTGCAGCGTCTGGTACTGACGTTGCAGGTGATGGAGGGTCAGGTTCGCCGATACACATGGAGCCGCACGGTCGCGGCGAATCTTCATCTGCTTGACGAGACTTTTTCACTGACACCGGCCGAAAAGGCGATCTTTGTACTGGCTGCGCAGCTTCGTGCGGATGATGCCCTGCTTAACATTGCAGAGAGCTGCAAGTCCCAGGTGGATGTCACCGATCAGCTCAGGCGCATTACGGGTATCCCGATGGAGCAGATTGTCCGCGCCGTTTCACCGCAGGGTACCTTGCGCCGCGCAGGCTTATTGACCGTATCCAGCGGGCATCATCCAGCCAGCAATCTGACACTTCAGCGTGGACGCTTGCGATGTCTAGTCACCACTCGCCTGAAATCTGTTGACCAGTTGTTTAGTAGTGTCCTTGTATCCGCACACGAGCCATCGCTCTCACCGCGTGACTATCCACATCTCAGTCCGAGCTTTGACTTCGTCTTCAGCGTGATGGAGGAAGCACTGAAGTCCCGCCGACGCGGCGTCAACGTGTTGCTGTACGGGCCTCCAGGTACGGGCAAGACCGAGTTGACCGCCGTCATCGCCGCACAGGCCGCCGTGCCCCTCTTCAACGTGTCATGTGTCGATGAGAACGGGCTGCCTGTCGGCGCGGAAGGCCGCCTTTCCAATGGTTCCACAGCTCAGTATCTGCTCAAGGGCCGCCGGGCGCTTCTGGTATTTGACGAGATCGATGCGATTTTTACCGATGGCAGTGCATTTTTCGGCAAACCAACAACCGCTGAGAGACTCAAGGCGTGGGTCAACGAATTGCTGGAAGGCAGCCAGGTACCTACGTTCTGGGTTGCCAATTCCATCTGGAACATGGATCCGGCCTTTGTGCGCCGATTTGACGTCGTCGTCGAGATGAAAGCCCCTCCGATGCTTCAGCGTGTCGAGTTGCTGACCTCGCAGTGCGGCAAGATGCTCGATGCCGGGCAGATACGCCGCATTGCCCAGGTGGAGAGCATTACGCCTGCGCTTGTCGATCGCGCGGTGGGCGTGATGCGCCGGACCCGCGTAGCCCCGGGCGATCGCGCCACGACGCTGGAGGCATTGCTTGATGGCACGCTGAGCGCCCAAGGGCACAAGACGATCAAGCGGGCTAGCCACGGGCAACCCGCTCAGGGCTACGATCCGGATCTTTGTAACGCAAGCCTCGATCTTCGAGCGTTGGCAGCAGGCATAGGTCGTTCCGGTACTGGGCGGATCTGTTTTTACGGTCCACCGGGTACCGGCAAGACTGCCTTTGGCTACTGGCTCGCCGATCAGCTGGGGAAGCCGCTGGTGCTCAAGAGAGTGTCGGACATCCAGAGTCCTATGCTGGGGGTGATGGAGCGCAACCTGGCACTTGCGTTCGACCGGGCCTCGCGCGACGGCGCCGTCCTGCAGATCGATGAAGTGGATACCTTCCTTCGCGATCGACGCGAGGTCCGACAAAGCTGGGAGGTCAGCCAGGTCAACGAATTTCTGACCCAGCTCGAGGGCTACGACGGCGTTTTGATCGCGTCCACGAACCTCATGAACGGCCTGGATCAGGCCGCATTGCGGCGCTTTGACCACAAGGTGGAGATGGGCTATCTGCTGCCCCATCAGACCGGAGCGTTGCTGGTTGCACTGCTCCGGCAGTGTCGTTTGGACGAGGCCTTCGCCCCAGCCGCTGGTCAGCCTCTGGCGGCGCTGCGTACACTAACCCCGGGGGATTTTGCCGTGGTGGCCCGACAACATCGTATCGTCCCGTTCACCTGTCCGGATGACGTGGTCAACGCCCTGGCTGCCGAAGTTGCCGGAAAGGAGCACTCAAAGCCTCACCGCATCGGATTTGTTTGAGACTGATGATCAAACGGATCAAACTGGCCCCGGCCATTCAGGAGAAGCACGTGGGTAAGGGAGCCGTCGATACGCTGGCGCGACAGTGGCTGTTGTTGAGCATCCTGCCGCGGGCGCCTCAGCGAACGACGGCCGGGGAAATTGCACAACGCCTCGTGCATGAAGGACACCCTGTTTCGAAGCGCTCCGTCGAACGTGATCTGCAAACGCTATCGGCGTTGTTCCCCATCGAGTCTGATGAGCGCAGCAAGCCCTACGGCTGGAGCTGGCAGCGCGATGCGCCGTCGTTCAATCTGCCAGGCATGTCCTCCCTGCAGGCTGTGGTGCTGTTGACCGCGCAATCCCATCTGCAAGGGCTCTTGCCGGCCAACCAATTGGCCGAACTGCAGCCTCTATTTCATCAGGCGCGGCGGACTCTAAGCGCTACGCCAGCCTTCGATGGCCAGGCGTCCTGGCCCGACAAGGTCGCCACGGCACCAACCTCTCAAGCCCTGCTGCCACCCACCATTGAGAACGACCTTCTGGTGACCGTGCATGAGGCGCTTTATCTGGGACGGCAGCTCCAAGTGGAATATCTGGGCCGCGGCCGCAGCGAGCCCAAGCACTACACCGTCCACCCCCTGGGATTGATCCAGCGCGGACCCGTGAGTTATCTGGCCGTGCGCATCAACGACAATTCGGACGTGCGGTTGTTAGCCGTTCATCGCATTCGTCAGGCGTCCCAACTTGAGGCGAAATCGGTGGCACCCAAAGGCTTCAAAATTGCCTCGATGGTTCCTGAAGTGGCTGCAGGATTTGGTAGGGGCGAGACCATTCGCCTAGTGATGCGCATGGCCGAGCAGTCGGCGATTCACCTCTGGGAAACACCGCTGTCTACTGACCAGACGATTTCGGCCATCGATGAAAAAGGGTTCGTGCAGGTAAAAGCCACGGTAGAGGACACCCGCCAACTCTATTGGTGGCTGCTGGGGTTTGGCGACTATGTAAAAGTGCTAAAGCCCTTAAGGCTGGCTCGCGAGATTCAAGCGATGCATGTGCGCGCCGCCAATCTTTGACTCAGTGCGCAGTCCCACCCTTTCTGGGAGTGGGTTGCTTCAGATCCGTATGGTCCTAACGAATATTCCCAAGCTCCCCACATCGCTCCTCGGTCCAAAACAATCTCCCTCGATTCATCTACTCAGAGTGAATTTATGAGCAATACCAAAGCATCCAACACGTTTCCCATCAAGCCAAATGCGGTTCGCTACGTGAAGCTGGGCGCGGGAGGAAAGTGGGAACGAGAGAGCCTGCAGAAGGGCATCCTTCACTTTGGTTTCGAATCGGCAGATCCGGAGTCCCTTCAGCTATGCCGTGAAGGAAAGTGGGACGAGATTCGACGCGGCTGGTTTGAAGATGGCGGCTTTGCAGCGAGTACGGCAACAAGCTTTTCGAATCAAATGAAAACGTATTTCGAAGACGCAGGCGACACTCTCTGGGTGACATTCATTGATGACAAACTGCACTACGGTTTTCTGGAGCCTGGGGAGCCGCAGCGATCTGACCCAACCAATGACAAGGATTGGAGTAGCTTTCGACGCATCCGGGGCGGCTGGAGCTCCACTGATGCGCTAGGAAACTCGCTGACGCGGACCAGCCTGCCAGGGACAATTACAAAACTTTCCATGTACCGAAGCACGATTTGCCGCGTATACGACCATGAATATCTAGTCAATCGCATCAATGGGAAGCGCTCCCCGGAAATTGAGGCTACAGATCGGGCACGCGCGGCACTGCTTGAGGCACTTGGTACGCTTATTCGGCGTCTCCACGATCGAGACTTTGAAATATTGATTGACATGGCCTTCGTTAATGCTGGCTGGAAGCGTTTAGGAAGGGTAGGCGGTAACGAGCCTGTGAAGGATCTTGATCTTGAGATGCCGCTAACTCGCGAGCGCGCTTTTGTGCAGGTCAAATGTTCAACGAATCAAGCAGGATTCGAGTCCGTCGTCGCCGACTACCAGACACGCGAGCATTACAACAGACTGTTTTTCGTCTACCACACGTCCTCCGCACCCTTGGTAAACCAATGGGAAAATTTGGGCGTGGTCCTCATGGGGGCCGAAGATATTGCACGATTGACACTTGAAAGTGGCCTCTCGGACTGGGTCATCGATCGATCCAGATGACAATGAGCCTGAGGCGCTGACATCGGAGGGATCGGTCACCGAGTAAGGGAGGGATGGTGCGTCGCTCTAGCCCGGGCTTTGTTCAACCGTGCGTCGAGTCAACGGATGGCGCAGGTCAACGCGGTTCTTGACCGCTAACGAGGGCGCTTCCAGAACAGCACGACAAGCCTTTGCACATCCAAGCCCATCCCAGAACATCCGGTCAAACCCGATCTAATCAGATAAGATCACCTCTATTTGGGGCGATGCTTCAAATGACCGATCGTTGGCTTAGCGTCGAGGACATTGCTGAACACCTCGGTGTCAGCAAGGACACGATCTACGCTTGGATTACCAAGCGCAAGATGCCGGCACACAAGGTCGGCCGGCTGTGGAAGTTCCAGCGAGTTGAGATCGACGCCTGGGTCAAAGCGGGCGGCACCAGCGATGAAGCAGGCTCCCATGAGCCCTGAGCGCTACCGTCTTTCTTTCACTACGGGCGGCCTGTTCTTGCGGGAGGCGCCAGTGGTGGCGTCGCGCTACCTCGCACTGCTTAACTGGGCGCAGACCCGGGAGCGGGTGCGGGCCGAGAACCTGTTGCAGGTGAGAACCGCAACAGCAGCCATGCGCATAAGCAAGGAGCTGATCGCGCGCCTAGAGTTGCTGGATACCCAGGAACTGGAAAGCCTGGCTGAAGGAAGTCAGCGCGAGCGCGGTTATCTGCTTTGGTCGGCCGCGTGTCGGCGCTATGACTTCATTCGCGAGTTCGCGACCGAGGTTCTGCGCGAGCACTACCTGATCTTGCGCCGCAAGCTCAACCTGAGCGACTACGACGCCTACTTCAACGCCAAGGCGCTGTGGCACGCCGAGCTGGAGGCGTTGGCGCCATCCACCCAGAGCAAGCTGCGACAGAACCTGTTTCGTATGCTCCGCGAGGCCGACTTTCTGTCGCCAGAAGGGCAAATCCAGACCGCTCTTCTGACCCCGCACACGGCGCACCTGCTGGCCCGTCATGGGCGCGACACCTTGCTGGTATTTCCAGCAACGGATAGTGAAATTAAGAGGTGGCTTCGATGAACGGTAAGATCAGCCAGCAGCCGTTGGCCGCGCGCTTTGAGCACCTGCTCGGCGTCATCAGCGGACAACGCTTCCTTCAAATGAAGGGTCTGAACAACGATTTGCCGTTCTACATCTGCGAGTTCAGGGCCACCGAAGCCTTCGACATGCAGCGCGTGCAAAAGCAACTGGTCAACAAACTGGCAGGCATGCGCATCGAATGCCTGCAGGGGCGCGGCGTCCGGGTACTGGAGATCAACCTGTACGACCTCACCATTGACCTGCTGAAAGCCCGCGAAGGCAGTAACGAAGGCCGCAGCCTGTGGGAGGAGATCCTCGAATGTGAGACACAGATGGACAAGGATGGCTTGCTGGAGCTGCTGCAAAACGTGCTGGACATCAAAACCCATCTGATTCCCGCCATTGCCGAGCGTCTGGCGCAAGCGGACTACGATGTGTTGTTTCTCTCCGGCATCGGCGAAGTGTTTCCGTACATCCGCTCGCACAACGTGCTCAACAATCTGCAAAGCACCGCAAAAACCAAGCCGACGGTGATGTTCTTCCCGGGGGAATACCGCCATTCACTGGAGCAAGGCGCATCGCTGGAGCTGTTTGGCCTGCTCCGCGACGACAAGTACTACCGCGCATTCAATATTTTCGAAGTACAGGAGTAGACGAGCATGGAACTCAAGGGGATCTTCGCAAACCCGGTCAGTCGCCCGATCGAGGGGGTGATCAAGGCCGACGACGAAACCAGCCTGTACACGGAGCTGAGCGAATACGTACTGACCAATGAGGTCGCCAAGCGTCTGGAGCACTTTCTCGACGCCTACAACAACTACCACAGCGCCAATGGTGCGTGGATTTCCGGCTTCTTCGGATCCGGTAAATCGCACTTGTTGAAGATGCTCGCGCTGTTGCTGGAGAACCGCCAGATAGACGGGCACACGGCGCTCGACATCTTCCTGCCCAAGATCCGCGAGGACGACGAGCTGCTGCGCGCCCAGTTGAAAAAGGCGGTAGCCATTCCTTCTCGCAGCATCCTGTTCAACATCGACCAGAAGGCCGACATCATCAGCAAGAGCGAAGTTGATGCCTTGCTCTCGGTGTTCGTCAAGGTCTTCAACGAGATGTGCGGCTACTACGGCAAGCAGGGTTACATCGCGCAGTTCGAGCGCGATCTAGACTCACGTGATCAGTTCACCGCCTTCAAAACCGCCTATGAGAAGCAGGCCAAAAAGCCGTGGGAACGGGGACGCGAACAGGCCGTGCTTGAGTCCGGCAACATCGCCAGGGCATACGCCGAGATCACCGGCGAAGATCCGGCGCTGGCCAAGGGCATCCTGGACAAGTACCGCAGTCAGTACAGCGTCTCCATCGAGGACTTTGGCAACCAGGTCAAGGCTTGGCTAGACAAGCATCCGGCGAACTTCCGTCTGAACTTTTTCGTGGACGAAGTCGGCCAGTACATTGCCGACAACCCCAAGCTCATGACCAACCTTCAGACCGTGGCGGAGAGCCTGGCCACCAAATGCCAGGGCCGTGCCTGGATCATCGTGACCGCCCAGGAGGACATGAACTCGGTGCTCGGCGACCTGAGCAAGCAGCAGAGTAACGACTTCAGCAAGATCCAGGACCGTTTCGCCAACCGCCTCAAGCTCACCAGCGCCGACGTGGCCGAGGTCATCCAGAAGCGTCTGCTGACCAAGAACGAGACTGGTGCCAAGCTGCTCAAGGTGGTCTACGACGAGCAGCTGAACAACTTCAAGACGCTGTTCGAGTTCGCCGATGGCGCCCAGAACTACGTGAATTTTCGTGATCTGGAGCACTTCACCTACTGCTATCCATTCCTGCCATACCAGTTTCCGCTGTTTCAGGCAGCAATCCGCGGCATCTCGTTGCACAACGGCTTCGAGGGCAAGGCCAATTCGGTCGGCGAACGCTCCATGCTGGGTGTTTTCCGCGATGTGGCCATCGCCATTGAGTCCGACCCGGTTGGCCAGCTGGCGACCTTCGACCGCATGTTCGAAGGCATCCGCGGTGCGCTGAAATCGGCTATCCAGAGCGCCATCAACAACGCCGAACGCCACCTCGGCGATGACTACGCTGTGCGCGTGCTGAAAGCCTTGTTCCTGGTCAAGTACGTCAAGGAGTTCAAGGCCACGCCACGCAATCTCGGCATCCTCATGCTGGAGCGCTTCGGCGAAGATTTGCCCGCCCAGCGCAAGCAGATGCAAGCCGCGTTGGACAAGCTCGAGCAGCAAACCTACATCCAGCGCACCGGTGATCTCTACGAGTACCTGACCGACGAGGAAAAGGACATCGAGGAGGAGATCAAGAACACCGAGGTCGAATCCGCCGACATCATCAAGGAACTGGAAGCGCTGCTGTTCGATGGCGTGATCAAGCAGCGCAAGATCCGCTACGACAACGGCCAGGATTACCCCTACACCCGCAAGATGGACGACCGCGCCTACAGCCGCGAGGTCGAACTGGCTATCCACATCATCACGCCGCTCAGCGATAACTTCGACAATATCCAGGTGCAGCGCATGCAGAGCATGGGCCGCGACGAGTTGCGCGTGGTGCTGCCGGCGGACGCTCGCTTCATGCAGGATCTGACCCTGCACCGGCGTACCGAAAAGTACATCCGCCTCTACAGCAGTACCCAGCAGGAGGCGGTCAAACGCATCCTCGACGCCAAGGGCTTCCAGAACAACGAGCGCCTGGCTGAGCTGCAGGATCGAGCGCGCGAACTGCTCGGTCGCTCTCAGCTCATCATCAACGCCGCCGATGTGGACGTCACCAGCGCCGATGGCCAAACCCGCGTGATCAAGGGTTTCCACCAGCTGATCGAAACCACCTACCCCAACCTGCGCATGCTGCGCGACCACGCCTACAACGAGGCCGACATTGGCAAATACCTTCGCCAGTCGGCGGATGGCCTGCTTGGCAACAACGCCACCAGCCTGAGCGAACCGGAACAGGAGCTGCTGGCCATGATCAGCAGCAATGCCCGCGCCGGCGTACGCACCACCGTCAAGGGCTTGTTGGAGCGCTTCGAGAAGAAGAACTACGGCTGGTACTACGCCGCGATCCTATGCAACCTGGCCCTGCTCTGCGCACGCGGCAAGATCGAAGTACGCCAGGACAGCAACGCGCTTGAAGGTGACCCACTGGAACGTGCACTGAGCAATACCAGCACCCACGCCAGTCTGGTGTTGGAGCCGCAAGTAGAATTTACGGCGTCCCAGGTACGTCACCTCAAAGAGTTCTTCACCGACTTCTTCGATCGCCCGGCCAGCAGCAACGAGGCACGCGCGCTGGCGCGCGAAACCATTGATGCCATCAAGAACCTGACGGTCGAACTGGCCGAGCTACTCGGCCAGAAAGCGAACTATCCGTTTCTCGGCGTACTGAGCGGTGTACTGGCCACGCTCAAGGAAATCGCCGCCAAGGACCCCAACTGGTTTCTCACCGACCTGTCCCGCGCCGACGAGGCGCTGCTCGACACCCGCGAACAGGTGATCGAACCACTACGCCGGTTCATGAGCGGCCCGCAAAAAGCCATCTACGACCAGGCCCGGCAACTGCTGCAGGATCAGGAGGACAACCTGGCCTACGTCGGTGGTGGCGAAGTCGAAGCCATCAGGGCCGTACTGAAAGACGAAAAGCCATGGCAAGGCAACGGCCTGCAGAAGATCCGGCCGCAACTGGACACCCTGCAACACGACATCAATCGACAGTTGGACAAAGAAAAAGACACCGCCGCCGCGCGCCTGGATGATCTGCAACAGCGGCTGCAGGCCGCCGATGAGTT
>Ga0307375_10006772_pt1 | contig 10564 bp, 16 predicted proteins | sample TR1MG_FD_202531 | JGI IMG/M metagenome (GOLD analysis project Ga0307375, IMG submission 202531) | Soil microbial communities from Risofladan, Vaasa, Finland - TR-1 | ecosystem: Environmental > Terrestrial > Soil > Coastal area > Acid sulfate soil | place: Finland: Risofladan, Vaasa | collected...
GAATACAATAGCTCGCATTACCATACTTCTGAATTGTACATTTGAACTCAGTCAACATCCAATGAGAGGCACAATTCGGGGGTTTTGAACGTACAAGATGTTCAAAAAAGTCGTCCAACGGGGGGGTCTATAACATTGGTGTACATTGAGAGAGAGAGAGAGAGAGAGAGAGAGAGAGAGAGAGAGAGAGAGAGAGAGAGAGAGAGAGAGAGAGAGAGAGAGAGAGAGAGAGAGAGAGAGAGAAGACGGTTTACCCCAGATGACATTTGAAGCACGATCGTTCACACTAATCTGTTTCCATTCCACTATCATCGTAGGTCTTTGGATTGGACACATCTTCGGCGTTGTTCTTCGGCTTCTTGGCTATGGGCGAGTTGGTCCCGGCTGCGCCTCCTGAGCGCTTGCGTTGGAGATGGTTGTTAAGAAGGCTTTTAAACCGCAGAGGAGCCGGAGAAGCTGCGTACGACGAAGGGCAAGCGGGAGACGGAGCCGGAGAAGCTGCGTACGACGAAGGGCAAGCGGGAGACGGAGCCGGACAAGCCACATACGAAGGAGGGCGAGCGGGAGCCGGAGCCGGAGCTGGAGCCGGAGCCGGAGCTGGAGCCGGAGCTGGAGCCGGAGCCGGAGCTGGAGCCGGAGCTGGAGCCGGAGCTGGAGCCGGAGCCGGCACATCGGTGCCATTGTCGGGAGTAGCGTTCCTGAGGTACACACCGGTGTGTCCAATGATCATAGGATTCACCTCAAAGGAGAGATGGCTCAGTGACAGGTGCTTGAGGACACGGGGGATGAGCTCCCCAACCGCTTTCTGAGTCATCTTCTTAACGAGGGGGTAGGGAACCAAGTTGGTGCTCTCAAACACACAGGTGGATGTTGGATCAGTGAACCAGTCGGTGTTTCTCCATTTCATCGTTACTTGGCCTATGTTTGGAATGTGATCACCCATTTCCAACCTAGCGAAGTTGGCTGAGATAGTTTCCACTACGAGCCGATTCTCTTGGGGAAGGCGGGCACTCTGTTGAGTGTAGACACGCACGGACAAGATGAGGAAGTACGACGGAGCCACAACTCTCAGTTGGGTGGTGCATGAGCCTGTAGAGCGAGTGGGGTTGAGGGGAGAGTCCATATCCAGGTTGAATGCTGAGGCCAGAGTCGTCCGAGATGGTAAAGAAGGCTCTTGGGAGAGTGTCTGTCTCTATCGTGCCCGCAACGCTGAGTGATCGAGTAGCTTGGGACGCCGGACCACGAGGCTTGGCCTATTTCTATACACAATTCCTGAAAGTTAGCTTTGCAACTCCGGCCCGCGATTTCAGCCCTTCACCAGCCAACACGGCTGCAGCTCCATAATAGTATTTCACACCTTTTTTTTCTCCCTGATTTCATGACAGGGAGAGAGTCATAGCTGCCAAAGGAAGAGAAGTGTTGAACAACACAATTCCCAAACTCTGGCGAATGTAGTTACAGGTTGCCCCAAAATGATCGCGCGATCGCATATCTTCAAGAACGCCACGTGGGCACTTTCGCACGAGAGTTTGGGCACCCGTCGTTGCAGCAGACGCCCTCTATGCTGTTCTAAATTTTGCGCGGAACTGTAGGGTCGTGAACATGGGGATTGTGCTGCTCTCCAAGGGCCCCTGCTTCATCCACCATCGAAGCCGCACCGCTCTCTGGTTTTCCTGTATTCGTCATTCGTAGCGTTATGGCCGTCCCACTGACAAAAGAAAAGTTTGCATTACTGCCGCGTATTGAGGCGGTTATGTATGCAGTAGTCGATTTGGTTCTAACAATCGAGAAACCTGCAGAATGGAACAAGAAGTGGATTCCTGAGTTTCCACACGGAACAGGCTTCTTCTATCATGTTAAACAAGGAGTCACTTTATTGGTTACATGCAAGCACGTCATTGAAGACTACTTGGAATCCGTACCAGATGAATACAAAGAGGTATATGAGGCGTAGAACGAACGTATACGTTTCCGGAAGTGTCCTTCCTCCTTCGGGCAGCCATTGAAATTGGGGACATATGGATCCCACGGCCAATACCCTAGTTTATAGACTCCTACGTAAGGTACATTTCAAAATTGATTGGTATCCGGAGTGCGTAGCCTCATAGAACGACGAAAGATGTCTCAGATTCAGAATAGCTCAATCTGCGCCGTGACGAGAAGTAATGCGCCCTACAAGTGTCTCTACTGGCGTTCCAAGTTTCTATAGTAATTGGGAATGATGGGGAGCGTGATACGAGGCGGTGGCGTCTTTCAATATCGAGATCCGCGTCTTATGCAAAGGGTACGTAGATCAGATCGTTGGAGGTCTTTCTCGAGAATTTGAACGGATAATACCTGTGTTGATGATTGGAACTCACTTTCGAACCAGACGTGACAGATTGTGGACGAGTTGCAGCACAGCGTGAAGTTCTGATTGAATGGCTGATTGAACGCCTCTCTCATTCCTTGAAGATCCGACACAGTGTTGCTCAGTTGATCGAGAACCAAATAGCCGCTCTCGGGGGAACCATATTGCCATAGCATCTTGAATTTCACGCCAGACCGAGACGCGGGCAAGTCGTCCAAAAGCTCGTCCACCCAGAATGTTCTTGGACTCAGACTCGCGAATAATGATGTGGGAATTGGTTTGGGAGGTGACTAAGAGTATTTTCGATGGCGAAGGGATAGGCACAAGGGAAGCGTCACTCATCCTTCCCAACCAAAACGATCGCCCGTTTGCCTCAATTGATGGCTATGGTCCTGTAATTCCACAATGAGGAGAATTCTCGGTATCTGATTGGTCTCGTGCGCGGAATATCAGTCCAGAAGGGCCTTTGGTGCGACGACAAAAGCCGAATAAGGTTGATGCGTCAGAATGTGGCCGTTGGCACAGCCCTGCTTGTCAGATTCACCGGGATTTTCCAAGAACCAAGTACGCATGTGTTCAATGGATGTGGGAATGGGCCGATAGGGGATGTTGGACGGGATGGTGCAGAGGTAATTGGTCATGAAAGGTAAGCAGCCCTCCCTATTTCTCTCCTCTCTCTCCCGCCTCGCAAGAAGAACCTCCACCCAGTTATTCCCCGACCGCGATCGCAGCGCAGCTGCACTGATCCCCAGTGGTTTCCGCATCACATTGACCTTCTCTCGCCCTAGATTCGCCAGCAGTGAGGAGTATGTCGCATGGCTCATTCATTGCGGACATTGAAGATGTGGAAGACCTGATACATGAGGAGAACTGTTGGATCTGAAGGAGGCCTCTCGAAACCGCTTCGTAGAGCTCGAGTAGATGCTCATCCAGTGTATCCTCTCCCCCATAGTTAGACGCGCAGAGCATAAGAGCGTTCACAAACCCCTGTTGGAGTGTTCATATATGCTTTCGGACCCCTGGAGAGCACGTTGTTTCTGAAACGTTGATGTTCACGTCTCCTGGAATGGAAATCCTGGCAAGAACTGTGAAACCGAGCTTTGGAGAATGTTCATGCAACTGGGCCACATCTCAGCGTACAAATCGATCGTAGTGCGGATGTGGCTACTTCCTACTTCAACTGTGTGTATCAGCATATTGACGATGACCTTCACCTTCTATCGCACATTTTCGTCATCTTCCATCTATGTACTAGCTCTTCTTCGCTTTTCAGCTCTGTCAGTAGTCATCGTGCTCTGGAATTTGGACCTTCGCCATTCCGATCCTGTTTCAGTTGAGTGAGTACAGCATGTCTATTTGTCGTCCTTTTTTGCTAGTCCATTCAGCTTGATGCATGTATGCGAAATTGAGGCCTTGGAGGAGATGTCAGTTCTCAATGGGAGGGCAAGCTTTGGAGTCGCAAACTCGGCGTTCTATTGAAACGCGGCTCCCTCTCCCTTGTCCCTCTTTGGCCACGTGTATTCGCTCTCGCCTGGCTTCCCCCTGTTCCTTCACCTGGAGGTTCGATTTCGACGAGATTTAGGGAGAATGGTTGATGAATTTCCTCATCTGCCGGCTGACGATCGCTCACAGGTCCGTGCACATTTGTCATCTCCATTATCCTTCGAAGTCCGCTTATCACTGCGCATCTATGTTACGAATCGCCTGTGTGGGGTCTTCTGGTGGTCTGAAGGCATGTCAGGTGAAAAGGACGAGGTATTGGGAGACTTTGACGAGTCCTGGTCGGAATCTCTCTTGAGCGCAAAACGTTGGAGAGATTATCCACGAACGAATGCATTCTTGAGCTCGATCTGTGCGATGTCTTCAAATATAGCTCTAAAGCTTCTTCAACCATCCGTCTTCAAGTTTAGGGACTCTACTGGAGAGAAGCTGCGACACAGAGCAGTTCAGAACTCATCGCAAGAGAGCATCGTTCAATCGACGGATCTGCTGGCATCCTTCCACCGTCCGACACCTGAAAAGGGGAGAGCGTTGTATGGGAACGTAGCAACGGGAACAAGGGCCTATTGGGAGGTGAATGGAGGAGCAAGGGGTCGGGTCACGAAGAAGGCCCTCCAGGCCTCGGAAACTGTTCGATCGCTCTTGTCCTTCCTTCTCCCTAGAATGGTCTTCCTCTCTCAGGAACTCATTTAATCAACATTTTCATCATAAGTGCAGATTCTGGAAGGAGTGGATTGGCAACGGAGACATTGAGATGACTCATGTTCCGGCTCATCTCCTTTGATTAACCAATCTCTCTTCCTGGTCTTGCTGCTCGAAACCATTCGATACAGCATCTAAAAGCCGATTTTCGCTGATAGAGCACGGTCAACTGCCGAAGAATCCGGAGACTCTATGAGATCCTTGAGTGCGTGTTTAGCCTTCTCCATGGCCCCACCCCGGCTAGAGTGCCCCATGATCATTCTCATTGCGTCCAAATCATCGCCGCAGAGCAGAACAGCGGCGCATAGTCAGGATTACAGTCACTGTTTCGTTCAGACTGGTCTTTTTCCTAGTTGGTTCCTCGTCAGGGCTTCATTCCCCTCTGCGCTGGCCTCCGTTACGAACATCCTTCTTCGATTCCCCCTTTTCGGGTCCTCTTGCCTCTGTTTCTGCATATCTGTCTTCTGTGACGTCCCCCTCCGAGGTCTTTGAAGCCTGCTTTCGCGTGCTCATCTTTCGTCCTTCGATGTCTCTGTCTTCCCTGCCTCCTGAGTTGTTGAACGAGATCACGACCCTGCTGACGTCCTTGGAAATTGCGTTTTTGTGGCTTTGCGGTTATGGTGCCTTGAATTGGAAGCTGTCTGTGGGTGGAGGCGTGACGCGTTTCGTCTTCTCTCACGATCCGTTGTACGCGTGCGTTTGGCCTCGTCTGGTGTCCTCCTTCCCTCACCTTCAGATTTTCGAGTACAAGGAGGGTCAGCATCTTGGTCGTTTCCCCCCTATTCCATTGGAATTGGAGTCGTTGAGCCCAAAGCTGAGGGCGTTGAAGTTGGAAAGCGAGTCGGACTTTGCCTCGCTGCTCCGAGTCTTGGATCAGCACCCTACTGCCTTCTCAGACTTGGTACACTTATCAGTGTCCGACTACTACTTGCAAATGAACCTGATGTTCCCACAGCAACTATACAAACTCGAGAATCTGAGAAGGCTGACGCTCTGGCCTCGTTGGACCGCCACGGCGCCCTTCCCCTCTCTATTGCTCGGCGCTCTGCCCCCCAAATTGACTCTACTTCACGGTAGGTTCCAAACCGTCTGCATTACCGACTCGGCAAAGTTCCCAGAATCGCTCACACACCTACATTTGCACCTCGAAGACTCGGCCGACATTTTCCCGACTCTACCGGAAGGACTGGTCACACTTCGCATCTCAACAGAACACAATCCTTCTGCCATCATGAACTTCGACTGGAAACAACTACCACCGTACTTGAAATCGCTATCCGTCGACGTTCCGGACACCATGACCAAGGCATTCGTCGAATTGCTCCCCCGAACGCTCACTAGATTCTGCAGAATGAGTGGAAACGCTATAGACCCGGACAACGTGTTGGAGTTGCTGCCATACATGCCAAAGACGCTCACAAAGTTGGAAGGCTTCCTCCCCGATCCGCTCTCGGTCGACATCATTCGAGCTCTCCCCCCTAATCTCACCAACATCGACGAAGGTATCGTCCACGCTGGCATTGACTTGATCCCACCAGCTACTAGAAGGCTGCGACTTCAACATTTGGATCAGCGGATTCCGCGCGACTTTCTTGCCTTCCCTAAGCATCTCACATATCTGTCCGTCGAGAGAATTGACGTAGAATTGGCAAGTAAGATCCCTAACACCTTGAAACACCTCTCACTAGACATTCCCGAGTTGACGGCCGAGTTGACGGCCGCGCTGCCGCGGCACATCACCGGTATGGTTTTCATGCGCAATGCGCCTTTCAAGAGCGAAGAGTGTTTCAAAGCTCTCCCTCGAACTTTGGTGCTCCTGGATGGATTACCGATCAACTTGCACCGATTGATTGATCAACCGCTCTTCCACATCGCTGCTCTTCCTGCTGCTTCCCCCCTGCCGCGACTGCCTTCTCATTTCTCTTCTTTCGACTTGCCAAGGACTTTGCAAACACTGACACTCGGACCGATGGAGGTAGACGATGAGGAATGGTACTTGCACCTTCCGCCCAACTTGAGCACTCTCAAGCTCGCTCTTCGTTCTCTTACTTCCTATGGCCTCATCAACATCTCCAAAGCTTGTCCTAGATTAAGAACACTTGACTTGAGGCTCATATACGCTATCGATTCCCAGATAAAGAACAAGGACGCCGTTCCATCTTCTCCCGACTCGCACTGGGTCGCACACCTTCCCAGACGACTCTCGTCCTTCACTCTATCCTCAATATCGGTTTCATTCCAAACAAACATCACCGACAACATCATCAAGAGACTACCAAGAGGACTCACCTCGTTAGACGTTCCGAACTCGCCGCTCGTCACCGCTGCAAGCGCCGACTTCGTTCCAAAGTTCCTGAGAAGACTCTACTTTGGGTACGGCATACCTATTTGGTTCTCAGGGATATGGCGAGAGGAACACACACCCAGAGGGGAACCTCGAACCTGATCAGACACGCAATCCAACCTCGCTTTGCTTCTTCCAAACGCACCATGGAGAACCCTCGAAAGGCGATACCATCTGTTCATTGAATGTAATGCTATATGAGATGAAGTTCGCTACCTCACGCTTCTGGAAATAGGGGCGAGGAGGTGCGGGGATGCGCTCGGAAAAAGTTGCGAGAGCCTTCGAGCTACGCCAGCAATTTTTTTGCTCGTCTCCGCCTGCCCGGCCGTCTTCAGGTACCAGTCCAGTTCGTTCGTAACTCGACTACAGTACGCATACCTTCGATCTGATTTCATCACTGTTGCGTCCATTGAGCGTCTCTGCGATATGTCGAGAGTGGTTTGCTTGGACTGGCGATGTGTTTCTGCATGCGAATTCGATGTCTGACCCGGCTTCTCCCTTCTTCCCTCTTCCTTGCTTCCTTCGTCTGCGTATCGCCCTTAGATATGGGGTACGCTATAGTTTAGTTTGTGTTCTTCGCTATGCGATTGTGATCGTCGTGTTTGGTTGCTGTTGTAGGAGGCGGAATCGCAGGCATGCGTTTACGATGCTTCGCTGCTCCCGTGCTCCTCTTCTCGGTGTGGCAAGTCGTCGTTGACTGGTTGACGTTGTTTGGAAACGCTTGAGAATGACATTGAGCGTGTTCAACTGCGATTTGACGAAGAAGGCAGGAACGGAGGGACGCGCTTTGGTTTGGCCGCCCTCTTGAGCCTTTGTACCTCTCCTCCTTGTGTTCCTTGAGAGTGTTTTGCCCTTCTTACTGTTGCTGACTGAGTTTCTCTGTGTTGTCTTCTTCCTTTTGTCATTGTGGGTGTTGGCTCGTCGCGTTTGTCGCTGGTTTGTCCGCACGCGTGTGTGTTTCATCTGTACCTCCCTCGCTCTCGTCTGGATGCTGTTTCTGCGCTCATTTTTCAACGTAATGCAGTAAGCCCGCAGGTCTGAAGGCTGGACGTAAGCTCGCCACTCACCGCAGAGTCCAAAGATGGCACGATAAGGATTTCAAGAAGGCCCACTTCGGTACTGCCTTGAAGGCCGATCCTCTTGGAGGAGCTTCCCACGCCAAGGGTATCGTCGTTGAGCGTCTCGGTATTGAGGCCAAGCAGCCCAACTCTGCCATTCGTAAGGCCGTCAGAGTGCAGCTCATCAAGAACGGAAAGAAGGTCGCTGCCTTCGTCCCGTGGGACGGTTCCCTCACTTACATCGACGAGAACGACGAGGTCCTCATCTCTGGATTCGGTCGTAAGGGTAAGTCCAAGGGAGATATTCCCGGCGTTCGTTTCAAGGTCGTCAAGGTCGCTGGTGTTGGTCTCTGGGCCCTCTTCACTCACCGCAAGGAGAAGCCGAAGTCCTAAACCGCTTTGCGAATGTTACTATAAAAGAAGAACCAATTTTCGCAAACCAAAGCGTGTTCAAGTGTTGTTCAACTGATAGGGAGGACAGCGGGGGAGAAGAGTCGCGGCAGCAGAGAGAGAGAGAGAGAGAGAGTGGAGAGAAACGGCGCACGTCGTCTGAAATCATTGCGAGCCGATACAGAAGACCTCACCTGAAGGATTCCAGACAAAAACCCCCAACCGAAAGAGCGCTCTCTATTTCATATCCTTCGTTCATGTACAACATCATCAAACTCTCATTGAGAAGTGGCGATCGTCTCGCCAACAGTCGCAGTGGCAACAGTGGGGGTTGCACTCGCTTCTTCCAACACGTCTGCCTCGCTCTCAGTCGTCACCGGTTCGTTGCCCTCCTGCTCCTCTTGTTCTCCTTCTTCTTCGACCTTCGCTCCTCCTGCTCGCTGAGGATTGTCTTGATGCTGTTGTTCCTGCTGCTGCTGTTGTTGAATTGCCCTTGTGCGATGGCGCTCTTCGATGGCGATCTCCACGGCTTGAATCTGCGCGTCGATGGTCGTCTTGACTGCCTCTCCGATCTGTGCGCCCACCGTTTTCAGCTTGTTAAGACCCTCTTGCACCGTTGGATGTGCAATTGCCCGTTCCACAGCCTCGCTGAGTCTCACTTTCTCGTCAAAGTTTTTCACTGCAGTAGTCACCTTCTCTCCAAACTCCTTCAACTTGTCTCCCAATCGATATTCATCATCAATCTGCTGAGCTTTAGTCTTGATCGCCTCAGCACCGGTTTCAAGACGAGACATGAGCGCAGAACGAGTATCAAAGTCTCGAGCTTTCTGAACGACATCCTCACCCAAAACGTAACCTGCAGCAATCAATGAGGCCACCACTGAAGTCTTACTCTAAAGGAAAATAGAAAGTGGCGAACCAACACACTGTCAACTACTAGCTCGAAGCTCGAAAAAGACAAGGCAAAACGCACGTACTCTCATAACATCGGGAGTGCAGCCAAAGTTGCGCTGAGTGTAAGTCTCATCTACTTCTTCAATGGTAACCATTTGGGGCTGAATATGAGCAGAAGCAGGAGGGAAAGATGAAGGGGAAGCTTCGGACGCAAGATGTGCACCTTCTGAGCCTGGTACGCGAGTAGAAGCAGTATCTGTGGGTAATTGTGATTCCTTGTAAAGCTCTACGTGAATAGCATGGTCGACAATCAGAGCATTCGAGAGAAGAAGGGCGGTTTCAGCAGCATGAGGCGTTTCGAAAGACACAAGCGCATTGCGAGTCACAGACTCACCTTCGATCCTATTTGTCAAAGTGCAAATGCATGGATATTGCGTTAGACACACATTCTCCCAATGTAATGTGCAACTCAGAGAAGGTAGAGAGCAGGATGGGCGAGACCTCTATGTAAACTGACTTCCTTGACTCCAGAATGAGGGTATATCAGACGCACTTTGGCATGATATCAGTTATGAAGACGATCTTCTCAATCTTGCCGCAGAAGGAGAAGAACTCGGCCAGAATGTGTTCAGTCGCGGTCGGGGCAACGTTCGAAACGAGCACAACCGTGTTTGTCTTCCGATCATTCGCAACATCACAGAATCAATTCGTTAGAACACATCGATGTCTATGAATTGAAGGGGAATTTGTCCTGAACGAGAGTGATTTAAGCTCGATAGGAGGATCAAAGTCGAGAGAAGTTGAGCAGGAGCAAAGTGCTTCACGACTGTTGGGTTCAAGAGAGGCTAGAGCGCGGTGATTCAGAGAAGAATAGGACCATACAGCAACGTACATTCGATTCCAATGGCGTAGAGTCCATGTTGAGGGGGTGCAAGTGCAGAAGAGAGTGAAGAGTGAGCCAACGTCGCTTCCCTGCCTGACGGACCTCGATCAAGCAAGGCGGAGAGAGGAAGGAGCGCCTTTAGTGAGATGAGCGTGGAAACCCTTGTGGATGTTGTTTTGCACTAGTATATTGATACACTTGATTCGGACTGTGTATTGAGTGAGTGAGGGAGATAGAGAGGGGATTTGAGGCGTTGAAGGATGATGATGATGAATGACACTTCATGAAGGGTATAATTGGCTGCTGTATCATGAATACGATGGTGTCTATTATGTACATTCCGATAGAAGTCAAGGGTGCCCATAGGAAGGAGGATATGCGTCTTCGTTTACGAGTCTTCTAGGTCGAAAATGAGTCCACTTCCAGCCTTGCCATTGCTTCCA
>Ga0307375_10006775_pt1 | contig 10562 bp, 7 predicted proteins | sample TR1MG_FD_202531 | JGI IMG/M metagenome (GOLD analysis project Ga0307375, IMG submission 202531) | Soil microbial communities from Risofladan, Vaasa, Finland - TR-1 | ecosystem: Environmental > Terrestrial > Soil > Coastal area > Acid sulfate soil | place: Finland: Risofladan, Vaasa | collected...
ATTGTCTTTTGGGTATACCGCATCGAGCAGGTATTTTCAGAAAGCACCGGCGGAATCTCCGCACAGGGCGGAGCACCGCCGGAGCCTCTTCGCTCCCCTGCGAAGATCGAGAACATTGGCGGCCACGGTTGTTGCCGCCGGGGAGTGGGTCAGTCACGTTACTTTCATCGGCACCCCGCGGCCACACTTGAGGGGGCGTAATGACAAAAAAAAGACCGGCGACGTTTTGCCGGCCTTTTCGATTCAACTGTCATCTCATGCACGTTTCAGCACCGTGCACACCGATGCGCAGATCGGCCCGCCAATGTTGAACGTTGCAGCCGCGTGCGCATTTTTCACTTGCAGAGTCGCAGGAGCTTTGCCCAGCAACTGCCAGAAGCACCAGCCGACCATCGCCACGCCCGTCGCGCCTATGGGGTGGCCCTTCGCAATCAGTCCGCCCGAGAGGTTGATGCCGCACTCGCCGTCCACGCGCGCCTTGCCTTCTTTCCAGAATTGCGTGGCCTTTCCGTACGCGGCCTTGCCGATCACCTCGGTCCCGATCGCGCCCATCACCGTGAAGCAGTCATGTACTTCCGCCACTTGCACGTCGCCCGGCTTCACTCCGGCCATCTCGTATGCCCGGTTCATCGCCCGGTACGCCCCCGCTGGACGCAGTACATCGCGCCCTTCCTTTAGCAATCCATCGGTCGCCTGCGCGTATCCCGCAATCTCCACGCAATCCGACTTTTTAACACCAAGCTTCTTCAACCCTTCTTCCGTCGCCAGGATCATCGCCGCATATCCATCGGTGATCTGCGAGCAGTCATATGTCTTCAGCGGAAGTCCGTCCACAATGTAGCGATTGATGCCCCCGATCTTCGTCGCGTCGTCCAGCGTCACCGTTACCTTCTGCATCTGCGCGTAAGGATTGCCGTGAGCGTTGTTGTACTCCTCCACGGCGATCGTCGCCAGGTCCGCTTCCGTCACCTTGTGCTGCGACATGTAACTCTGCATCACCTCGGCAAAGATGTGCGGAAACACGTAGGTCTTCCCCACTTGGTCGTCGGGATGGGAGTAATATCCAAGCGCCTTGCCGACCAGCTTCCCGTCCATCTTCCCTTCTGCGTCGCGCATCTTCTCGTAGCCCAGCGCGAATCCCACGTCGCCCCAGCCCGCTTGCAGCTTGAGGATCGTCGAAAGAATTGCCTGCCCTCCCGACGCGCACGCATTCTCCACCGACTCGATCGGTTTCGTCGCCAGCCCCGGCACCATCGCCGCCAGCCCGGAAACCAGTCCCTGCTCGTTGAGCGCGATATTGCACGCCGCTCCCACCGCCCCCACGTCCAGCGCGCTGGGCTCCACCGAGATCTCGCGGCACACGCCCTCAATGGCGTTCTTCACAATCTCCGGCACAGTCATCCCCAGCAGCTTGCCAAACTTCGATTGATGATATGCAGCAATGTAAATACGCTTCATGACAATTCCTTCCTTCCAAATAAATGTAGAGGCCTGCGATCAACTGGCGTTGTTGGTTGCGTTCTTCCGCCCCGCATACATCTCGTGGAGCTTCGGCTTGATCACTTTGCCGTACGGCGTACGCGGCAATGCGTCGAGAAAGATGAATTCGCGGGGAATCTTATACTTTGCCAGCCGTCCGCTCAAGTACTCCGCCAGCGCGAACGCGTTCGCGTCGACGCTCGGTCTGATCACTACGAACGCGATTCCAACTTCCCCCCACTTTTCATGTGGCACTCCAATCACCGCGGCGTCCTGTACCGAAGGATGCAGCAGCAACTCGGCTTCAATCTCCGCCGGATACACGTTCACTCCGCCGGAGATAAACATGTCTTTCGAACGGCCGGCGATATAAAAAAATCCTTCCACATCGCGCCATGCCTTGTCTCCCGTGTGAAACCATCCCTCGCCGTCGAGCGCCGCAGCCGTCGCCTCGGGATTATTCCAATATCCTCGGCATACGTGCGGACCGCGCAGGCAGAGTTCGCCAACCTCGCCTTCTGGAACTTCGCCGCCATCCGCGCCAATCAATTTAGCTTCCGTATACATGAACGGCTTGCCGATTGAACCCGGCTTCCGGCGCGACTCTTCATCGTTCATGGCGAAACAGTTCACGCCCGCTTCCGTCAGTCCGTAGCCTTGCCGGAAGGTGATCCCGCGCTTCTGGTAAGCCTCGATGATGTAGACCGGCAGCGGCGCTCCTCCGCTGATGAACCAGCGCACGCTCGTCATATCGACGGATGTAAATGCTTCATCTTCCAGCAGCATCTTGTAAATCGTCGGCACGGCCATCATCAGCGTGTACCGTTCGCGCTCCACGGCGCGCCAAACCTCGCCCGCGTCGAAGCCGCGATGCAATGCAACCGTTCCGCCGATCGCGCACATCGAGGTCAGGAACACGCCAACTCCGCCCGCGTGGCAAAGTGGAGTGACTATCGGCGCAACGTCTTCCTCTCGAAGCTGCCAACACAGTGCCGTGTTGTACGCGTTCCACGCCACCATCCTGTGTGGAACGATGACTCCCTTCGGCTTGCCAGTTGTCCCGGACGTATAAAGCAGGCAGTAGGAATCTTCGGGCATGCACCTCACGCGATGGAAACGCTTCGGGTCCACGCTCGCGCATGACTTGCGGTAATCGACGCTGCCCGCAATGCCCTCGCCGTCCACGCAGTACAGCTTTTCAATGCCGACGCAACGCCGCAGTTCCGCAACTGTCTCTGCGTATCCCGACTCGTACATCAGTGCCGTCAATCCTGCATCGCGCACAACGTACTCAAGTTCACGCGCGGTCTGGCGCGGATTCAGTGGAACTGCGATGACACCCGTCTTCCCCGCTGCGTAAAACGCCTCGATGAATTCAATGCAATTCTGCGTGAGGATTCCGACCCGTGCGCCCTTCTCGATACCGCTCTCCATCCATAATTGCGCGCAGCGCACCGAGCGTTCATTCAGTTCCGCATACGACAAACGCTCGCCTGTCGGGATGTAGATCAGCGCAGTCTTTTCCGGCGAGAGCCGCGCGCGTTCCCCAAGTATGTCACCGGCAATCATCGGCTCTCTTCCTTCTTCTCCGTCGGCTCAGGCGCCGGCTCGCCCAGCAGTTGCACAATTGTTCGCGCAAACGTAATCGGGCACTCCTGTTGCGGCGCGTGCCCGCACCTCGGCAGGACTGTCAGCCTTGCCGCTGGAAGCTGCGCCTCCATTCGTTTCGCGTATGACATCGGAATCAGCCGGTCCGCATCGCCCCACACGATGTCCACAGGGACCTTCATCTCCTGGAGTTTTCCTTCCAGCAGATACGGTTCCATCGCCGCCGCTCCCAGACTCGCCATCCTGCCGATTGGCCCCATGTTTGATTCCCGTACAACGTCATCAAGCACGAATCCCGGCGGCCGCGGAGTGCCCGGATCGAGGATACTGTCGAACAGCTTCGCTGCCTCTGCGCGTGTGCGTGGAAGCTCCACCAGGTCTGGCCGCTCGCCTTTCAGCGGACCGCCGTCCACTGCAATCACGCGCTGCACTTTCGATGGATTGCGATACGCGTACAGCATCGCCATCCAACCGCCAAGCGAATTTCCGAGAATGGTGACCGGTTTCCCGTCACTCGTCGCATTCAGGACGCTCTCCAGTCCGCCATAGATCGTCCCCAGCGGCAGCGGCCCTTTCTTCGGCTCGCTGTCTCCGTGTCCCGCGAGGTCCAGTGCGATCACCCGATAGTGCGGCAGAAGCGCTGGCGCCAGGTGATTCCACGCCCCTGCCTGGTCTCCCGCGCCATGCAGCAGCACAACCGTCGGACCGTTTCCGCCGATCCATGCAGCCTGTTGTCCGAACGGCGTCGCGATCATGCGTTCCAGCATTCCCGCGTTCTTCAGGTCGCGGCGATGCATCCACGCGAGCGTGTCAATAGGGTGCCGCCAGAAGATATATCCGGCGGCACCAAGCGCTGACAGGAGGAGTACAACACTCGACAGCAGAACGTACTTCATTCTCATGTGTCGATCCATTCATGGCGTGCTGCTGTTATGGCATACGGAACGCGCAGGCTGCCTGGTTGTATCCCACGCCCGAACCGACCAGCACCACCAGGTCGCCCGGTTTCGCCTTGCCCACTTCCCGCGCTTCGTCCAGCGCCATGGCAACGCACGCCGATCCGGTATATCCGTAGTGGTCCATGATCATGTGCGTCTTTTCCATCGGCAGTCCAAGCTTCTGCATCACTAGTTCGATGGTCGGCTTGCGCACCTGGGTAAAGATCGCCAGGTCGATATCCTCCACGCGGAATCCGCCATTCCTGGCCGCTTCCACCACCAGTCTCGGCCATCCTTCTTCATTCACTTCCGGAGGATAGCGCTCGAACATGCGCACCACCGTGCGTCCCCCCTTGATGGACTCGCAGCTTGCCGGCTCTACTGTTCCCCCGGATGGAATCAACCAGCGTTTCGCGTATGTTCCGTCGGCGGCGAATGCCGAACTGATAAATCCCGGCTTCGTATCCGCTTCCAAAACGGCGGCGCCGGCTCCGTCACCATAGAAGAAGATCATCGGGTCTTTCGGGTCCGCCAGCCGATGCATCAGGTACACACCCACGACGAGAACCGTTTTCATCGACTGGTTTGCAGCAAGAATTCCCGCCGCCGCCGTCAGTCCCGTGGGAAATGACGCGCATGCGCATCCCACGTCGAACGTGCCTGCATTTTTCGCGCCCAGCTTTCCCTGCAACACCGTCGAGGTCGCGGGGCTGATATAGTCCGGCGAATCCGTTCCCAGCACGATAAGGTCAACGTCTTCCGGCCTGCGCCCCGCGCGCTCCAGTGCCAGCATTGCTGCTGGCAATGCCACGTCTGAAGTTGCCCAGTCTTCCGGCGCATACCACCGCTGCCGGATTCCCGTCCCTGCTTCCATCTTGTCCACAAAGTCCGGCACATGTTGCAACTGAACGCGCATTTCGTCGTTCGTTACCAGCCGTTCCGGCGCATAACGCGCCGTGGAAACTATCGTTGCGTAGCGGCTCATCTTTGTCCCCTTGCTTTCCGTTCTTATGTGCCCAACACGATGCCGCCGTCCACCGAGATCACCGCACCCGAGACGAACGCTGCCTGGTCGGATGCGAGCCACACATATGCGTTGGCGATATCCGACGGTTCCCCCATGCGTCCCAGGGGCGTGTGCGACACCATTGACTCGATCACTTTCTCCGGCATGGCGCGCACCATCTCAGTGGCGATGAATCCTGGGGCAACCGCATTCGCGCGAATCTTGTAACGTCCCAGTTCTCGCGCCCAGGTCTTCGTCATGCCGATTACGCCGAATTTCGTCGCCGCGTAATTTGTCTGTCCAAAGTTGCCGTAGAGTCCTACCACGGACGACGCGCTGAGAATCACTCCACCGCCCTGCCTGATCATCACCGGCACAACCGCACGCGTACACTGAAACACGCCCTTGAGGTTGACGTTGATGACTGCATCCCACTGCTCATCCGTCATCGTCGCAGCCACGGTGCCGTCCTTCCACTTCACCAGTTGCGAATCGCGCGTGATTCCGGCGTTGTTGACCAGCACGTCGATCCTGTGCCAGTTCCCTATGACCTGCGCCACGGCGTCCTGCACAGCGGCTGCGTCCGCCACATTGACTGTCTGGAATGAAGCTTCTCCGCCAGCCGTCTTTATTTCATGGATCAGTTCACCCGACGCGTTGTCATTCACGTCCCACGCCGCAACCTTCGCGCCTTCTTCTGCAAAGCGCAGCGCCGTGGCTCTTCCTATGCCGGCCGAGGCGCCGGTCACAATTACGACCTTGCCGTGCAATCCTGTTTCTTTCATCGGTCCTGTTCTCCGCGGGAAGATGCCCGGCGCGTCAAGCGATGCGCCGGGCACCCCGTCATGCGTTAGAAGCTGTACTTGAATGCAAACTGGATGACACGCGGTCCCGTCGCCGTCTTCACGATCTGTCCGAAGTTGGCTGACGATTTTATGTTCACCGGGTTTGCAAAGTTCGTGTTGTTGAACAGGTTAAAGAACTCCGTGCGGAATTCGAACTTCTGTCCTTCGCGGATTGGGATGAACTTAACCACGGAAAAGTCGAGGTTCTTCTGTCCCGGTCCCAGGAGAATATTTCTTCCCGCGCTTCCGTAATCAAGCGTCGGCACCACGAACGCCGAGGTGTCGAAATATTGATTCAAGCGGCTCTGTGTCTCGCCACTCTTCTTGGCTGAGTCGACCGTCCGTCCGGGAGCGAGGTTGGCGTAAGTGTTGGCGAATGCCGAGTAAGCACCGATGATGGAAAACGGCACGCCCGACTGCACTGTCCCGATCCCCGCGATCTCCCAGTTATTCATCAGCCGGTCAAGCGCCTGCGAGCCGCCGCGATACGCCTTCGGCAAATCGTAGACGAAGCTGATGACGAACCTGTGCCGCCGGTCGAAGTCTGACGACGCGCGATAGTCGCCCGTCGCCTGGTTGCCGGAGAGTCCCACCAGGTCGTTCACGTCGCCGCCCGAATAATTATCGATCGAGTGCGACCACGTGTAGCTAGCCAGGAACTGCAATCCATTCGAGAATCGCTTCGTCAGGCTCGCCTGCAAAGAGTTGTAACTGGACGACGCGCTGCTCTCGACTCCGAACGTGCTGAACACCGGCGAGGCCAGTGCCGACATCGCGGGCGAATATGGTCCCGCGAATGCCGCGCCCGGAATTGCCGGTTGGTTCAGTGCGCGGAGCCGCGACAATTTGCGTCCCTGCGAACCAACGTAGCTGAGGTCGAGCATCAGGTTGTTCACCATCTCCCATTGCATGCCGAAGTTGAACTGCTGCACATAAGGAGTGACGAACTTGTGGCGGTTCGGATAAATCCCGCTCACCGGTACGGTCAGTGGAATCGTCAAGGGAGCGCCGTTGTAAACCACCGATCCCGGCAGCACCCACGGCGGTCCGCCATACGGAAACACCGTCGCGTTGTTGAATGCGATGGGATACGCCGAAGGCTGCGGCACGTGGATAAACGGGTCGCCCATCTGCGGATACATTGTGATTCCCGGTACCGCCGTGAAGATGTTCATCGCCAGCGTGTAATAAGGAGCGTTGAACACCTGGCTGTTGAGCAGTCGCGCATTCGGACGGTCGTAATAGATACCGTAGCCGCCGCGCAGTACCACCCGGTTGTCGTTTTCAAATGGACGGAACGCAAAACCGATACGAGGCCCAAAATTGTTTCCATCCGCCGGCGCGAGCCCGTTCTCCACTTTTGGAATGCCGGGCAGATTGCCGTTCCCAGCCTGCACGAATCCCGCGGTAAGAGTTTTCACTCCCGCTACCGTGGCCGTCTGCGCCAGCGTCGGGTCGAACTCCACAAAGCGTCCCTTCGTGTCGTAGAACTGCCCGAAGTAGTCGTAGCGAATACCCGCATTGATCGTCAGACGGTTATTCACGCGCCAGTCGTCTTGCAGGTAAAACGAGAAGTCGTTCGCCCGGTTGTTGCGTGCCGGATCGCCCGACCCCATGATCGAAAGCAGCGGAATCCCCATCAGGAACGTCGTCATGTCGGCAAAGTACATTTGCCCGCGCGTGTACGCGTTGAAGATCAGGTTCGCTTCCTGTCGCTTGTAGTCGCCGCCGAACTTCAGCGTGTGGCGCCCATGTGTCCACGTCACCATGTCGCTGAATGAGTAGGTCTTCGTCTGTGAGTAGTTATCCGCCAGCGGGGACTGTCCGAGGTCCACCATGTTCACAATCGAAATCGAGGGTGCGCCCGAATACAGGTTTCCCAGCGGATTGTAGATGCCCCAGTCCGATGCTTTGAACGGCTCTGCCGGCGTGAATTTACCGGAGATTTCGCTGTAGCCGACGCGCGCTTCATTCAGCATGTGGGAGTTGATGATATGCGTATCGCTTGCCACGAATACCCGCTGATGCATGTTGAAGCTCGTGGGAGAGCCTGGTGTTTGCAGCGCGTTCCCCACTCCCGCAAAGCTGTACAACGCCTGCGTCGTCGGATTGTTCGCCGCAAACGCTTTCAGCGACAGGTGGTTCGCATTCGATAGTTTGAAGTCGAGGTTCGCGTTCCCCTGGTCTTCGCGGAATTTCGACACCGCGGGAATTGTCGTCGCTACCGGGGTATTCTTGGTTGCGGAAATCTGTGACGACGGGAACAGGTACGTTCCGTTCGCCAGCTTCGCTTGAAGAATCTTCGCTGCGATCGGGCTCACCAGGAACGACGGCAGCCCGTAAGACGCGGCGAACGTGTTGATCCCCGCCGTGCTGCGATCGCTCGTCAGGTTGCCCGGTACGAACACCGTCGCCAGCGAATTCGTCAGCGAAGTTCCGTTTGTCTCGCGAGTTCCCTGGTACGACACAAAGAACCAAGCGCGTTCCTTCTTCAGCGGTCCGCCAAACGTCCCGCCAAATTGATTGCGCTCGTAGACTGGTCTCTTGATGTGTTGCTGGTTCAGGAAGTAGTTGTTTCCGTTGAGCACGTCATCGCGGAAAAATTCATAGGCGTTACCGTGGAATTTGTCCGTGCCGCTCTTTGTGACCGCCGCCACGATGCCGCCCGTGTTGCGTCCCTGCGACGCGTCATAGAGGCTCGTCTGGACGATAAATTCCTGCAGGCTGTCCGTCGCCGGCACCGCCAGGTTCGGCGTCGAGCCCGTGCCAATCGAACTCGCGTCCACGCCGTTGATGATGACTTCGTTCGAGGTCGTGCGGTTTCCATTTACGCTGATCACCGCGTCCCCGCGGCCCAGCTCCGAGGAGTTCTGCAAAGACCCGCTCGTGCCGGTCGTCAGCGTAAGCAGTTGCTGGAAGTTGCGCGTCGGCAGCGGCAACTGCCGGATCGTGTCCTGCTCAATCACGCGTCCGGTTGTCGCTCCGTCCGCCTGCACCAGCGGAGGCGCCGCTGTCACTTCCACAGTCTGCGCCTCGGCCGAGGCCAGTTTCAGTGGGATGTCAATCGCCGTCGTTTCCGTGATCTTCACCACGGCGTCGGCAATCTTGATGGGCGCGAAGCCCGTGGCCGAAACTTCCAGTGTGTACTTGCCGGGAGCAAGCAACGGGAAAATGTAGTGACCGGTCGCGTCCGACGCGATCTCGCGTTTCACTCCCGCCTCGTTCGTCAGGGTGATTGTCGCACTCGGAATTACCGCTCCCGTCGGGTCAACCACGTTTCCGGCAATCTGCCCGGTCGTGGCCGTCTGGCCGCTAGCGAGACCGGCGAGTGCCACCAGCAGTGCGAGGCACGCCAGCCCCAGGATCATTCTTCGCATCATGTGTCCCTCCTGTCTTCGACTGCGCATTGCGACTGCCGCCACCGTTCCCCACTCCCGCCGTTGCAATCCGGATGAAGTGCCCGATGGCCTGGTCTTCCGGCACCCCGAGGTGCTGTTTACCGCCGAATAGCGTCTCCACCAGGTAGTAGAGGAAGAACTGCAGGTAGATTCCCGCGAAGGCAATCGCCGGGTCGATCCCGTTGTTCGCCTTCAGTTTCCCGAATGCCTCCGGGTTCATCCTCTTCAACTGGTCGGGGAAATCCTGGTACAGATGGGCAAAATGTTTGTTTCCAAACTCAACTACATCGATATACATCAATCTCCAGTAATCGGAGTTGCGTGACACGATCTCCCGCACCACGGACGCAAGCTTGCCCAGGTTATCCGGCTCCAGAGAGCCCAGCAGTGGCATCAACTCCCGCTGCTGCAGGCTTGCCATCCGCTTCCCGTAGCGGTGCACCAGGCTTTCAAAAATCTCTTCCTTTGTCCGGTAGTAGTTGTAGATGTTGCCGAGCGACACGTTCGCCTGCTGCGCAATCTCGCGCACCGACGTACCGTGGTATCCCTGCCGCGTGAATACCCGCAGCGCGGCGTCTTCAATCTTCACCTGGTTGCGCTCCACGTCCTGGTCCTTCAACTTCGGCATCCGCGACTCCTGGGGCCTTTGTCTTGTTTAATAAAAAACGAACGATTGTTTTTCTTTGGGGACCCCACCACACCCGGAAGTAGAAAACGGTCATTCGTTTTCATTTCCACGGGCGCGATGAAATTAGTGCGCGCGCCACCGTGAGTCAAGCAGAAACTTCAGCACGTGGCGGATTCTGCCCGGAAATGGGCTGCTCTACTTTGCAATATCACCGATTGCCGTTCGGATTTGCGTCCCTACGCGATTCCGTGGGTTGCCAGGAAGGTCTCAAGTTGCGCGATGAAGTGCGCGGGATTGTCCAGTTGCGGTGCATGTCCTGCGTCGGAAATCATGTGCAGTTCCCCGTGCTGCAACTGCTTCACCGCGTCTTCGGCAATCGCCGGAGGAAATACCCGGTCGCTATCGCCCCACAGCAACATCGTCGGACAATTCAGTTTTGGCAGGTATCCGCGAATGTCGAGCCTCGATGCCAGCGGGATGCACCGCGCCAGCGTTCGCGCGTAGGCCGCGTAATCCGGTCGCCCCAGTTTTCGGTTTTGCTTGTCCAGGTATCGCGCTCGCCCTTCCGACTGCCCGGTAAAGATTGGGCCGAACATCAGCTCGTGGTATTCCGGAGTCAGCGCCAGCAGGTTGGCTTCGCAGAAATTCTTTTCGATCAGC
>Ga0307375_10006777_pt1 | contig 10559 bp, 6 predicted proteins | sample TR1MG_FD_202531 | JGI IMG/M metagenome (GOLD analysis project Ga0307375, IMG submission 202531) | Soil microbial communities from Risofladan, Vaasa, Finland - TR-1 | ecosystem: Environmental > Terrestrial > Soil > Coastal area > Acid sulfate soil | place: Finland: Risofladan, Vaasa | collected...
TAAAAATGAGCGTTATCCATTTCAAGGGGTTTGGCTGAATCTTTTGATTTTGCTGCTGGTCAACATTTGGTTCCGCAATGCCACTACTGACTTAAAGACCTTGTTTGCGCAAACTTTTTATGAGTGGGGCGGGCTGATGATTGCGTGGTTAACTTGGAAAGCACCATGCAAAGATAATGAGGCGGGCGGCACCAGTGTCTCTTCCTGGCCCAGATAACTGAATGGAGAATTGCCAGATTTCTTTCCTGATCTTGGTATGGTGACAGTCAGTGGATCATTGTCATTACATGGATCGTTTCGACAGGTGAACTGACTTTCATTTTAAATCCCGATGTAGCCCTTTTCGACAATCTGCCAGCCCGAGCTGCCTGTGCCGCTGACTGCGCGGCGGCAACGGTAGGGTTGCCTCTGAACAGTCGTTTTGGTGTGCCGGATGCCAGGTAGCCTTTATCCACTCGATGGAAACGTGCAGGCACATATTGGTGGCGCCCAAGCGCCCAGCCTGGAAATGACCCGATAGATTCTACCCCTTCATGTAAATCCCCAAGTCATACGCAATAATCTTGGTTTTATGTCGAGTTTTGCGTATGACTTGGGGTTTCCAAGAAGAAACGTACAATTGGGGTAGTCGCGTTCCGCTATTTCACGGAAGCTGAAGGCCGATTTGCACACCTGCTACCCAAGAAGGAAGGCGACGAGCCACCGACGATTTTACATTGAATCACTGCAGGATGCGCCGATGAGACTTCTTCTACATCGTTAGAAAATTCTGTCCAAGGGGAGATAATAAAAATGGGTTTAATTGTTCTGCTGTTGGTTGTTGTCGCAAGCCGCATTGTCCATATGTGAAATATATGAGCGTAAGGGGCCGCGCGATTTATTGAGGCCACTGTATGAGAAGTATCGAAAATAACTTTAGTCGGTGTGGTTCCCTACATTCATGAGTGTCCGGTGTTGGCTGCACAAAGTGACCTCCTAGCAAAGGCAACACATAGCGGGGATCCGGATATTGTGGAATTTACCATGCAATTGTCCGCTTAAGTTTAGAACCTGACCGTCATCTTCTTGGCTATTCTGTTGAAAAACTCTTTTTTCAAGGTGCTAAAAATAATTTAAGCCTCTTAGGCAAGTTGTTTTTTGAAGGATGTAGGGGGAGACCCATTTTGTCTGATCGTTCATTGTGGAACCCCTCATTCGCCTATTCGATGAAAATCAATTGCGTCTTCCAATGCAACGACATTTGACAGAATTTTAGCGTTTCTGAAAATTGGAGTTTTTCAACACAATATGGCCATACCGGACTGTGGCGGTTTGATGAAAAGGATGTCGGTTCAGCCTGCGGGAATGTCCGGTTCCAAGTTTCTCGAACTGTCACTTTCGACTCTTTGCGGAGTTTTTACAAAATACCCATTGCAGTGCACCCAAACCAAGAATAGGTAAATGACATCGGCATTTGGATGCCAACTTCAAGTAATATAAACAATCTTCAGTTGTAGCAAATAGCGCATGGGGCAGTCTGACGTGAATCGCGAACTCATTGAGGAAGAATTGAAAGCATCGCCACAGACTCCTGGTCTATTGGCTTTGACACTCCATGAGATGGAAGGCACAGACCTTGTGGCCACATTGCCGAGCGACTGGAATGGAGAGCCTGAAGAAGTCGGTCATGGCTATATCATTTCTGCTGGGAAACTGACCTTTACAACCTTGGCTGATCGCAATCAGATATTGGCGCGTTATTTCTGCGAAAAATATTTCAGCAACGGAGCCATAGATCGTGAAACTTTGTTCTCAGTTGCACTTGGCCTGTGGACAAAAGAAATTGGCCGTACTGACTTCGCATCTGGGCGATTATTGGTGGATGTATCACAGTATGTGGATATCCTTCATCTAGCCACCGAACATATTACCGCCGGAACCAACTGCTTCGATGTATTGCATGTCATCGAATCAATGCTGGTTCATGCTCAGAATATAAGGATCGAATCACTAATTGAACTGGCACGGGCTCAGCACATCGGGACCAAAGGTGACCTCTTCGCCAGCATGCTCTACAGGTCCCTGGATAATTGGTTAACAACACGCCCGCAGGTAGCGCGTGCAATATGGGAATGCATGACCGATTCTACTGATGAAGTAGCTGCGAACCTACTTGGTACCTCCCTCATAGGACTTTCGCGAAGCAATCCTTCGGAGTCTGTCACTCTCACAGTTGGAGCAACGGAATCTACGCAAACCTTTCGGAAGCGCATAGGGCATTGGCTTTGCGGATCGCTCCTTCAGCAAAGCAACTTGTCCGCCCAGGATCGATCTACTCTGGAACAAATCGTATTGAATGGAATTTACGATGCTGACATTGACATTCGTAAAGAATCAGTTCGGGCCGCAACCGGCGCACTCCATTTATCCACGGTTTTTGACAACGCGTTACTTGAGTTAGCACAGAAAGAAGAACAGGATACATTAGTAGCAATTGGAAATGCTTTGTTTTTGAAGTCTTCCGAACTACAAAAACAAGGCCGATTCTTCAGTTGGCTACCAATGCTCATTGCCGTTCCGCCAACTGGCACAAGATCTATGGATGGCTTGGATTTCGTGCTTTCCAATGTATTAAAGAATGACCCTGCCAATCGCCCCATCGTAATCGAATTCTTGACTTCGTGGACATTTCGTCACAGCGGGGAAACTCCAAGTGAGAAAGCTTTCGTCCAGTGCTTTGACCAGTGCATGTACAAACTGGCCGAACAACCGGATGTGCTGGCCTCTGTTATCACAGATTGGCTGACCAGCGACGCTAGACAGCTAGCCGGGGCTGTAGCAGGCATCTTGTCTGAACTGGAAGTGCATAGATGCCAGGGAGTGCATCTCGATCCAGGGAAATTAAGTGTTATGAATGCTGAAGAGCTCATGTTTCTCGCTAGGAGGATACTTGGATTTGCGCACAGCCCACAGCAACTGCTTTCATTGAGCCTGTCAATGTTAAATGTGGATACGGATACCCTGCTCAAAACGATTCCGCTGCTGCGTACGCTTATCGTAGATGAGATCGGCTATGACTACCCAGGAACAACCATAAAAGCGCTGATAGCAGCTGCCGCATCGGAGTCCCGACAAAATGTCAAAGCTGAGATAGATGGATGGCGAAAGAGCATTGAGTCAATTCAAGATGAATTAACGCAACTTCCAAGATTGAATGAACTACGTCCACCATCCCAACTCCAGCGGCAATTCTCACTTGCCCGTAGCAGGCAGATGGCAAAAGCCCAAAAGGTAGCATCTAGGGGATCAATCATTCGCCATATTGCAACGGAAATTCCGCTTAAAGCTGGTCGCGGATGGTTCAATCACATGCACGGACAGTATGGAGAGCCAAGTTCACTGAAATCATTTGAATATTCCATAGAGCTGCCCCGAAGAGAAGTGCTCGATCCTATTGGAAATGCCATACGTGGCTTTCATCTCCGCACAGCCAGGAAGAATTCAGAATGAAACTGATACTTGCGCACTACCTTCGAACACTACGGGAACGTGACGAATTTGATCGCCTCTTGCCAGAACTCCTGATCGAGATGGGATATGTGCCGCTCGCAAAGCCTCAAACCGGAGTGAGGCAATATGGTGTCGATTTTGCGGCCGTGGGGCAGTCAGTTAATGACGGCGTCAAGGAACTTCTGCTCTTCGTCATCAAGCAGGGAGACATTGGACGCTCGGACTGGAACGGCGACGATAAAACAAGTATCTACCCAAGTTTAGTAGAGGCTCTTGATGTCTATCTGACTACACATATCACACCAGAGCACTCTCAGTTAAGGAAGGTCATCATTGTTGCCACTACGGGGGATTTCAAGCAAGAAATTCAACTCAACTGGAAGGGTTTTGTTGAAAGTAATAAATCCCGAGCCTCATTCCAATTTTGGGGTGGCGATCATGTCGCCGGCTTACTAGAAAACCACCTTCTAAACGAGAACCTCTTTGATGCACAGAATCGACTTGATCTTAGGAAGGCATTGGCACTCGCTGGAGATCGTGACTATTCTTTCTCCGACTTATTAAAAGTTCTTCGCCGCCAGCTTGGCTTAAACAACGATGGCTCGCTTATAGATCCTCCGTTGGGGAAAAGTCAACTAGCAAAGGCAATTCGTCGAGTTAACTTGGCCACGCAGGTTTGCGCTCACTGGGCGCAAGCAGATGATCGAAGACAGGCCCTTTGGGTATCTGAACGAGCCCTTCTTTGGACATGGCATCGCATTCAGCTTTGCGATCCTGCAGATCAAAAGGCACTTTATGATCCGGTCTCGGAACTATGGACTGCTTACTCGGATGCCGCAAAACAATACTTCGAGGTGATGCAACAGCACTTTACTGTGCGAGATGGGATGGGTGGCTATTGCCGAGAAAATTCCGAGTTTTCGCTAGTGCTGTTTGAACACATCGGCATTCTTGCAACTATAGGCCTTAGCCAAGCGCTGTCTCCATCTGGCAACGATGAAACAGCCAAGGTTAGGGAACAGAATACCCTTGTTCTCGCCGATGCTCTCTGTGACTTGATAAAAAATAACGAAGCATCGGCCTCCCCTAGGCTGGATCGTCACGCTATCGATATTTGTTTGGCCTTACTACTTCTCGTGACGGCAAATCGTCATGCCGAAGCTAAGGCATGGTTGGAAAATATTGCATATCGCTTAAATTTCAGTTTTCTTCGCAAGCGTATGTTCCCGATAGGTACAGACTCTTTGGACGACTTGGTCGATTTTGAAGTTAATGGCGATGAAGAAACCGCCGATGCATTGATGCGTACCTCTTGGATGCTCGCGACAATTGCAGCTTGGTGCGCACTAAGCGGTTTGGACAAATCGTATGAATTGCTTGCCAATGCTCATGCAAAGGACTTTCCGAATGTATGCCAACAACTATGGCATCCAACCATAGAATGGCCTCAACAGTGGTATTTCAAAGCGGCTCACAATGAGCTTGGCGATTCTGAAGCACCTTATACTTTACCAATGGATCCCGCCGAGTTATGTTCACGTGTAGATGAATTTCTTAAAATCGAACGATATGACTGGGCCAGTCAATCACCAACAGTGCAGGTAGGATTGTTCGCGCTCGATTTTATCGCGTGCCGGCATTTTCAAACGCCTGTCCCCGCCAGCTTTTGGTACCGAGTAGCCAAACTTGTCAACATCACCAAAATCGACACAGCGGCTCCCGCAGCGCCACCAAAATTACAACAAAGCGGCCTTTGATATTTGTAGGGCTATAAAATTAACGGCAGGTTTGGCCGAAAAAATTACGGTCAGGTTCTAAACTTAAGCGGACCGTTGCATGGTAAATTCCAACAACATCTGGACGCCCGCTATGTGGTGCCTTGGCTAGGAGGTCATTTTGTGCGATTTGCGGAACCTCGGCTAGGCTGTAAATTAACTTAGAACACCTCGCTTAGGAAGGTTATGAGCTACAAACTTGATCTTAAATGCCCTCGCGATTGGGAATCTCTCATCCCTAACAGCCCATTCAACCAGATACTCCTGGAATGTTGGTACTGGGTCGCCGCAAAGCATCTACCCAATGGAGTTCATGATGCATGTGTGCTTTACGACGACGAATCTTGTTCGTTCTTGTCAGAGCCTCTTGATCCAGAAGATATGATGTTTCCGGCAGATATTACTACTCTCAATAAAAACTCAAATCTTCATAAGGAAAACATACAGGCGGAATATAAAGAACTTACAGATAGATTTGTTGGCTTGTCGATTCAAAGGAAATTAGATCGCCCTAAGCACTATGCACCGCCCGATTCGACCGAAAACGAAATGCTTGAAATTTCCATTCGGAAGAAAGGCGATGGAATCCTCATTCCCCAACTTACGGAAGAAGTCCAGCACCTAATTATGTGGAAAGTCATGAGTGAGACGTTTATCGACGCACGGGAAGAACTCGAACGCTCAACAGCCCTATCGGACGAAGAAGCTTTCTGGGAAATATGGAGGAAATTGGCTGGGCATCATCACGTCAAATTGTATGTGGATTTAATTGATAAGGTTGGCACTTCCAGCGGAGAGTGGGTTAGTTGGCTTTGCTTCGATTTTTCATATAATGGGAAAACAGTCCATTGTTACCCCGTGCCTGATTCTTACATTGCACCAACAGACCTAATAGCGTGCTTTGATGATCTGCAAGGGCTTTTTAACTCCTTCAAGGGCGGTACGCAAGTTGATTGGGCGATTTGAAGACCCGCGCAGCCACCTTACCCGATAAACATTGACTATGCCGTATCTCGACACACTCATCACTCGGATCAAAGATCGTAGCCAATGGCCAGACTTTGACCGTCCGCACTACCTTGGAGAACTCAACACGATCGCGGACGAAGCATACGAATCGAACACTGTGCATGGGTACCTCGCAGCCCTTCTCATTTATCACCAACTGACTGAAGAAGCATTGCGGCTGCTGCTTCAGTACAGCGAATTCTTTGTACAACTTAATCTCGCTCCCATAGAGATTCACTTCCCAATTCCAGAGAAGGCGATGTTTGGCCGCATTCTTGAAGCAGCCAAAGCCTCAATGGAGTTTGAAAACAAGAAAGAACTCCTATCTCTAGCGCAGTCAATCAATCAGGGGCGAATCGAACTTGTACATGGCCTGACAAAACAAGAAAATCCAGCCGCTATAGGACAGAAGGCACAGCAGGTGAAGAAAAATTTCGACGCCTTCTTTACCCTTTTTGCTGAATCTCAAGATTGGTTCTTGGTTTGTCTTAAAGACATTCGCAAAGATCAAGACTGGGATGAACTGCTTGCTGGCGAATAATCAATGTCTAACCCTTTGCATCAAGTAAGACATCTTCAAAGAGCTTCCTTGAAGTTCAAAAACATGTCGAAAGTGCCGGTTCAGCCTGCTGGAATGTTCAGTTCCAAGTTCTTCAAACCATCACCCTGTAACCAACCAATTATGCCTGTATCATTGCACTACGTTATGGATTTCATCGTAAGTTAAGCAAGGAATAAACGATATGGCACGTCGCAATAGATCCTCAGTCTTTGAAGACATAATCGAAATAGTCGCCAAGCTGCCCTGGTGGTTTGGCGTAGTGCTCGCACTGATCAGCTACCTTTGGCTACATTATGTTGCCAGTCACCCCGTTAGCGCAGCACCAACCGACATTAAGCAAATTGGCAGTAACGTAGTGAGTCAAATATGGATGTCCATTGCAACTTTTCTTCAATACATAATTCCTGGTTCCTGCCTGATAGGTGCCGGTATTTCTGCTTACAAGAAAAATGTGAATGGCAGCGCTCATTCCAAGCTGGAATCTGATGGTTGGACATCGCAGGCTAGGTCTATACCTAGCTGTCCACAATGTGGTGCACAGATGGTTAAGCGTACTGCAAAGAAGGGGAATAGAGCGGGGGAAACATTTTGGGGATGTTCCAGCTATCCAGCATGTAAAGGAATTAGGACGGCAGCTTAATAGTATTGGGTTTACATTAAGAGATCAGTATGCAGTTCTCTCCAGGCTTCTTCGGTTCCATTATCACCGGCTCTGGAAGCTGGGGAATCAATCTCGATAAACAGGAGCTGAGTTTTCGAGTTGGTAACAAACGTGCGGTCAGAATTGACTACCCGTCCGTTACGTCAGTTACCGTCAAACCCGGCATGGTTTGGGCTAACGTCAAAATCTGGTCTTCCGGACAGTTTGTCGAGTTCGATGGCATCACAAATGATGCCGCAAATCTGCTCAAAAACGCCTTGGTAAGCCGAGTCACAGATAGCCTGTTACAGCTACTGAATAAGAACAGCCAATCTATCCGTATGCTGGCCGATTCATTAGAAGAATTTCTGTGTTTGCCGAAATACTTGGCGCACAGAGATATCACGCAGTGGTTTGCACACCATGAATCAAGTCTCAACCAATCCGTCAAAGCCACTCTATCCGGATTGCGCCATCCCTACGCACCCACGAGCTTTCTTGTTCCCACGGTGCGTGTTGGCATGGAAAAGCTGCTCGATATTTTCTCCGAAAATTCTGACCTCTTCAAGAAGCGAAACAACGCTTTTGTCGAAAGCGAAATTCTTGATCACCGAACGTTCTTTGATTCAATCGAGAAAACACCACTAACTAGGGAGCAACGCATTGCATCTGTCATCATGGAAGATCGCAACCTACTGGTCGCTGCGGCTGGCTCAGGGAAAACATCAACGGTGGTCGGCAAGATCGGCTACGCGCTGCTCGGGAAATTGGTAACACCTGACCAGATTTTGGTTCTAGCTTTCAACAATCATGCTGCTCACGAACTGGATGAGCGCATCCAGGAACGTATAGGGCCAATCCTTGGCGAACGCAAGATTAAAGTCAGAACCTTTCACGCGCTGGGCCTAGAAGTTATTGCAGAGACCACTGGCAAGAAACCCTCCATTGCCAATTTCGCATCGGGTGGTGAAGTTGTAGACGGCCGATTGATATCGGATTTGGTTGCCTCTCTGCAAAGTTCAGACATTGTGTTTTTCACTCAGTGGGCATTGTTCATGTCTTTGTGTCGGAGGCCAGCCAAGAATCCTGCCGAATTTGCATCCGTGCAGGAATGGCAAAGTTATGTAAAGGAAACCGGCGACTATCAGGACGGCAAGCTCGGATTTTTAACCCTGAACGGAGATATCGTCAAATCGCAGGGTGAGCTTGCTATCGCAAACTGGCTATTCATGAATGGTGTGAGATATGAATACGAACGACCATATCAGTATGAAACTGCCGACCGGAAATTTCGGCAATACAAGCCTGACTTCTACTTTCCTGAAATCGATTGCTACCTGGAGCACTACGCACTGGATGCTAATGGAAATCCACCCAAAGCTTTCGGAGATAAATATCGGGAATCTATGCTCTGGAAACGGTGCCTGCACGCCGAAAAGGGAACAGATGTGTTCGAGTCCACATTTGCCGAGTTCATATCTGGATCTATTTTCGATAATCTCGAAAGAGAGTTGACACAACGCGGCATTAAGCTGAAACAACGCAGCCAAGATGAAATCATCAAGATTTTAAACCAGTCCAAGCTCAGTACGGAGCTGAGTTCTCTGCTCAGAACATTCATTAAGCATGCGAAATCCAACGAGATGGATCCGTCCACGTTAGCGTCTAGGGCGAGTGCCATGCCTCATCCATATCGGGCAAAGCTATTTGCAACTATTGCCAGCAAAGTGATTGGTGCCTATGAGAAAAAACTGCAGGAAACTGGCGATGTCGACTTTGAAGATCTTATTGTTGATGCTGCCCACCATGCGGCAAGTGATGAATTCAAGCATCCTTACAAACTGATCCTAGTTGACGAGTTCCAGGACATCTCGCGTGCGCGCGCAAAGCTTCTGATGTCTTTGCTGAATAAGGCCCCAGGCTGTCAGCTCTTCGCTGTGGGTGATGACTGGCAGTCGATCTACCGTTTTGCAGGTTCGGACATAGCAATCTTCACAGGGTTTCAGAGCAACTTTGGATATGCCGCAATCAACTACTTGACCCAAACCTTCCGTTCCAATCAGGGTATCGCCGATGTGGCCGCAAGCTTTGTGCAGCGCAACCCGAGCCAAATGAAAAAAATTGTGAAAGCAACCGATAAGACTACCGACAATGTAGTGATGATTTGGCAATACAAGCGATTACATGAGATGGAAAATCTCATTGAAATGGCACTCACCGAGTTGGCGGAGGTAAATTTTTCTAAGAAGGCGGCAACAATATTAATCCTCGGCCGCTATCGCCATCAGTCACCAGACAAACTGTCTAATTGGAAAAAGCAGTTTGCCACAAATCTCAATATTGAATTCAGAACGATCCATTCATCAAAAGGGTTGCAGGCAGACTACGTTATCCTGATCGGACTGCATTCTGGCAAGAACGCTTTTCCTTCCGAAATTACCGATGATCCATTGTTACAAATGGTGATGCCGACACCGGAGACTTTCCAGCATTCGGAAGAGCGCCGACTGTTATATGTAGCGTTAACTAGGGCTAGGCATAGGGTTTACCTCTTGGGGGGGAAACACACCCCCTCCTGTTTCCTGACAGAACTGCAAGGCAGAGCATTGTCGAAGCCCACTACTTATGGAGCTTCTAGCCAAAGTAAGGCTGCGAATGGAAGTGAGATCTGCCCACGATGCAAGGTTGGATACCTACGAAAAAAACAAGGGAAATACGGGGATTTTCAAGGATGCTCCGAATATCCAGTGTGCGGATATACTCAAAAATAAAGGTTCGATCCTCGGCCATAGCTGACATATTGTCTATTTGGATTTGTGTCCGCTCATGGATCCACTACGGAAGTACTAATTCCTTTGGTGGTGCCGGGAATGAATCAAACGCCCAACCCCTTGGCCTTTTCCTTTCCATCTTCCGCGTTCACAATTTTTTTCAACTTAGTAAGCGCCTCCGACAAATCACTGAATCGCCCCGGGTTTCGTGGAGGCTGTTTGGTTTAAGTTAAGCCACCGTGGTGGCGTCGTTGGCGAGTTGCCGATAGTAGTTTACCTCAGCTTCTGCGGGAGTGATGTATCCAATCGATCCC
>Ga0307375_10006779_pt1 | contig 10557 bp, 10 predicted proteins | sample TR1MG_FD_202531 | JGI IMG/M metagenome (GOLD analysis project Ga0307375, IMG submission 202531) | Soil microbial communities from Risofladan, Vaasa, Finland - TR-1 | ecosystem: Environmental > Terrestrial > Soil > Coastal area > Acid sulfate soil | place: Finland: Risofladan, Vaasa | collected...
ACCGCAGTGCTGAAAGTGGCATCGGTTACGTCGCTCACGCCGGACAGCCTAACGGCGCGGCGCGTTGACTGGAGGGGTCCGCGTCCGCTGTTAGCCTCAGCGATTATGGACAGCACAATCGTCGGAATCAACCCCGAACGGGTGACCGCGTGGATGGTCGAGCACATCGGTGCCACCGCCCCCCTCGACTTCGAGCTCATCGCCGGCGGCCGGTCCAACCTCACGTACCGGGTCTCCGACGCGACCGGACGGGCCTTCGCCCTACGTCGCCCCCCAACGAGTCACGTGCTGCCGACGGCTCACGACATGGTGCGTGAGTACACCATCATCTCCGCGCTCGGGCCCCAAGGCATCCCGGTCGCCCAGCCCCTGGGACTCTGCATCGATGAATCAGTGAACGAGAGGCCCTTCTACGTCATGGAGTTCGTCGAGGGCGCCATCCTGCGCGACCGCGCCCAGGCGGAACAGACCTTCGACGTGGCGACACGCGGCGTGATCGGTGACCACCTGGCCGCGACCCTCGCCCAACTGCACGCCGTCGACGTCGACGTGGCCGGACTCGGCGCATTCAGTCGACGTGACGGCTACATCGAGCGTCAACTGCGCCGGTGGCGTACCCAATACGAGCAGATGCGCGTCGAAGGCGTCGACCACGACGGACTCGTCGAGGACGTGGGCGATCGCCTGGCCGCCTCGATACCCCCTCAGCAGCGCGTCACCGTCGTCCACGGCGACTACCGCCTCGACAACACCGTCCTCGACGAGACCGGCCAGGTCCGCGCAATCCTCGACTGGGAGATCAGCACGCTGGGCGATCCGATGGCCGACCTGGGCATGCTGCTCGTCTACTGGGCCGAGCCCTCTGATCCCACGGCGGCGCTGCTCGGAACGGCTCCGACGACGGCGCCGGGATTCGCCACGCGTGCTCAGGTGCTCGCCGCGTACGCCGCCCACACGGATCTCGATGTCTCGGGCGTCGCCTACTATCAATCATTCGGTTATTGGAAACTCGCCTGCATCCTCCAGGGCGTCTTCGCGCGATACAGCGCCGGAGCCGCCGCTGGTGATCAGGGCAGTGTGGCCGAGTTTCCGACTCACATAGCCATGCTGGCTGAGACGGCGAAACAGACTTTGGAGCAACTCTGATGGACGACGAAATCTACGACCGCATCATCTTCCTCGCCGACCCCGATCTCAACGAGCCCGTGCTCGTCATCGCACTCGAGGGCTGGATTGACGCGGGCATGGGGGCGAGCAATGCCATCGGAACGCTATTGGACACCATCAGCACCGAGGTTCTCGCCACATTTGACACCGAGTACTTCATCGACCAACGCGCGCGTCGCCCGCTCGCGCGCATCGTCGACGGTGTCACCACCGAACTGACGTGGCCCGAGATCCAGTTGCGCTACGGCCGCGACGGCGACGGGGCCGACATGATCTTCCTCATCGGCCCCGAGCCGGACTTCCACTGGAGCGACTTCGTGGACGTCGTCACCGACGCGGCCGGACGCTTTGACGTCCGCCTGGCCGTCGGTCTCGGCTCCTTCCCCGCCCCAACGCCCCACACCCGTCCGGTCCGCGTCATCGCCACGGCCCCCGCGACCAGCGCGCACCTGTTGTCGGTGGTGGGCTCGGTGAAGGGCGAGATCGAAGTTCCCGCCGGCATCAGTTCGGCACTCGAACTCGGTTTCTCCGAGGTCGACATGGAGATCGTGACCCTCTGGGCCCGGGTGCCCCATTACGTGGCGTCCATGGCCTACCCTCAGGCGTCAGCCGCCCTGATCGACGGCCTCGCCCGCATCGGTGGCCTGACTCTTGACGCCAGCAGCCTGCGCGCCTCCGCCGAAGAGGCCCGCCAGCGCGTGGACGACCTGGTGATCAACAACCCGGAGCACAGTTCGATGGTTGAGAAGCTCGAAGAAAGCGCCGACGAGACCGAGGGGACTTCGCTGGGTGAAGAACTTCCCAGCCCCGACGAACTCGCCGCCGAACTCGAGCGGTTCCTTCGGGGCGAAGCGAGTTGAGCATCGCCTAGCGTGCTGGTCATGGGTAAGACTGTCATGATCACCGGAGCTGGTTCGGGCTTTGGAAAACTCACCGCACTCGCGTTGCTCGAACGTGGTCACGATGTCATCGCGACCACCGAGACCGAGGAGCAGGCGACCGTCCTCAGGGCCGAGGCGCCCGCACTACGCGTGGAGAAAGTCGACATCACGTCTGACGACGTGCGCAAGATCCTCGACTGGGACCTCGACGTATTGATCGATAACGCCGGCGTCGGCGAGACGGGTCCTCTTGCCGACATCCCGATGGAGCGCGTACGCCATTTGTTCGAGGTGAACGTGTTCGGCACCCTCGCCGTGACCCAGGCCGCCTTGAAGGGTATGGTCGCCAAGCGCCACGGTCGGATCATCATCATGTCGTCGATTGCGGGTGTGCTGCCGGCCCCGGCCTTCGGCCCCTATGCCATGACCAAGCACGCCCTCGAGGCAATGGGCAAATCCCTGCGAATGGAACTCGCGCCACTCGGGATCGACGTGACGCTGATCAACCCCGGTCCCTACCTGACCGGATTCAACGACCGCATGGCCGACTCAATGTGGGAGTGGTTCGGCGAACAATCCCTCAATGGCTCAGAAGCGGAACTGTTCCACATGGTCTCGGACTTCGTAACCACTGGTCAACGTGATCCTCACGATGTGGCCGACCGCCTGGTCGAACTGGTCGAAGCGGAGACCACGACCGAAAACAACTTCGTCCCCGAGGACATTCGCGCCCAGTTGGGCATGGCTTAGGTCGTCGCCTCGTTATCGACGTCACCCTCTTCGATCCGCAGTCCGAGACCGAGCGCATACCCCTCAAGGAACAAGCCGCATTCCGCCTGACGTGGATGGCGGTCGGCGATATCGTAGAACCCAACCGAATGGTCGGCCTCTTGTAGATGCGCCAGTTCGTGCACCAGCACCGCGTCGATCACCCATTCGGGACACTGGCGAAGTCGGTTCGACACTCGGATCTCGCGCGACGCCGGTGAGCAGGAGGCCCATCGGGCCTGCTGGTTTTTCACCCATCGGACCGAGGTTGGCACGACACCATCGTTGTATAGTTCGGCGAGCACCTTGGCGCGCTCCTCCAACGAGGCGTCGCCCGCCGCGTTCTGGGGACGCTGGGTGAGCAATCGTTCGACGAGGTCATCCACGAATGCCACCCGTTCACGGCCCCTGATCCTTGCGGGGATCTGCACGACGATACGGCTACCCGACCAGTGCGCGGTACCGGTCTTCTTGCGACGCGTCGACGCCCGAATCTCGACTTCGGGTCGGTCGAAGCGCGGCGGCTCGATGTGCACCGTGGTCTCGGGCCCGCGATTGGGATGTTTGCCCATTAGACGATGATGTTGACCAGTCGTGGCGGCCGGGCAATCACCCGGGTGGGTGTCGCCCCTCCGAGGGCCGCACTAATGGTCGCGTGCTCGAGCGCCTCGATCGTCGCGTCGCTCATGCTGATGTCGGCGGGGACCTCGAGCCGAGCCCGTACCTTGCCGTTGATCTGAACCACCATGGTCATCGTCTCACGCTTCACCAGCTCAGGATCAGCGACGGGCCAGGTCTGCAGATGGACCCCCGGACGCCCCGGGTAGCGGGACTCCCAGATCTCGGCGGTGATATGCGGGGCCATCGGCGCCAGCAAGGTGAGCAGAGTCTCGAGGGAATCGTCCAGTACCGAACGTTCCGCTCCGTGTTCGCTTCGGGCCCACTTGGAAACCGTGTTCAAGAGTTCCATCATCGCGGCCACCGCGGTGTTGTAGCTCCAGCGCTCGAGGTCCTCGGTCACCTTGACGATCGTGCGGTGCACGGCCTGGCGCACGGCGAGGTCGTCGTCATCGATGGTGTCGTGGAAGTTCACCTCGTCGTACTGGCTGAGTCGGTACACGCGGTCAATGAATCGACCACATCCCTCGATGACCTCCTCGGTCTGATCGGTCCAGTCGACGTCGTCGGCCGGCGGGCCGACAAAGAGATGGAAGAGTCGCAGGCCGTCCGCTCCGACCGTCTCGTAGTACTTCTCCGGAGCGATCAGGTTGCCCTTGGACTTGGACATCTTCGAGCCGTTGAGACGAATCATGCCCTGGGTGAACAAGCGGCGAAACGGCTCGCGGGGCAGCCCCTCGGCGAGACCGATGTCAACGAGCGCCTTCAAGTAGAAGCGGGCGTAGAGCAAGTGCAGGATGGCGTGCTCGATGCCACCGATGTACTGGTCGACCGGCATCCATTTGGCCGCTTCGACAGGGTCGAACGGCTTGTCGGGCGTGAAGGGGTCAGCGTAGCGAAGGAAGTACCACGACGAATCCGTGAAGGTGTCCATGGTGTCGGTTTCGCGGCGCGCCGGACCCGAACAGACGGGGCACGTGGTGTTGAGAAATCCCTCGTGCGTGGCGAGTGGCGACTGACCGGTCTTGTCCATCTTCACGTCATCGGGTGCCACCACGGGCAATTGGTCGCGGGGCACCGGCACCGTGCCGCAGGTGTCGCAGTAGACGATGGGAATCGGGCACCCCCAGAAACGCTGGCGCGAGACGAGCCAGTCACGCAACCGGAAGTTGACCTTGGAGATGCCGTGGGCGCGTTCCGCGAGGAATTCAGCGGCGGCCTGCTTGGCATGGGCGATGTCCATCCCGTCCATGAAGCCCGAGTTGATGTGCTCGCCCTCACCCGAATAGGCGCCGCCCTCGAATCCTTCGGGAGGTTGGGTCGTCCGCACCACTGGCAGGCCGTGGACCTGGGCGAACGCGAAGTCACGCTCATCTTCCGCCGGCACGGCCATGATCGCCCCGGTGCCGTAGGTGCCGAGCACGTAGTCCGCGACGTACACCGGTACCGGGTCGCCGGTGAAGGGATTCACCACGTGACTGCCGGTGAATGCTCCACGCTTCTCCAGTCCGGCTCCAGCGTCCGACGACGCGGTGCGCTCCATCTCGCTCGCCGAAGCGGCACGTTCGACGAGCGCGTTCACGTTCGCCCGCTCGTCGTCAGTGGTCAACGCGTCGAGCAGAGGGTGTTCCGGCGCGACGACGGCGTACGTGACGCCGAACCCGGTGTCGGGTCGGGTCGTGAATACGCGTAAGGCTTTCGTCGAATCGGCAGCGAACGGCAAGTCAAATTCGACGCCTTCGCTGCGGCCGATCCAATTTCGCTGCATGGTCTTCACTCGTTCAGGCCACTCGAGACCGTCGATGTCGGTGAGCAGTTCATCGGCGTAGGCCGTGATCTTGAAGAACCACTGCTCCAGGTTCTTGCGCTCGACGAGATCGCCTGAGCGCTCACACGTGCCGTCGGCGAGTACTTGCTCGTTGGCGAGTACCGTCGCGCATCCGGGACACCAGTTGACGGGCGCCTCGGCGCGATAGGCCAGACCGGCCTCCAAGAAGGCGAGGAAGATGGTCTGGGCCCACTTCATGTACTGGGGATCGTGGCTGTAGACCTCACGACGCCAGTCGTAGACCGCGCCCAACCGGCGGACCGACGACTTGAGTTCCTTCATGCGCGCGTCGGTGAAGAGCCGCGGGTGGCTACCGGCCTTGATGGCCGCGTTCTCGGCGGGCAGTCCGAAGGAGTCGAAGCCGAAGGGCGATAGGACGGCCTTGCCACGCATGGTTTGGTAGCGCACGACCAGGTCACCGAAGGTGTAGTTGCGAATGTGCCCCTGGTGGGCGGTCCCCGACGGGTAGGGGTACATGCAGAGCGCGTAGAAACGCTCACGAGGGTCGTCGTTGTCGACCTCGTAGGTACCGTCGTCTAACCAGCGGGCCTGCCACTTCGCCTCGATCGCGGTCACGTCAAATGGTCGTCCCATCAGAACATTGTACGGAAATATCGGCGTAACCTCATTGCGAAAGGGGAAAGATGCCGAGTCCCACCTTGATTCTCGTCCACGGAGCCTGGGGCGGTGCGTGGTGCTGGCGTGATTTTCGCGCCGTGCTCGATCGCCACGGCATCATGTCGCTGGCGGTCGATCTGCCGTCGTCGCGATTCGACGCCGATCCGTCCACCGGGCTGGGTGAGGACGCCGCCGCGGTCGTGCACCTCTCGAGGACCGTCGCCGGACCGATTGTCCTTGTCGGCCACAGTTACGGCGGCGTGGTCGTCGCCGAGGCGGCCCCGAGCATCAACGAACTTGAACGGCTGGCCTACGTGGCGGCCCTCGTGCCCTTACCGGGGCAAAACGCCACCGCGACATCGCGCGAAGTGCGCGTTAAGACCCTCCTCGACGAAGCGATGGAGGTCGATGGCGAGTACCTCCGACTGAACCCCGAGATCGCCGCGCGCGCCCTCTACGGCGAATGTGATGCGGTCACCACGAAGTGGGCCACCGAGCAATTGAGCATTCAGACGATCGCCAGTTTCAGGTCCCCGCGGACGTCCGTCGACCCGGACGTTCCCTCGAGGTACATCATGTGCACTCACGATCATGCGATCGATCCGGAGTTGCAGGTCGTCATGGCATCGCGCTGCGACGAAACGAGAAGCATCCCCAGTGATCACTCGCCTTCACTATCCCACCCGGATGTCCTCTTCGACGCCCTGATGGGATAGGCCGACTGGGAGCCCACCATCCAACTGCTAATATCGTTAAACCTTTGGGGGTATAGCTCAGCTGGTAGAGCACTTGCATGGCATGCAAGGGGTCAGGAGTTCGAATCTCCTTACCTCCACAAAGTAACTGCCTTGTTTCAAAGGTTTTTCGAGTTTTTCATATAGTGGAGTCGCCCGGGGCGACCGTTGGTTCAGCAAATACTTCAGCAGTTTTTCTGAGGGGAATTTGATGACACCACGAAGATCCAATCACGAGGGCTCGATCTACCAACGCACGTCCGACGGGCTGTGGATGGGTGTCGCTCACCTAGGTTACGACCCGTTCGGCAAGCCCAATCGTAGGTACGTCTCGGCAAAGAAGCGTATGGAGGTCGTCAAGAAGCTCAAGGAGTTACGACGACAGATCGACCAGGGACTGCTACTCAAGGACGAGGGCGTCAAAGTGGCCGAACTCTTCGAACGCTGGTTCAATGACGTCATGCGTCACCAGATCGCACCGAGTACCTTGAGCAACTACCAAACCGTGGCACGAATGCACATTCTCCCCCGCCTTGGGAAGAAGAAACTCATCGACCTCACGGTCAGTGACGTCGACCGGTTGCTGTCGACGAAGACCGACAGTGGGCTCTCTGCAAGCACCGTGCGACGAATACGGGCGGTCCTCGCCCAATGTCTTGACCAGGCCATCCGATGGGAACTGCTTACGCGCAACGTTGCGACGCTCTCGCGCGCTCCCAAGTCGGTTCGCACAGAGGGCCGAACGCTGTCACCCGAGCAGGCCCGCCACCTGCTCGAGAATCTGAAGGGACACCGAAACGAGGCGCTCTACGCCCTGATGCTGTCAACCGGACTGCGCCGAGGCGAAGCGCTCGGCCTCATGTGGAAGGACCTCGATCGGGTGAATGGGGTGCTCCGAGTGACCCGACAGCTGAAGCGAGAGGGCTCTCGTCTCGTCACTGCGGACACCAAGACGGCAAAGAGTCGCCGCGCTGTGAACTTGGCCGAACCGATGTTGACGGCCCTCCTCGAGCACGAGAGTCGTCAGCGAGATGCAAGCGTGCGACTAGGCGCATCTTGGATGGAGACCGGGTACATCTTCACGTCTTCGGTGGGCACTCCCTTTGACCCACGGAACCTCTACAGGGAGTTCCAGGGCATTTGTCGAAGGGCTGGGCTTGGGGATTGGCACCCTCACGAGCTTCGCCACTCGGCGGCCAGTTTGATGTTGGCCCAAGGGATACAGATCCAAGTCGTGAGTCAGGTGCTGGGCCATTCATCAATCCGAATGACAGCGGACGTCTATGGTCACCTAATGGACCCAGATCGCAAGCAGGCGGCAGACGCTTTAGGTTCAATTCTGTGGGCTCCTACGACTCTTTGAACCTGTCTTGGAATTCAATCAAACGATTGACGAATTCCTCCAGCCCGCGCCGGACAACAAGTCTCCTCCGTCCAATCTTGACGCTGGGGACCAATCCCCGCATGACTAGTTCGTAGGCGGTCGTTCTCCCGAGGCGAAGAAGTCTTGCTGCCTCCTCGACCGTCAGCAGCAAACTCCGTCCCGATCCACCATCGTCCAGATTCGTCTCGAATCCGGAATAATGCTCGACATCCTCCGTTGAAGTGGGCTTCACGGTTCCGGTGTCAATGGGTAGTCGCATGGTGCTCCTTACAGAGGAGCGAAGTTTTCGCCCTCTATAGAAGTAGCCACTCCGAAATGGTGTTTAGGGACAACAACTTGGGCGACGATGCCAAATATTTTTGTAATGTCAGGGTTTCAATGATTTTGATGATCACTCAGGGAGCCCGAACGGACGGCATGACGCTTCGCGCCCTCCGTCCTCGGGCACCTGGGCTTACTCCGACCAGGCGTCGGAAAGGCAAACGGTGATGAACCTTGCTATACGTCAAACAAGGTGGCGAGCCGCCCAGCTAGGCATTGAGGGTGCGTGTGTACGAGCGTCGCGCAGCGACCGCCCCAAGCGCACTCAAAATTGTCAACAGCAAGAAGCCAATCAGGAGGGGTACATCCCACATACCAATTGACGATCGGTACATCCAGTAGCTCGCCCCCGGCAGTGGCGTCGGCTGGAGCAACAGAGCCACACGGTTCCCTACGGCCAGGAGTGCCAACACACCACTTAGTGCTGCGAGCGCCGCCGACAGCCGGACCTCGGTGCGCAGGAACGAAATGGGAAGTTCACCGTCGCGCAACATCTGGGTGATGACTGCAGGCAGCGAGAACCATGAGATCGTGAAGAGACCAAGACCAACGTAGGCGCACGTCTCGGCGAGCGACGATGTGGCGTTATGTTGCCCCAAGAACAGTGCTGCGATCAACATCGTGATACCCACCATCGCCGCACCATTGACGAGACGAAACCATCGCATCTGAAGACGTTGTCCCTCAAGCCCGTTACGCAGACGCCGCCACCCCACCAGAGCCAGCACGACGTACACCAGGACGACGTTCAGCATGCCCTGCTGGAGGGCGCGAGCGACCATGCCGGCTCGGCTGAGGTGGACTGATGATGATCCGTGGAAGAAGCCGTACTGACCAATCGAGAGGTAGCAGGTCATCGCAAGTGGGACGATCGCGAACCAGGGCAGCGTGGCTGCGAGCAGGGATCGCTGAGTGCGATGAACCCAGAACTCGCGCGAGGCGGGCGCGCCCGTACCTACGAGCCGAGTACGAAGCGACGACGCCACGAGGTTGGCGGCAACTCGCAGTGGCGAGCGTCCGTCGTCCAGGAGGCTCTGGATCACGACGACCATCTCATCGTGATAGCGCTCGCGCCACCACGAAGGATAGGTATTCAATGCGAAGGACGTGAGCCTGGACGCGTTCGTCATGCTGGCGCGATTCCGAGGCGTCGTAGTCCCACGGATGCCACGGCCGAGGTCGCCAGAAGTCGCTCGCGTAGTGCCGCGGCACCAGCGCCGGTGATGCGGTACGGCCGACGTCGATCTTCTGCGGGCAAGGCTTCCACGAGACCGTCCTGCTCCAAGCGCGTAAGGACCCCATACAACGTCCCTGGTCCTAGTACGACACCGGCTATCGCTTCGATGTCACTGATCAGCGCGTACCCGTGCATCGGACCTGCAGCCAGCGAGGTCAACACGAGTAGCGCTGGGTCCTGAGCTCGATGCCAACCCTTGACCGCCATATTGACCCCCTGGTACTCCAGACTATATCAGAGTACGTAATAGCCGCATCGTTCGGGCACTGAAGTGCGATCGGCCGATGTCGTAGGGCAGAAGTCGAGAATCCCCTACGCCCTCCTCCAGGTGTACTAGTGTACTAGTACATGAGTGAGAAAGAGCCCAGCATCTTCTTCCGCCTAGACCCGCGAAGCGGCATCGCGCCCTATCGACAGCTAGTTGAACAGGTGCGACAATCCGTTGAGATGGGGCGGCTTCGCGCAGGTGACCAACTTCCTTCCGTGCGCGAGGTTGTGACCCAGGTGACGATCAATCCCAACACCGTGCACCGGGCCTACCGCGAACTCGAACACCTGGGACTCGCCGAAGGCCGTCTCGGCCTCGGCACGTTCATCACGGAGAACTCCGGGGCTCTCACCGCCGACGCCGCGAACGCCGACTTGTCTCGACAGTTGCAACTGTGGGCGCAACGAGCACGCGCCGCCGGACTCGAAGAGGACGACATGCTCGAACTACTTCGCCGGATCCTCAACCGTGAAGAGCGGGTGCTCTCGTGACGACCCCGGTGATTGAAACCACCGACCTCGCCAAACGCTTCGGCCGCAAGTGGGCGTTACGCGATTGCACGCTCTCGATCCCCTCGGGCAAGGTCGCCGCGCTGGTGGGGCCCAACGGCGCGGGAAAGTCGACCTTCCTGCGCATTGCGGCCGGCCTCTCGCGGCCTACGTCCGGAACGATCAAGGTCCTCGGTGAGGTACCGAGCGGCAGTGACGCCTCACTCTTGAAGCGGGTGGGCTAC